>Ga0209343_10003650_pt1 | contig 19263 bp, 19 predicted proteins | sample RifCSPlowO2_02_FD_184026 | JGI IMG/M metagenome (GOLD analysis project Ga0209343, IMG submission 184026) | Groundwater microbial communities from Rifle, Colorado - Rifle CSP2_plank lowO2_0.2 (SPAdes) (version 2) | ecosystem: Environmental > Aquatic > Deep subsurface > Groundwater | place... | reverse complement strand
ACCGCGATAAATTGATAATCTGTCGCCTTCCGACAAATGCTTGTATTCCTTCATGCAACACATTTTACTCAAGTGTTGCGCTTAGAGTTAGAACTGGGGAAAATGGAAGGTAAGAAGGTTGGGGTGGTATAATTGTATCCAAAATTAAGGTTGACAGCCCAATCGGCGGGAGTATGATTATCTTGGATAACTGGACTGCGAAAGAAGTTCATTTTCTGTGGTTTAGTTGTCCCTGTCTTACGAGGCAGAAACTCAAACCAAGAACTACGTATAGCTATGGCTACAACATGGCGGATTCCCGGTCTGGGCACAACCCAGGATTTCTGCAAAGTGCGAGAGTACTTTGCCAGCAACGGCAAACCTTACCCACCCCCACTGGGCGGAAGGCGGGGAAAAGAAACCCAGGAGGCACCAGCTAAGAAACCAATCCTAAACGCAAGCCTAAGTAGTCCCATACCTCCTCCCTCATCATAAGAACGGGAGGCAAACAAAGCTTCTGGTTCCGTGTCGTACGGGCGGAACCAGAGGCTTTTTTATTCTTATAATTTGTTGGCTTTGCGGCGCAAAGTAGGATAGAGAATGATGGCAAAAACCAACAAAACAATGGCTCCAACAATATAAAAAGTGGACATGGCGTTTATCATATTTTTACTTCTCTAATAATTATTAAACCAAACAACCAAGAACCGAGCGAGAGCAACGAACCAGACAATAAATATCCCCAAGAGATTTCAGCAGAGATAAAAAATGGCACAACCATTGAAGCAAAGAACACCAATCCAATGTTTGATAGCATTTCAGCGATGAATCGTAGTTGGGAATCGGATAACATACATACTAATAATATCACCCTCTTCAATAATATCAAATGCGAGGTATAATGTCCTAATGGAAGACGATAAAATCACCTACTTCGCCGAAACCGACGCCCGCGGCAAGCGAACGGCTTTCGGCATAAAAAACAAAGACCGTTCGCGCCATTTGTATGTTATCGGCAAAACCGGCATGGGCAAGTCCACCTTGCTGGAAAATATGGCGATTCAAGACATCAAGAATGGCGAAGGTTTGACTTTCGTGGACCCGCACGGCAAAAGCGCCGAAATGCTTTTGGATTATGTGCCAGAAGAGCGAGTCAAAGATGTTCTTTACATCGCGCCGTTTGATTTGGATTGGCCGATTTCTTTCAATGTGATGGAAGATGTCGGCGTTGACAGCCGCCATTTAGTAGTGTCCGGTTTAATGAGCGCTTTCAAAAAAATCTGGGTGGACGCTTGGAGCGCCCGGATGGAATATATTTTAACCAACACCTTGCTGGCTCTTTTGGAATATCCGGATGCCACTTTGTTGTCGGTCAATCGGGTTTTGGCCGATAAAGAATACCGCAAGAAAGTGGTGGAAAATATCACCGACCCGTCGGTCAAAGCGTTTTGGACGGAAGAATTCGCCAAATACACCGACCGCTTTACCGCCGAAGCGACGCCGGCCATTCAAAACAAAGTCGGCCAGTTCACCTCCAATCCGCTAATCAGAAACATCATCGGCCAGCCGAAATCGTCTTTTGATTTGCGAAAAATTATTGACGAGCGAAAAATTTTAATCATCAATTTATCCAAGGGCCGGGTGGGCGAAGTCAACGCCGATTTATTAGGCAGCATGCTGATTACCAAAATTTATTTGGCGGCAATGTCGCGAGCCGATTTAACCGTCGCGGTTTTGCGAAAATTGCCGCCCTTCAATTTATATGTGGATGAATTCCAATCGTTTGCCAATGAAAGTTTCGCCAACATTTTGTCGGAAGCGCGAAAATACAAACTTAATCTGACTTTGGCTCATCAATACATTGAACAAATGTCGGAAGAAGTGCGGGCGGCGGTTTTCGGCAACATCGGCACGATGATTTGTTTCCGGGTTGGCGCTTACGACGCCGAAGTGTTAGAGAAAGAATTCGCGCCGGTTTTCACCGCCGAGGACTTAGTTAGCTTGGGTTTTACTCAAGTTTATTTGAAATTAATGATTGACGGCGTAACCTCACCGCCGTTTTCGGCCACCACGCTGGCGCCATTGGAACAGCCGTTGATGTCTTACAAAAACGATATAATTGCCAACTCGCGTAAGACCTACGCTAAGTCGCGGCTGGAAGTGGAAAATGCTATTCGCCTTTGGAGTCAGCCAATAATCCCTGCTATTAAACCAAAAATTGCGCCAGTTGCGACACTGGTTCCGGCAAAACCTAAACCGCCATCAATTCCAACGCCAGTTATCAACAAACCCGCGCCACCGAAACCTGCTTTCCACAAACCTTTTCACCTAAATGAATTACCTCATTCAAAACCGCCGGTTGTTAATACTGGCAAAACCCAAAATCCCAAAAATGTTTCCGATTTGCGCCAGGCGCTTAAGACAGTTTTGGAAAAAAAAGAAAATAAAGTAGAGGAAAAAAAAGTGAATGAAGTGCCGGAAGATGTTTTGAAAAAAGCTTTGGGCTTGGATGAAAAAAAATGAAATTAAAAAAAATTTTGGCGACGGCTATAATTTCGGCGGCAATGCCGTTCACGGTTTCGGCAACTGTTTTAATCAATGAAATCGCTTGGATGGGGACAATCGTTGCGCCTCAGGACGAGTGGCTGGAACTTAAAAACGACAGTGGCGAAAATATTGATTTGACTGGTTGGATTTTGACCATTGAAGGCGTCAGAGACATAATTTTGGATAAATCCATTATTGGCGTCGGCTATTATTTAATTGAAAGAACTGATGACAATACCGTGCCAACCGTAACGGCCGACTTAGTTTCTCCTTTCGGCAATGGCTTAAATAATAGCGGGGCAACCCTGATTTTAAAAAACGCTTCGGGTACCGAAGTGGATAGAGTGGTGAGCGGTGAGAATTGGACATTGGGTGGAAATAATACCACGAAGGATACAGCGCAACGAACAGCGAGCGGTTGGATAACTGCTCCATCGACTCCTCGGGCGGCAAACGCTTCTGCTTCTTCGCAAAATTCTTCCAGCTCATCTTCCAGTTCCTCCAATAATCAAAGCCAGAGTTCCAATTCAAACCAAAATTCTTCATCGGCGGCGAGTGTTGAAGAGCGGCCCGAAATGAAAGTAGAAATTGTCGCCAATCAGACGGCAGTGAGCGGCGCGGACGCGCTGTTTTCCGGCAAAGCGCTGGGCGCCGGCGGCAAGCCCTTGGATAATGTTCGTTTCCTTTGGAATTTTGGCGATGGCGAGACAAGAGAAGGGCAAAATGTTTTGCATCGCTTCCGTTTTCCCGGCGAATACATTGTGATGTTGGATGTCGCTTACGGCAAATGGAGCGCCGCCGCTCGATTAACAATAACGGCTATCAAATCGCCACTAATAATTTCACAAATAAAAGAGGGAACAGATGGTTTTGTTGAAATAGCTAACGAAGGCAATGCTGAATTGGATTTGTTTGGCTGGTATCTTAAATCAGGCAATGTCACTTTTTTAATTCCAAAAAACACCATAATCGCCGCCGGCAAGAAAATAATTTTTCCTAATGAAGTAACAAAACTTAACGCTGTTGGTGTTCTACTTTTATACCCCAATGGCGTGGTAACTGCTAGTTATGAAGAACCTGCTCCCGCTCTGCCGCCCGCTAGTTTCCCCGAGTCAGACTCGGGGAAACCCCAAGATGTTCCGATAAAAATACAAGTCAAACCTGTGAAAGATGAAGTGAAAGAAGAGGTGGCGGCAGTTTATGAAGCGACAAAGGTAGCGGAAGCAACGCCGAGAGAAAGCGGCTTGGGAATTTGGCTTCTTGCCTTAGGCGGTTTAATCGTGGTATCACTAGGCGCGTTCCTCTTTTCTAAACAGAAACCCGCCGAAGTCCCGCAGAGCGGGACTTCGGCGGGCGAATACGAAATTATTGAATAATATGACAAAGAAAATTTTAATTTTTTCCGTCGCTTACCGGCCGTTTATTGGCGGGGCGGAGGTGGCGGTGGAGGAAATCACTAAACGGCTAGCGGCCAGTGGTTTTAGTTTTGATTTATTGACGGTCAATTTAGATGGTTGCCAAAAGCGCCAAGAAAATATTGACGGCGTAAACATTTTCAGAATGGGTAAGGGCAGCTTGGGTAAATTATTTTTTCCATTTTCAGCATTTTTCTTGGCGCGGCGGCTTCATAAAAAAAACCATTATGACGCCACCTGGGCGATTATGGCCAATTATGCCGGTTTCGCCGCTTTGTTTTTCAAAATTTTCGAGCCGACCGTGCCGTTTATTCTGACTTTACAGGAAGGCGACCCGCTTGCGGAAATTAAGCGCAAGGTTTGGTTTGTGTCCCCGTTATTTAAAATGATTTTCCGCCGAGCTGATAGCGTTACGGCGATTTCCGATTACTTGGCAAGGTGGGGAAAGAAAATGGGGGCAAAGAATGTGAAGATAGTGCCGAATGGAGTGGACATTAAAAATTTCCAATTTCCAATTTCCAATTTCCAAAAAGATGAATTTAGGAAAAAATTAGGATTTGAAAAAGATGATGTGATTTTGGTAACGACTGGACGGCTGGTGAAAAAAAATGGGGTGGAAGACATTATCGCGGCGCTAAAATTTTTGCCAGAAAAAGTGAAGTTGTTAATTGTTGGAATTGGCGAATTGGAGGAAAGTTTAAAGTCTAAGGTTCAAAGTTATCCGCCCGAGGCGGACCAGCCTGGGGCTGGCAAGTTACAAAACAGAGTTAGATTTGTCGGTTTTGTTCAACCGGAAAAATTGCCGGAATATCTTTGGGCCAGCGACATTTTTGTCCGCCCTTCATTATCCGAAGGTCTAGGCAATTCGTTTATTGAAGCCATGGCGGCCGGTTTACCGATTATCGGCACGCCAGTCGGTGGTATTCCGGATTTTCTTTTTGACCCCTCTTCAAGGTTGAACCTTGGATCTTCAGAAAGGTTCAACCTTTATGGACAAACGGGTTTATTCTGCGAACCCAATAATCCCCAAGGCATCGCCGAGAAAGTAAAATTACTTTTGACCGATAATTCCTTCCGTCAAAAAATTATAACCAACGCTCAAAAACTGGTCGCGGAAAAATATAACTGGAATCTGTTGGCTCAAAATATTGGCAAAATCATTGCTAATTTGACGAAATAATTTAATTAAGCTAAGCTTTTTGTGGCTAGATCATTGAACAATTCTGGCCTAGAAAGGTTCTGTGAACATACTACTGATAGTACCCGGTTACAACGACATTGGGCATTGGAGCGGAGTTACGGAAAAGCGCATCGATAGGGCAGTTGAGCTAGTCGCCGGTATGGACGGACTCAAGTTATGCGTTTTCTCAGCGGGCTTTTCTAAGAAAAGTCCGCGTCAATCTACCAAAACGAAAAGGGTTAGTTTGGCTGGACAAATGACTGAATATCTGCGGACAAAAGACCCGACAGGGGCAATCACAATCTACCACAAACCGCTCGGTTGGGGGACATTGTCGGAATTGGTTTGGGCAATCAGAATTGCCGAAAACGAATTCAATTTCAGCGATGACATTAGCAATGACATTTTAGTTATTGTGGTTTCAAGTGGAGACCATTTACCACGAATCAGGAGGTATGGGAAGTGGATTATTCCAAAAGCTTGGTGGACCCAATATTACGCGATTGATCACAAGTTGAACGAGCCATGGAAAGAGCGATTCAAGTTCTGGAAGGATTTCCCGAAACTTGTTTGGTATCGGCTCAAGACAATTATCGGTTTTCCGCTTTGACCTAAAAGGCGGTGGCTAGTGAAACGGCTGGTTTTCGGACCAGCCGTTTTTTATAAAGACATGACCTGTTTATAAATTCACTTTGGGCATACACACAAAAACCGCGATAGCATAGGATTGGTGTAGGTGAAAAAACTGCGGCGGTTCGCTCGCGCGAACCGCCGTTTTTCTTTTACATGATTGCCTTTTTGAGCAATTCCCGTATAATGCCTTCTATGATTTTATTGAAGGCGAAAAGACGCGCGCCGAGAGCGAATTTGGGAAAAATGAGAAAAAACGGCGTATTACCGGCGGTTTTTTACCCCGTTAGAAGCGAAGTTTTTAACGGGGTTTATGGCAAGCGGGAAAAAGCCATACCAATTAGCGTGGCCCTTAAGGATTTCGTCAAGGTCTGGAAAGAAGCTGGCGAGAGTTCGGTGGTTAATCTGGCGATTGAAGGCGAAGAAAATCTAGAAGCGTTGATCCAGGATGTGGATTTGGACCCAATTCGTTCCATCCCGCGCCACACCGACTTTTATGTTTTTGAAAAAGGTAAGAAATTGAAAATTAAAACCCCGATTGAATTCACCGGCGTTTCGCCGGCGGTTAAAGACCTGGGCGCGATTTTGCTCAAAGTTTTGCACGAACTTGCCATTGAAGCCCTGCCCAAGGACTTGCCGAAAAAGATTGAAGTGGATATCGGTTCGCTTAAAAACTTCGGCGACACCGTTGCGGCCAAAGACATAAAATTGTCCTCGGGCGTTACCTTGATGGAAAAACCGGAAGAAGTGGTGGTGTCAGTTCATGAACCGAAAGAAGAAGTGGAAGAGAAGCCGGCAGAACCGGTAGATTTGTCAACGATTGAAGTGGAAAAGAAAGGCAAGGAAGCAAAAGAAGGAGAGAGCGCCGAACCTGCCGCCGGCCCAGTTTCGCCGAAAGGTTCCGTCGGGGCTAACGAGGTAAAGTTAGCGGCCGGTAAAGAAACAAAGGAACGCAGAGAATCAAAAGGGAAATGAAGTTCTTAAAACAAAATTCAAAAAGGCTTCGCCTTGCGGTTTACCGCAAGGCGAAGCCTTTCGGTATCTTTATCGTATTTTTTCTGCTAGCCGGTATCGTCTTTGCTCAAGATGTTTCCAACTTGGTTACCAATCGCCGAGCGGAATTGGAAAGCCAATTGACGGCGCTGCAAAAAGAAATTGACGCCCAAAAGCAAATTCTCCAGAACAAACAGCGCGAAAGCGTTTCTTTGGAACGCGATATCGCCATTCTGAACGCCAAAATTAATACCGCCAAACTTTCCATCAAAGCTCGCGGTTTGGTAATAGAAAATTTAAATCAAGATATCGGGGACAAGGAAAAAACTATTGCCGGCTTGTCAGCAAAAATTGACCGTGAGTTGGCGGCGCTGGCTGACCTGCTTCGCAAGACCCGCGAGTTGGACAATTTTTCCATCGCTGAATTCGCCCTGAGCGACAATAATCTTTCCACTTTCTTTGAGGACTTGGACGCCTTTCGAGCGATTAAGGCGTCACTGGCCAAATCGTTCGGGGAATTGCGCTTCACCAAAACCGCCACCGAGGACGAAAAAAATTCGCTGGAAGACAAAGCCAAAGAAGAAACCGATTTGAAAAAAATTCAAGAGTTGGAAAAGAAGAAGATAGAAAAGCAAGAAGCGGAGAAAAAAGACATTCTAAAAATTTCTCGAGGGGTGGAAACGGTCTATCAGAAAATAATCAAGGATAAAGAAAAAAGCGCGGCTCAAATCCGAGCGGAATTGTTCGCCCTGCGCGGTTCGGCGGCCATTCCTTTTGAAAAAGCCTATGAGTACGCGACTCGAGCTTCGCAAAAAACTGGCGTGCGGGCGGCGGTAATTCTGGGCATCATCGCCGAAGAGTCCAATCTTGGCGAAAACGTCGGCACCGGCAATTGGAAGGTGGATATGAAAGCGCCGCGCGACACCGTACCATTTTTGGCTCTTACCGCGCGGCTCGGTCTTAATCCCGACCTAATGCCGGTTTCCAAAAAACCTTGGTACGGCTACGGCGGCGCGATGGGACCAGCCCAATTTATTCCTTCCACTTGGGTGCTTTATGAAGACCGAATCGCCAGCGCCACTGGCCACAATCCGCCGAATCCTTGGGAGCCAGAAGACGCTTTTATGGCCACTGGCCTGTTAATGGCTGACAATGGCGCCGACAAAAAAACTTACGCCGCTGAACGGCTCGCCGCTTTGCGCTATCTCGCCGGTTGGAAAAACGCCACCAAGTCGGCTTACGCTTTCTACGGCGACGATGTGATGGACTTAGCCGCCAAGTATCAACAGCAAATTGACATTATTAAAACCAATTGATAATCTGGTTTTTATGAAAAAAGAAATTCACCCGAAATATTTTGATAAAGCCGAAGTAACTTGCGCCTGCGGCAATAAATTCACCGTCGGTTCTACTGTGGAAAAAATCCGCGTGGAAATTTGCAGCGCTTGCCACCCGTTTTACACCGGCGGCGACAAAACCATTGATGCGGCCGGACGCGTTCACAAATTCAAGGCCCGACAAGCTAAAGCGACTTCGAAAAAACCGAAAGCCAAGTCTTAAGACCCAAAGGCTTCGCCTTGCGGTTTACCGCAAGGCGAAGCCTTTGTGATTTTGATTTCCATGAACTATCAAATTAATTCCAAAACCACTTATCTCACCGAGACATTGGAAAAACTCGCCAAAGAAGAAGCGGAAGTTTTAATGTTGGCAAAAAACGACAAAGGGCTCGGTGATTTGGCAACAGAAGAATTAAAAAATATCAGAGTCCAAAAGGAGGCAGTTGAAAAACAAATCGCCGAAATTGTCGCCGTTGAAAAAGCCGAGGAAGAATTTCCCAATGAAATGATTATGGAAATCCGAGCTGGCGTTGGCGGTGAAGAAGCGGCATTGTTTGCCGAAGAATTGGCGATAATGTATCAAAAATTCGCTGCCGAAAAAAATTGGCAGTGGACACTTGTCTACAAATCAGAAAGCCCTCTGGGCGGTTTCAAAGAGGCGGTTTTTGAATTGCGCGGCCAAGACGCTTTTAAAAATTTGCGCTGGGAAACTGGTATTCATAGAATTCAACGAGTGCCGGCGACCGAAAAGTCTGGCCGGGTCCATACTTCTACCGCTTCAGTGGCAGTGTTGCCATTAAGAAAAAAAACCAATTTCATCATTAACCCTGCCGATTTGGATATGGAATTTTCCCGCGCCGGCGGCAAGGGCGGACAAAATGTCAACAAAGTGGAAACCGCCGTTCGGCTTATTCACAAGCCCACCGGCCTTGATGTTCGTTCCACTTCCGAGCGAAGCCAAGCTCGCAATCGTGAAAAAGCGCTGTCAATTTTGTCCGCCAAACTTGAGAATTTGAAAGAAAGAGAAGAGGCGGCGAAATTCGCCAAAAATCGCAAAGACCAAATCGGCTCGGCTGTTCGTTCGGAAAAAATTCGCACTTACAATGTTCTCCAAGACCGCGTCACCGACCACCGGTTGAAAGAGAATTGGCACAACATCGCGGCAATCTTAAATGGTGATTTAGAGCCAATTGTAAAACAACTTGCCGCTACGCTGGCTTAATGTTAAACTGCTCGACTATGATGAAACCAACGGAAGAAAAAGTGACGAAAATCAACGACCCGCTGATTGAGGCGATGTTTGGCGCCGGCGCCCATTTCGCGCTGGCCAAGACCCGTCGCCATCCCTCGGCCAAGCCCTATATTTTCGGCGCCAAAAACACCGTGGAAATTTTCGACTTGGAAAAAACCAAATCCTGTTTGGAAAATGCCAAAAAATTCGTGGTGGAAATGGCTGGTCGGAGTGAAATGCTCCTGTTGGTCAGCGGCAAATTCGAAGCTCGTGATGCTGTCAAAAATGCCGCCACCTCAATCGGTCAACCATTCGTTGCCGGCCGCTGGATTGGCGGCGCCATCACCAACTTCGGCGAAATCCGCAAGCGAGTGGAAAAACTTTTGGAAATGAGGACAAAGCGAGCCAGCGGCGAATTTGCCAAATACACAAAAAAAGAGCAACTGCTTTTGGACAGGGAGTTGGACAATCTGGAAAAACTTTTCGATGGCTTGACCCCGATGATTGCTTTGCCCAAAGCCGTGTTTGTAGTCGATCCGGCTAAAGAAAAAACCATCGTAGCCGAAGCGCGTCATAAAAAAATTCCGGTGATTGCTTTGGCCAATTCCGATTGCAACTTCAACGAAATTGATTACCCAATCCCCGCTAATGACAGTTCCATTAAAAGCATTTCCTTTTTTGTTGAGGAAATCAAAAAAGCGTACGAGGAAGGGAAAAAGCTAAAAACGCAAAATTACATCTCAAAATAAAAAACTTTCTACTTTAAATTTTAACTTTAAACTTTTTGCTTTAAACTTTAAACTTCTTTTATGATAACCAATGAGCAGATTAAAAACCTCCGTGATATGACCGGCATTTCGGTAATGCAATGCAAAAAGGCGCTGGAGGAAGCTAAGGGCGACACCGAAAAGGCCTTGTTGATTCTCCGCAAAAAAAGTAGCGACCTCGCCACTAAAAAGAAGGACCGTGTTTTGGGCGCCGGCGCCATCGCTGCCTACATCCACGGCAACGCCGCCGTTGGCGCGCTGGTGGAACTGCTTTCGGAAACCGACTTCGTTTCCAACAACAAAGAATTCCGGCAAATCGCTTACGATCTTGCCATGCAGATAACCGCTGCTAATCCAGAATTCTTGAAACGCGCCGATGTGCCTGAAAGCGAACTTAAAAAAGTGGAAGAATTATTCGCTGATGAAATCAAAGATAAACCGACGGCCATCCGCAGCAAAATTCTGGCAGGCAAACTAAACGCCTATTTCAAAGAGCGGGTGTTGTTGGAGCAACCCTTTATCAAAAATCCGGATTTGACAATTCAAGAGTTGTTGGACGGAGCCATCCAAAAATTCGGGGAGAAAATAGCAATCGGTCGTTTTGCTCGCTTCTCGGTAAAATAAATAAATTAATATGATTACTACATGATTGCTACCCTAATAATTTTCTACGGCTCTTTGGCGCTAATCGCCTTAATGGTGGCGCTCAAATGGCTAGAGCAAGCCGGCAGCGTAAAAATTATGACGCGATTCAACGCCGTCGCCGAACCAGTGGTCAAAAAATTCGCCGGGGACGCGAGAGACAATCTGACGGTCCATTTAAATATACGCCGCGTCGGACTTTTAACTATCTCGACCCTGCGGATAATGGAAAAATTTTTGCTTTCGGCTCAAATAAAAATCCGCCGCTGGTCGGAAACCTTGACTAGAAAAGTCCGCTATCATAATCTAAACAAACCAAAAGGCACGGTATCATTCTTCTTAAAAGACATTACTGACTATAAAAATCATTTGCCGCGCAAGAAAAACTTGGATTTGTAAACGCCAGAGTAGCTCAGTTGGTTAGAGCAGCCGTTTTGTAAACGGCAGATCGTCGGTTCAAATCCGACCTCTGGCTAACAATAAAATTTTCTGATATATTTTCCGTATGGATAAAGAGCGATCGGCCGGCCATCTTCACCCAATTTCCAGCGCGATTTTGCAAATTCGTGAAATTTTTGATGAGCTGGGTTTTGAAGTGGCCGAGGGGCCGGAATTGGAAGACGAATGGCATAATTTTGACGCCTTGAATGTGCCAAAAGACCATCCCTCCAGAGATATGCAGGACACATTCTGGTTGAAACAACCAGAAAATTTCCAAATTCCAAATTCCAAATTCCAAAAAAATCAGAAACTTTTATTAAGAACTCATACCAGTCCGGTCCAAATTCGATATATGGAGCAAAAACTTAAAGAGGGGATTAAGCCGCCCTATCGCATTATTGCGCCCGGAAAAGTTTTCAGAAACGAGGCGACCGATGCCACTCACGAAGCGCAATTTTTTCAGTGCGAAGGGCTTTACGTGGATAAGATAGTGTCGCTGGCGCAACTCAAATGGACTTTGCTTTATTTTTTCAAAAAATATTTGGGCAAAAACACGGAAATTCGCTTACGGCCCAGCTTTTTTCCTTTTACTGAACCATCGGTGGAAATAGATGTGAAGGTGGACAAACTCCGACGCCAAGATGGGTCGGATTCCCGACCGCCAGCGTCGGGATGGTTGGAGATGGCCGGCGCCGGTTTGGTTCACCCAAATGTTTTCAAGGTGGTTGGTTTGGAAGGTTATACCGGCTTCGCTTTCGGTAGCACCATTGACCGTTTGATTATGGTGAAATATGGCGTCCCCGACATCCGTCAGCTTTACTCCGGCGATTTGAGGTTGATAAATCAATTTTGAAATATGCTTATTTCCTACAACTGGCTTCAAAGATACTTTAAGAAAAAACTGCCGACAGCGGAAAAGGTGGCGGAGATTTTGACATTCTCGGTTTTTGAAATTGAAAATGTTGAGAAACGGGGAAATGATTTCGTCTTGGATGTGAAAGTTCTGCCCGACCGCGCTCATTACGCCCTTTGCCATCGCGGCATCACTAGGGAATTGGCGACCGCTAAACCAGAATTTCTGTGGATATCTGATTTCCACAAAATGTGGAAATCAGATATCCACGCGCCAACTGCCGCCAAACTCATGCCACTTTCCATAAAAATAGAAAACCCCGCCGACTGCCGCCGCTACATCGGCCGTCGCGTAGAAAATGTGAAGGTTCAACCTTCACAACAAGATTGGATAAAAAAACTTTTGGCTTCCGTCGAGCAGCGTTCAATTAACAATATCGTGGACGCAGGGAATTTTGTAATGTTTGATATGAATCAGCCACTCCACGCTTTTGATGCTGATAAGGTAAAAGGTGCCATTCAAATCCGTCGAGCAAAAAAAGGCGAAAAAATTATCACTCTTGATGATAAAGAAATTGTCCTTGACCCAGAAATTTTAATTATCGCCGATAACGAAGGGCCACTGGCGATTGCCGGCGTTAAGGGCGGGAAAAGAGCCGAGGTAACGGAAAAAACCGAAAACTTAATTTTAGAATCGGCCAACTTCCAGCCGACACTCATCAGAAAAACCGCCCAAAAACTCGGTCTCCAAACCAACGCTTCAAAAAGATTTGAAAACAATCTTTCGCCGGTTATCGCCGAGTGGGCGATGGCGGAATTGTCGACGCTAATTATGGAATCTTCGCCTAACGCGAAGTTTGGAGAAGTCGTTGATGAGTATCCAGTGCCAGGATCGCCAAGAAAAATTGAACTCTCGCCTGTTTTTGTCGCCCAAAAACTCGGCGTGAAAATTTCCGAAAAAGAAATTAACGAAATTTTGGCGCGGCTAAATGTCGTCGACGGCTTGATTCCGCCGGAACGGCAGGATTTGCGTTCAGTTGAAGATTTGGTTGAAGAAATCGGCCGGCTTTACGGCTACGATAAAATTCCATCGGAAAAATTATCAGGAACCAAAATCGCAACGGCAGAGATTAACAAAAATTTTTACTGGGAAAATAAAATTCGGCAAGTTTTGATTGAATGCGATTTTTCGGAAATTATGACTTTTTCTTTTCAACCAAAAGGGGATATGGAAATAGAAAAACCTTTGGCATCGGATAAGGCGTTCTTGCGAACTCAACTCGCCGACCAATTGGCCGCCAGCCTGAAATTGAATACTCTCAACGCGCCGCTCTTGGGTTTAAAAAAAATAAAAATTTTTGAAATCGGCAAAGTGTTTACGAAAAGCGGCGAAGAAACCCATTTGGCGCTTAATGATTTTGCCGAAGCCAAAACTGCCTTGGAAAAAATTTTGGGTGAAAAAATTACCGGGCAAGCCCGCAAAGGCATTTTGGAAATCAACCTTGGCGCGTTGACAAAAAAACTGCCGGGGCCAAAGACCGAAAGGCTAAACCTTTCGAATTCGAAAGGTTTAGCCTTTCGGTTCAAACCAATTTCATCATATCCGTTTATTGTCCGCGATATTGCGATTTTTGTGCCAACGAATGTTACAACGGAAAAACTTTGGACAGTAATAGAAAAGGGGATTGGCAAAGAAAAAAAACTGCTCGCCAATCATTATCTTTTCGACGAATATCAAAAAGCCGACAAAAAATCTCTGGCTTTCCGCTTGGTTTTCCAATCGCAGGCTCGAACACTAACCGACACCGAAATCAATAAAATTATGGAAAATGTTTCTGCCACCGTTTCCCAAAATAACTGGCAAGTCCGATAAGGGAAAGTTATGGATAAAATAAATCATACCAGAAATTTTTGTATCATCGCCCATATTGACCACGGCAAGAGCACTTTGGCTGACCGGTTTTTGGAATTGACCGACACCATTGAAAAAAGAAAAATGACCGATCAGGTCTTGGACCGAATGGAGCTGGAGCGAGAGCGGGGGATTACGATAAAAATGAAACCCGTCCGCATGATTTGGCGTTCGCCAAATCATGCGGAAGTTCCAATATCCAATATCCCATATCCAAACAAAAAAAATCAAAAATCTAATTTGGAAATTGGAAATTCAGAATTTATTCTGAATTTGGTGGACACGCCCGGGCACATTGACTTTTCCTACGAAGTATCGCGGGCCTTGAGAGCAGTGGAAGGCGCGATTTTGTTAGTGGACGCCACCCAAGGCGTGCAGGCGCAAACTTTGACCACTTTGGAAATGGCGAGGGAAGCGGGTCTGACAATTATTCCCGTCGTTACCAAAATTGATTCGCCGTTGGCGAGAATCGCTGAAACCAAAACAGAGGTGGCAAAAATTTTGAATTGCCAACCGACGGAAATTTTGGAAGTATCGGGCAAAACTGGTCAAGGAGTAGCCCAATTGCTGAAAGCCATAATTGATAGAATTCCGCCGCCCCGCTCTTTTGGTAAACCAAAAGAGCGGGGCTTCCGCGGCTTGATTTTTGATTTTAAATATTCCAATCATACCGGTGTCTGTATTTATCTGCGCGTCTTTGATGGTAAAATTTCCAAGAAAGACAAACTGGCTTTCGCCGCCGGCCAAAGAAAATTTGCGCCGATTGACATCGGCGTCTTCACCCCGATGGAAACGCCCACTGAAACTCTTGGCGCCGGCGAAATCGGTTACATCACTACCGGCATCAAGGAACCGGGTATCGCCTTGGTCGGCGACACGATCATTTCAGCGGACTCGCCTCGCGGCGAAGCGGGCAAAAATTTGCCACCGCTTGAAGGTTATCTCGCTCCCAAACCGGTTGTTTGGGCTTCTATTTATCCGGAAAGCCAACCTGCCCGCCGAGGAGGCGCGGATGATTGGAATAATTTGCGCCAAGCGCTGGAACGATTACGCTTGTCGGATTCGTCTTTCACTCATGAGGAAGAATCGTCGGGCGTTTTGGGGCGCGGTTTTCGTTGTGGTTTCCTTGGTATGCTCCACTTGGAAATCGTCGCTGAACGATTACGCCGCGAATTCAACCTGTCGTTGGTCGTCACTTCGCCTTCCATCACTTATGAAATTCTGGACAAAAAAAATAAGAAGCGAGTAGTTTATTCGCCCAACCAATTTCCAGCCGATGGTGAAATTCAGAAAATTTACGAGCCCTGGGCAAAAGTAAAAATTATCACGCCGGCTGATTATCTCGGCGAAATCATCCAACTCGCCCATCGCCACGAAGCCACGGTCGACCAATCGGAGACCTTCGGCGAAAATCGCAACTCGTTAGAACTAGCTATGCCTTTGCGGGAATTGATGCGCGACTTTTTTGATGAAATAAAAAGTGTCACTTCCGGCTTTGCTTCGTTATCTTACAAAATCATTGAACCCAGGGAAGCCGACGTCACTAAATTGGAAATTCTAGTTGCCGAGGAATCGGTGCCGGCTTTTGCCAGAATTGTCTCCCGCGCCCGGCTTCAGGAAGAAGCGGAAGCGGCGGTGGAAAAACTTTATAAAATTTTGCCGCGGCAATTATTCACCACTAAAATTCAAGCCAAAACCATCGGGCGAATTATCGCCTCGCGCACTCTTAAGGCCTTGCGCAAAGATGTAACTGGTTATCTTTACGGCGGTGATATCAGCCGCAAGCGAAAACTCTGGGAACAGCAAAAAGAAGGCAAAAAGCGCCTGAAAGAGCGGGGAAGAATAAATATTCCGCCGGCGGTCTTTCTGAAGATGATTAAAAAAGAATAAGCGCTATCAAAAAACTCCCGGAGTATAAAGCAAAACCATACTGATGGAAACAAGAATGCCAAGCACTATCCAAACCATCCTGATTATTTTTTTATTCCGCTGGGAAAAAAGCATTACCATTTTTTTATGATATCATATTGGTGATATGTTGCCAAAAATATTTCGTTCTTACTGGAAAATCTCGGTCCTTGTAATTCTGGTAGCGCTCGCCGGGCGGGCGGTCTTCAATATTTACGGCCGCTATCAAAACAGCCGCGCCAGTTTGGCGCTGGCGGAAAAAGAATTAGTGGCCATGGAAAATAAAAAGGTGATATTGGAAAAAGTAACAACGGAATTAAAAACTGAGCAGGGGATTGAGAAAGAAATCCGGCAGAAATATCAGGTCACCAAAGGCAGTGAACAATTGATTGTGATTGTTGATGACGAACAGAAAAAACCGACCGAGACTGCCCCAAAAACCAAAGGCCTTTGGCAATCTATTCTTGAATTTTTCGACATTAATCAAAAATAATAAAAAGCGGAATTAGTTTAGTGGCAGAACGAGTGCTTCCCAAGCATTAGGCGCGAGTCCGATTCTCGCATTCCGCAGAACAAAGTGGTATAATGACCTTATGAATGTAAAAATTTATTCCACCGCCAGTTGCATGTATTGCAAGTTGGCAAAAGAATTTTTTAATGAGCATGACATCAAATACGAAGAATTCGATGTCGGCAATGATTTAGAAAAAAGGCGCGAGATGGTGGAAAAAAGCGACCAGATGGGCGTGCCGGTAATCCAAGTGGGCGATGAAATTATCGTCGGTTTCAATAAACCGCTGTTGTCGCAGTTGTTAAAAATTAAGTAGCTCTTAGCCCTCGTAGTTCAATGGATAGAACATCTCACTCCTAACGAGATGATGGAGGTTCGATTCCCCCCGAGGGCAATTGGATTTTTAATCTTTCCCTGATACAATTCTTTCATGACTGACGAGGAAAAAGAAATTCTGGGACGAACTTACGAATTGGCTAAAGATACTAACGATAAAGTGTCGCGACTTTATCGGAGTCATAAATGGGGCAGGGCGTTCAAAATTTTTTACTGGGTGGTGATAGTTGGCTTATCAGTCGGCGCTTACTGGCTGATTCAGCCGTATATCGAACAACTTAGCCAAGTTTATGGCGGCCTAAGCGACACAGTCAACAAAATTCACGACACTAGCCAAAATTTGCTCGAGTTTTAAAAAAGTTGTAAGTTAATTTTATGTTTATGATTGCGCCACGGTAGCTCAGTGGCAGAGCGCTGCTCTGAAGAAGCAGGCGTCGGGTGTTCGATTCACCCCCGTGGCATCAAAGATACCAAAGAATTTTTCGGTGGGGTCGGTGGGGGAAAGGAAGGTAGTATTGAAATTTTTAGAGGTATAACTTTGTCGCACAATATACATTTTGCGAGATACAATTTACTTTTCTAATTATTTCATTAAACTGCTCGCTTTATCCCAAACCCAAATAAAACCGGCCTTGGTAATACTCCAAGCATAGCTCAAATTTTTCTGAATCAGCGGCGATTTAACGCGCTCCTCGATATCCACCCCGAACAAACTCAAAATCGCGATTGAAATAATTATCGCCACAATCATTTGCACAAACCCTCCCCTATTTTTAATCATTGGTTTAGTTGTGAAGGAATAACAGAAAGAACAAATTTTAAAAATTCTAGGCGGGGGCGTGCCAAATTACGAGGTCTGCCGAGCAATTTGGGGTTAAGGAATTTTTAAAATTTAGTTCTTGAAGTTATTCTTTAAATTCATAAATACTTTAACGGATCCAAATATGCTTTCGGATCGGCAATCGGCATCCGATAAATACCGCCGCAAACTTTGCTCTGCCGATTCGCCACTTGAACGCCTTGGGTGGCATAAACAGTCAAATGAAGATGCGGCCCAGTGGCATAACCGGTCGCGCCGCTATAACCAATCACCTCGCCGGTTGCCACTTGTCCCCCTTCCTCCACTTTTATCAGCGACAGGTGAGCGTAAAGCGTGGACAAACCGTTTGAATGTTCAATCAAAATCCACTGGCCGTAAGAAGCGCCTGGGCAAACTTGATCAGTATCTCCCACGCTGCGCACCACCCCATCCAAAGCCGCTTTGACTGGCGTACCGATTGAAGCCCGAAAGTCCACGCCGTTGTGACCGTAACCATTATACACCGTCGGATTAGCCAAAGAAAATGAAGTCAGGCCGAATTTTTGAGTGATGGAGATACTATTCATCAATGGCCATTTCAGGACACCGAGACCGGCCGGCGGGATTTTTGTCGGGTCAATGGCAATGTTGAGCGCTGATTCAAATTCCGCCAGTTCCCTTTCAAACGCTTCTTTAAGCGACAGTTTTTCCGCTAGGGTCTTTTTATAATTGGCCTCTTTATTTTTGGTCGTCGCAAGCACGGTGTTAGTTTCTTTTTTATTGTATTCAATGATGGCTTTTTGGTCAGCAAGATTGCCGCGGAAAGTTACCAAATTTTTCCTTTTTGCTTCCTCCGCCCTTTTATCCGTTTCCAAACCGATCTTCAGTTCTTTTATCGCCAGCAACGATTCGCCAACACCGGCCTTGAGCTGGCTCATTGCTTCCAAATTGTTCCAGAGCGCCGAAAATTTTCCACTGAGCGCCGTTTCCACAAAAGTGTTTGATTCCAATTGATTAATTTGGCGAATGGCGTCAGCGATTTCCGCCCGCCTGGCTGAAATATCGGCTTCTTTTTGAACAATCGCCAAACCTAATTCTTCAATGCCCAAAGATGTAGTGATAATTCGATTCTCGGTAACTTTTAATTCAGCAACCAGTTTTTTTCTGATATTCTCTAGTTCGCTGATTTTCGCTTGTAAGGTCTGCTTCTCCGCTCCGGCCGCCAAGAGTTTCTCTTGGTAAACGGCGATTTCTTTTTCTAAATCAGCGATGGCGTTATTGCGCTCGGAAATTTTCGCCCGCAATTCGTCAATAGTCGCCGCCTCTCCCATCAGCGGCATAACAAAGAAAAAGATTGCCAAGAAAAAGATTGCGAAATTCTTTTTCGGCACATATCTCACGGAACACGAAATTTTCCTGCTGAAAAATTTCTCTGCTACGCCCCAGTTGGGCTCCGCAAGTTTCCGCTCGATATGCGCCTTCAACGAATTTCGCAATTGAAATTTCTTTCTCATCTTAAAGCTAGTGAAGCTCATGAAACTTTTGAAGCTAACATTTCTATCGCTTTGTCAAGCCGAGCCAAACTTTCTGCTTTGCCAAAAATCTCCAGCAGAGTAAACGGATCCGGCGATTTTTCCAAACCCGACAAAGCTACCCGTAAGGGCCACAGGACCTCCCCTTTCCCCTCTTTTTCCGCCAGCACCATCAGTTCATCTTTCACCTCTTCAAGGCGAAACCTTAAGGTTTCGCCTTTTTGAAGAATTTCGCGCGCCCGCCCAAGGCG
>Ga0209343_10003641_pt1 | contig 19283 bp, 19 predicted proteins | sample RifCSPlowO2_02_FD_184026 | JGI IMG/M metagenome (GOLD analysis project Ga0209343, IMG submission 184026) | Groundwater microbial communities from Rifle, Colorado - Rifle CSP2_plank lowO2_0.2 (SPAdes) (version 2) | ecosystem: Environmental > Aquatic > Deep subsurface > Groundwater | place... | reverse complement strand
GGCGTGGCGTCAGCAAGCATGGCGGGGAGCTGGTCGAAGAGGTTGACGCAAGCATTGTTGGCCTTGACCTCGTTCGCGGTGACAGCCCCTGGTGCGCGGCGATGCGGTCCTGCAGCGATCTCGGCGACGGCCCTCAACGCGCTTCGCGACGGAGTGATGGGAGCCGAGAGCACGGAGCCAGAGGCCATCTCACCCAATCTCTGCCACCGGTGTGCGCGACGACCCTGCGCCGCTGCCTAAGGCTTTCAGCGTTCCGTGCGCCTTCGGCAAGTGTTCGCCGGTCATGTCCTCACACGCTTCCCAGAACGCACGAGCGAGCGCGGGATCAGCGACGTCCGGCGCCAGGCGACACCGATCAAAGAAGCGGCCCGTTAGGTGCTGAAGCTCCGGGTGCACGGCCAGCCGCAGCACGGGAATCGCGCCCACCTCTGGGCGGACGAAGGCCGGTCGCGCCAGCGTATGGATTAATGCCCGCACCAGACGTGGCAGGCGAACCTGCGCGCCGGTGAGCACCGCCCCTGGGTGGACCGAGGCGGTCATCAGCTGGCCAGCCCGCCGAGCCAACTCCGACATGAAGAGCCAACGGCCTCGCTGCGCCTGGTTGTTGGCGACCAGCCAGTCGTACGGCCGATGGGCGAAGTGGAGGTCGTTCGTGTCGACATGTCCCTTGCGCTGATAGATGCCCGTCAGCGTGATGACGCGTCCGCGGCAACTCTCGAGCCGTTGGCGAAGCAACGAGGTCAGGAGGAATGGGCCCACCACGTTCACAGCCAACGTCGCTTCGATGCCGTCCGCCGTCATCGTGCGCGGTGGAAATGTCGCCCCGGCGTTGTGCACGAGCACGTCGAGACGCGGCCACTCGCCGAGAAGCCGAGCGGCGGCGCGCCGGATGGATCCGAAGTCGCCGACATCGCAGGCCACCACCGATACGTCAGCGCCCGGCTGTCTCGCGAGAATGAACTGCCGCACCCGTTCGCCTTCGGCGGGCCGGCGACAGAGCAGAAGAACGGAGCCGCCGAGGCGCGCTAGACCGAGCGACACCTCCCGTCCGATGCCGGAGTTCGCGCCGGTCACCGCGCAGACTTTCCCTCGGAGGGACCACCGTCGTTCGTCCACCCACGGCCGAAGCTCGCGGGCGACCAGTCCGGTCACGGCCCCCAGCAACAGCCCGCCAAGCACGCCGCCCATCGCGCCCGTGAGGGCAATGAACCAGCCGGACGATCCCGAGGAAGGCAATGACGCGCCGAGGAAGATGGCGCTCATCGCCAGCGCCCACGCGGGCACGTGGATCCAGATCCACCGGCTCGCCCGCTCCGCGTGTCGGCGCAGGATGAACCACTGCGCTGCGCCGAAGCAGAGACCCGCGCCAGCGCCGGCCATCGCGGCCACGAATAGCACGACTGCGAGGCCAGGTTCTCCCCGCACCGTCGCGTCGTGGTTGATGAAGAGCGACGGCGTCATGCCCACGATCCAGCCCGCCACCGCGAGGGCGACGGTCACGCCCAACCATTCTCCCGCCCGCAGGCGGGGCAGCCTTGTGCGGAGCACGCGCCATTGGAATCCCGCCAAGGCGGTCCCTTCCACGGCACCAACGACGGCGAATGTCGCGAGCGTCAGGAGGCGATAGCCGAGTGACTGCGGTTCGCCAATCAGCGCATTGACCGCGAGGGCCGTGCCGGTGGCGACACCGATGCCTAGGAGTTCACCGGCAGCACACGCGACGATCCAGCGGCGATAGAACGACATACTGGCAAGACGGGGCATGAGGTAATCACTCGGCGGCGGATGGCGCACATACGCTGTTACGCTCGCGGCCCCCGGCTTCCGAAGTAGAGGCAAATAGAATGCCGGGCGGGAGTTACGCGTGCGATTGCGTCGCCAAAGAATAGGTCGCGGGCTGAAATTAGGGAGTCATGGGCCTGACACTCCGGGGCCGACACGGAGGGCCAGCATGGCCGCCGAGAATCCGGCAGGGGCCTCCGAGCAACCCGCCATTGTGACTCGGCACCCGCCCCTCTGGGATCCGGGCGGCCGAAGAGCAGCTGGGACTTTTTCGACTACCCCGCGAAGTATTCCCTTTGGTCGCCCGTCTCAGGAGGATCAATGTGGTTGAGCCAGCAGAACGGTCTCAACTCGCCGGGCATGGTGGATCGCGACATGCGCTGGGCCCGGATGGCCGACGCGTACCACCTCGCCCCTCAATCGCCTGCCTGGGTGACTCGAGGGTGGAAAGCGCATGACTGACACAAGACAGATGCGGCGTACGTTCGTTCGAGTGCGCCGTCTCGGTCCTGTTGGTCGTTGGGTCGGGGTCGCTTCAGGGTTCACCTACTGGGTGATCTCGCGGCGATTCGTGGCTGGGGATGCACATGCCCTGGATGACATCGTGCGCGTTCCAGTCAACGAACCGGTGGTGTTCCGCGATGTGACGATCTGGGATGGGCGCGGCGGTCCAGTCGGGCTCGGGCCGTGGCATCGACGCATGCTGCGACTGGTCGACGAGGTACTCCAAGGCGACAAGGCCGACGAGCACGCGCTCCGGACAGCCGGGGGCGATCCGCGTCGAAGGCCAGGTCGACGTCGCCAGTGATCGGCGGTCAATGTCTCGCAGTGCAGGCGCTGCTCACTGGGAATAGGAACCTCTCCCGTGCGGGCAATAGCGGGCAAGGCGCCACGGCAGCGCTGGCATTCCCGGCAACGCTGTCATTGTGGAATCGGTAACTTACAGAATCTAAAGAGTCTTGTTGGGTTCGAATCCCACCCTCGCAGAGGATCGTCGACCAGCCAGGCTCATGCCGCACAGGTTAACCAGTTGCGGAAATCGTCCAGTGCGGCGAGCCATTTTCCCAAGAAAAAGCGTGGCAGGAGCAATGTCCTGGACGACGATCCCAGAATCGAAACAGCGACGTGCGCGACCGATGGATGCCTTCTATTGGCCCGGTATCATGATGTGGGCAGTCGTGGTACCCGCATTCATGATCCACGCGCCACCTTGCCTGGGGTTGTCGGGCAGTCCGGTTGATTGCGTCGTGGCGCCCGGCACGGCGACGGTTGAGTGGTGCGGTCGAGCGTGTTCCCGGTCGGGGCCTGCCAGGATGTGCCACAGCGACCCATACTCGGGCTTCACACGGGTTCCGTCCTTTTCCATAGCATTGAGTATCGCCTCTGACTTGGTCCTGTCGCCTGCCGCCTCGGCCTTCAAATTCTGAACCTCCCGGTCCAGATTGGCGATGCTTGTGCACTGAATCGAGAACGGCTGCTGTTGAGGAAAGCCCGAGCGGTCGTAGCAGACCAGGCGGTTCGTGCCTTTCCTCAGCGTGTCGTAGGTGAAGTCGGGTTTCCACTTGATGACCGTCGCCTGGTCTTTCATATTGGCTGGGGCCGCGAGCAGGGCCTTGTCGACGTCGGCCTGCGACGCTCCCGGCGCCAGCGGTGGTGGCGGCGGCGGCGCGCCGCCCCGTCCCTGTGCCTGCGCGCCGGTCGAAACCGCCATGACACCGAGGATGAGCAGGGCGATGCGTTTCATACGGGGCCTCCGGTTCATTTCCGTCGAATTTTAGTGCCTCAAGTGTCCGAGCAGGACAGGGACGAGCCGCCCGTTCGAACGCGCTCGCTTCGAACATGCGATCATTCGGCGGTCAGGCCGGCAACGGCGGCATGGGAAGACTCGGCGTGGCGAACACGATCTCAGTAATCGCCTTGATGCTCCGGTTGCCGTAGCGGAAGGGGATGATGAGCCGGAGCGGAGCCCCATGCCTGGCCGGAATCGGTGCGTCGTTCATGAGCCACGCGAGCATCACCTGCGGATGTCGGAGCGTGGCCACCGCCTCGTCGATATAGTGGCGGTCGGAGGCGACGAAGCGGCAATAGTGCGCGCCGGGCACAAGACCCAGCATGTCCGCGACATCCGCGAAGCGGACACCGGTCCACTTCACGATGCCGCGTGGGTTGGGCGCGCCGCACTGGAGCAGAAACGTCTGGGACACACGTGGCAGCCGCTCCAAATCCGGGAAGCGCAGCGTGCCAGTCAGTTTCGCGAGGCCGCGCGGATCCACCTTGATCTTCATCTTCTGATAGTCGAACTCGATCTCGGGCGCCTGGCGGTTCGGGGTGCGCCACATGAGCGGATCGGTGATCGGTCCCGCCGCGCTCGCCGGGTGCTCCGGAGCCGAACCATCCGGTTGGAGCGGAAGCGGCGCCGGGAAACCCGCGCGCAGAGGCCGCTCGACGAGCTGGTCCGGCCATGCCTCCTGCGGGTTTTGAGCCTGCGCCTGCAGATTCGCGGAGGTGAGCCCTCCGAGGGACAAACCCGCCAGGGTCGACCCCGACATACAGATCGCCTCACGTCGTGAGATGGCCATCGCTGGATCTCCCTCCCGTTCAAAGTACCTTGACACTTGCCGCGTCGTTTATTCGGTCGTTCCAGCCCCAGCGAAGACGAGGGACTTGCGTGGACACCATCGATCTCGCCCAGGAGCGGAGCCGCACGCTCGAAGGCTTTTTCCAGCCAATCGGGTCTCGGCCACTGTTCGGCTGCGGCCAGCCCGATTATACAGCTTGGTCTAGACCCGTAGGGACAATGAAACCCCATCAGCTTCCGCGCCAAGAACGGGGTCTATAAGGTGAGAATCAACGGCTTGCGAACGGAAAAAACACATTATCTCAGAAATTGTGTCAGACCTTCTAATGTGCGGCGATCCCTTACGGTCATGCCAGGGAGTGCGATCGGGTCGGGCACAGTCAATGCGGTTTCCAGCGTGTCGTAGCATTGTTGCGGGCGCTCGGTGTGTCGATGTCGGCGACGATGGCTCGAGCTGATCATTGGCCTGAGTGCATCGGATTGAGCAAACTCGATCCAGACTAGCGGTTTGAATACCAACAAATGGCGAACGGTCGCACCTGGATCCTGAGGGCGGCTGCCGCGGCAGTGGCACTGGCGGCGGGAGGCTGCGCCCGGGCGGAGCCGCACGTTCTGACGTTTTCCGGCAGCCTCGTCGGACGCGAAGGCGACGTCATCCGGCGCCAGCTCGATCGGTTCCGCGAGGCGAATCCCTCGATTGACATCGCGCTGCGGGCCACGCCGGACGCCGCGAACCTCCGGCATCAGCTGTACGTGCAGTGGCTGAACGCCCGGGCGAGCGATCCCGACGTGCTGCAGCTCGACGTCGTCTGGACGCCGGAATTCGCGGCGGCGGGATGGATTGCCGGCCTCGACCGTTTCGAACCGCCCGTCGATCAGTTCTTTGCCGCCGCCGTGGCCGCCGACCGCTGGAACGGCTCGCTGTACGCGTTGCCGTGGTTCGTCGACGTCGGCATGCTGTACTGGCGGACCGACCTCGCGCCTCGCGCTCCCCGCGATCTCGACGAGCTCGCGCAGCTTGCGCGGCGGGCACAGGAGGAAGAGGGGGTCCCGTTCGGTTTCGTATGGCAGGGCGCCCGCTACGAAGGGCTGGTCACGGTCTTTCTCGAGTATCTCGGTGCGCTCGGCGGCGCGATTTTAGACGATCGAGGCCGGGTCGTCGTCGATTCCACCGCCGCTGTCCGGGCGCTGACGTACATGCGCGACGCGATCGACATCGACGGCATCGTGCCCCCGGCCGTGCTCACGTGGCAGGAGGAGCAGACGCGGTTCGCGTTTCAGAACGGCCAAGCGGCGTTCATGCGGAACTGGCCCTATGCCTACGCGCTGTTGCAAGATCCGTCGCAGTCGAAGGTCGCCGGCCGGTTCGCGGTCGCGGCGATGCCCGCCGGCCCGGACGGCGCGGCGACCGCGGCTCTCGGCGGATCGGCCCTCGCCGTCAACGCGTACAGCGAACAGCCGGAGGTCGCCTACCGGCTCATCGACTATCTCCTCCAGCCCGAGCAGATGATCGAGCGGGCGCGGATTGCCGGCGAGTTTCCGACACGGCCGGCGCTGTACGAGACGCGCGCGCTCGCCGATGCGCTGACGATTCCGCTCGCCGATGCGCTGAAGGTGATCGAACGGGCGGTGCCGCGGCCCATCACGCCGGTCTACAGCCAGCTGTCGGAAATCCTCCAGATCGCACTGCATCGGGCGCTGACGCGCCAGCAGGAGCCGCGCGCGGCGCTGACGGAGGCGGCCGCCGGGATGCGGGCGCTGCTCGCGAAGGTCAAGCTCGGTCCTCTGGCGTCAACACCATGAAGAACGCGCGAACGCCGCCTGGATCCGGCGCCTCGTGGCTGCGCGAGGAGGCGCGCCTCGGGTGGGCGCTCGCGCTGCCGGCGCTCGCGACGATCGCGCTCGTCGCCGTGTTTCCCATTCTGTGGACGTTCTGGGAATCGCTGCACCTGCACGATCTCCGCATGCCGTGGCTCGGCCGCCCCTTCGTCGGCGCCGCCAATTACGCCGAAGCGTTCGGCGATCCGCGGTTCCGGAGCGCGCTGGGCCACACGGGCGTGTTCATGACGGCGGCCGTGACGCTCGAGCTCGGCGCGGGCCTGCTGGTGGCGCTGGCGCTCGATCGCGTCTCGCGCGGTCGCGGAATGGTCCGGACGGCCGTCCTTCTGCCGTGGGCGATTCCGACCGTCGTGGCGGCGCTCATCTGGCGCTTCATGTTCGAGAGCCCGGCGGGCCTGGCGAGCGCGGCGCTCGTGCGGCTCGGGGCGGCGCCGCCGACGTGGTTCGCCGACGCCCTCGCGGCGTGGATCCCGCTCGTGCTCGCCGACGTGTGGAAGACGACGCCTTTCGTCGCGCTCCTGTTGCTCGCCGGCCTGCAGAACATCGACAAGGCGCTGTACGAGGCCGCCGACGTCGACGGCGCCGGACGGTGGCGGCAGTTCACCGCGATCACGCTGCCGCTCCTCAGGCCCGCGCTGCTCGTCGCGTTTCTCTTTCGCGCGCTCGATGCGTTCCGGGTCTTCGACGTCGTGTACGTGATGACGGGCGGCGGCCCGGGGACGGCCACCGAGCCGGTCGCGCTCTACACCTTCAGCACGCTGCTCCAGAATCTTCGCTTCGGCTTCGGCTCGGCGCTGTCGGTGATCGTCTTCGTGGTGGCGTTCTTCTTCGCCCTTGCCAGCATCCGCGTCCTCGGCCGCGGCGCGTTCCTGGATGGGCCCGCATGACGCTGGGCGCGACGGCCCGCACGACGGCGCGGCGGTGGGCGAGGCCCGTCGCGACCGGACTGCTCGTCGCGGCGATTCTGTTCCCGCTCTATTGGGCCGCGCTCTCGTCACTCACGCCCGAGAACCGGCTGTTCGCCGCGCCCGCGCTCGTGCCGCGCGAGCTGGTGCTCGACCACTACCGCGCGCTCTTCCGCGAGCGCGACTTCTGGACCCCGGTCCGCAACTCGCTCGTCGTCGCCGGCGCGACGACCGTGCTGTCGGTCGTCCTCGGCACCGTCTGTGCGTATGCGCTGGCACGGCTGCGTTTTCGCGGGAAGGCCGTGATGCTGGCGTTCGTGCTCGCCGTGTCGATGTTTCCGCAGATCTCGATCGTGTCGCCGCTCTACCTGCTGCTGCGCGAGCTCCGCCTCCTCAACACTTATCCGGGTCTCGTGCTGCCGTATCTCACGTTCGCGATGCCGCTGACGATCTGGCTGCTGGTCGGGTTCTTCCGGCAGCTTCCCGCGGAGCTCGAGGAAGCGGGCCTGATGGACGGCGCGGGACGCCTGCAGACGCTGTGGGCCATCGTGCTGCCGCTGTCGTGGCCCGGGATCGCGACCACGGCCATCCTGACGTTTCTCTATAGCTGGAACGAGTTCCTCTTCGCGCTGTCGTTCACGCTCGGGCCCGAACGCCACACCGTGCCGGTGGCCATCACGCTCTTTCGCGGACAATATCAGGTGCCGTGGGGACAGATCCTGGCGGCGGCCGTTGTGGCGACCGCGCCGGTGGCCGCCATCGTGCTCGCCGCGCAGCGCCGCATCGTAGCCGGCCTGACGTCCGGCGCGGTGAAGGGGTGACGTGGCGTCGATCACGCTCGACCAGGTCAGCAAGACGTACCCGAACGGCCAGACGGCCGCGCGCGACCTCACGATCGAGATCGGCGACGGCGAGCTGCTCGTCCTGGTCGGCCCCTCCGGCAGCGGCAAGAGCACCGTCCTGCGGCTCGTCGCCGGGCTCGAGCTGCCGACGGCGGGGCGCATTCTCATTGACGGCCGCGACGTCACCGCCGTGCCTCCGCAGCGCCGCGACCTTGCCATGGTGTTTCAGAGCTACGCGCTGTACCCGCACAAGAGCGTCCGCGAGAACCTCGCGTTCGGGCTGCGCGTCCGCCGGGTCGATGCGGCCGAGATCGACGCGCGCGTGCGCCTGGCGGCGGCCACGCTCGGCATCGAGGCGCTGCTCGATCGCAAGCCGGCGCAGTTGTCGGGAGGGCAGCGCCAGCGCGTGGCGCTCGGCCGCGCGATCGTGCGCGAGCCCAAGGCGTTCCTGCTCGACGAGCCGCTCTCGAACCTCGATCCTCTCCTGCGCGTCGCGACGCGCACCGAGCTGGGGCTGCTGCACCGCCGGCTGGCCGCGACGATGGTCTACGTGACGCACGATCAGGAGGAGGCAATGACGCTCGGCACTCGCGTGGCCGTCATGCGTAACGGGGCGATCGAACAGATCGGGCCGGCGCTCGCGCTGTTCCGCCGCCCGGCGAACACGTTCGTCGCCGGATTCGTCGGGTCGCCGGCAATGAACTTGTGGCCGGGCGCCTGCCGGCGCCTCGACGGACGGGCCCGCGTCGCATCGGCGGTGTGCTCGATCGACCTCGACGAAGCAGGCCAGAGCGTGCCGGACGGCGCCGAGCTCGTGGCCGGCGTGCGGCCGCACGACATCGACCTCACGTCCGACGGCGACGTTACGGGGCGCGTCGAGATCGTCGAGCCGCTCGGTCCCGTCACGCTGGTCCACCTGCGCGTCGCCGGCCTGCCCGGCGAATTCGTGCGCGTGATCGTACCTTCGGATGCGCGGATCGGCGTGGACGATCAGGCGCGCTTCCGCATCCGCCGCGATCGCCTCCACCTGTTCGACGGCCGGACAGGACGGCGGCTCAATTGAGCGCCGCATCGCGCCGGGCGCGCACCGGCAGGCCCACGTCCTCGCCGGCCGCGGAAGCAGGACAACGAGTTCACGATGCGCGTGATGATGGAACACCTGCCACAATCGCTGGCCGGCGGATGCGAGCAGATCGATGAACTCGAACGCGCTGGGTCCGAGATCGCCGATGCCGAAGCCGCCCGGCAGCGATGTCGCTCACAACTATACGCTTGCAGGCAGTCGCTGACTGGGACGCGATTTGAACCCACGGTGTTGGCATCTGACGTTGTGCACCGGTTTATCGAACCGCTGCCGCCGCACAGGTGCGGATCCCGTCACGGCTCCGTTGTGACCTCACACCGACGTCTCTTCCCACCCGCGAACCGAATAGAGCAGCGGTTTGGTCCACAGACTCTCGAGACCCTCCAGGATGTCCGACGCCCAGTTGAAGACGTTCCGTCCTGCGACCACCTTCCGCATGGTCCGCATGCGCGTCACCTGCTCCTGGCTCGTCATGTCTATTGCTCGTACGAGGGCTGTTGCGAAGGCGTCGATGTCGTAGGGATTGATGATCACCGCGTCCTCAAGCTCCTGTGCGGCGCCTGCTAGAGCGCTGAGCACGAGCACGCCGTGCTCATCGTCGCGGGCCGCGACGAACTCTTTGGCCACCAGATTCATCCCGTCGTGCAGCGAACTGACGATGCAGAAGTGGGCGAGACGATAGAGCGCCACGAGGCTGAACGCCCCGAGCGGTGTCGTGTGGTACGACACGACCGGCGAGCCGCCCGGAACGTCGTAGCGCGCATTGAGGGCAGCGATCCGCTGTGCGATCTCCGCTTCAATCGCTGCATAGCTCTTGAGATCCGAACGAGACGGCACGCCAATCTGGACGAATGTCATTCTCCCCCGCAGATCCGGCCGTCGCGCCATGAGCGCATCGATCGCGGCCAGGCGCTCAGGGATGCCCTTGGTGTAGTCCAGACGATCGACGCCGAGCCCGATGATGTCAGCCCTCAGGTTGAGCAGTTCCCGCAGGCGCTGCTGTTCCTGCGGGAGCGCCGGGTCAGCCGCGAAGGTTTGGATGCGGTCGTAGTCGACACCGATCGGCACTGACACGACCGTGGTCGAGCGCCCGCCGAAGCGAACTCGCGAGGACTCGAGCTCAACCTCGGCGTGCAGTTCTTCTTCAGCGGCCATCAGAAAGTTTCGACGGTCGCGTTCCAGTTGAAAGGCGATCAAGTCGTTGGCCAGCAGCCCCGCGACGAGCTCGCGCCGCCATGGGCAGATGCGGAGGCGATCCGGATACGGCCAGGGGATGTGCCAGAAGAGGGCGGTGCGGGTGTCGGGCCGCCGCGCCCGTAGGGCTGGCGCCACGAGGGCCAGGTGATAGTCCTGGATGAACACCGGCGCGTCGGACGCTCCGATCTCCGCGTGAATCGCGGCGGCGAAACGCGCGTTGATGTCCTGGTAGGCCGCCCAATCCTCGCTCCGAAACTGCGGACGGACGTCGACCACATGGCACAGCGGCCACAGGCCCTCGTTCGCGAAGCCCCCGTAGTACGCGGAGAACGTCGGCTCCTCGAGCCACAGACGCCGAAGCGCATACGAGGGACTCTCGGGGGGCACCAACACCTTGTCAGCCGCATCAACGACGCGTCGGTCGGCCGGGCCCGCCCCGTGTGCGATCCACACACCACCTCGTTCGCGCATCAACGCGTCCAGCGCCACGGCGACGCCACCCGTCGCCGCTTTCACCGTCAGGCGGCCCTCCTCGTCCAGACTGTGGAGGTACGGCTCCCGGTTGGAGACCACCATGAGCGGGCGACGCACCTGTGCCTCGAGTTCGCCGGCCTGCGCCAACCCGCGGCGAAACAGAATCGGTCCCACGAGCTCGTGAATCGCGATCGACGCGACCAGCAGCAGCTGCAACTGGTTCCCCCACCCTGGAAACTCGGTGGCGATCACGGACGCAAACCCCAGGGTAATCCCGGCCTGGGACACCAGACCCGTCCACGCGTACTTCCCGATCGGCTCTGGAAGCCCGGACAGCTTGATGCCGGCCCCGACGCCCAGCCTGATGAATCCGAGTCGGACGGCGGACAAGGCGACGGCGCTGAGCCCGATGACGGCCACCGCGTCGAGCCGCAGGGACGCGCCAACCGCCACGAAGAAGACCACCAGCACCGGTGGCGCGCCACGACGCACGGCGGCCCGGAGCGCGTCGCCCTGGGCGACCGCCAAGTTCTCAATGACCACGCCCGCCGCGAGGGCTGCCAGCAGCGGTTGGAGCTGCTGCGTTGTGCCGACCTGGCTCAGCGCGGCGCACACGGCCAGGAGGACCAGCGTGATTTCCCGGCCGATGTAGCGCAAGTAGAGCGCAAACAAGACGCCGATGAGGACACCAAAGGCGACCGCCCCACCGATCTCCCACGCGAGTCGTGCCAGTATCTCAATGCCTCCGCCCTCGCCGGTGTCGAACACGACACGCGCCAGTAGCATCGACACGGAGAACAGCACCAGGACCACGAGATCGGCGAGCACGACGATCGCGAGCACCGTGTCGCTGAGCCGCCCGCGTGCCCCCGAATCCGCGACCACCGCCGCCGTCATCGTGGGCGAGAACGAGACGACCATCACGACCAGCAATGCCAGCATGACCAGTCGTTGGAATCCGACGGCGTCGGGCGCAATGGGCAGCCACGGCCACGCCACCCAGGCCACCAACGACAGACCGACGATGGTCACGGCCAGCGTCGCCGCGGTCATGCGTACGATCGCGGCAAATCGGGCCCCGAGGCGTTCCACGCTCAACGTCAGGCCGGCGATGAGCGCGATCAACGTCGTGGCGATTCCTGTCACCACTTGAAGCTGAGCGGTCATCGATGCGGTGATCAGGTTGCCAAGGGACGGCCCGACAACCACACCGAAGAGGAGATACCCCGTCACGCGCGGGAGATGGAATCGTCGCAGGGCGTCACCCGCGACCGATGCGCCCATGAGCGCGAACCCGAGTGCGAGCGCGGTGGCGGCTGCACCGGTCGTCGCGTCGCGCACCGAAGCCATTGCGACGACCGCCAACGCGAGCGCCAGCAGGCGCCTCACTCGCGCACGCTCCGAGGAGGTAAGAGGAGCGCAACGAGGTCGGAGCCGATCGTGCCCGCCACCACGGCCGCGAGCAGCATCGACGCGTCGGCGCCAACGATACTGACCGCGTTCAGGGCCAACGCCACGCCGAAGACGCCCGGCGGGAGGAGGTGGAGCCCAAGATCGGGAGGCGCGTTCCCACCGGCGACACGGCTCGCCACAGTCCCGCCGCCCAACTGCCCAACGACACGCAGCACGACATAGCCCGCTCCAAGTGCGAGCGATGCGGATGACAGATCCGCACGAGCCCCGGCTACCAGCAGCACCAGCACCAGGAGGGGGTGCTGCACAAAGAGCACGTCCCGACTGATCGTCTCGCGCGGGTGTCGTGCCGCATACCGCCAGAACGCTCCAGCGACCAGTCCTCCAAAGAGCGCGGACACGGAAAGGGCGCCTGCGACGCCGCCGACGAGGAGCAGTGCCGACACGGCAAAGACGCGCTCTTCCGTTTCGGAAGAGGCCCGCGTCAAGAGCAACCATGCGGCGGCGGCAACCGCAAGGATGACGCCGCACGCGTGCCCCACGAGGACAGCGGCTCCTCCGGAGGAATCCGCGCGGAGCCACGCCAGCACCAGCCCACCCGCGACCATCGGAAGTAGAACGCCGAGCTCCATGACGCGGGTGGCCGCCGTGCGGGGTTCCAGGGGATTGCCGGCCGGCAGCGTGAGCGAGGTTGCCGCGCAGATGCCGCTGGCCACGATCAGGGTCCAGACCGACCGACCGATCGGCGACATCGCGGCGAGCATGACCACCGCGAACCCGGCCGAGACCACAAGCATGGTTGCTGCGGCAACGAGACACGCGGCGCCGAACACGCGCCGGTCGTCCGTTCGTCGTTCGCCCACGCACAACCCAACGAGCACGCCCAGGGCCGCGAGTGCAACGGGCACGATCGGATCGAGCAAGGGCAGCGTCGCTGAAGACAGAAGGTTGATGCCCCTAGGGCCGAACGCGATTCCTGCCGTGAGGAGGAGGGCCACCGGAGCCGAGGTGGCCGACCACACCAACAACCCGCGCCAGCGTCGCGACCGGCGCCCGTCTGGGCCGGGCACCTGTCCGAACGCGTCGTCGACGGGCACGTCGAGAGACGGGTCCAGCAGTCCGAGCGGTTCGCCGGCCGGATGCGGGGTCATCGCTCCAAGGTCGTCACAAAGTGCGCGTCGCCCCGCGTGACGGCCACGATCACGCGCTGACCCGGACCCACGGAGGCGAATGAACGCGTGACTTGCGTTGGCGTCGGTGCTGAGACGTCGGCGACGAGCGTGATCACGTCGCCGACGCTCAGTCCGGCCTGATGCGCTGCGGACGCCGGCTCGACACGGATCACCTCAGCACCGATCCTCGTCCGCGCTCGCAGGGTAAGACCAAGCGGCCGGCTGGCGGGCTGCGCCCCGGGGCCGGTCGCCACCAAGGCCACCTCGCGGAGTTCGCCCACGGCGGCGCACGCGAAGCGTGAGCGTCTCTCCGGCGAGGTCGTCGTACTTCGGACCACTGGCGAGCTGGCTGAGAACCGAGGGGAGGGGATTGGGGCTGACGTCACGCTCCGGGAATCTGATACGAGCCAGGAGCCACAGTGCAGCGACGGCGAGCACTCCCGCGATGAGCAGCAACCGCGTCTCGCGTGAAACACGAGGTCGATAGGGGCTGCTGGTCTCCATGGACGGGACCCCTAGAGACTGGTCCCCTGCGCCGACGTCCACGCGTCAATGGGGGCCCATCCGTTCAACAGCGAGTGCACATTGGCCATAGCCGTTCACAGTCTACCCGGTCGCGGCTGACGACATCGCACCGGCCACATCGATCATGCGACGAGCGACGACGCAGCTGATCCTCACGATCGGAAACAACGCCCAACACCGGTCAACGGCCCGCCGCGTGTTGCCATGAACCGGATCCGTGACTGAGCGTCTCTTCCCAAGGACTCGAGACTAGTCGCCATCATCGAGCTCGCGAGCCAGCTTACCCAGCACCGTCCGCGCGACGTCAAGGTCGCGCCTGGCGGTGGTTCTGAGCGTTCGCTGAACAGCCGCTTCAATGGTTCCGGGCGTTTCGCGATTCAGGGCCTGTCCCTGCCGTGTCAATCCCAGCAGCCAGCGACGCCGATCGCGTCCGTCGGGCCACCGGCGGACCAGACCGCGACGCTCCAGCCGCTTCAGAAGGGCCGTCAGTGAACTGGCGTGCAGGTGCAGAATGTCAGCCAGTTGCCTCGCGTGGATGCTTGGAAAGCGTCCGATGATCCGGATCACCAGGCGCTGCGGGCCCGTGATGCCAAGCGTCGCCGCCATCGACTTGGATCGGCGTTGAAGCGCATGGTCGACGGCCCAGATCAGCCGCAGGAAGTCGATCGCGTCGCCGACCGGCAGCGCGGATTGGTTGAGACCGGACCCGCTCGGCACGTCAGTCACGGTGGTCTCCACGCAGTGTGACGAGTATCTCAAGGAGTCTGTCGATTTCCGCTTGATTGCGGATGTAGTACGGGGCCGCCGAGGCTTGCTTTCGTCCGACTCGGATCGACAGCAGCTGCCCTGGTCGATCGAGCTGGAAGACGTCCTCGTCGGTTTCGTCATCGCCCACATAGATGACCGTGTCGCACGCGAAGTGCGACCGCTCGCGTTCCAGGGCCAGCCCCTTGTGTGGAGCGTCCGGTACCAGAAAATTGACGACGAGCTTGCCCCCAACGATCCGCACGTCCTTGAGCGATCGCGCCGCCGCCAGCACGGCGCGGCGTGTCGAGCTCCTTTCCCGGGCTTGACGATAGTGAACCGCGACCGAGAATCCCTTATCCTCAATGACCACACCTTGCCGCCGGCGCAGGCGCGCCTTCAAGACGGGGACCCACTGCTGTACGCGACGCCGCGTCGCCTCCGCATTTGGCGATGGTTCGGCCCCATGATTGCCCACGACCCGACAGACCTCGACGCCTCGGAGCCGGCCGAGTGCATCGCCCTGTGCACGGCCTGAGATCACGACGCACGGATACAGCTTGCTCGCTCGTCTGAGCAATTGTCGCGTGGACGCACGCATGGTGGCCCGTTTCGGTGCGCTGACCAGCGGTGCGAGCGTGCCGTCGTAGTCGAACGCGAGCAGAACATTCGACCACGCGAACGTCTCGAGCAGATCATGATTGGGCCGGTTGAACAGATACGTCACAGTTCGCTGTCAGGGACGCCAACGGGCTCATCGGCAGCCGCCAGCGGAAGTCACGTGGCGACTCCTTCTCCAACCAGATAGGAACTGTTGGCGCGCGTCCGACGCAGCGAGTGTCGCGACGCCTCAAGTCGGTTTCGGATCCGCTGTGGACAAGGACAGACGTTACCTCGGCTGTGCGCGCCACGCCAGTCGCACAACGGACGGCACCGGCAATCTTTCGATCCTAGTGCAATTATTAGTTGCACGACAAACGATATGTTGCCGATGGCACATCCGACCGACGTCGGCACGGATGACGCTCTCCGGAGTCCGACGACAGTCCTCGAGGGCGAGGATGGCGGCATCGCGGCGAATGCTCCATCACCGAGCATCCACATTCATCGCGGTCATTGACAGGATTCACGCCGCGCGCTAGCGTTGGAACATGGGCGCTGCGTTCAGCGTGTTGGCAAGCCCCCTCTTGTGGAGCGTTGGTTTCGATGTCCTGATGTGCGTCGAGTCGCGTTCACCCCTACCAGCGTTCAAGAATCTCGGCCGCGGCGTCTTTTAGCCCTCCCTCGTTCCCTCGACCTCGCGTTCCGCGACGGTCTGCCAATCCAGACAGGAAGCTCGTGCCGAGTTGCCAGTCTCGGCGGCCGTTGACGCGGGCCAGATTCGGGCTCCGGCGAGCGGTTTCTCGACGACACAAGGAGAGAACATGACGAAGGCACTGATGGTCAGCACAGGAGAAAGGGAGAGCGTCGATTTCGGCGGATTGGGTGTCTGCTGGAAGGTCGATGGGCACCAGACAGGCGGGCGGTTCCCGGTCGTCCACCACCCGATTGCCCCGCACGCGCTCGCGGCGCCGCTTCACTACCCTCGTTCGTCCTCAGACAACATCGGCTCGACGTGAGCGACAACTTGCAGGCACGCTCCGTCTACGCCCAGGTCTTGACTAAAAAAGGTGGCCGTGACGACCATCGGCATCTTCACGCTGGCGTCGATGCTGATGGTCTTCGACTCGGTCCGGCAGTTCGGCGCGAGCATTCTCGCGTCGGCCGGCATCGCCGGCATCGTGATCGGCTTTGCCGCGCAACGGAGCATCGCCACGCTGCTCGCTGGATTTCAGATCGCCCTGACCCAAGGGGCGAATGTAGGAAAGCGGGTGCTCATTCACCAGGGGTATCGCATGGAACAAAGAGCCACGGATATCGGTTCACGCCTCCGCCACGCCCGCGAACAACGCGGGCTGACCCTGCGGGACATCGCGAATATCACGAAGATCTCGACGGCCGCCCTCAATGCCATCGAGCACAATGACTTCGCCCGGCTGCCGGGTGGGGTGTTCAGAAGGGCGTACGTGCGGGCGTTCGCCGCCGAGGTGGGACTGAACGCCGACGATCTCGCACGCGAGTATCGCGCGAGGTTCGAGGCCGCGTTGCCAGCCGGACCGCCTCTGCGACAGGAGGCCGATGGGGGCGATCGGGTGCGTCTCCCGCAGCGGTTGGCGTTCGTGTCGGTCACCCTCGTCGGAATTCTGATCGGCGGGTCACTGATCTTCAAGCGTGCCCAAGTTCCCCAAGAGGCATCGCGGGGGATGCTGAACACCGTGGGGGCCGACCTTCCAAAAGACTCGGCGCGGACCGACGAATCGGATGGCACGGAAGGGGTCGCCTTCACCAAGCCGGCCGTCGCCCAGATCAGCGCGCCGGCGTTGCGATTGGAGATTCGATCCAACGGACCGTGCTGGGTCTCCGCCGTGGCAGACGGAGAGCGTGTGGTCTATCGTTTGATGCAACCCGGTGAGCGCACGCTGGTTGAAGCGCGGAGCGCGATCACGCTCCGTGTCGGCGACGCAGGCAGCGTCGTCTATTCGATCAATGGAGCGAGAGGCCGACCACTCGGCCGCAATGGCGAGGCGGTCACCGTCCACATCACCCATGACAACCTTGGAATCGGCTAGGCTGGGCCGGTGACGGGATATCCCAAGGCGAGCCGTAACGCCCGTTCCTGTTCTTTCAGTACCGTCGATAGGGATAGATCCATCCCCGCGATCGCGGTCGTCACCTGGTCGCGCGTGTTCAATATTGCTTGCAAGGTTGCCATCACATCAGGCTTGTCTGCACGCGATGCCTCCACGCGGACGCTGTCGAAAAACGACGACGACAACGTCGCGGCCTCGCCGTAGTTCTTGGCCGCGACGGCGTCCGAAAGACGGAACAACTGACCCAGCACCTCCCCCAGACGAATGCGACCCTCGGCAACAGCCAACCGGTTCTGCGTCTCCTGCAGCTGCGCCTGTGCGTCGGTCAGTCGTTGATGCTGCGGCCAGTATCCGGCGATGTACGCGAGAGCGACGACCACGAGGACGGCGATGGTAATGGCTCTCTTCATGTGGTTCTCCAACTCTTAGCTGTCGTGGACCGATCGGCAGCGGCTTCGGGCCAGGCATCTGGAGTTCCGCAGCTTCGTCCCTTACACACGACCAAGGATAGCCCGAGGAGCCGTGTCGAATGCTCCTATTCGCGTTAAGCGAATTGAATCGCCTGCCTATCGCGCGACAGGTGGCTGGCCCGCTGACGCTCTGGTGCTGAAGCGGCTGAGGACGCAGATCCCCGCCTTGGAAGACCGGAAGACCAAGCTGCTGAGTGACCTTGGGAGGTAGCCTATCCTCGATGTGTCGTTCAACCTCCTCGAGCAAATTCTGGTACGACATGGGCGCGCGCGGCGAGGCGCCGCGCATCTGGCGGAGCCGACCTCGATGGGGAGTGCTCCAGGATTGGCGGCGGTCTTCAACATCAGCGAGGGAACAGCGCCTATCAGTCTGCGACTCACTGGATCGTGATCGTTCCCTGTAACGACTCCACCATATCGCGATTATGGTCGTGATATCCGCACGTGCGAACGGAGTTCAGGATCTCTGCGCCGCGAACATGCGAAGCGACAGGCGCCCTGTTTCCATCCTCGCATTCGGTCCGCCACGTGGCCGCTTGACAACTGTTCGACGACGATGGCGATGTAGCCGGCTATCTCGTACTCATTGACCATCTCCCAGATGGCCGCCAGGAACCTCGGAAGTTCCCTCGCGAACTCGGGATGATCGCCGGCCGCGTCGGCGAACGTCATCGACTTCTCGCCAACCAGGTAATCGAGGGCGCTCTTCGCTCCGAACAATCGCCTGATGGCTTTCGTAGCCCGGCACTGTTCAACCCAGACTCTCTCAAACCGCAGCGGGAAATATAGCTTGGCCGGCAATTCGGAGCAATCAGCACGTGGCGCGGTGAAGCCGTCCTCTTGAGAACCGTCCGCGGCCGCGTTGACGAATCCGGTCCGACGATGGCATCGTCGTCGTCGAGATGTTCGAGCAGCCGTCGAAAGCGTTGATGACCGCGCTCCGGGACTTCGTGTTTCGCTACAAGATCTTCGTGGAAGCACGCGAGTTCGACGACGGCCTGATCTTCGCCCGGCAACCGAAGAGTCGATCGAAGAATTGAAGGGCCGTCTTGTCAGTCGGGGCGGTCGGCCAGCCGATTCTGCGCCTACGATCCGCCGACTCGTTCCGCTCAGGAAAAATGTGTGGAAGGCATTGCAGGCGCAGGCGGACGTGCTCTCCAGATTAGCATCCGCCGAGTTCTCGCCGCAGTCCTGCGCTCGAATCGGTGGCATCCTGTACCTGCTCATCATTGGTGCCGGCCTCTTCGCCCAGGCATTCGTCCGCGACCGGCTTGTTGTGCCGGGCGACGCAGCGGTCACGGCCGAGCGCTCGAGGAGGTAGCAGCGGCCGCTGGCAGCACGCGCTGCCGGCGGCGCTCCAAGGGACGCCGATACAGGTATGCTCGACGTCATGTCCGATCTGGCGGCGACCGCGAAACCGGTCGGCATCGTTGCGACAATGGCGCGGCGCGTGGCCGTTGGACTGACAATTTCAATTGGTGTCGCGCTGCTGTTGTTGATCCTCTGGAAGAGCCCGAAGTCGGCGCTTTTTTTACGTACGATCACGCTCGGCTTGGCGGCGACGACGG
>Ga0209343_10003640_pt1 | contig 19285 bp, 18 predicted proteins | sample RifCSPlowO2_02_FD_184026 | JGI IMG/M metagenome (GOLD analysis project Ga0209343, IMG submission 184026) | Groundwater microbial communities from Rifle, Colorado - Rifle CSP2_plank lowO2_0.2 (SPAdes) (version 2) | ecosystem: Environmental > Aquatic > Deep subsurface > Groundwater | place... | reverse complement strand
ATATATATATATATATATATATATATATATTGGATAAGAAAATTCATAGCAGTTTTTTTGTTAGCGGCGTTTTTAGTGTTAAAAGTTTCAAGCGCGGCTGCTGCTGGCGAAGCTAGTATTCTAATTACTCCTCAAAGCGGCTCTTTTGTTGAGGGGTCCACTTTTGAAAGTTCAATTTTTATTGACACCGGACCGAATAACATAAACGCTATCGATCTGATAATTAAATTTCCACCTGATCTTTTGCAAGTAGCTGAAGCAAGTACGGGAAGATCCATTATATCGGCGTGGACAGCCCAGCCCGAAGTGTCAAATACATCGGGAACGCTTAAATTTACGGGAGGCATAGTGCCCGGCATAAACACGTCCAGAGGATTGATCTCATCTGTAAAGTTTAGGGTTAAAAAGGCAGGAAAAGCGGAGATATTTCTTTCCAACGAATCCAGTGTTATTAGAGAAGGTGGTATAAGCGTTGGCCTTATAAAAAATAGAGCGGTCTTGGACTTATTGATTGCTCCTCCTTTGGGACCGGTCGTGTTGTCCCCGTCTCATCTGGATCCAGCCCGATTTTACAAGAATGGCAATGTTACTTTGGAGTGGGATAGGGATGTAAACGTTGTCGGATACAGCTATTCTTTTAATAACGATCCGCAAGATATTCCGGATAATCTCGTAGACATCAAAAATAATAGAATTCAATTGGAGAACGTTCAAAGTGGTATTTGGTACTTTCATATAAAACAGATCCGGGAAGGTATATGGGGAGAAACGACTCACTTTCCAGTCAGAGTAGATACTATTCCGCCGGAATCATTCAGTCCTAGAATAGGAAATCTCGTAGCGCTGATAAGCAGACAGAAAGTTGTAAGTTTTGCAACTACAGACAAACATTCAGGCATCAATCATTATGAGATCGCGATTGTCGACAAGGATCAAGCGATCGATTCGTCTCCGCTATTCGTTGAAGCAAAAAGTCCGTATAAGCTTCCCGTTTCGAAAGGGCCTGTGGTTGTGGTTGTCAGGGCGTATGATAAGGCCGGAAACATCCGGGATGAAAGTGTCAGCGATGAGTTCGCGCTGGGGACATTTTTTAAAGAGAATTGGGTATGGATGGTTATAATTCTCATGCTAACCGGCGCCGGCGCCATTCATATGCGAAGGAAGCATAATCATAAACACGGGCGTAGATTAAAATAAAAGGCGGAGGACACTTGGTAATCTGCGAATAAAAATTGTATACTGGAACAATGAAAAATATAATAATAGTTCTTTTTCTTTTGGCTGTTCCTGTTTATGGTGTTAACGCGGCCAGAATATTTTTTGAGCCATCAGGGGGTCGATACGAGGTAGGGGATAGCGTGAATGTTTCAGTGTTGTTAGACACGGAAGGAGAGAGTATTAATGCCGTTGAATTGGGAATTAGGGTGCCGCAATTATTGAGAGTTCAGGGGGTGTCTAAAAGCGGTTCAGCGATACAGCTTTGGGTTCAGGAACCAAGCTATTCAAATAATGCCGTATCTTTAATTGGTGGAATTCCTGGTGGTTCCAAGGGTTCAAGAGTGTTGGTTGGTAAAATTATTACGCAAGCCAGCGCCATAGGCGAGGGGGGTCTCGGATTTTTGCCTAATTCATCCGTACTTTTAAATGACGGGCAGGGGACTCAATTAACCCTTACTTCTGTGAGCGGTGGGGTTTTCAACGTCGTCCCAAGAACTAAAGCGGAAGAAACACCTGCTCCAGTTGGAGAAGAAGAAGAAGAAGAAGAGTCCGCCACTCCGGCACCCGAAGAAGAAGTTGAAATTACCGATAAAAAGCGTCCTCAAAAATTTGACATATTATTCGGCAGTGACCCAAGGGTTTTTGACGGACAACATTTTATATCATTTTTCAGCACCGACAAGGATTCCGGTCTGGACCATTATGAAGTGAAAGAGGGGAAAGGCGACTATAAAATAGCCCAAAGCCCGTATTTATTGGACGACCAGGGCTTAAGGACGGTGATAAGAGTTAGGGCTTATGACGGAGCCGGAAATTACAGGGAAAGCGTCTACCCGAATATTTTTGTAAGAATCTGGTGGTGGATAACTGAACTCTTTGGCGTGCTATAATTAACTAACTTGTGTCCCGTTAGAAGTAACCCTAACGGGTCACATGGTCATAAACATCAATAAATAAAGTAATGGCTAACTGTGTATGGCACCGTTCGGTGGTGGTTGGTGCTTTGCACTACTTCTAACGGGATGAGGAGGGAATTTACAAAAGCAATTCTTGGCGCCTTTATCGCGCTGGGCTTGCTTTTGTCTTTAAATAATTATGCTGCGGCGCAGAACGGGTCTTTATATCTCTCTCCATCTTCCGGCAACGTTTCTGTCGGCCAGACATTTTCTATTGTTTTAAGAGTTAACACCGGCGGAACGGCAATTAACGCCGCCGAGGGGTCAGTTGTTTTTGATCAAGCCAAGCTTTCTGTTACCTCTGTTTCTAAATCGGGGTCTGTATTTACCATATGGGCCGAAGAACCGAAATTTTCAAACGCTGAAGGTACGGTAAGTTTTGGCGGCGGAGTGCCTAATCCCGGTTACAGCGGTTCTAATGGCACAGTTATAACTATTAATTTTAGAGCGCGCACGGCAACATCAATAAATGGTGTTACGGATATTTCTATTGTTTCCGGTGGAATTTTGGCTAACGATGGGTATGGAACAAATATCTTGGCAAGCTTGGGCAAGGCAACATATACGATAGCGCCCGGTGTGATCACTCCTGTGCCGGCTCCGGGAGAGCCGGAGGTCAGTGTTCCGACTCTGTCAAAAGTTAGCATAATTTCGCCGACGCATCCTGACAGTTCGAAATGGTATTCCAGCAATAATCCGTTATTCAGATGGGATGTTCCAAGCGGGATTAGCGAAGTGATATTGGTTCTTTCAAGGAGAGCCAATTCCCCGCCGATAATCAGTTATTCCCCGCCTATTTCGGAAAGATTACTTGACGATTTGGACGAAGGGGAATGGTATTTAAATGCGAGATTCAGAACGGCGGCGGGACTTGGGCCGACAACTTCGTTTAAATTCAATATTGACACCGAGCCGCCAAGCGCTTTCAGCGTTACCCGCTTGGATACGAAGGATCCGACTAATCCAAGACCGGAATTACTGTTTGAATCGTCCGACGAGACGTCGGGCATAGATCACTATGAGTTAAGTGTTAATGAGGGGGAGCCGACGAATATATTGGCTGATGAAGCTGGCCAGTCTTACACAATGCCTCTGCAGACACCGGGCGAGAAGAACATAGAAATTAAAGCGTTTGACCGAGCCGGCAATATCGCTTTGGCTCGCTTGACGATACAAATTGAGTCAATTGAAGTTCCGCGTCTGGACAGGGTTTCGGTGAAGGTAAGGGAAGGACAGCCACTTGTAGTTGAAGGCACCGCCAAACCTAACCAGAAGGTGCTTATCTATGTTGTTCACGAAAATGACAAACCAAGCGCAAGAATAGTTAATACCGTTTATGCCGGCCATAACGGGGACGAGTATAAGGTGTATGAAGCGGTTGCTGACGCGAACGGAAGATTTACGCTGGCCATAACCAATCTTCCGGCCGGCAAATATAAACTTTATGTCAAGGCCCAAGACGAAAGGGGAGCCGTCTCCGATCCATCTAATGAACAGCCGATAGAAGTAAGAGGCGGGTTCTGGGATTTCATATTCAGGATATTTGATTGGTTGATTGGGACATTAAGCGGCGGGGCGTTATTTATCGCGTTCTTAATGGCACTAGTCGGCTTGATTCTTGCCCTGATAAAGTTATTTGAAGATCAAATTAGAAAATGGTGGCGTATTGTCAATAAAAGAAGAAAAATCAAGGGCGGCGAGAAAAGATCGACTAGAACCCTTACGCACATAAAATCAGACATAAAAAAAGAATTAGAAATTCTTAATTCAATAAGCAAAAACCGCCGCCTTACTTTGCAGGAAAAGTATTTGAAGTCAAGGTTAGAACGGGATTTGCGCGATCTTGAAGGCCGCCGGTTAGTTGACTAGCCCCGTCTATTATTGTGTAATAAAGAGTGGGGTAGGGGAGAGAGCGTGGGAAGTAAAACTTAAAATTGAAAAATGAAAAGTTTAGGAAAAATACTATTAATTTTTATTTTATTGTTATTTGGTCCCGTTAGAGGTAAGACGTCCGCCGACGAAGGCGGATCGTCTGCCGACCACGCCTTTCAGGCGGGTCGGACCTCTAACGGGATTAATTTTGCGCAAAGGGAGACGCTTGATTTAAATTCACAGTCGGACTTGAACCTTAATCCGCTTGACGCGATAAATCGTGCCGGTATCGGCGGAATCAATGCCGGGGACGTGCTGGACGCTTTTAAATTCAATTTTCCGTTTGATCTGAAGAATATAAACATAGATACGAATATACCCATAAGCCCCAAGGTTAATGAGTCCCAGCAGAGCTTGCCGGATATTGATCTAAGACGGTTCCTAACCCCCAAAGACATCTCTTCGGATGATCTGGGAGGGGCAGTAAAAGCGATAGCTACATTGGTAATAGAGATATTCTTGGTTGTAATATCAGTAGTGTCTCAGATGCTTAAGCTTATATTGGGATTCCTTACTTGAGGGCTTACGGGTATTATACGTCGTATAACCTACAATGTGCGAACCTTAATTTGTGACTTCTCTAGCTCCCCCACTTAAATTTTTTGTTTCTACTAGATTTATAATTTAACATCTGATTTCTTATTTTTGTTAGCTTATTGTCGTCTTCTTCTGATAGTTCTTTTTTTATAAAACCACGAGTACCAACTTGTACATTTAAAATGCCCGTCTTGTGTTTGTTCAATATTTCTACTGCCTGACTCCATAGAACAAAGTCCACAGCCTTCTTGGCCATTAATCTGTGTTGTTTAAAGAATGGAACCACTTTTTCGGATAAATCTTTTGTGTTTTGTATCGAATACCTTACCTGTTCGTTGTTTTTAGCATAAGTTATGGATCCACAGCAAAGCTTATCTTTTATAAGTTCAAGGATGTGAACATCATCAGACCTCAAAACAATTGCAAATTCGACTCCCCAATAATAATACTCTCGGAACTTATTATCGGTATTGTATTTTATATCTTTTCTAAATTTTAAAGCAAAACAACCTTCACCATCTACAAAACCAGCAATATAGTCGCCTGATAATTTTGAATTTTTGTTCATATCAAAATTCTAGCATAACGTCGCACAAAAAGAAACAACGAAAAGTGGATAAGTTTTGCTTTTGCCTGTAAAATTAAACAATTATGCCTAAACTAATTTTCGATATTGAGACCGTCGGCGTTGAATTTGATTCTCTTGATGATAAGTCGCAGGAACTTCTCTTGCGATTTGCCGAAACACCCGAAGATATTATGGCGGTCAAAGAAGGCCTGGGCTTCTCTCCCCTAACGGGTCAGATAGTAGCGATAGGAGTATTGAATCCCGAAACCGCCAAGGGCGCTGTTTATTTCTTAAGTCCTGACGATGGAGTTGAAAAACAAGAAAAAGATGGTGTGCAATACATCCCTCATAAGAGCGAAAAGGATCTCTTGAAGAGCTTCTGGGACGCGTCCGCTCATTACGATCAGTTCATTACATTCAACGGACGCGGTTTTGACGCGCCATATTTAATGATACGTTCAGCGATAAATAAAATAAAGCCGGCAAAGAATTTAATGACATACAGGTATGAATCGGAGCAATATGGCAAAATAATAACGCATCTTGATTTACTGGACCGGCTGACGTTCTTTGGCGCGGTGAGGCGCAAGGGCGGATTACACATGTGGTGCCGGGCTTTTGATATTAAAAGTCCAAAGTCAGAAGGAGTATCAGGCGAAGATGTCGCGCGATTGTTCAAAGACAAAGAATATATGAAAATCGCCGAATATTGTTTTGACGACGTTTTGGCAACTGAAAAATTATACGAATATTGGGAGAAATATATCAACATTAAATAAAACGAGGTTTTTATTTAATGAATTACTAATTTCTAATATCTAATTTCTAACAAAATGTCCAATGTATTAATGTCCAATTTGGAAATTTGGAATTGGGAATTTAGAATTTTATTAGAAATTAGGAATTAGTAATTAGAAATTTGTTAAACTTATATTATGTGGTACAAAGACAAACAAAGTTTCATGGATGCCAATGGTTATTTGATTGACGACGTCTGGTATCCTCGCGTGACCGCTATTGTCGGTATAAAGGCCAAACCGGCCTTATATATGTATTATGCCGCTTTGCCTGACTTTAAGACCGGGGAAGCCATTAAAGCCAAATCAGCTGAAGAAGGGACTCTTCTTCATGAGACGGTCGAGGCCATCTTACGCAAAGAACCAATAGTTATCCCCGACTCCGTAAAACCGGCCGTTTCGGCGTTTATGGATTTTTACGGTAAGAACGAGATCATTGCGCACAAAGTAGAAGAACGAGTAGTTAGTAAAAAACATCACTTTGCCGGTACGATGGATGTGCTTGCCGAACTCAACGGCAAACTCGGCGTTCTGGACATCAAGACCTCAATGGCGATTTATCGGGATTATAATGTGCAAACATCCGCTTACATAGAGGCGCTCAAAGAAGATCCGTCTATGCCTCCCTTGACCCGTTGGATATTGCGCCTTGACCAATCAAGACATTGCCTGAAATGCCCGGCGACTATGCGTGACAAAGGCGGGCGTGAGAAAATTCGGGGCGAGAAAGGCAAATGCGAGCACGAATGGGGCCCGATGCAGGGCGAAGTTGAATTGAAAGAATTAACTACTTTCGAGTCCGACATCAAGGCCTTCCTCGCCTGTAAAGAATTATGGAGTTGGGAGAACGAATACTGGTTGCAGAAAATAATATAATCAGAACGACTGCCGTTCGGCTTTTACTCTGTCGTTTTCGGTGAGGTATCTTTTTCTCAGGCGGATATTATCAGGAGTCACTTCAAGATATTCGTCGCTTTGCATAATTTCCAGGCCGGTCTCAAGGGTTATCGGAGATGGAGGGGTAAGAATTATATTTTCATCCGAACCCGAAGCCCGCATATTCGTTAATTTTTTACCCTTGATAGGATTTACGGACATATCGTTTCCTTTTGACACGTCGCCGATGACCATTCCTTCGTAGACCTCGGTAGTTGGTCCGATGTATAGCTTGCCTCTGTCCTGGAGGTTATATAACGAAAACCCAAGCGCCTTGCCGGTTTCCATAGAGACCATAGAACCGACGCTTCTCTTTTTTATTTCCCCGGCATAAAGGCGAAAGCCGATAAGGTGGCTTGCGAGTATCCCCTCGCCTTTCGTGTCTATCATAAATTCGTTCCTGAATCCCAAAAGACCGCGTGTCGGTATCTCAAACGTAATCCTAACTTCGCCGTGATGTTGAACCATATTCATCATCTTACCGGCTCGCTTGCCGAGTTTTTGTATAACTACTCCGGATAGATCTTCAGGGACGTCAACGAGAACCTCTTCAAACGGCTCCATCTTTTGGTCGTCTATTTCTTTGATAATTACCTGCGGTTGTGAGACCTGAAGCTCGTAGCCCTCTCTTCTCATATTTTCAAGCAAGATGGCGATGTGGAGTTCTCCCCGGCCGTAGACCTTGTAAGAATCATTTGAGGCAAAGTCAATTTTCAGCCCGATATTGACTTCAAGCTCTCTTTCCAGCCGTTCTTTTAGTTGTCTGTTAGTCACGAACTTTCCGTCTCTTCCGGCGAACGGAGAATCGTTGACCAGAAAGTTCAAAGATATGGTCGGCTCATCAACGCTGATAGCCGACAAGGGCTCCACGTCAGGAGAGGCGCATACGGTTTCCCCGATGTATATATCCGGAAGTCCGGCGAGCATAACGATATCGCCGGCTTGGGCCTCACTGGTTTCTTTTCTTTCCATCCCCCTGAAATTAAACAACTTGGTTATTTTTCCGGACCTTGTTTCTCCTGTCGGTTTTTTAATAAGCACACTATCCCCCACCTTCATAGTCCCAAACCAAACTCTGCCAATACCAAGCCGGCCCAAAAAATTATCATACCCCAAATTAAATGGCTGAAATCTTAATGGAGCTGAAATATCAGAAGGCGCGGCGGGCACCTCGGAAAGAATCAGGTCTAACAGCGGAGTAAGGTCTTTTGACTCGTCATCCATTTTTAACTTTGCTATTCCCGCTTTGCCGTTGGCATAGATGGTTTTGAAATCCAACTGCTCGTTGTTAGCGCCCAAGTCCATAAAAAGTTCCAGGACCTTTTCGTGGGTTTCATCGGGCTTGGCGGCCGGCTTGTCTATCTTGTTTATAACCAGTATCGGTTTTAGTCCCAGTTCCAGGGACTTTTTTAAGACAAATTTGGTCTGGGGCATCGGTCCTTCTTGGGCGTCCACGATAAGCAGTACGGAGTCAATTGATCTCAAGACCCGTTCTACCTCAGAGCCAAAATCCGCGTGGCCGGGAGTGTCGACAATGTTTATTTTAGTATCTTTATAGAACAGAGAGGCGTTCTTGGCGTAAATGGTAATACCGCGCTCTTTCTCAAGCGCGTTTACGTCCATACTGAATCCCTCCTCCACCATACCCGTTTGTTTCATTAGGGCATCGGTAAGAGTTGTTTTTCCGTGATCGACGTGGGCAATTATTGCGATATTCCGTATCTCCATAGTTATAACTTGCTGGTCGCTCTGCTACGGACTTCGTCCGCTAAAGCAGTACGCTCTTGACTGACTTCTTCGTTAAATCCTCCGCTTGCTCCTCACCATACTACAGTATGGCTCGTCGCAATGCTTGGATTTGCCTCGAATTCGGTCAAGCCAGCTGCGCTCTAAAAATATGCCACCCTATTAAATAGAGAGGCAAAGCGAGCAATAATTATAATTCAAAAAGTTAAAAAAGTCAACTTTATTGAGAGCAGTTTCCAGCCAATACGTATCCCTTGCTCTCCGCCTCCTGCGCCGAGTTGAACCATATCTGATTTTCCGGCTTTATCCTTTTTGCCCCAGAGCACCAAGAGTAGTGATATTTATCGGAATTTTTTGAAACCACTACTCTAGTATCTAGTTTTTGCCGCTCAATATTATTGAGCGAGCCTCGCCCTTCAAGGGCGGGCGGTTGAGGGTTTGCAGCGTCAAAGATGTCAGCCTTGAGGTCTGTCGATTCTTTGACGCTGATAGATGTTTTCTTTAATGAGTTTATTTGGCCGAGATTATAACTTATGAGAGCGATTAAGATAACGCAGGAACCAATAAAAACCTCATATTGAGAGCGTTTGACGGCATCGACAAATTTTGATAATATATTTCTCATATTTCAGTATATTACATAACGCAGCGCGTTTACTCAAGTTCGAGGCAAAATCGAGAATTCGACTGAGCCATATAGTAATATGGTGAAGGAGAAGCGGAGATTTTAACAAAGAAATTGAGTAAACCCGTAGGGCCCGTACCGATAATGCGAAGCATATCGGAGGGCGAGCAAGTTAGAAATGGCGCATACAAAAGCTATCGGATCTACTCAATTAGGACGCGATTCGCAACCCAAATATCTTGGCGTAAAACTTCACGACGGTCAAATCGCCAAGCCGGGCAATATTATCATACGCCAAAGAGGGACGAAATTTCTCCCCGGTGATGGCGTCCGTCTCGGCCACGATTACACTATATATGCCGCAGTGAACGGCAAGGTTAAATTTACTACTAAGAAAAAGAAACTCTTCAACGGCCGGAAACGGCTGGTAAAAGTCGTAAACGTATTGGCTAACTAAAATCCGCCTCTTTGCGGATTTTAGTTTAGTTTATTTTAAAAAATTTGATTTTTCAAAAGATTAATGAGAAGATTTAAAGACCTCTTGCATAATAAATTTCGTAACGAAAGTTTTAAATTTTGAGATAGAAGTTATTGAAATTTTTGATGAATAGTTGAACGCTATTCAGAGAAAATTTCAATAATCTTATAGCCAAAATTTGGAATTTGCAGTAGAAAGGTTATTGTGCAAGAGGTCTTAAAGATGACTCAAGAAACGGCGCTTTCGATACTCAAAACCGGAAGAAGTGTTTTTCTGACCGGTGAGCCCGGGTCAGGCAAGACGCACACGATCAATCAATATATCCCCTATCTTAAACAACTCAAAATTAACGCGGCTGTAACCGCTTCCACCGGCATTGCCGCGACTCACATAAACGGAATGACGCTCCATTCCTGGAGCGGGATCGGGATAAAGAAAAAACTTAGCGATACCGACATCAGGAAAATTATAAAATATAGAGGCAAAAAGATTGACAAAACCGCCGTGCTGGTAATTGACGAGATCTCTATGCTTGATGCTTCTGTCTTGGATCTCGTGGATACGGTTTGCCGGGCGGTTAAAAAGTCAGAACTGCCCTTCGGTGGAGTGCAAGTCGTTTTTGTCGGCGATTTTTTCCAGTTGCCGCCAGTTAGGCGTCAGGACGAAGCACCGTACAAATTCGCTTTTGAATCCAACGCTTGGCAAACGGCCAACCCCGCCGTCTGTTATCTGACGGAACAGCATCGGCAATCCGACTCGGAACTTGTCGGCCTCTTATCCGCCATACGCTCCGGGGATGTTTTGGATTCTCATTACGAATGTTTAGACCGCTGTTTAGCTCGATCGCCTGACAATCAAAAAATCACCAAACTTTTCCCTCATAATGCCGACGTTGATAAAATAAACTTGGAAGAATTAAACAAACTCTCCGGCTCGTCCGTAAGCTTTGTTATGAAAAGCAAAGGCAATGAAAGATTTGTTGAGCAGCTGAAAAAGGGCTGCCTTTCTCCCGAAGAATTGAAATTAAAAAAAGGGGCGGTTGTGATGTTCACTAAAAATAATTTTGAGCTTGGTTATGTGAACGGAACGATAGGAACGGTTATCGGTTTTGATGAAGACGAGTTTGATGAGGAAGAGGCCTTGCCGATAGTGAAGACCCGTGAAGGAAAGAAAATTATAGTTGGGCCGGCGGAATGGATAGTTGAAGAAAACGGCGAGGCGATAGCTAAAATCGAACAACTGCCGCTTCGCCTGGCCTGGGCGATGACGATTCACAAGAGCCAGGGCGCGACTCTAGATGAAGCGTTTGTGGATTTGAAAGGGGCCTTTGTGGAAGGACAGGGCTACGTCGCCTTATCCAGAGTCAAGGCACTCAACGGATTTTATCTGAATGGCTATAACGAGAATGCTTTGAAGGTTCACCCGCTGGTGTCGGAACAAGACGGCATGTTCAGAAGCAAATCGGCCGAAGTTGAATCGGAGTTCTCTCTATTGTCAGGCGATGATCTGGCTCTCAAACACAACGCCTTTATTCTGTCTGCCGACGGCGAATTTCCAAAAGAAAACAAGACAAGCAACATAAAACATTCTCATATTCTTGAGAATATGAGAATGAATGCGAGCGTGAAAATGTTGGAAAGTAAGCCATCCGAAAACAATCCGTCCGTAGGTAAGGTGTATTCAGTTGAAGATGTTCGAAAAAATTACCCTAACGCTTATCGTCCTTGGGATGAAGATGAGGATAAGAATTTGGTCGATCATTACCTGACCGGCCGATCTGTAACAGAAATAGCCGCAACGTTAGGACGCAAAACGGGAGCTATCCGTTCCCGTCTCGCAAAACTTGGACTAACAAATTAACATTCCAACATTCTACAGAGTTCCTTTGACCGGCTAAAGCACGGTCAGGAAACCACTCCGAGACAGAATGTTGGAATGTTAATTTGTTTTAACGGCTATCTTCTTGAGAAACTTTGACTTTGACTTCAGCCGTGACGTCCGGAGCGAGTTCTACTTTGACGAGATGTTCACCGAGTTGTTTGATGTGTCCTTCGTGTTCATCCAGATTTACTGCATCCGGCTCTACCTTGAAACCTGATTGCTTGGTAAGCATTTCGGCTATATCCTCTTTCGTAACTGCTGAATATATTTTGCCGGTCTTGGTCGCTTTTCTTGTAAATTCCAACACGGCATCTTTCAATTGCTCGGCCAGTTTTGCCGCATTCTCTCTTTCCAGATTTTGTGTTGCTTCCAGTTTCTTTTTCAGCGAATCAACTTCTTTCAATGCCGCATCGGTGGCCGGTTTGGCCATTTTTTTAGGAAACAAAAAATTTCTGGCATAACCGTCGGAGACGTTCTTCACATCCCCTATCTGGCCAAAACCTTTAATATTCTGAAGCAATATAACTTTCATGGTTAAAACTCTACTATTTTGGCTGATTTATTGCAACTTGACATTTATGTTACTTTTGTGCTATAATATATGGAATAGGAGGTGTGATATGAAGTACGTAGTTGTTCTTTTAGTCGGCTTGGTGGTCCTGTGGGTAGGCTCTTGGGCCTCTATATGGGTCCTCAGTTTGTGGCTCGTGGAGACAATCCTGAGAGCTTTTCCCGAAGGCATCGTCAGACTTTTCTTGGGGCTGGGCCTTCTGGTCCTGATAATGGTTACGTGCTTGTCGATGGCCAAGATCTGTGAAATTCTAGGCATCGACTAATCCGCCCGCGATGGAGCTCTGCTCCCCGCGGGCTTCATCATTTTTAAATACCGAATGAGCGACTATTTAATTATATCAAGCGCTCTATCCAGTTGCGGGTCTTTGCCGGGAGTGCCAAGCTCGAATTCGAACTCCCCTTTCTCAATTTCCTCTTTTGGAAGCTCGACCTTTGTATCGGGTTCAATTCCCGTATCGGAAATGGAGATCCCGTTGGGAGTGAGCCACTTAGCCACCGTGACCTTGAGCGATGAGCCGTCTTTGAAACTTTCCAGTTCCTGGACGGAGCCCTTGCCGAATGTCTTTTCTCCAACTAGCCGTACTCCCCTATTGTCATGCAAAGCTCCGGCTACGATTTCCGAAGCCGATGCCGAACCGCCGTTTATCAGGATTACGGTCGGATATATCTTCAGCGAGCCGTTGCCGCTGCTCTTGAATTCGTTCCTTGAGTCGTCCTTGAACGCCTCAACAGTCACTACTTGGCCTTTATCTAAGAACCACCCCGCGATATTGATGGCTGAATCGAGAAGTCCGCCCGGATTGTTGCGAAAATCAACTATTAATCTTTCGGCTTCTGATTTCAAAATTTCCTGGGCCGCTTTTTGAAATTCGGAATCAACGTTTTGATTGAAGGTGAATATTTGAAGATAAGCCACCTTTTTCTCTTCGGATTCAAGCATTGTCCACTCAACAGTCGGGATCTTTATCGTGTCTCGAATTATCTCCACATCCCTCGTGTCAGCGCCGTTTGACGATATTGTCAGAACGACGGGGGTGCCCCTTTTGCCTCGTATTAAATTTACCACCTCTTCAATTGAAAGGTCGGCGGTCGGCGCGTTATCTACTCGCAGAATCTTGTCCCCCGCCTTTAAACCGGCTTTATAAGCGGGGGTGTCTTTGATGGGAGCGATAACAGTAAGAACGCCTTCTCTTTTGCCTATCTCAATGCCGACTCCGCCAAAGGAACCGGATATTTCTTCCTGAAATTTCTTGCTTTCCGGAGGTTCAAAAAACACGGTATACGGATCGCCGATACTGTCTACCATCCCTTGTATGGCGCCGTAGAGGAGTTTTTTAGTATCTAATTTTTCTTCGTCGACGTATTTAGTGTGTACAGAATTCCAGGTGTCCCAGAACAGAGAGAAATCAACATAGTCGGGCTGGCCGAGATCTCTGTTGAGCAATATCTTGACCGGATTGGACACCTCGCCGTTCGAGCGTTCAAAAAAAACACCGCCGGTAAATCCGGCTCCCAGAGCGACTATCAGCAATAGGACAAGTAATTTTTTATTTAAAGCCATATTTATAGAAATATTTGACCGCGTCGATCGTGTGTTGCCGGCTGTGCTTATTCAAAAACACGTCCAGCAAACCGAAATGTCCTTTCGATCCCCTCTTGTGATAATGGTACATTTCGGAGTGAGGATAATAAGCGACCTTAAAACCATTTTCCCAAAAACGTCTTGCCCAGTCAACATCGCTCATATATAGGAAGAATTTTTCATCCAGCAAACCGACCTTGTCCGCCGCCTTTCGGGAGACCATAACCGCGGAACCCATCAGCCATTCCGCTTCCGCCGGCTCGTTGAGGTTTTTGTCGGTCATCATAAATCTCGCCAGCACTTTCTTGCCGAAAGGCGTGCGGCCCAAAGGACTGCGGCGGCAGAGTATGGTCAGGGGGGTGTAATACCGGAAGCAGGAACTTTGCGCCGAACCGTCAAAATTCAAAAGCCGTGGTCCCGCAAGGCCCACGTTTGTATTGGTTGCCAGATACGAAGTTAGCCCTTCTATGGACCTGGCCATCGGCACCACGTCGGGATTCAATATCAGGACGTAGTCGCCCGAAGATGTTTTGATGCCCTCGTTTACGCCTTTCGTGTAGCCGATGTTTTCTTTGAATGCCGCTATTTTGACCTCCGGGAATTCTTTGACCACGTTTCTCGTCTCGGGGGTGGAAGCGATGTCAACGACCAATATCTCGTGTTTGAAGTTAGCGGACAAGACCCTCTTCAGTGAAGAAAGGCATAATCTTAGTAGCGGCGGGTTTTTGTAGTTGATGATTATGAGGGAAGTCATAGACATAAATTACCAATTTTCAATTTACAATTTTCAATGAATTTTCAATATTTAAATTTTCAAACGTTTGAAAATTAGAAAATTTGGTCATTGATTGAGAATTGAGAATTGAGAATTATTATTTCAAAACATCCTGGAACAATTGCTTTATCTGGTCGAAATTATCTCCATTCGGAAGCAGTATGTAAATGCCGTTAGGTCCGGTAGTTTGATAGAGCAGATTATCCGTGGACAGGACTTGTTTTTTGAACTCAGCCGGCGAGGTATCCACTTCTTTGCCAAGGTCAATTATTTCTTTCACGTCCCAGATGTTGATGTCGGTTTTGATATTTTGGTTCAATGTGTTGATGACGGACAAGGTTTTAATCGGGTCGGATAGTGCGTTCAATTCGGTTAGCTTGTCTTTTATCGCGAACAATATCTGTTGCTGTCTGAAAGCCCGGTCAAAATCGCTGGTCGAGTATCTCGATCTGACATAGTACAAAGCCGTCTGGCCGTCCAAATGATTCTCGCCGGCCGGCAGTTCAAACGCATATCCCCACTGGCCCTCTTCTCTGAATGGTTTGGCGAGTGTGATGTCTACCCCGCCAAGCTGGTCTATCAATTTCTCGAACGAAGAAAAGTCGGCAACTATCACATTGTCTATGTATACTCCCGTTATCTGAGAAACCAGTTTTTTCACATAGTCGGTTCCTTCCCTTCGGTAAAGGCCGTATTCATAGGCCGCATTGAGCTTGTTCTTGGTGGAGCCGGTTTTTACATAGAGATCGCGCGGTATTGAGACCAAAGACGACTTTTTGGTGAGCTGGTCGTGGCTGAAGACCATCATCGTGTCGGTCAGCAAAGCCCCCGCCTCTGCGTCTTTGTCGTCGTATTCGCCTCTTATGCCAAGAATGAGGATATCAAGACGGTTCTGTTCTTTTTCCGGCATTATGTAGTTGGTGTCTATTTCTTCCGCCTGGTTCTGGTTGAAGAACAGTAAATTTGCGAACCTCTTGAACCACACCGCATCGAATTCGCTCTCCTCTTTGGCCGTTTTATTTTCAACTTCAAATTTCCTGTCCAATAGCGCCGTATTGAAAACGATATAACTGATAATCATAAACCCTATAATTAAAAAAAAGCGATTTCTTGTTCGCTGCCTTTTTTCTTTAAATTCGTTTGTGTTGAAATCTAGGTTAGCCACTTTCTAAATTCTTTTGGACTGACAACGACCCGCTTCATTATTTCCCGCCTTTTTCTAAGCATTTTTGGCAAATATCTGAAAAATGTCGGTATTTCTTTCAGCACCCCCGGCTCGAACAATACCGCATATCCGAGTACCGCGAACTCTCGCGAGACGATCCAAGGCAAGTCCCTTAGAATATTTATTATATAATCATTTTTGACCAATGTCCAACGCGTATTTCTCCAGTCAAGCTGGCGTTTCCTTATTGGAATTTGTCTGCGCGCCGGAACTCTTAAGATATAGTCCAGCCATCTTTTTCTAAGCGTTTTTGTCGTTTGTCTGTCGTGCCAGGCGATGACATTTGGCGTAAAGACCTGTTTCCATCCGAACAACCTCATCCGCCAAGCCAGATCCAGGTCATCGCCGTACCAGAAATAATCATGGTCAACAATTTCTGAACTAACTTCATTTTGTGCGGTCGCTTCTTTTGAAGTCAATTTAATTCGGCAGTTTTCAAGTGCTTCTTTTCTAAAGACAGGCACCGCTCCTTCAACGGCGAATATTTCACCTAGATCATCATATTGGCCCTTATCCTCTTCCCCGTGGCCGATATTCACGACTCTGCGTGACTTGAAAATTTTAAAACCGCAAGTGTCGATGATTGTGGTCTTTTGAGGTCGAACCTCAAAGATGTTCCGAGATTCGACCTCGGGGAGGTCGAATTTATAAATCTTGGGTTGGAGCGCGCCGATTTTTGGGTCTTTTTCCATTGCCTCAACCGCATTCTTAATAAAATCCTTGTCCAAAATAATATCAACCGCAGTGGCTATTACGTATTCTCCATCAGAATATTTCAACAATTCTTCTTGACCTGGCCACATACCAAGGTTAATTTTGTTTTTAACAAAATTAACATGCTTGTAGCTTGTAGCTTGTAGCTTGTAGCTATCGATAATACTTACAGTATTATCGATTGAGCCGTTATCCAAAACATTGAACTGTATTTTATCGCGAGGATATGTCTGTTTTTCAAGCGACTCCAAAAAGTGGCGAATATACTTTTCGCCATTTAGAACCACTAGATTTATGGTAACTGTACTCATTATTTTTTAGTGCCCAAGATGACTGATATTGGAAAAAGAGCAAAAAGCAATGCTCGTTCGTCGAATATCGCAATATCGGTGAGAGAATATATCAAAACCCACGGCACAAACAAAAGCGTAGCGGCAAGATAAAGTTTTAGAAGATTGTCTTCTTCTCGCAGGAAAATTTCATAATTTCTTTTGAACAAGAGCCATAGGAAGCAAATAAATATTATCCCGGCCAATATTCCCATTTCCGCTGCTATGTGAAGGTATAAATTATGCGCCGATGAGCCGGCTTTGGCCAAACGTATATCCTGACTAAGCACGACCGGATAATTGCCGATACCAACTCCCAATAAAGGTTTTTCTCTTATTGATGATAACGTTTTTTTCCATATCTCTATTCTTTGGCTGTTTGACGTTTCTCCAAAATCAAGTATCGATTTGATGCGAGCCCTTAGTATGTCATCGTCAGCTTTTCCGATCAAAAATTGCGGAGATGAAAATATGGGAAAAGCAACCGAAAACATAATAAAAAATATCGCTAAAAACCACCCCAACTTCTTAAAACTGACAAAATTATCATATGATAATTTTGTCAGTTCCCATTTTTTCATATAAAGCATCAATCCAAGATATAACAAAACAACTCCCACGCTTGCCGCCCAAATTCCCCTTGTCCCGCTTAATATTATTATTAAAAACAATAACGAGAAGACCGATATCCTTATCCATTTTTTTTGTACAACCATAAATATTGCCGGAATTCCCAGCAATACGAACTGCGGGAATGAATGTGAGTCGGGGAACAGCGAGAAAACCCTCAACGACAACTGTTCACCGTAATACGCGAACCAGGTATTGCCTAGTTGGACGGCAATGTTGCACCACTGTTCGCCGAACTGGCGGCACTGTATCCCTTCTCCCCATATCCTCATAAATTGATAAATATCAATGAAGTAGGTTGAGATAACTTGAATATACCCGACTGCGGCAACGATAGCGACGGGAATAATTGAATTTTTAATTAATCTTTTTGCGAACTCTTTGTCTGCAGATTTGTAATAAATAACTATTCCGAGAATTGCAAAGTTCAAGAAAAATATAATTCGCTTTATCGCTGCAATTTTATCCGATGCCGGAATTACCGACAGCATCGCCAGTAGTAATAAGGCAACGAGTAGATAAGAGGGTTTTTTGTAATTAAAGTTTTTAAACCACTCCGTAATACATAATACGTAATACGTAATACTTTTTTGAAACAGCCATTTTAGAAATATGATAATGGCTAATATCCTCCAAACATTAAAGTTGTCAAAACTATCTGTTAATGGCATCGCCAGAAATAAAGGAATTGACCTTATGAAAAATACGAGAGAATCCTCTACCGGAACCGCCAGGAAATATATAATTAGAGTCGCTCCCAGATAAAGCGCCGCCTCCCGCGGCAAAACGCCGGTAATTATTAAACCAAATAGAATAACCTCTGCTATAAAAAATAAATCTAATTTACCAAGTCGGGTCATTGCTGATCTTTATAAAGCAAATATTGGACAAAGTCGTAGTGTTCGGGTTTTTGTTTCTGATAGTCATAAAGAATCTCATATCTTATATTTCCGATCGAATCTTGAATTAACTTTTTAACGTTTTTGGTAGTTGCTGGCCAAAGCTTCATTTCGGCATAGGCCTTTTTGCCATAGTGCTTCCAAACAAAGCGTACTACGTCATTTGTTATTTCGACGGGAAAACCGTGGACCAGTTCTTTATTCAAGAAAGTCGTTTTGCCTGCATACCTGAAATTGGTTTCCGGTTTTTTCAGTATAGAATCTTTATTTTCAACCATATAATCAAAATTTCTACTATCGAAAAGCAAAGTGCCGCCCTTTTTTAGAACTGTCCAGAAATTTTGCAATGACTTTGTCCTATCGTCTCCATTTAATAAATAGTTAGGAAAAGAATTGCCCAGGCAAAAGGCGAAATCGAATTCTCCCAGCTTGTATAGAGGGCTTTTATCAATTTCTTGCCAGTAACACTTTCGAACATTTAGTGTAATATTTTCGTTTGTGGCTTTGTCTTTGGCTTGCTCTATGTAGGTGTCTTCTATCTCATTTGAGGTCACATCATAACCCCTTTTGATCATAAAAATTGAATCGTGACCTCCTCCAAGAGCCAAGTCAAGAATTTTAAAAGAACCCAGCCGACTATGATATTGATTAAGAATATTATCAATTATTCCATTGGTTGCTTTCCATCTGTCCTCTTGAGAGCCGGTGAACTCGTATAAAGGCAGTTTTGACAACTCTGCTTTTGTGAACCCTTCCGTATTGTAATTCTCGTTTTTCATATCTAGTTATTAACTATTTTTAAAAACTTATCCGTAAAATTTTTCCAATTATATTTTTTCACGAATTCCGGGCCTTCGGATTTTATTTTATCAATTTTCTGCTGG
>Ga0209343_10003639_pt1 | contig 19286 bp, 32 predicted proteins | sample RifCSPlowO2_02_FD_184026 | JGI IMG/M metagenome (GOLD analysis project Ga0209343, IMG submission 184026) | Groundwater microbial communities from Rifle, Colorado - Rifle CSP2_plank lowO2_0.2 (SPAdes) (version 2) | ecosystem: Environmental > Aquatic > Deep subsurface > Groundwater | place... | reverse complement strand
CCTGATCAACCCGATCGCGATGGAAGAAGGCCTGCGCTTCGCGATCCGCGAAGGCGGTCGTACCGTCGGCGCGGGCGTGGTGGCGAAGGTTATCGAGTAAAGGAATGAGAAGGGTGAAGGGGGAAGGGAGAAGGGTCAAAACCCTTTCCTCGTTGCTCGTTCCCTTCCCAAGTTTTGTTTGCAAAGTTGATTGAGTAAGAATACAATGCGCGCCCTCGCGTGGTTTGGGCTTGTTTTGAACTACGCGATTCGTTCTTTAATTAGCGGCATTGCCGCGTGAAAGCAAGAGAAAATTATGCAAAGTCAAAAAATCCGCATTCGCCTCAAGGCGTTTGACTATCGCTTGATCGACCAGTCGGCGGCGCAGATTGTGGAAACCGCTAAGCGCACCGGCGCGGTGGTAAATGGCCCGGTACCGTTGCCGACCAAGATTGAACGTTTCGATGTGCTGCGTTCCCCGCACGTCAATAAGACATCGCGCGATCAGTTTGAAATTCGCACCCATCTGCGTTTGATGGATATTGTCGATCCCACCGACAAAACGGTAGACGCATTGATGAAGCTGGATTTGCCGGCGGGTGTGGACGTCGAGATTAAATTACAGTAGGTAGTCGCAAGACGTGAGCCAAGGCCGCGAAGCAACAACGCCAACTATCAACTCACGTCTTCCAGCTAATAGCTTTAGTAGTAAAAGTTTTTGCAAGAAAATCGGCTAACCAATTGAAGTTGGCCCCTTAACAAGAGGAAATTAAAATGAGCTTAGGACTTGTCGGTCGCAAGATTGGCATGACCCGCGTTTTTACCGAAGACGGTTCTTCGTTGCCGGTAACAGTGCTGGAAGTGTCCAATAATCGTGTCACTCAGGTTAAATCCGTTGATACCGATGGCTACACTGCTGTGCAATTGGCGCATGGTGTGCGTCGTCCGGGACGCGTCAACAAGGCGGCCGCCGGGCACTTCGCCAAGGCGGGCGTCGAAGCCGGAAGCGCACTCAAGGAATTTACCGTATCACCGGAACTACTGGCTGGCCTGCAAGCAGGTTCAACCGTCAGTGTGGAGATATTTCAGACAGGCCAACTCGTCGATGTGACGGGCATATCCAAAGGCAAGGGTTATGCCGGCACCATCAAACGGCATAACTTCAAATCCGGCCGCGCTTCGCATGGCAACTCCAAGTCGCATAACGTGCCCGGCTCTATCGGTATGGCGCAAGATCCGGGGCGGGTATTCCCCGGCAAGCGTATGACCGGCCATCTTGGCGATGTGCAGAAGACTGTGCAGAACCTGCAAATCGTGCGTGTCGATGTCGCCCGCCAATTGCTGCTGGTCAAGGGCGCCGTTCCCGGCGCGCAAAATGGCAGCGTGATCGTGCGTCCCGCAGTGAAGGCAGGTGCATGATGGAACTGAAAGTCATCAACGATAAGGGTCAGGCAACCGCCAACCTGAGCGCATCCGACGAATTGTTCGGTCGCGAATACAACGCAGACCTGGTGCATCAGCTGGTTACCGCTTATATGTCCAATGCGCGTGGCGGCAACAGCAAGCAAAAGGGCCGCAGCGAAATTGCCAAGAGTACGCGCAAGCCGTTTGCGCAAAAAGGCACCGGCCGTGCGCGCGCCGGTATGGCATCCAGCCCTTTGTGGCGCGGTGGCGGCAAAATTTTCCCGAATACCGGCGAAGAGAATTACACGCAAAAAGTGAATCGCAAGATGTATCGCGCCGGTTTGGCTGCGATACTGTCCAAGCTGGTCAGCGAAAACCGCCTAGTTGTTGTTGATAGCCTGACGGTCGATGCGCCCAAGACCAAGTTGCTGGCACAGAAAATCAAGGGCATGGGTCTGGACGGACGCCTGTTGATCATCACCGACAACCTGGACGAAAACCTGTATCTGTCATCACGCAACCTGCCCAACGTATTGGTGCTGGAAGCCAATCAGACCGACCCGGTCAGTCTGGTGCGTTTCCCGAGCGTTGTCGTTACGCGTAATGCGGTGGCGAAAATTGAGGAGATGTTTGCATGAGTACCTCTAAAAAAGTGGGCGTGGAACAATTCAGCCAGGAGCGATTGATGAAAGTGTTGCTCGCTCCGCAAATCTCGGAAAAAGCGACCTACGTTGCCGAAAAGAATGAGCAGGTAATTTTCCGCGTCGCGCCGGATGCGACCAAGCCAGAAATCAAGGCGGCCGTCGAAATGATGTTCAAGGTGAGCGTGGATACCGTGCAAGTGGCCAACGTCAAGGGCAAGATCAAGCGTGCCGGCCGCTACGTCGGCCGCCGCAATAACTGGAAGAAGGCCTATGTCTGCCTGGCAGCCGGGCAGGAAATAAATTTTGCTGCAAGTGAGCAAGGATAATCGCCATGGCATTGATTAAACTAAAACCAACAACCCCTGGGCAGCGTGCGGTATTGCGCGTTGTCAATCCCGACCTGCATAAGGGCAAGCCGGTTGCCGCACTGCTTGAGAAGAAGTGCAAGACAGCGGGGCGCAACAATAACGGCCATATTACGACCCGCCATATGGGTGGCGGCCACAAGCAGCATTACCGCATGGTCGATTTCAAGCGCAACAAGGATGGCATTCCGGCAACTGTAGAACGTCTGGAATATGACCCGAACCGCAGCGCGAACCTGGCGTTGCTGTGCTACGCCGATGGCGAGCGCCGTTACATCATCGCCCCTAAAGGTATTGCTGCCGGCGCAACGCTGATCAGCGGTTCCGAGGCGCCGATCAAGCCGGGTAATGCGCTGCCATTACGCAATGTTCCGGTCGGTTCAACCGTTCACTGCATCGAGATGCTGCCGGGTAAGGGTGCGCAACTGGCGCGTTCCGCTGGTACTTCGGTGCAACTGCTGGCGCGCGAAGGAAGTTATGCGCAGCTGCGCTTGCGTTCCGGTGAAATCCGCAAGGTGCACATCGATTGCAAGGCAACGCTGGGCGAGGTGGGAAACTCCGAGCATAGCCTGCGTTCCATCGGCAAGGCCGGTGCGATGCGCTGGCGCGGCGTCCGTCCGACGGTGCGCGGCGTGGTAATGAATCCGGTTGACCATCCGCACGGCGGTGGCGAGGGCAAAACCGCTGCAGGCCGCCATCCAGTCAGCCCATGGGGTGTGCCGGCCAAGGGTTTCCGTACACGCCGCAACAAGCGCACCAGCGGTATGATCGTGCGCCGTCGCTTTAAGGTTTAAGGGGTAAGCAAATATGGCACGTTCCATTAAAAAAGGTCCATTTGTCGACGCGCACTTGCTCAAGAAGATTGAGGCTGTGCGCGCGACTAACGATAAACGCCCGGTGAAAACCTGGTCGCGCCGTTCCACGGTGTTGCCCGAATTTGTCGGATTGACGATTGCGGTGCATAACGGGAAGCAGCATATTCCGGTGTACGTATCCGAAAATATGGTGGGTCACAAGTTGGGAGAATTTTCCCTAACGCGCACCTTCAAGGGGCATGCTGCCGATAAAAAAGCAGCGGTCAAGAAATAAGGGGGCATGATGACAACGACTACTGCAGTTGCAAAAAACATTCATCTCTCCGCTCAGAAGGGCCGCTTGGTGGCCGATCAGATTCGCGGTTTGCCGGTTGCTCAGGCGCTTAACATCCTGGCTTTCAGCCCGAAAAAAGGCGCCGGGATCATCAAGAAAGCACTGGAATCGGCAATTGCAAACGCTGAGCATAACGATGGCGCGGATATCGACGAGTTAAAGGTGACGACTATTTACGTTGACAAGGCGACTTCATTGAAGCGTTTCATGGCGCGCGCCAAGGGCCGTGGCAACAAGATCGAAAAGCAGACCTGCCACATTACGGTCAGCGTCGGAAACTGAGGATAGATTATGGGACAAAAAATTCATCCAACCGGTTTCCGGTTGTGCGTACGTAAAAACTGGGATTCCAAGTGGTTTGCCAACAGCAAGAATTTTTCCGCCTTGCTGCTCAAGGATATCGAGATTCGCGCATTCCTGAAAAAGAAACTAGCTTCCGCCGGAATATCCAAAGTGGTTATCGAACGTCCGGCCAAGAATGCCAAGGTGACCATTTATACGGCGCGCCCCGGTATGGTGATCGGAAAAAAAGGCGAAGATATCGAGGCGTTGCGCGCAGAATTGCGCAAGCGCATGGGGCTGCAATCCGTCGATCTGGCCATCGAAGAGGTGCGCAAGCCGGAAATTGATGCACAGTTGATCGCCGACAGCATTACCGCGCAACTGGAAAAGCGCATCATGTTCCGCCGCGCCATGAAACGCGCCATGCAAAACGCGATGCGCTTGGGCGCACAAGGCATCAAGATCATGAGCGCGGGACGTTTGAACGGCATTGAAATTGCGCGCACCGAATGGTATCGCGAAGGCCGTGTGCCGCTGCATACCCTGCGCGCTGATATCGATTACGGCACTTCCGAGGCGAAGACCACTTACGGCATCATCGGCGTTAAGGTTTGGGTGTTCAAGGGAGAAACTACTGGCCAGGAAGTTGCAGTGCCGGCTGCCGCCGAACCGGAGAAGAAAGTAAGAAAGTCGGGAGCAAAACATGCTACAGCCAGCTAAAAGAAAATACCGCAAGGAACAAAAGGGCCGTAATACCGGCATCGCCACTCGCGGCAACAAGGTGAGTTTCGGCGAATTTGGCCTGAAGGCGGTTGCGCGTGGACGCTTGACGGCGCGCCAGATCGAGGCCGCACGCCGTGCGATGACCCGCCATATCAAGCGCGGCGGGCGTATTTGGATACGTATTTTTCCGGATAAGCCGATCTCCAAAAAACCGGCCGAAGTCCGCATGGGTAACGGCAAGGGTAATCCCGAGTTTTATGTTGCCGAGATTCAACCGGGCAAGATGCTGTATGAGATGGACGGCGTGGATGAAACATTGGCGCGTGAAGCGTTCCGCCTAGCGTCCGCGAAGTTGCCGATTGCGACCACATTTGTGGTCAGACAGGTAGGTGCATGATATGAAGGCGAGTGAATTGAGAACAAAGTCCGAGGCGGATCTTCAGCAGGAGGTGTTGTCGCTGACCAAGGCGCAATTTGGACTGCGTATGCAGGTTGCGACGCAGCAGATGACCAATACCAGCGAATTGCGCAAAGTGCGCCGCGATATCGCTCGCGTAAAGACTGTAATGAAAGAGAAGGGTGCCCAGAATGAGCAATGAAAAGGCGATGAGCGAGTCCAAGCTGAAGCGTACCCTGACCGGTACCGTAACGAGCGACAAGATGGACAAGACCATAACGGTTCTGGTCGAGCGCAAGGTCAAACACCCATTACTGGGCAAGATTATTCGCGTTTCAAAAAAATACCATGCCCATGATGAGGCCAATGAGTGCCATACCGGCGACGTAGTGACAATCGAAGAATGCCGCCCGATTGCCAAAACCAAGAGCTGGCGTGTCGCCAAGCTGGTTGAAAAGGCCGCTACAATTTAATTTAGCTTGCGCCTTATCGAAATTAGCATATAATGCGCGGCTTCGTTTCACCGCCGCTTGCGGCGACCTAACCCGAACGGGTTCCAAAACTGGCCGCTGTGAGCGGAAAAAGTTGGAGATTAAATAATGATACAAATGCAGTCTGTTTTAGATGTGGCTGACAATACCGGTGCGCGCTCCGTGATGTGCATCAAGGTTTTGGGCGGCTCAAGGCGCCGCTACGCTTCCGTAGGCGATGTCATCAAGGTCAGCATCAGGGATGCAGCGCCGCGTGGCCGCGTAAAGAAGGGTGAAGTATACAACGCCGTGGTGGTACGTACCGCCAAGGGGGTGCGCCGCACGGATGGCTCGCTGGTCAAGTTCGATGGTAATGCTGCGGTGCTGCTGAATGCCAAGCTGGAACCGATCGGTACACGCATTTTTGGGCCAGTGACACGCGAGCTGCGCACCGAGAAGTTCATGAAGATCGTTTCGCTGGCACCTGAAGTGCTGTAAGCGACAACGGATCGAGTCGAGGGAAATCATGCGCAAGATCAAAAAAAATGATGACGTTATCGTAATCGCTGGCAAAGACAAGGGTAGTCGCGGCAACGTGCTGCGTGTGCTTGGTGAATACCTGCTGGTCAGCGGCATCAATAAAGTCAAGAAGCACCAGAAGCCTAACCCGGTAAAGGGGTTGACCGGCGGGATCGTGGAAAAGGAATTGCCGATTCATATATCGAATGTGGCGATTTTCAACGCGGCTGCCGAAAAGGGCGATCGGATCGGTATTAAAACGCTGGAGGATGGGCGCAAGGTTCGTGTGTTCAAGTCTAACGGCGAAATGATTGACGCTAAGGGGTAAGGGCATGGCTCGTTTGTATGAATTTTACAAAAATCAGGTCACCAAGGATCTGATGAAGCAGTTTGGTTACAAGTCCGTCATGGAAGTGCCGCGTATCGAGAAAATTACCCTGAATATGGGCGTGGGCGAAGCGGTGGCAGACAAAAAAGTGATGGATTTCGCGGTTGGCGATATGCTGAAGATTGCCGGACAGAAGCCGATAGTCACGAATTCCAAAAAGTCCATTGCGGGTTTCAAGATACGCGAAGGCTACCCGGTGGGTTGCAAGGTAACTTTGCGCAAGTCGCGCATGTACGAATTCTTGGATCGGCTGATTTCGGTCGCAATCCCGCGCGTCCGCGATTTCCGCGGCATCTCCGGCAAGTCCTTTGATGGCCGTGGCAATTACAACATGGGCGTTAAAGAGCAGATTATTTTTCCAGAAATCGAGTATGAAAAGATTGATGCGTTGCGTGGCATGAACATCACCATCACCACCTCCGCGAAGACCGATGAAGAGGCCAAGGCGCTTCTGTTGGCATTCAAACTCCCATTAAAGAAATGAGGGAATACTAATGGCTAAGATGGCATTGATTAACCGTGAACAGAAACGCCGCGACACCGTGAAGAAGTTTGCGGCCAAGCGCGCGGAGTTGCTGGCTGCGATTTCCAACGTGAAGCTCAGCGATGAAGAGCGTGCTGCCGCACGCCTGAGGCTCCAGGCTTTGCCGCGCAACGCGAGCCCGGTGCGCCTGCGCAACCGTTGCGCATTGACGGGGCGTCCGCGCGGCACTTTCAGGAAGTTTGGTTTGGGGCGTATCAAGGTGCGTGAGTTCGCGATGCGCGGCGAAATTCCCGGTGTCGTTAAGGCAAGCTGGTAGGAGCAATTAAATGAGTATGAGTGATCCGATCTCCGATATGCTGACGCGCATTCGCAATGCGCAGCTTGCGGAAAAAAACACTGTAGTGATGCCTTCTTCGAAAATAAAGGTGGCAATCGCCGAGGTGCTGAAAGATGAAGGCTATGTAGATGGCTTTAGCGTCGTTAAAGGCGATGGCGGCAAAGCCACGCTGGAAATCGGCCTGAAATATTACAGCGGTCGCCCGGTAATCGAAAAAATTCAGCGTATAAGCCGCCCTGGGCTGCGCATTTACAAAGGATCAGACGACATTCCCAAGGTGATGAACGGTCTTGGTATCGCCATCGTTTCCACATCCAAGGGTCTGATGACCGATCGCAAAGCGCGCGCCAATGGTATTGGCGGTGAAGTGCTGTGCGTGGTCGCGTAGTGAGGTAAGCATGTCTAGAGTTGCCAAAAATCCTGTAGCAGTACCGAGCGGCGTGGAAATCGCGCTGGCCCCAGGTGAAATTTCGGTAAAAGGCCCGCTGGGCATCCTCAAGCAGGCCTTGTCGGGCGACGTGAGCGTGGTGCGCGAAGGCGACAGCCTGTTGTGCAAGGCGCAGAACGACTCCACGGAGGCCAACGCGATGTCGGGCACGATCCGCGCGTTGCTGGCCAACATGGTGCAAGGCGTGAGCAAGGGCTTCGAGCGCAAGCTGAATCTGGTCGGAGTGGGTTACCGTGCGCAAGCAGCCGGAGATACGCTGAACCTGACCCTGGGTTTTTCCCATCCGGTCGCATACAAGATGCCCGCCGGTGTCAAGGTCGAAACTCCGACGCAAACTGAAATTGTATTAAAGGGCGCCGACAAGCAGCGTGTCGGGCAAGTCGCTGCTGAAATTCGCGCTTTCCGCGAACCCGAGCCATATAAAGGCAAAGGGGTGCGCTATAGCGATGAAGTGGTGATACTGAAAGAAACCAAGAAGAAATAAGCGAGGCGGATATGTTGAATAAGAATGAAGCGCGTCAGCGCAGAGCACGTAAAACCCGTGCTCGCATTGCTGAGAAAAAGACAGTACGTCTGGCTATTCACCGTACCAACTTGCATATCTATGCCCAGGTGATTTCTGCGTGCGGCAGCAAGGTGCTGGCCAGTGCGTCCAGCATCGAAGCGGAAGTGCGCAAGGATTTGGCGAATGGAGGCAACAAGGCTGCTGCTGTAGTGGTGGGTAAGCGTATCGCTGAAAAGGCGAAGACGGCGGGTATCACCCAGGTGGCATTCGACCGTTCTGGTAACCGGTATCATGGCCGTGTCAAGGCGTTGGCTGAAGCCGCGCGTGAACACGGGCTACAGTTCTAATTGGAGTTGAGTGATGGCTAAGCCGCAAGGAAGAATGCAGCAGCAAGAAGAGCGCGATGACGGTCTGATCGAAAAAATGATCTCCGTGAACCGGGTCACCAAGGTGGTCAAGGGTGGCCGTATCATGGGGTTTGCCGCGCTGACCGTGGTCGGCGATGGCGATGGTCGCGTGGCGATGGGTAAAGGTAAATCCAAGGAAGTACCGGTTGCCGTGCAGAAGGCGATGGATGAAGCGCGCCGCAATCTGGTCAAGGTAAACCTGCGCAATGGCACTTTGCACCATACCGTGATCGGTAAGCATGGCGCCGCCAAGGTGTTGATGCAGCCGGCCTCGGAAGGTACCGGCATTATCGCCGGCGGTGCGATGCGCGCGGTGTTCGAGGCGGTTGGCGTGCGTGATGTGCTGGCCAAGTGCATCGGCTCCAGCAACCCGTACAACGTGGTACGCGCCACACTGAACGGCCTGAAGGAATTGAATTCGCCTGCTGAAATTGCCGCCAAGCGCGGTAAGAATGTTGACGAAATTTTGGGGTAAGACATGACGCAAGCCAAAACAATCAAAGTGACGCAGATCAAAAGTTTGATCGGCACCAAGCAATCGCATCGCGACACGATTCGCGGTTTGGGTCTGCGCCGTATCAACCATACTGTGCAGCTGGAAGACACCCCCTGCGTGCGCGGCATGATCAACAAGGTGTATTACTTGGTTAAGTGCGAGGCATAACAGATGCAACTCAATAATATTCATCCAGCACAAGGTGCCAAGCACAGCAAGCGCCGCGTTGGCCGTGGTATCGGCTCCGGATTGGGCAAGACCTGCGGTCGCGGCCACAAGGGACAGAAATCTCGCGCCGGCGGCTTCCATAAGGTCGGCTTTGAGGGTGGCCAGATGCCGCTGCAACGCCGTTTGCCGAAGCGCGGTTTTGTTTCGCTGACCCGCGATGACACGGCGCAAGTGCGTTTATCCGATTTGCAAAAACTGCCGGTCGATAATATAGACCTGCTGGCCCTCAAGCAGGCTGGTATTGTCCACGCCGACGCGTTGACCGCGAAGGTTATTTTGTGCGGCGAGATTTCCCGTGCAGTGAAGTTGCAGGGCCTGCTGTTGACCAAGGGTGCACGTGCAGCCGTTGAAGCCGCAGGCGGCAGCGTCGCCGAGTAAGGCAGATCGTGAGCACTGTAGCCAAGGGGGCAAGCAAGAGTAAGTATGGCGATTTAGGCCAGCGGCTGTGGTTTTTGCTGGGTGCGCTTGTGGTGTTCCGTATCGGCGCGCATATTCCGGTGCCGGGCATCGATCCGACGGTGCTGGCGGATTTGTTCAAATCGCAGAAGGACGGCATTCTGGGCATGTTCAACATGTTCTCGGGCGGCGCGCTGGAGCGCTTCACGATTTTTGCGCTGGGGATCATGCCGTACATCTCCGCGTCGATCATTATGCAGTTGGCGGCGATAGCGGTTCCGCACCTCGAACAATTGAAAAAAGAAGGCGAAGCGGGCCGTCGCAAGATAACCCAGTACACTCGCTATGGCACCTTGGTGCTGGCGCTGTTTCAGGCATTTGGCATTTCGGTGGCGTTGCAAACGCAGCCCGGATTGGTGCCGAATCCGGGGGCGATGTTCCAGTTGACTTCGGTGGTTACCCTGGTGACAGGCACGATGTTCCTGATGTGGCTGGGCGAACAGATTACCGAACGCGGACTGGGTAACGGTATTTCGCTGATTATTTTTGCCGGCATCGCGGCCGGGTTGCCCAGCGCAATCGGCAGTACGCTGGAGCTGGCGCGCACCGGTGCTTTTTCCATCCCGCTGGTGATATTGTTGTTTTTCGGCGCGATTGCGGTAACGGCTCTGGTGGTGTTCGTCGAGCGCGGCCAGCGCAAGATTCTGGTGAATTACGCCAAACGGCAAGTGGGCAACAAGGTGTATGGCGGACAAAGTTCGCACTTGCCCCTGAAGCTGAATATGGCCGGTGTAATCCCGCCGATTTTCGCTTCCAGCATCATTCTGTTTCCGGCAACGATTGCGGGATGGTTCGGCAGCGGGGAGGGTATGAGTTGGCTGAAGGATATCAGCGGCATGCTGTCTCCGGGCCAGCCAATTTACGTGTTGACGTATGCGGCTGCGATAATATTTTTCTGTTTCTTCTATACGGCGCTGGTATTCAGCCCGAAGGAAACAGCGGACAATCTGAAGAAGAGCGGCGCGTTCCTGCCCGGCATCCGCCCCGGCGAGCAGACGGCGCGCTACGTTGAAAAGATTATGCTGCGCCTGACCATGGTTGGCGCGGTGTATATCACCTTAGTTTGCCTGCTGCCGGAATTTCTGGTGGTGAAGTGGAACGTGCCGTTTTACTTTGGCGGCACATCGCTGCTGATTCTGGTGGTGGTGACGATGGACTTCATGGCGCAGGTGCAGTCTTATCTGATGACGCACCAGTATGAAAACCTGCTGAAAAAGGCCAATTTCAAGGGCGGTTTTGCGCGCTAATGGCTAAAGAAGACGTGATTCAGATGCAGGGCGAGATAGAGGAATCGTTGCCGAACGCAACTTTCCGAATCAAGCTGGAAAATGGTCATGTGGTGTTGGGTCATATTTCGGGAAAGATGCGCATGCACTACATCCGCATCCTGCCAGGCGACAAGGTGACCGTGGAGTTGACCCCATATGATTTGAGCAAGGCGCGCATCGTATTCCGCGCCAAATAGTTGAACGAGCAAGGAGAAGGAAAATGAGAGTACAGGCATCAGTAAAAAAGATCTGCCGTAACTGCAAGATCGTCATTCGCAAGCGTGTGGTACGCGTCATTTGCTCGGAACCACGGCACAAGCAACGCCAGGGCTAATTGAATAAAATCGGCTCTCGGTGATATAATTTTCGCTTTTCAAAGATAGGGTAACTGCATGGCACGTATTGCAGGGGTCAATATCCCCAACCATCAACACGCTGTGATTGCCTTGACGGCAATCTACGGAATCGGGCGTTCGCGTTCGCAGGATATTTGCGAGGCCGCTGGCGTAAAGTCCAGCGCCAAGATGAAAGACCTGACTGACGCGGAAGTGGAAAAACTGCGCGAACAAGTTGCCAAATTCACGGTGGAAGGTGATCTGCGTCGCGAAACGACGATGAACATCAAGCGCTTGATGGATCTGGGCTGCTATCGCGGCCTGCGCCATCGCCGTGGCCTGCCGTGTCGTGGACAGCGCACTCGCACCAATGCGCGTACCCGCAAGGGCCCGCGCAAGGCGATTGCCGGTGCCAAGAAGTAAGTTTGCTATAACGCATTAAGGGATCCAGATTATGGCCAAGCCAAGCACGAAAGTGCGCAAGAAAGTCAAAAAGAACGTAGCTGAAGGTATCGCGCACGTTCACGCTTCTTTCAACAACACCATTGTTACCATCACCGACCGCCAGGGCAATACTCTGGCATGGTCTACATCCGGTGCGCAGGGTTTCAAGGGCTCGCGCAAGAGTACGCCGTTTGCCGCTCAGGTCGCTGCCGAAACTGTAGGCAAGGCTGCGGTTGAATGTGGCGTCAAGAATCTTGAAGTACGCATCAAGGGACCCGGCCCCGGCCGCGAGTCCGCAGTGCGCGCTTTGAATGCGGCTGGTTTTAAGATCACCAGTATTTCCGATATTACGCCGGTGCCGCACAACGGCTGCCGTCCGCCCAAGAAGCGCCGCATTTAATAGCAGCGCCGTATCTAAATTTTAGGAGTCGATCTTGGCTAGAAATCTTGATGCAAAATGCCGTCAGTGCCGCCGCGAAGGCGAGAAGCTGTTCCTGAAGGGCGAAAAATGTTTCACCGATAAATGCGCCGTTGAACGCAGGGCCTACCCGCCCGGCCAGCACGGCCAGAAGAAGAATACCCGCTTGTCGGAATACGGCGGCCAGTTGCGTGAAAAACAGAAGGTTCGGCGTATTTATGGCGTGCTGGAAAAACAGTTCCGCCTGACCTACAAGGCGGCCGAACAGCAGCGCGGCATTACCGGCGAAAACCTGCTGCAAAGCCTGGAGTCGCGCCTGGATAACGTGTCCTACCGCATGGGCTTTGGCGCATCGCGTGCCGAGGCCCGCCAGGTGGTGCGCCACAATGGCGTTCTGGTGAACGGCAAGCGCGTCAACATCCCCTCCTTTCAAGTGCGTCCCGGTGACGTGGTTGAGGTGACCGAGAAGTCCAAGGCGCACCTGCGTATCAAAGCGGCGCTTGCTGCGGCCGAACAACGCGGTTTCCCGGAATGGATCGAAATGGACACCAAGGCATTGAAGGGAACGTATAAAGCCAAGCCGCAACGTGCCGAACTGCCTGCAACCATCAACGAACATCTGGTGGTTGAGTTGTATTCCAAGTAATCCACGCGGAGTAGCGTATGCATAAGAATGAATTTTTGAAGCCCCGCATCATTGACGTGCAGAAGATTTCCGCCACCCAGGCAAAGGTGGTGATGGAGCCTTTTGAACGCGGCTACGGCCACACATTGGGCAATGCATTGCGCCGTATTCTGTTGTCCTCGATGCCCGGGGCCGCCCCGACCGAGGTCAAGATGGCCGGTGTGCTGCACGAGTATGCAACCATCGACGGCGTGCAGGAAGATGTCGTGGACATACTGCTGAACCTGAAGGGTGTAGTGTTGCGTCTGCACAATGTGCCGGAAGTCGTGTTGACCATCAAGAAGGATGGTCATGGCGTGGTGACTGCCGCCGATATCAGCGGCAATGCCGATGTCGAAGTGGTCAATCCGGAGCACGTAATTGCGCACCTGACCGCCGGCGGCAAGCTGGACATGCAAATCAAGGTCGAGCAGGGGCGCGGTTATGTTTCGGCAACCTCTCGCCAGGTGTCGAGCGAAACTCGCGCAGTCGGCCATATCGCGCTGGATGCTTCGTTCAGCCCGGTCAGCCGAGTCAGCTACGCCGTCGAAAGCGCGCGTGTCGAACAGCGCACCGATCTCGACAAACTGGTGATGCACATCGAAACCAATGGCGCGATTGACGCCGAGCAGGCGATCCGCAATGCAGCGCGCATTCTGGTCGACCAGTTCTCCGTGTTTGCCGCCCTGGAAGGCACCGAGCCGGTCGTCGAGAAGGTGCAGGCGCCCAAAGTCGATCCGATCCTGCTGCGCCCGGTTGACGATCTGGAACTGACACCGCGTTCATCGAACTGTCTCAAGGCACAAAGCATTCACTATATTGGCGACCTGATTCAATACACCGAAAACGATCTGCTGCGCACCCCGAATCTGGGGCGCAAGTCGCTGAACGAAATCAAGCAGGTTCTCGCCGAGCACAACTTGTCGCTTGGCATGAAGCTGGAGAACTGGCCTGTAGCTGCAGCTTGAAGCAGCGCACATAGATAGAATAGAAATAAGGGAGGCAAATCATGCGTCACCGTTTAGGTTTAAGAAAACTCAACCGCACCAGCAGCCACCGTCTGGCGATGTTCCGCAACATGACCGTATCGCTGTTGCGCCACGAGGTCATCAAAACCACCCTGCCCAAGGCCAAGGAATTGCGCCGCGTCGCGGAGCCCATCCTGACATTGGGCAAGACACCGAGCTTGGCGAACCGCCGCTTGGCTTTTGCCCGCCTGCGCGACCGTGAAATGGTGGTCAAGCTGTTTGACGAACTTGGACCGCGTTATGCGGCACGCAACGGCGGTTACCTGCGCGTCCTGAAATTCGGCTTCCGCCAGGGCGACAATGCCCCGATGGCGTTGGTTGAGTTGATGGATCGCCCGGCAGAAGCTACCGCCGTCGAGGCTGAATAACTGGCGTTATCCTTTCGCCCTGATTTTGGCGAATGTCACTGCATCGAACAAGGAGCCGGATATGTCCGGCTTCTTGCATTATCGGCACAGCTACTGATTAGAGGCATTCATGGCAAACTGGTTCGCAGACAATTCCCTCTCCATCGGCCGCACGCCACTGGTGCGCCTCAACCGTATCACCGATGGCTCGCCCGCCACCGTCCTTGCCAAAATCGAAGGGCGCAACCCGGCCAACTCGATCAAATGCCGCATCGGCGCCGCAATGATTTGGGATGCCGAAAAACGCGGCCTACTCGGCCCCGGCAAGAAACTTGTCGAACCGACCAGCGGCAACACCGGCATCGCACTGGCCTTTGTTGCCGCCGCGCGCGGTATCCCGCTTACCCTGACCATGCCGGAAACCATGAGCATCGAACGGCGCAAGCTGCTGATTGCGCTCGGCGCAACACTGGTGCTTACCGATGGCGCCAAGGGAATGAGTGGCGCGATAGCCAAGGCCGAAGAAATCGCCGCCACCGACCCGGAGCATTATGTATTGCTGCAACAGTTCAAGAATCCGGCCAATCCGGCTATCCATGAGCAAACCACCGGCCCGGAAATCTGGGAGGATACCGACGGCAAGATTGACATTTTTGTGTCTGGCGTAGGTACCGGCGGGACGATTACCGGCGTATCGCGTTATCTCAAGCAAACCAGAGGAAAGTGCATCACAGCGGTTGCGGTAGAACCGGCCGACAGCCCCATCCTCACCCAGCAACGCGCAGGAAACCCGCTGAAACCCGGCCCGCACAAGATACAAGGAATCGGCGCGGGCTTCGTGCCGGACACGCTCGACATGTCGCTGGTTGACGAGATCGAGCAAGTGAGCAACGAAGAAGCAGTGCTGTATGCACGCCGCCTGGCGCATGAAGAAGGCATCCTGTCCGGCATTTCCTGCGGTGCTGCGGTCGCTGCCGCTGTGCGCCAAGCGATGCGCCCTGAGAACGAAAGCAAGACCATCGTCGTCATCCTGCCTGATTCCGGCGAACGCTATTTGAGCTCGATCCTGTTCGAGGGGATGTTTGACGAGAAGGGTGTTGCTGTTTAGCAGCTTTACCGTGTACCCAGCAGTGCAGCAGTTTGTAGGGCGCAATAACCAACGGGCATTGCGCCGTAAGTATTTGTCGATCATTCGGCACAATGTGCTTCGCTTATTGGCGCCCTACGGCTGAACTGTTCGATGGGATGTTTGATGAAAAGGGATTGCGGCTTAGAAGCCGTAGCGCGCTACGCTGATTTTCCCAGCACAGGCTTCAGGTATTTCCCCGTCGCGCTGTTCTTGTTCTTGGCAATATCCTTCGGCGAGCCTTCGGCGATGATGCGGCCGCCGCCTTCGCCGCCTTCCGGGCCGAGGTCGATCACCCAGTCGGAGGTCTTGATCACATCCAGATTGTGTTCGATTACCACCACGGTGTTGCCCTGGTCGCGCAGCTTGTGGATCACCTTGAGCAGCAGCGCGATGTCGTGGAAGTGCAGGCCGGTGGTCGGTTCGTCGAGGATGTACAACGTGCGCCCGGTGTCGCGTTTGGACAGTTCCAGCGACAGTTTCACGCGCTGTGCTTCGCCGCCGGACAGCGTGGTGGCGGATTGCCCCAGCGTGATGTAGCCGAGGCCGACGTCGAGCAGGGTTTGCAGCTTGCGCGCGATGACCGGCACGGGCTTGAAAAACTCATGCGCCTGCTCGACGGTCATCTGCAGGATATGGTGGATGTTCTTGCCCTTGTACTGGATCTCCAGCGTCTCGCGGTTGTAGCGCTGGCTGTGGCACACGTCGCACGGCACGTATACGTCCGGCAGGAAGTGCATCTCGACCTTGATCACGCCGTCGCCCTGGCAGGATTCGCAGCGCCCGCCCTTGACGTTGAACGAGAAGCGCCCCGCTCCATAGCCGCGCTCGCGCGATGACGGCACCCCGGCGAACAGTTCGCGGATTGGCGTGAACAGCCCGGTGTAGGTCGCGGGATTGGAGCGCGGCGTGCGCCCGATTGGCGACTGATCGACGTTGATCACCTTGTCGAAAAACTCCAGCCCGCTGATTTCGGCGTAGGGTGCGGGTTCGGTGTTGCTGCCGTACAGGTGCTGCGCGACGGCGGGATATAGCGTGTCGTTGATCAGCGTGGACTTGCCGGAACCGGACACGCCGGTGATGCACACCAGCAGGCCGACCGGCAGGTTCAGCGTGATGCCTTTCAGGTTGTTGCCGGAAGCGCCGACGATGTGCAGTATGCGCTCGGCATCCGGCTTGCGGTATTTCTCCGGCGCGGGAATGCTGCGCCTGCCGGACAGGTAGTCGCCGGTGAGCGACTGCTTGCTCGCGCAGATTTCCTCCGCCGTGCCCTGCGCCACAATCAAGCCGCCGTGCTCGCCCGCGCCCGGCCCCATGTCCACCACGTGATCGGCGGCGCGGATCGCTTCCTCGTCGTGCTCGACCACGATTACGCTGTTGCCCATGTCGCGCAGCTTCTTCAGCGTTTGCAGCAGCCGGTCGTTGTCGCGCTGGTGCAGGCCGATGGAAGGCTCGTCAAGGACATACATCACGCCGGTCAGGCCCGAGCCGATCTGCGACGCGAGGCGGATGCGCTGCGCCTCGCCGCCGGACAGCGTCTCGGCGGAGCGTTCCAGCGACAGGTAATCCAGCCCGACGTTGTTGAGGAAGGTCAGGCGGCTGGCGATTTCCAGCACGATCTTTTCCGCAATCGCCTGCTTGTGGCCTTGCAGCTTCAGGTTCTGGAAGAAAGTCAGCGCCTGCTTCAGCGGCAGCGCGCTGATTTCGTACAGGTTCCTGTCCGCGACGCGTACATGGCGCGCTTCCAGGCGCAGGCGCGTGCCCTTGCATTCCGGGCAGGGGCAACTGTTCAGGTATTTCGCCAACTCCTCGCGCACTGCGGGCGAATCGGTCTCCTTGTAGCGGCGCTCCAGGTTGTTGACGATGCCCTCGAAGGCGTGTTCGCGCAGCATCGGTTTGCCGCGCTCGTTGATATATTGGAAGGCGATCTGGGTCTTGCCGCTGCCGTACAGGATCACCTGCTGGATTTTCTCCGGCAGGCTCTCGAAGGATTGCTCGATGTCGAAGTTGTAATGTTTCGCGAGGCTGGCGAGCAACTGGTGGTAGAACTGGTTGCGCCGATCCCAGCCCTTGATCGCGCCGGAACTCAAGGACATCTGCGGAAAAACCACAATCCGTTTGGGATCGAAAAAACTGATGTTGCCGAGGCCGTCGCACTTGGGGCATGCGCCCATCGGGTTGTTGAACGAGAACAGGCGCGGTTCCAGTTCCGGCAGCGAGTAGCTGCAAATCGGGCAGGCGAATTTTGCCGAGAAAAGATGCTCTTTCTCCGTATCCATTTCCACCGCCAGCGCGCGCCCTTCGGCATGGCGCAGCGCGGTCTCGAACGATTCGGCCAGACGCTGCTTGGACTCCGCATTCACCTTCAGCCTGTCCACCACGATCTCGACAGTGTGCTTCTTGGTTTTCTGCAACGCCGGCAATGCGTCGATCTCGTACACCTTGCCGTTGATGCGCAGCCGCGTGAAACCCTGCGCACGCAGCTCGTCGAACAAATCCAGTTGTTCGCCCTTGCGCTCCACGACCAAGGGAGAAAGGATCATGATTTTCGTGCCTTCCGGCAGGGCCAGCACGTGATCGACCATCTGGCCGACCGACTGTGCCGCCAGCACCAGATCATGCTGCGGGCAATACGGATCGCCCGCGCGCGCGAACAGCAGGCGCAGGTAATCGTGGATTTCGGTGACCGTGCCGACCGTGGAGCGCGGGTTGTGCGAAGTGGCCTTCTGCTCGATCGCGATGGCGGGCGACAAGCCCTCGATCAAATCCACGTCCGGCTTCTCCATCAACTGCAAAAACTGCCGCGCATAGGCCGACAGCGATTCCACATAGCGGCGCTGCCCCTCGGCATACAAGGTGTCGAAGGCGAGTGAGGACTTGCCCGAGCCGGACAAACCTGTGATCACCACCAGCTTGTGGCGCGGCAGATCGAGGTTGATGTTCTTCAGGTTATGCGTGCGTGCGCCGCGTATCCGTATCTGTTCCATGCTTTTTAAATTCCAGACCCGTTCGCCCTGAGCCCGTCGAAGGGCTCAGAACGTCCGGCAAAGTGCGTAGTGAAAAGACGACCTGCCAATATACGCGAATTTCCAGGCTTTCCCAACCCGCGCAACTGTGTAGATTGAGATAGGGAATTACACCCGGAAGGATACCTTGACGCGTGTTATTGATGCGCGTAGATTATGCGCATTGTGAATATCAAGGAATCGCAGTGAGCAATATTATTTTCGACCAGTCTGCTCCAAAAAAATCGGCCAACCTCAGCATCAACGCCGACCTTTTGCAGCAGGCCAAGCGGCTCAACATCAATCTCTCGCAGACGCTGGAGCAGCATCTGGCCGAGATCATCCGACAGGCGCATCGCAGCCAATGGTTGGCAGAAAATAAAGGCGCGCTGGATGATTACAACCGCCGGATTGAGATGCATGGCACGTTCAGCGATGGCCTGCGACGCTTCTGATGGCACAGTTCGACGTCTACATCAATCCTAGTCCGGACACGCGCAAGTCCGTTCCTTATTTGCTGGATGTACAGGCCGAGCTGCTGGATACGTTGGCAACCCGTGTGGTAGCGCCGCTCGTCCTGGCAGAAGAAATGGGGCTGGCGGCCAAGCATCTCAACCCGCAGTTCAAGATCAAGGGCGTGGCGGTTGTCATGTCTACAGCAGAGCTGGCGGGAATCCCCAACCGTTCGCTGGGCGATAAAGTTGTGTCATTGAAAAACAAACGCGATGAAATCATTGCTGCGCTGGGCTTGCTGTTTACTGGAATTTGAGGCGAGCCTCCGATTTGTCGGGAATGACTAATCAGCAAGTTTGTTATTTAAGGGGAGTAACATGCCTGCAAGCCTCTTTGCTCATCCTACGCATCGTGAGGTAAACCGTGGTCTGAAAATCATCTAGCCGGCCTCCCACCGCCGATGGCGGTGGGGTTATAGTGAGTTTGCGAACTTGCGATAACCACGGGAGGCCGAAAT
>Ga0209343_10003637_pt1 | contig 19292 bp, 29 predicted proteins | sample RifCSPlowO2_02_FD_184026 | JGI IMG/M metagenome (GOLD analysis project Ga0209343, IMG submission 184026) | Groundwater microbial communities from Rifle, Colorado - Rifle CSP2_plank lowO2_0.2 (SPAdes) (version 2) | ecosystem: Environmental > Aquatic > Deep subsurface > Groundwater | place... | reverse complement strand
GGCGAGCACGCCGATGCCGTCAAGGCCTATCTCAAGATGGCGGGCGAACGAGCCTCGGTCAAGAAGACCAACGGCGAGCGCAAGGCCTACCTCGAAGCGCGGCAGAAGAAGTAGCCGAAGGCACGTACACCTGGTATTCGGCGCGCGGTTGCTCAGACCGACGAGGCTGCGCAAGCGCATCGAGGGGGCTTGCAACCCCTCGCCCGCCCTTGTTCAGGACGTGGGTGTAGATCATCGTGGTCTCAACGCTCGAGTGTCCGAGCAATTCCTGCACGGTGCGGATGTCGTAGCCTGCCTCCAGGACGTGCGTCGCAAACGAATGGCGCAGCGTGTGGCAGCTCACGTGCTTGGCAATGCCGGCCGCGCGCGCCGCCTGCTTGACCCCACGGCTCAGGTAGTTCTCGTACAGGTGGTGCCGCCGGATCACGCCGGTACGCGGGTCCACCGAATATTTGTGCGACGGGAACACGAACTTCCAGCCCCATTCGTACGGGGCGCGAGGGTACTTGCGCGCGAGCGCGTCCGGCAATTCAACATCACCATAGCCGGCGGCGAGGTCGCGTTCATGCAGAGCCTTCACACGCAGAAGATGGGCCTGCAGAGGTTCGACGACGGGTCCCGGGAGCATGGTGACGCGGTCCTTCCCGCCCTTGCCATCGCGAACCAGGATCTGGCGATAACCGAAGTCGACGTCCTTGACCCGCAGCGTCAGGCACTCGCGCAGGCGCAGGCCCGCCCCGTACAACAAGCTCGCCATCAACCACTTCGTGCCGCCCAGTTGCGCCAGCAAGTGCTGCACCTCGCTCACCGTGAGCACCGTGGGCCGTCGTGCCGGACGCTTGGCGTGTTCCAGCCCCTCCAGCCACGGCAGCGTCTCGGCCAGCACCTCCTTGTAGAGAAAAAGCAGCGCTGCCAGGGCCTGGTTCTGGGTTGCCGCCGCTACCCGCCGTTCGAGCACGAGATGGTTGAGAAAAGCAGTCACTTCCGCGACTCCAAGCTCGCGGGGATGCCGCTTGCCGGAGAAAAGGATGAAGCGTTTCATCCAGTGCAAATAGGCTTGTTCAGTCCGGTAGCTGTAATGCCGCCGCCGGATCGTTTCGCGCGCCAAATCAAGAAGCCGCGGACGCGCGGCCTCCACCGGCGGACTTTGTATATCATGGTCATTCATGTGCCCCTCCCACGGTTCAACCCAGAATTGCGCGAGAGCCCTATCGGGTATAACGTATGAATCAGGGGAAAAGATGACCGGGTATGACTAAGGTAGTAGGGAATGGCTGGACGAAAAGTGTCAACTAAATTGTCAACTAATCTGTCAACTAATTTTTGTCAACTAATTACAAGTTAGGTCCCGATAGGCGCCATGACATCGGTATGATTGGGTAACGCGCGAGCTACAAATGCTTACCAACGATTACAGATTGTCACGCGAAAAACTGCTAGAAAGTGAAGCGTTGTTGACGCTGTCGCTTAAAGTGAACTTTGAAGCGCACAGCGCAGCAACGCTTCACCGAAAGGGCGGGCTTGAGGGGTCATCTTTTGGCGTTGCTGCGCTGTGCGCTGAATCGCCGGTGCCACACCAACGGTTGAATGGCCCCTCTCGAGACCTAACTGCGCGCCGCACCGGTCGCGCTGAGCAGGGGTTTCGGGATGCGTAAGCGTAGCGCGACGCAACTCCCTTGTTCATCAGCATCACCGGGCGCGCCGGTGAGCTTGGTACGTTAGCCATCAGAATAGGAGGATATCCTTTGGGATTTATCAGTAATCAGTGGCTCAAAGGCGACGGCGTGCGGGATCGTGGGTTTTCGCCGATCGAGGTCGAATTCCAATGGTTTCAATCACGCACCGACTGGTGCGAGCGAAACAAGATTCGAAGCACTCTTATCGGGACGAAGGCTGGCGGCGACTGTCACATGATTTACTTCACCGACGCAGATCTACAAGTGTTACTGCCACGGGTGCTGCTAGATGCCGATGCCAGCTCACGTAATCAGGTCACAATCCGTCTTCTTTCAAATCTTGATGATCTGGAGTTTGCTGAAGTAATGGCGCAAGTGTTCGCGCGTCGCGCCAATGTCGCTCGAGGTCAGTTGCCCGATGGCTAACCGCGCGTTTGAGCGGAGAGCCCATCGGCGCCGCTGCCGGGCGCCCTCGTCGCTTTGCTCCTCGGCGCCCGTTCAACACGATCGTTAGCCGTCACATCGTATGCCGGCGCAAATCGCCATCCTTGGCTGGGGCTCGCTGTATTGGGACGCCCGTCCAGAGTTCGATGAGCAGCATGAGGCCTGGGAACTCGATGGGCCCGAACTCAAAGTCGAGTTTTCGCGTGTTTCTCAGTCTCGGCGCGGCGCTCTTACACTTGTCATCGATCCAACCAACGGTGCGGCCTGCCGAGTAGCTTATACAAAGAGCAAACGAAGGGACCCGGAGGACGCGATCTGCGACCTACGGTCTCGGGAAGGCACGACCCGAGCCAATATCGCTTTCTTCTTCGCCGATGGGTCGCGTCAGCAGAGTCGTGACTCCGGTGCCCTTCGGTCTATCGAAGCATGGGCGAAGACGAAGACATTCGACGTGGTTATCTGGACAGATCTCAGCAGCAACTTCGACAAGGTGTGCGGCAAGCCATTTGCCATTGACGCTGCTTTGGCGCACGTGCAGTCGCTCGACGACGAGGCGAAATCACGTGCTGCCGAGTACGTGTGGCGTGCACCGGCGTTCATTGATACGCCGCTGCGCCGAGCACTGCAGATGCAACCATGGTTTCCAAAATGACGGCTAACCCGCGGTTCGAGCGGACGGTCCGCAAGCACTGCTTGCAGGTACCCTGGTCGCTTCGCTCCTCGGCCGCCGCTCAACCGCAGCGTTATGCGCAATCTGAACACGGATTGAGACTGAAGCGTGGCTGATTATTCCGACTTCTTTGAGTCTCACGCGGTTCTACTAGAGCATCTGCGATTCCCGACGGCTGTCTCTGAACTGAAACAATTGGTCGAAAGAAACGCAGGCGAAGAGGACCTTCAGCGCCATTTGACGAAACATCCGTACATCTTGTCGGAGCAGTTTGGGCATTGTCATCACGTATTTGCGAAGATTCGCCTCGGCGGTAGCTATGAAGCGGACTTCTTTTGTTTGGACATTCCCTCCCCCGGTAAGGAATGGATCGGTGTGGAGATCGAAAGTCCTGGGCTTCCCGTGGTCACCAAGGCCGGGCGTAAATCCGCCAAACTTGAGCATGCGTTACAGCAGATACGGGACTGGCGAGCTTGGGTACGAGAGAATCTTTCTACGGCGAGGGGTGTTCCACAGAATGGCGGTGTAGGGCTGGAAGATATTGACCCCGATTTTCTCGGGTGGGTTATCGTCGGTCGCAGGGAAACCTTCACGGACAAGTTCAACGAGCTTCGGACACAAGTAGAGCACGACGAACGAATTTTCATCCGGTCCTGGGACGGCATCCTCGATTGGGCTAATACGCGTGCAACGCATTGGTTTCAGCACGCGAAGGCGCTCGAAGCAATGATGGCGCCGAAAGGCTAGTCATGGTGAGGGGGGCGCATAACCTAGCAGTGGTGCGGACGGGCGGAAAGCGCGGCGCCACATTTAGCGCTTTCGCCGCCCGCCGCACACTTCCCCGTTATGCGTCAAGGAGCACACCGTGCCACTAGCTATCTCCGGAATTGCCTTTCTCATCTTCACCGGGCTGCTTTGGCTGGGCCGCATCGGTGAAGCCTCGTACTGCTTCTTGGTAGCAGCCTCCGCCTTGCTGGGTCTTGTACTCCACGGATTCGCACGCCTCCAGGAACTCGACCTAAAGAACCTTCGACTTGTACTTCGCGAGATCGATCAAACGAAGAAGGAGCTGTTCGTGCGCGAAGAACAACTGAAGGCGATTGCTATCCCGCTCGCCCAAATAATCGCGCTGACTGGAGCATCCGAAGGACGCATGGGTAGCAAGGAATCATGGGCGATCAAGCGCGAGTGGTACCGCCAACGAATCCAAGCCCTCGTAAACGCCCTACAACTATCATCGGCAGACGCAGCAGAAACTCAGAAGTACGCAGATAAGTACGCTGAAATTGATCGAGTACTTGGTCAACGAGAGGCTCTCAAGACGACGGACCCTGACTACGCCGAAGTCAAGGCAAAACTTGAGGCGCTGTCGACCGAGTTACTCGCCATGATGAAAGCCGATCTCGTAAAATGACGCATAACCCGCTGCTGCACCGGACGCGCGGCCAGAAAGCGGCCGCGCTCCGGTAAGCGCGACGTTAGGCCTCGATATCGCGGCAATGGTGAGCAAGACGCCCATCTTTAGTGACGACTGGCTTCGAACCGCCCGGACGAAGAGCGTCGATGGTTCTTGGGCTGCGGCGGTAATCGAGACGCTCGAAACGACAGGTCGCATTTATCTGTCGACGTTGCGATTGTGGTTCGAGCGATTCCCCCTCAATCCCAAGCAAAAGCACCAGCTCCGTACGCGCCTCGAAAGCCTTCGCGATGATGAACATCTCGGTGGCGTTAATGAGCTTGCTTGGTGGGCATTTATCGTTCGCGAAGGCTTCACCGCTGCTCCTTTACCGCCGACTACTGAACCTCGTCCCGATTTTGAACTTCAGTCGCCGGTGGGTTGCTTCGTCGAAGTGTCCACCCTGAACGTTTCGCAAAAAGACCAAGCTCAGTTTAAGGCTCAGGAGGGCGTCGCTCTTAACCATGCGGAAACCATTCGGCGGGTGATTGGTAAGTTCACTGACGAGAAACAGCAGCAGCTGAAGTACGCTTCCGACCAAAGGAAACCAAGCGTCCTGGCCTTGTTTGATTACACTACTTGGAGCGGCATGGGAACCCTCTTTCACCGTACGCTCGGTGACTTCCTGCTTGGAAAGCAGCTTGGGTTCAGAAGCTTGCCATCCGAGTTATCCGCGATTGTTTATTTGGAGCGCAAGGTGCTGGACGGACGGATAGCCCTGAGTCGCAACCGCTCGGGCGTCTACTACAACCCATTGGCGACGCATCCGCTACCGCCCGGCGCTTTTCCGTGCCTCAATCAGTTTTGGTTGCAGCTTGCTTCGGTTGACTCAACTGTCAACGACCATTGGGTATGGCTGTGAAATCGAGGCCTAACAACACGCCCCACGCGGACGCGCGGGAAGCGCCGTGCTTCATCAACCGTCATCAGCCGCGCGCCGGTGGGCGTGGACGTTAGAACGCACAGACATACGTATGCCGACGCCCAATCAAACTGTCACCGAAGCATTGACTCCGGTGCTCATCGAGTTCGCGAAGGCCGTATATATCTGCCAATGCTATGAGTCCAGTCTGTGTTTGCTTCTTTCGACTATCGCGCACGAAACCGCACAAGGCGAAGAAGGGGCGTTTGAGGCTGCCTGGGACTTTCATTCGACGAACACACTTGGCCGGTTGCTAAAGGCGCTACGCGAGCAAATTGATGTTCCGGAAAACCTCGATAGTTTTTTGGGAGTTGGTGTTAAAAAGCGAAACGAGATAGTTCACGGATTTCTCACGAAAAACGCTACTCGCTTGTCCGATCCCAAGGGGCGCCTTGAGATTGAAAAGGAACTTGTTCAGCTTAAGCTCGATGTAAAGCAGCGAGACATCGTAGTGAATAAACTGCTTGACGTCATTATGAAGAAGTACGGCTTGTCCAACGAGATACTCAAACGTAACGCTGATCAGTTGTGGGATCACTTAAATCCATCAACCACATCAGATTCATCGTCGGGGGTGCATTAAGTGCGTTCTAACTATCTGTTGCAAAGGACGCGCTGGAGCGGTCATCATGTTTTCCGCCATCGCGCGCGGCGCGCCTTTGAACAGAGACGTTGGACTAGCCCAGCTGCGCTGGGGGAAGTGGATGACGAAGTGAAGTGAGCCAACGAGCCGCGCGTGCGTTAAGGGAGGAATGGAAAGCACGGTACGCGCGATCTTCCAGCAGCATTTTGAGTCGTATGCTCGGTCCCATCGACTGCCGGTTTACGTACACCGCGCGGCCTACTGGTTGAGCCACTGCCGCACCGCGGCGCTCGGCGGCCACGTGCGCCGTTGTCCCGAGGGGCACGTCGAGCGCACCTGGTATAACTCGTGTCACCAACGCATCTGCCCGCAGTGCCAGGCGATCGAGATCGAGCGCTGGCTTGAGCAGCAACGCGCGCGGCTGCTCTGCTGCGCGCACCATCATCTGATCTTCACCATTCCGCACGAACTGAACGCGCTGTGGTGCTACAACCGCGCCGCGCTGGCCGGGATCCTATTCGGCGCGGTGCGCGCGGTGCTCACCGAGTTGCTCGCCGACCCCAAGTATGCGGGCGGGCGCGGGGCGTTTCTGCTGGGATTGCACACCTGGAGCCGCACGCTCGCGCTGCACCCGCATATCCATGCGCTGGTGGCCGATGGCGCCTTCACCGAAGCCGGCGTGTGGCTTAAACCGCGGCGCAGCCATTTTCTGCCGGCGCGGGTGGTGATGCTGCTCTTCCGCGGCAAGTTCCTCGATCGCGTGCGCACGGCGCTGGCGCGCGGGCGCTTGCGTCTTCCCCCCGATACCAGTGGCGAGCGGATGCGTTCGCTGCTTAATAAGCTCGGACGCAAGAAGTGGAACGTGCGTCTCATGGCGCGCTACGCCCACGGCGAAGGCGTGGCCGCCTACCTCGCGCGCTATCTGCGCGGCGGGCCGCTCAAGAACCCGCAGCTGCTGGAAGTGGGCGCCACACGTATCCGTTTTCGGTGCAAAGGCGATGCCGAAACTGACGCCCGCGAGCCGCTGGTGCTCGAGCTTGCCCCGCCGGCATTTCTGGAGCGCTACATGGCGCACCTGCCCGCACCGGGGCAGCAGCGCCTGCGCGCCTATGGGCTTTACGCGCACACGCAGCGTGCGCGCCTCGATCGGGCGCGCGCGCAACTGGGACAGGCGCCAGTCGCCGAACCCGAGCCGATCGGCTGCGAAGCATTCCTCGCGCGTTTTACCCGCGACGAATCGGCTAGCCGCTGCCCGCGCTGCGGTCGCGCGCTACAAGTGCTCGCCCTTGCCCCTCATGCCACCGGTCCGCCTCAGCTCCAGTAAACGCGAGCCATTCTTCGCCGGCGCGAGGCGCGCCGGTGCGGCTGCGCGCCTTCACCACCTTGCAGCGCTGCTGCGCGCGCAGCACAACGCGATTGCCCTGCGCCGCACCCGAAAATGCATGCCCGTTCACTGCCCAGCGTCCCCGCGCTGAGCTTGCCACCCCGGTCAACGCTTCCTACAATGCCCATAGCATCCCCGAATTGATCGGGGCTAGTCCAACCCGGCGTTCGACCGACACCGGCCCTACCCGGCGCGGTAAAAACAGATCAGAATGGTGTCGGTCAACTTAACGTTAGTCGCCAAAACACATGGACACTCTTAGTCGCATCCGCATTGCCAATGGCCTTGTCGTAGCCTGCGGCGTCATTGGGGGCGGCTGGTTTGAGAGATACGCAGCAGGAACGAATGGGCCCTTTTCATTCGATGCATTTGCTGTCTGGGTTGCTGCGCCATCGTTTGTAATGCTAATTCCGGTCGTGCTCGCGAACACCGTTAAAGCCCAAGTGGTCGTTTTAGTCTTGTCGAGCCTGCTGGTTGTTGGCGGCCTGCTTCTTTACTGGGACGCCATGTTTCTACACGTTGACGCGCAGGGCGCACTCGTTTTTCTGTTTATTCCGCTGTATCAATTTGTCGCCGTGGTAGTAGTTTTGTGCGGAGTTATATTTGTACGCGCAAGAGCACACGTGGCAACTAACACCACATTCGAGGGGAACGCGCGCAAGAACGCCGCGCGTCCCTCAATGTGAACGTTAGAGATCATGAAGATCGTCCCCAAAGATAGTATCTGCGAGAATTCTGACATCTCTGGCGCAGCGATTTTGGCGTGCTAAAGATGCGCGCCATTCTCGCGGTAGCGTTGTTGGTCGCATCGGCGGCGGCGTTATCACAGCCACCATCCCCTACTCCATCTAAAACCCGTCAAGAACAAAAGACCGAGGCCGGCAAACCCGCAAAGGATCCCAAAGCCACACAAGACGAATCGAAACATTCGCCGCTTTCCGTGACCATCGATAGCCCAGTCACAGTACAAAGAAGTGAACAGGACCGTCATACTGAGGCCCGCGATAGCGAACACAAGGCGTCTAATGAGCGGTGGCTGATTATCTGGACTGCTGTCCTTGCTTGCATAACTCTGTTGTTGGCCGGGATAACCGCAGTTCTCGCCCGATACACCTATAAGTTGTGGTATGACACCAGTAAGGCCAGCGAGCGACAGTCTGGAGAAATGCGTGAATCGCTCGCCATTGCCGAGCGCAACACCAAGACGGCTGAAGACAGTATTGCTCTCGCGAGAAAAGAATTCATTTCCACGCATCGGCCAAGACTTATTGTCCGCAGGGTGTCCGTTGACACGGTGAGAGGAACCGGCATTCCAGACGTTCTCAAAGTTGAGTTTGTCGTTGCCAACATAGGCGATACGAAAGCCAAGATCATCGAGATGAGCACTCGAATTTGGTTTCCAGAATCTTCGCAAAACCTGCCAGCCGTCCCGCCATATGGAGAAGGCACCTATCCTGGACTCAGTTTTGAAAGCGGTGCATCCGGACCCATGACGCACATTGATTCGGCTGAGATATTGGCCCGATTTCAATCCCAGATTGAACTTGCTGCTTTCGCCGCTGTTGATGGCGGTTCTGATAGCGGTCCCGCCTTCCTCTTCATTGGGTACATAGTCTACGAAGACGAACTCAAAAGGGAGCGGCGGACTGCATTTTGCAGAATTTATAATTTCGCTACCCAAAGATTCGATCCGATACCCCATCCCGATTATGAATATCAAGACTAGCGCCGCTCATCTTATAAAGCCGCCCTGTCGCTTGCGCATGATCTCTAACCATCCGCTCCAAGGGACGGGCGTGAAGCCGCCCGCCCTTGAGCGCAAACGTTAGGCAGATTTCAGTGCGCACCTTAGCGGAAGGTCGAGAGGAAAGAGACCATCACGAACGCGAAGCGATTCTATTCGCCTCCGCAGTCCGTGCCCTGACCGCATACGGGTTTTCGAACCTAGACTTCGACATCGGCGGCAAAAAGGCTCGTCGGCGCTATGTTTCGGCGCGCGCGCCCGGTGGCGAAAGTGTCGTCATCTGGATCAAGGGTTCTACCCACTGGCGAGAAATGGCCGAGGCTGTGCGCTTCCCCTGGAAAAAGCTTTCCATTTCTCCCGATGGGCAGGCCGCGGTGGCGGTGGCATGCGAAGCAGCCGCACAACGTGGCGCAACGCACCTGCTTGCTGTCGCAGGCAATGACCAAACGGGTGTGCTTTCTTTCGCGCGGCTATATCCACTCGCTCAATTGCCCGATCTCGTAGCGAAGCAGTCCGCGCTCACCAACAGTGTTTTCTACCGTGCCCACAGCGCCGCTCTTATTCTTCAAGCGTACTCACCTGAATTCAGTCCGGCAGCCGAGGCTGCAAAAGCTGTTGGTGAAGACATTCTTTCGCCACCTCGACACGCGCAAATGGAAACAGAAAGTCAAAGGGTTGTTCGCGCGCGCTCCGGCACCGTCTATCGCCGAGACCCAAAGGTACGCGCAAGGGTTCTTGAGATCGCGAATGGTCGTTGCGAATGCTGCGGTGAGGAAGGCTTTCTTACCGAGAGCGGCGAAAGGTATCTTGAAACGCATCATGTCGTTGGCGTCGCCGAAAGGGGACCTGACACCGCAGACAATATTGTTGCTGTGTGCCCTACATGTCATCGAAAGGCGCACTTCGCTGCGGATCGCGTTGAGGTAGAGCGCCGAATGTCGGAGGCCATTTACCGCCGAGGGAGGCAAATTGCAAAATCTGCCTAACCCGGCGCCCAACTCGGACGCGCGCCATGAAGCCGGCGCGCGCCGGTTGGCTCCACGTTAGGCCTCATATGGATATCCGACAAAGTTCAATAGTCTCCGCCATTGTGGCCGTAAGTTTCTTTACCGCAACGATGCATGGCGCACACGCTCAGAATCGACCTGCGGTGCCAAAGACCGAAGAGGTTACCTTTCCTGGCTGTGAGTTCGTTGTCCGATTTCCCACAAAAACTCAGCGTAAGATTGCGGTGGTCGGCGGTGTGGAAAGCCTCATGGTGCAAAGTGTTTACGATGAAAACAGTCCGTTCCTTCGCGCCGAGTGTCTGCCGCTTGATAATTTAGCCGAGACGCGAAGGAATCTCCGGAGCGTGCTCGAAAACCAAGCACAACAGTCTGGCGTACCGAATCCACAACTAACACTTCAGGAGGATTCGCGCCTTGGTGCCATTGGTACTTTCTCCGGTATTCGGAAAGGTGGCGGGTTCGATATCCGGGTCTACGGTAAGACCATTGTTGGCCAACGATCGGTGCTTCTCTTGCTCACAAGCGAACTCGCATCAGTCTTCCCGTCGGATAAGGCTGTTATCTTTCTAAACACAATTGAGCGTCAATAACGAGATCAAACGCAGGAGTCGCCGCATGGGGGGACCAAAGATCGGTGCAGTTGTCTTCGATATTGGCGGCGTTCTAGCGAAGGACGTATGGGAGCATATGTATTACGGCGATGCCGATGTAAGCCTCGTCACGCGCTACGGACTTAATGAAGGTGAAGCCAAGAAAGTCGGGAAACTCCTTTGGGAGTCGTTTGCATATGTAGCCGAGACGCCCGTCAACAAGTGGCATGATCTGGAGATTCGCTACTGGCAGCTCTTCATAGCCTTCTTTCGGGAACAGTTGCAAGGAAAAGACGCTTCCGAAAACTCGCTCATCAGACTTACGGATGATTTCATCGTGCCCATCGCAGGTATGGAGCCAATCCTGGAAAGGCTACAGTCGCTCGGAACGACGCTGGTGATCTGTTCAAACAACAACGAATTCTGGTACCGGCGACAGATGACGAAATGCGGTCTTCACCGGTTTTTCCGCGCACCACAAATCATTCTTTCATGTCGCGTAGGTGCATCGAAGTCTAGCGCCCGATGCGAAATGTTCCACGCGGCAGTCGAGGCTGCCGGAGTACCAGCATCTCAATGTCTTTTTATTGACGACAGGCAAGCCAACGTCGACCTCGCGAAAGCGTATGGCATGGACGCTATTTGCTTTAAGGACGACGTACATCACTTGTCTTCAGAACTCGGGAGCAGAGAACTGTCATGATGCGTCGTGGTGTTTTTGGCGGTCTGATTTTGATGACCCCAGCCCAGCAAGGCCTAACTTCAGGTCGAACGGACGGGCTAATAAGCGCCGTGTCATCGTTGAGCATCGTGCTGGCCCGCCGTTCACCAAGACGTTAGGCCTCATGTATGGCATACCGTGCTCTCAGCCCGTTGATCGTTAACAGTTTCATCGACTCGTGCGCTTTCGATCCGAAGTACGAGCCAGAGGCTTCGGCATCGGTGGAGATATTCAAACTTTCGGAAGGTGGGAATTTCGGTCTTGAGATCGCGCATTCCACTCAAAAGGAGATCGAGCATCCCAACACACCGCATTGGGTCAAAGAGCAGGCTGGCGGCCTCATATACTCCATAAACGTGCAGCTCACGCCCAATGAGAAAAAGCTATTGACCGACATCGAAGTAATACTCGTTGGGAACGGCAAGATAGAGAACATCAAACAAGACGCGTGGCATGTTTTCGAGGCGGCCAAGTATGGGCACTACTTCATCACTACCGACAAGCGCATCTTGGCTCGCGCAACCGCCTTGCGTGACCGCAGCGGAGTTAATGCGCTGCTTCCATCCGAGTTCTTGGCGTCGCTCAAAAAGCACCTCGCCGAAAATGATGAGGAATTCGAAGAATGAAACAATTTGCTGAGAGGGACTTAAATCGCTCCTGGTCTGCAGAGGAAGTCTCTTCCCTGTCGGAAGGTGAACTGACGAAGCTTGCGTTTCTAAGAGACTACAAGAATTTTGTTTTCTTTTTGCCTACTGCTTATGCGCTTTATCTGGTGGGCGGCTTTGGGATGATCGGAAAAATCATTGGCTGGGTTGGAGTTGTAATGTTTGGAGCCTTCGCCTTATATGGGCTGTTCAAAACTCTCTTCGGATTTGTCGTTCTCGTAGGAACGCCGTTTATGGAGAAGGCTGCCTTGGTTAAGAAAAGTTTCTGGAGAGCGCTTCAGTTCCTACTTACATTCGGAACTTTTTCGATCTACACGGCGCTCGCAGTTCTTGTCTATTCCGGGATGTATAACGTGAGACTGCAGGACTATGCGCCGTGGTAAAAGCTATGGCCTAACCCCCGCATCCACGCCGACGCGCGCACGGGCAGCGCGCGCGGGTGATGCGGAACGTTAGACCGCACGGGTAAATGGAGGCTCAGCCATGATCTTGGAAATCGCGCTGGGAATCGTCTTGGCCGTACTCATTTTGATTTTCTGGCCACTGATTCTCGGTCTGGGTGTGATCTTGCTGGTGGTCGCAGTTGTACTAATTGCAGTAGGCCTGCTGGTCATCTTGGCTGCGAAGGATTTCTTGGCCTTCGGAATAATTGCGGCCCTCTTGGGCGCTGTCTTTTTGATCGTCTGGTTTACACGGGTAAAGCCGGAGGCGATCAGGCGTCGTAAATTGGGATACGACGGTGGGGTCGAATCTCCATCCGACGGCAGCATCACTCGCGTAGAACAACGTCGCCGTGCCCTCGGCTATGGTACGGGCACTGATGAGATTGAAAAGTGAACGTGAACGAGTGAGCGGTCTAACTTATTGCTGGTGCGGACGGCACAAGCGTGGTGCGCAATCGTTCACCTGTGGTGGCCCGCCACACAGCACGACGATAGACCGCACAGCGCGAGACATCCATGGCCGAGATTACTGACCGTCACCTGAGCGCATTTAAGACGTTCCTTGCGACATTGCCGCATGGCAAGGACGTAGAGCTTGTACTACTGAAGGGCCATCTTCTGGTTGAAGAGCAAATCCGACTCATCATCCATCGCAGGCTGCGAAATCCAGACGTTCTGACAGAAGCAAATTCCAGACTCGAAACACATCAAGCGATTCAGCTTGCGAGAGCGTTCTTCCCCGCAGACCACATGCCCGAGATCTGGATTTCAGCACTGAAGCTCAACAGTCTGCGAAACGACATTGCTCACAAACTCTGGTCCAAGGAGAGCCTGACCGACAAAGTCGCAGCTTGGGTGAAGTTGGTTCCGTCCACGCTCACCGAAGGACCGGACGCGCAGCAGAATTTTGAACTTGCCCTCTGGTCACTCTTCGAAGCAGTTTCCTCACTTGTGGACCAACCGGCTGCAGAGGTCGTCCAGATTCGCAGGCCCGAAAGTGCGGTCTAACCATCTGTTGCAAAGGACGCGCTGGAGCGGCCATTATGTTTGCCACCGTCGCGCGGCGCGCCTTTGAACAGAAACGTTAGATTGCAACAATAACGGAAGGAGGGAAAAATGGCACAACACGAAGTCACGTTTTCGCTACCGAAAGCCGAGGTACTCCATACTGATCTGGAGTTCAACATTCGTAGCAATGGCACAGCTTTCGGAAAGCTGCTCGTCTCGAAAGGTGCCGTGGTCTGGCGACGAAAAGGCGAGTATTGGCGCGGGAAGAAATTCAGTTGGGCCAATTTCGACAAATTCATGAACACATATGGCCACCCTGAGCATCGACGGCCTTCGGGTACCAAAAAACCGCGCAAGAAACTCCGCTTGCGGATCGAAGGCAAGGAGTAATCGATCATTGCAATCTAACCCTGCAATCGACGGCGACGCGAAGCAAGCGCTGGTCGCGCTTGCGGGCGCGCGTCATCGCGGACGTTATACCGCTAAGGAACGGGTGTAGAATAATTCGACCATGGGAGACGCGGCGCGACATCTTTTGCAGTCCTTTGAGGCGTTGTCCGAGACCGACCGGCGCGAGGTCTTGGAGGCGTTGCTTCGCCGTGCGGCCGAGCTTCCGTATTCCTTCCCGTCTGATGACGAACTCGTCCAAGCAGCCGATCAGGTGTTCCAGGAGCTTGATCGTTATGAGGCTAAGGGGTGAGAACGCCGCTTCGCGGCGAAGTGTATATGGTTGACTTGGGACTGGCCGCAAAGGTCCGTCCGTGCATGGTTCTCAGCGTCCCTCTCCAGGAATCAGACCGATCTCTCGTGACGGTCATTCCGCACACGACCGCCGTTCGACAATCCCGGTTCGAGATCGCTGTCCCCGTCAGATTCCTGCGTCCTGGCGCCTTCGATGCACAAGGCATCGTGACCGTTCCGACAGTTCGCCTGATGAACCACCTCGGAACGCTCACCGCTGATCAGCTTGGCTCAGTTGAAGGAGGCGTGTGTGCATGGCTGGGTATCAAGATCGCGGTATAACCGCCGCATCCATACCGACGCGCGAAGGGACGACGCGCGCGGATGATGCGGAACGTTAGACCTCATGCACTAAATGGACCGAGTTGAGCTAGAGAGAAGTTGGGCCGCTACGGCCACGCATTTGAATGCGGCCCGCAACCAATTGCCGAAAGTGCTTGCTCCAGGCGCTGAAGGGGCAACGGTCAGCGGCTTCGAGGAGTGTCTTCGCCACAACGAGATGGAGCTTGCCCTCGATGAACTTGAAGATCTGGGGCTCACGAATGCGCCACCTCCAGAATTCTGGCGTCAACTCGTGCAAGCGGCGGAAAACATGGGGCTCTCGGAACGAGCTACTGATTTCGAGCGGAGAATGGGAAAAGCATGAGGTCTAACCCCACAATCGAGAGGGACGCGCGCAAGACCAGCGCGCGCCCCTCATTGTGAACGTTCGGTGACCAACAATAGAAAGGGGTTGTTCGTTAAGGGGGAGGTGAATCCAATGGTCAAGTTCATCGTGGCACTTATGGCGCTGGTTTTGTTCCCCGGCTTGGTCAGCGGGCAGGACCGTTATGCGAATTTTGACGGAGTGAAGATCCGCTATATCGAACAGGGCGCGGGGGAACCGGTCGTGCTGCTCCATGGGGGTACGAGCACACTGGAATTCTGGTCAAGGACTGGGGTCCTCGCGGATCTTTCGAAGGACTTCCGAGTAATTGCCTTTGACGCGCGCGGTGCGGGCAAGAGCGACAAGCCGCGGGATTCCAAGGCGTACGGCCGCGAGTTAGCGATGGACGTCGTGCGGCTGCTTGATCTCCTGCGTATCGAGCGCGCCCACATCCTGGGCTACTCGGCGGGCGCCAATACGGCTGCGCTGCTCATGACATTGCATCCCGAGCGGCTCCTGACCGCCACGATGGGCGGCTCTGGGGGGCGGCGTGCAGGGAACGACTCATTCCTGGAGGTTGAAGCCGGCGAGATCGAGCGAGAATGTGTAAGCAGTAGTCGAATTCGACGCCTCGCGCCGCCCGATTTCAAACTCAGCGATGCGGAATTCCGCAAGCGCGTCGACCAATGCAAATCAAATGAGCAGTTCGACCAGCACGCAGCGGCAGCGATGTTGCGCTCTTTACCCGCAATGGCAGTCACGCCTGCACAGCTGCGATCGGCGCGAGTGCCAACGCTCGGGTTGGTGGGGTCCTTGGATGAAAACCTCGCGCGACTGAAGGATTTGCAGGCGATGTTTCCGGAAATGAAGCTGATCGTGATCGCGAATGCCACCCACGAGGGGCAGCGGACCGCTGCCCGCCGGCCTGAGTTCGTGGCTGCGTTTCGGGAATTTACAGCTGCGAATAAACAGGCAGCCATCAGGCAATGAACCGGCCGAAAGGCTAAAAAGTGCACCCGTACACGGTCCACTTCTTAATGGTCGGCGCACCAAGTACCGCGCGGGATGATCCGCTCGGTGCTCGCGCAATTGACCAACCTGCGCGCAGCAACAAGGTTCGCAGCTGGTCGAAAGTCGACGCTCGTAGCCCGCCACCGAACTGCGGCTTGCAGATCGACGCGCCGCCAGCGGCGCGCGCCTGAAGCCGAACGTTATGCAGCAACAAGCAGGGGCCAGGGTAATGCGAGAGCCAAGGCAGAATGACGACTTACCGGTTTACCGAGTACTTTGAGAACGAGGTACTCCGCAAGCGCCCGTACCTGAAGAGGGAATGGTGCACCCGGGTCGTCGATGCTCCGCTGCGCTCCGAATCTCAGGAGGGGAACCGATTTCGTTTCTGGGCAGCCTGTCCCGAGCTGGAGGGCCGCTACTTGCGGGTCGTGACGCTTGAGGATAAGGTGACGATTCACAACGCATTCCCAGACAGAGGGTTCAAGCCATGAAGCTGAACTACTATCCCGAGACCGACTCGCTATATATCGACCTCTCGGAAAACCCGAGCGCGGAGAGTCGTGAGATTTCCGAGGGCATCGTTTTGGATTACGACGCCAGCGGAAACCTTGTTGGAATCGATATCGACAACGCGAGCCGCAAGGTTCAGCTCAAGCAGCTCATCTTAAGTAAGCTGCCGTCACAAGTTACCACGGTTGCTGCATAACCCCGCGGTGGAGAGCGACGCTTTTCGCCCGGCGCTGCGCGCCTACGCCCGCGCGCCTCACCGCGAACGTTGGGCATCACGGGAGAACCGCGCATGGAGCTGACTCAAACAGATGCCTTGCGGGCCTACGCAAAGATGATGAATACGCTGCGGACGGAGCCATTGGAGAGCCTATTGGCCGAGGACTTCACTTACGAATCGCAAACGGTGTTTCAGGCACTGGATTCGAAGCAGGCATTTCTTGACTACATTCGCCCAAAGCTGCAAACAATCGCGCGGGCCAAGGCTTCCGTGTATGCCGAGATGGGAATGGTCTCAGCATACGGCAATCGCCAACCTTGCGTCGTTCTTGCTCAGGATAAGAAAACGAACCTCGTAGGTTTGGTTCTAGCGAAAGTAAAAGACAATAAGCTGACGCGCCTTGACCTTTGCATTGTGCCGCCGCCAGAAACGGCAGAGCGCAGCGGTGAGTATCCGGCATGATGCCCAACTTTAGGTGCTGCGGACGTGCCGCCAGCACCGCACCTTGCTCAAACATCGCGGTGGCCCGCCGCAGACCAAGACGTTAGACGTCATCAACAGAGCGTCGAGATGCTGAACCGCGCAGCGCTGATTGTCCGCCCGAAGCAACCCTACATGGCTTGGGCAGCGGGGCTCGACGACTCGGAGCTGGTTCCTTCGTTCGATGGGGAACAAACCGTTTATCTCGTCCCTGGCTTCGAAGACGACGATGAGGCGGAGGACGTCTTGGCGCAGGTCTATGCCGAGATATTCGAAGATCAGCTATTTGAATGGCACACCGACGAAGATGCTTGGCCCAAAGGACGCACCCTCGCGATGTTTAAGGAGTGGTTTCATATCGAGATGCATTCCGTCGTTGAGGATCTTTGCGGTTATGAAATTTTGGACGACGAGGACGTCTAACATTCCGATCCACGAGCCGACGCTCGCAAGCGGGCACTTGCTCGCGCGGGTGATCGGGGCACGTTAGCTCTCAGGAGAATGAACGTTCCTCCCACAGACGTAACTTCGTGGCGCCTCGTAGACCCGACTTTCATGCTCGGACGGCTCCGTAAGGAGTCGCCGCAACCGAAGGTTGGAACATGGATCATCCACAAAGACATCTCACCGCTCGACCTGTACGTCTATCTGAGGGCACGTTTTGGAGCGCCGAACGGTTTCGCGATGACGCTCAAGCATCCTTCCAGTGATAACCTTATACATTGGAACTGGACACTCCAATCTGGGACCTCCGTCATTGAATTCTTGGGCTACCAGCTTCAGGCACTGGCGGCAATCGATGACACGGAGGACCCAAGCCCGGAAGAACTGTCCGCGTTTGTCGCGGGCCTCAAAGCAGACTTCGCCAACCATGGCCAAACCATGAGCGCGGTCAAGAGATCTTTGGAGAAGTGGATTGTCTTTGTCAATCCATATCACCGCCTCCGTCGCGTAGTCGACGATATGAGTACGCGGCTTCGCGCGCTCAACATAGACCATAGGGACCTGCCGGGCCTCCCGACGACGCCCGAACAGCTTGAAGGGTTCAGGGCTAAGTGGTCCGCGCGCCAATTCGCGTATACAGAGGCACTCGGCTATGGTTTGGCTCTTCGCATGCTTGCTCCAGTGCTCGCTGAGAGCTTTGTTAATCTCGTGATCTTCCTTTTGGCGAAGACGGAGTTAAAGAACGACGAGCGTCTGTACAAGAATGCACTAAGGCAGGAAATAGATATCCGCGTGAAGACGCTTCACTTGACGTGCCAGGGGTTCGAGAAGCAGATCGACGCTGCCTCGGAGGCGTTCAAGGCATTTCATACGCTGATGAACGGCCGAAACGATTTTCTTCACGGAAATATTGAACCGCTACTACTCAAGTACGACACTGTGTACTTCGAAGGAACAATCCCACTGTTCGATCAGTACAAGAACATCAGCGAGTTGTCGCTCGTGAAATCACTTATGCATGTTGAGCCAGAAGCAGCATTGCGAGATATTGATGTTGCGAATGCCTTGATCATCCTAGTGCTGGAGACCATGGACAGTAAGACGCGTAGGACCGTCGAGGAGTTCATGAATACGTCCGACCCCGGCTGGAGAGAAGACAAGAAGAGACCGGGCATACTGTTTCCACAGACGGTAGTTCACACCGTACTTGGGCCCCAGAGTGAAAGTAAGAGCTAACATCCAAATCCAGCGGACGTCCGCAAGCGCGCTTCGCTTTGCTTGCGGTGCCCTCCTCGCATTGCTCGTCGGTCGCCGCTGATTTGAGGCGTTAGGCAGGATGCTTAATTTCAGCAGGAGGTAGGTATGAGCAAAATACTTGTGAAGAGCGCTTGGGGTTCCGACGACCCAACCAAAGCGGCTTTTCCATTCCTGCATGCGAATGCGCTGGCTGAAGCTGGTCACGAAGTCCAAATCTTTCTTCTCGGTGAGGCTGTCTCCGTGATGCGTACCCCAGTGGCCAATGCCATCGTGCCTGTCGGCTGGCCTCCCATAGCCGAAACGTTGCGGACGACAATAGCTCTCGGCATACCGATCCATGTGTGAGGCGCTTGCTCCCGGGCTCGTGGGGTCCTTGACTCGGACTTAGTGGGAAAGAAAGCGTCCTTTGCAAATCCGTTGTTATTGGTGCAGTTAATCGAATGGGCCGACAAGCTACTGACCGAGTGAATGAAATTTGCCTAACTTTAGTTCGAGCGGACGCGCATAAAGCCGCGCGCCGCTCAACATCGGCGCGCAGCGGACGCCAGCAGAGCTTCGCTTGCCGGCTCACGGCCGGTTAGCCCAACTTGGCGGATTCGTGGGGTGCGAGGTAGCCAAGTGATTGATTATTCATAGGGTGACCTCAGAAGGTCTGCACTACATCGGCGAGTTC
>Ga0209343_10003635_pt1 | contig 19306 bp, 8 predicted proteins | sample RifCSPlowO2_02_FD_184026 | JGI IMG/M metagenome (GOLD analysis project Ga0209343, IMG submission 184026) | Groundwater microbial communities from Rifle, Colorado - Rifle CSP2_plank lowO2_0.2 (SPAdes) (version 2) | ecosystem: Environmental > Aquatic > Deep subsurface > Groundwater | place: Rifle... | reverse complement strand
CCCGCCTATACGGCGCCCCCCGCGTCTTTTGCCTATGCCACGGTGAGCACGGCTGCGCCTGCGCCCACGGCGGTCAGCGAGGTGGGTGCGCCGGCACAGGTGTGGCAGCAAGTGCAGGCCAGCCAGGTGGTCAGTGCGGTGGTGGTGGCACAGCCAGTGGTCAGCAGCGGCCCGAGCCGAATGGCCACGGTGGTCAGCATGGCGCCCAAGGTGGAATCCCAAGGGGAGCCCCAGGTGCTTGTCGCTGACACAGCGCGGGTGCGGGCTTCCGCCGAAACCGCATCTGCTTCAACGCACAGTGACTGGGTGTTGGGAGCCCCGGTGGTGCAAGGCGAAACGCTGGCAAGTTCTGAAGACGGGGTGTTTCGCTTGTCGGGCGCGGTGTTGCTGGCCAATGACAGCACGCCCAACGCCAGCGCAGACCCGAACCGCCCTGCTCTGAGCATCACCGCCGTGGCCAACGCGGTGCATGGCACGGTGACTATCGACCATGGGGATGTGGTGTTTGTGCCGGATGACAACTTCCATGGCGTTGCCAGTTTTGAGTACACCGTGACCGACCAGTACGGCTACTCTGGCGCCGCCACGGCCACGCTGGAAATTGCGCCGGTGAACGATGTCCCGGTGACGGTGTCCGAGAGTGCGCGCAGCGAAGAGGACGGCGGCTTGGTATTCACCCAGGCGCAGTTGCTGGGCAATGACAGCGATGTGGACAGCCAGACCGACGGCCAAATTCTGCGCATCAGCCGCGTGGGCGCGGCGCAGCACGGCACGGTGTGGATGGAGAGCAATGGCGAGTTGCGTTTTGTGCCCCAGGCCAATTACCACGGTGCGGCGCAGTTCACCTACTGGGTGAGCGACGGCGCGGGGGGCGAAACGCCTGCTGTTGTTGAATTGAACATTACCGGGTTGAACGATGCGCCGGTGGTGCTCTCTGAGAATGTTCAAGGTGATGAAGACACCGCGCTGGTCTTCACCCAGGCCCAACTATTGGCCAACGACAGCGATGTGGATACCTTGACGGATGGACAAGTGCTGCGCATCAGCGCGGTGTCAGGCGCACAGCACGGGCAGGTGAGTCTGCTGGGCAATGGCGACATCCGGTTTATTCCCGATGCCAACTACCACGGTCCAGCGCAGTTCACCTACACCGTGGACGACGGCAACGGTGGGACCACCGAGGCCACGGTGAATGTGACGGTATTGGCGGTCAACGATGTACCGGTGACGCAGGGCGAAAGCCGCAACGGCACCGAGGACATCACCCTGTCCATAGCCGCAACCAGCCTGCTGGCCAATGACAGTGATGTGGATGGTGTGACCGACGGACAGGTTCTCAGCTTAAGCGCGGTGGGCAACGCCCAGCACGGCACGGTGCGCCTGGTGACCCAAGAGGGTGGCGTACAGACGGTGGAGTTTGTGTCCGAGGTCAACTACCACGGAACCGCCAGCTTCCAGTACACGGTCAGCGACGGCACAGGAGGATTGGCCACCGCCATCGCCACGCTGCAAATTGCTGCAGTGAACGATGTCCCGGTGACGGTGGGTGAAAGTACACAGACCGATGAAGATACCGCATTGATCTTCACCCAGGCGCAGTTGCTGGCCAATGACGGCGATGTGGACACCTCGACGGATGGACAGGTGCTGGTGATCAGCCGTGTGGGTGAAAGCACCCACGGCACGGTGAGCATGGATGGGCAAGGCCAGGTGCGCTTTGTGCCCGATGCCAACTACCACGGCGCAGCCCAGTTCAGCTACTGGGTGAGCGATGGCGCGGGCGGCGAGACCGCAGCCACGGTGAATGTGACGGTGCTGGCGGTCAACGACGCACCGGTAACGCAGGGAGAAAGCCGCAACGGCACCGAGGACATTACCCTGTCCATAGCCGCAACCAGTTTGCTGGCAAATGACAGTGATGTGGATGGTGCGACCGACGGACAGGTGCTCAGCTTAAGCGCAGTGGGCAGCGCCCAGCACGGCACGGTGCGCCTGTTGAACCTGGGGAACGGAACGCAGACGGTGGAGTTTGTGCCCGAGGTCAACTATCACGGTGTGGCCAGCTTCCAGTACACGGTCAGCGATGGTGCGGGCGGATTCACCACCGCCACTGCCACCTTGCAAATTGCAGCGGTGAACGATGCCCCGGTGACAGCGAATGAGAGTGCGCAGACCGACGAAGACACGGCCATCGTCTTTACCCAGGCGCAGCTGCTGGCGAATGACAGCGACGCTGACGTGGCCACCGATGGTCAGGTGCTGGTGATCAGCCGCGTAGGCGCAGCCACCCACGGCACCGTGAGCCTGGATGGGCAAGGCCAGATGCGTTTTGTGCCTGATGCCAACTACCACGGCCCAGCTCAGTTCAGCTACTGGGTGAGCGACGGTGCGGGTGGCGAGACAGCGGCCAGAGTGAACCTGACGGTCCTGGCGGTGAATGATGCCCCGGTAACGCAGGGAGAAAGCCGGAACGGCACCGAAGACATCACCCTGTCCATAGCCGCAACCAGTTTGCTGGCCAATGACAGCGATGTGGATGGTGTTACCGATGGACAGGTTCTCAGCTTAAGCGCGGTGGGCAACGCCCAGCACGGCACCGTGCGCCTGTTGAACCTGGAGAATGGAACACAGACGGTGGAGTTTGTTCCGGACGCCCACTACCACGGAACAGCGAGCTTCCAGTACACGGTCAGCGACGGCGTAGGAGGACTGACCACTGCCATCGCCACCTTGCAAATTGCGGCGGTGAACGATGAACCGGTGACGGCGAATGAGAGTGCGCAGACTGACGAGGACACCGCGCTGATCTTTACCCAGGCCCAACTATTGGCCAACGACAGCGATGTGGATACCTTGACGGATGGCCAGGTGCTGGTGATCAGCCGTGTGGGTGAAAGCACCCATGGCACGGTGAGCCTGGATGGGCAAGGCCAGGTGCGCTTTGTGCCTGATGCCAACTACCACGGCCCAGCGCAGTTCAGCTACTGGGTGAGCGACGGTGCGGGTGGCGAGACCGCAGCCACGGTGAACCTGATGGTGTTGGCAGTGAACGATGCACCGGTGGTAACCGGTGAAACCGTCAGCAGCGATGAAGACGTAGCTCTGCGGTTCACCGCGGCGACGCTGTTGGCCAATGACAGCGATGTGGATGGCGCGACCGACGGACAGGTGCTCAGCATCCACGCGGTGGGCAGCGCCCAGCACGGCACGGTGCGCCTGGTGAGCCAGGACGGTGGCGTACAGACGGTGGAGTTTGTGCCGGACGCCCACTACCACGGCACAGCCAGCTTCCAGTACACGGTCAGCGACGGCGCAGGGGGATTGACTATCGCTATCGCAACCTTGCAAATTGCGGCGGTAAACGATGCACCGGTGACGCTGGGTGAAAGTACACAGACCAACGAAGACACGGCTCTGGTCTTTACCCAGGCGCAATTGCTGGCCAACGACAGCGATGTGGATACTTTGACCGATGGGCAGGTGCTGCGCATCAGTGCGGTGGCGGGCGCGCAGCATGGGCAGGTGAGCTTGCTGGGCAATGGCGACATCCAGTTTATTCCCGATGCCAACTACCACGGGCCAGCCCAGTTCACCTACACCGTGGACGACGGCAACGGCGGCGCTACGGATGCCGTGGTGAACGTGACGGTGCTGGCGGTGAACGATGCACCGGTGGCGACCGGTGAAACCGTCAGCAGTGATGAAGACGTGGCCCTACAGTTCACCGCAGCGACGCTGCTGGCCAATGACAGTGATGTGGATGGCGCGACCGACGGACAGGTGCTCAGCTTAAGCGCGGTAGGCAGCGCCCAACACGGCACGGTGCGCCTGTTGAGCATGGAGAATGGAACACAGACGGTGGAGTTTGTGCCCGAGGCCAACTACCACGGTGTGGCCAGCTTCCAGTACACGGTCAGCGATGGCGCGGGGGGACTCACCACCGCCACTGCCACCTTGCAAATTGCAGCGGTGAACGATGCGCCGGTGACGGTGGGCGAGAGTGCGCCGATTGGCACAGACACCACAATGGACTTTACCCAGCTCCAACTTTTGGAGAACAGATTCGATGCGGATACCTTGGCAAACGGCCCGGTGCTGAACATCATTGCGGTGTCGGGGGCGCAGCATGGGAGCGTCAGCTTGCTGGACAATGGCGATATCCGGTTTATCCCCAACACCGACTACTGTGGGCCAGCCCAATTTACGTACACCGTAAATAATGGCAGCGATGCGCTCATACAGGTAGCGGTTTGTCTGACAGTACTGCCTACGCATGATGCGCCAGTGCTGACGTTTGACCCCGCAACGCTACTGGCCACCGATAGCAATGCAAATGGTGCTGCTGATGGACGGGTGCTAAGCCTCCAAGCGGTGGGCAGCGCCCAGCACGGCACCGTACGCCTGATCACCCAGGACGACGCTGCACAACGGGTGGAATTTACGCCTGACGCCAATTTCCACGGAGTCGCAAGTTTTCAATACACGGTCAGTGACGATAGGGGACAGTTGTCTACCATGATTGCTTCCCTGCCGATTGCTGCTGTGAGAGAAGAGCCGATGGTGGCAGATGCAAGCGCTCAAACCACCGAAGACATGGTCTTGGTCTTTACCCAAGCCCATCTCTTGGCCAACGACAGTGATGTAGATACCTTGACGGATGGACAGGTGCTGGAGATCAGCCGCGTAGGCGCAGCCACCCACGGCACCGTGAGTTTGGATGACCAAGGTCAAGTCTGCTTTGTACCTGAGGCCAACTACCACGGTGCAGCCCAGTTCAGCTATTGGGTGAGCGATGGCGCAGGTGGCGAGACCGTAGCCACCGTGAACCTGTTAGTGGCAGCCGCCAATGACGCACCCGTGGCTGAGGGCGAAACCGTGAGCGCCGACGAAGACACTTGGCTGTCTTTCAGCGTGGCGACGCTGCTGACCAATGACAGCGATGTGGACACAAACACCGATGGGCAGGGGCTTGCCATCAGTGACTTGGGCAACGCGCAACACTGTACGGTGTGGTGGGACATGGAAATGCCGGACAACCCATACATTATGTTTTTACCAGAGGCCCACTATTTCGGACCGGCGCAGTTTGATTACACGGTTAGTGACGGCAACGGGGGCGAAACGACTGCCACGGTGGTGCTGAATTTGGCGCAAGTGAACGATGCGCCCGAGCCGAACTACGACGCGCTGGAGGACATTGCCGAAGACACGCCCCTGCACATGAGCTTCGCTTCCTTGCTGGCCAACGATTTTGATGGCGATGCAAATAACGCGCAATGGGGTGGTGTCAACGATGTGATGACTATCTCAGATGTGGGCTATGCCACCCATGGCACCGTGGCATTGGTCAATGGGGAGGTGTTGTTCACACCAGAGGCCAACTTCCATGGCGAAGCCAGCTTTGCCTACACGGTGCAAGATGCCAATGGTGCGTCGGCCATGTCCGCAGCCTACTTCACCATTGATGCAGTCAACGATGCGCCGGTGGCTGTGGGCGAAACGCTCCGCGTTCTTGAAGACGCCCAACTGGTCATTGATTCGGCCGCTTTGTTGCAAAACGACAGCGATGCCGATGTGGCGACCGATCGACAAGTATTGGCCATCACATCGGTGGGAAATGCACAGCACGGTGCGGTGGTGCTGCGACAGGATGGCAAGGTGGTATTCATGCCCGAGGCCGACTACTTTGGCACAGCCAGTTTTGAGTACACGGTGAGTGATGGCAATGGTGGCAGTGCCACGGCCACTGCCACCGTGGAGCTGGCCAGCGTGAATGATGCCCCGGTGGGCCAGGGCGAGACGGTCAGCAGCCAGGAGGACCAGGCCCTGACCATCCTGGCGGCAGCGCTGCTGCAAAACGACAGTGACGTGGACCATGTCCACAGCGATTTGCGCATTGGGCGGGTGCAATCCGGCACGGGAGGCTCCGCCACACTGGACGCCCATGGCAATGTGCTCTTTACACCGACGGCCAACTTCAACGGTGTTGCCAACTTTAGCTACTGGGTGCGTGACCCGGCAGGTATAGAATCTGCCCCGGTGACGGCCACGGTGGTGGTGGATGCGGTGAACGATGCGCCTTATGCGCAAGGCGAGGTGGTGACCGGGGCCAGCGAAGACGCGGTGTTTCGCATTGGCAAGGCAAGCTTGTTGGGCAATGATGGTGATGTGGATGATGCCAACAGCGCGCTCAGCTTGGTGTGGGTCGGTGGTGCCACCGGCGGGGCGGTGAGCCTGGAGGCCAACGGGGATGTGGTGTTTACGCCCAACGCCAATTTCCATGGCAATGCCACTTTTCAGTACCGGGTGCGTGATGCGGCGGGGCTGGAGTCTCCCACGGTGCAGGCGGTGATTCCGGTGGCTTCGGTGAACGATGCACCGGTGGCAGTCGATGACCAGTTCGCGACTTACCGCAACAGCACCATGGCAATTGCGTTCAACCAACTGGTCGGCAACGACAGCGATGTGGATGGCGATGCGCTCACCGTGAGCGCAGTGCGCGACAACACGAATGGTCACGCATCTATTGTCAATGGACAGGTGCAATTTATAGCGACGCCCGGTTTTGCAGGCGCGGCTTCGTTTGACTACCTCACCAGTGACGGGCACGGTGGACAGGTTTGGGCGACGGCGGCGGTGAATGTGACGGTGCCGCCTAACCTCTATCCCTCCATGCGGCTGTTGGGTGTTAGCTTCTTTGGAACTGGGGGGAATACTCTCATTGACGTTGCCAACGCCAGTTTTACTCCCGTGGACGATGGAGAGGTCGCACTGGCCAAGGTTGATCTGCTGAGTATCAGCGTGCATCGGCGAGACCTTTCGCGGCCCGTGGACCATGGCGAATACGTCGAATACCCTGACTACGCTTGGCAGCCTTTGGCTGGGGTCAATGAGTTCACGGCGTCAAGAAGCGGCCTGCATCTGGATGTTCAACGTTTCTACGGATTCGACGATTTCCACAGCACCTGGCGGATTACCGATGACCGGGGCCTGTCCAATGTTTGGCATTTCGACCACAGCGCGAGTACGGGGTCACAAAGCTACATGGAACTCACCGGCTACGCGTCCCCGGTGGTGCTGGCTTTGGGTGCCCAGTCACCCACCTATCTCTGTGCTGCGTATTCAAAGGTGCAATTCGACATCAATCTGGACGGCGTGAGTGACACGCTGGCCTGGGCTGCTGCAGGGAGTGGCGTTTTGGGCATAGACCTGAATGGGGATCACCGCATTACCGACGCCAGCGAGTTTGCATTCAAGCAGTATGTGGAGGGTGCGCAGACCGACTTGGAAGGCCTGAAGGCGTTTGATACCAACTACAACGGTGCCCTGGACGCAGGGGACGCCCAGTGGGCCAAGTTCGGTGTGTGGGAAGACAAAAACGCCGATGGTCAAACGCAGGATGGCGAGTATTTGTCGCTGGACCAGTTAGGCATTGCCAGCATCAACTTGCAGTCAGATGGGCAAACACACAATGCCGGTGCTCCTGATGTGGCAACCAGTGTCGCCAGTGCAGAGGTGGTCGTGATGGGCACTTCGTCCTACACCCGTACAGACGGCAGCACCGCAGTGGTTGCAGATGCCATGTTTGCCTATCAGGACGGTGACGCCCATACCGCAGAACTCAACCGCCAAGCGATGCTGTTTAACCAGGTATGCAATACGGCCTACGACTCCGCTACCGAGCCGCTGGGATTTGTGCCCATTGCGCCGGATGCCAGTTTCTTTGCCGAGAACCACGGCCTACTGCATGCGGCGAATGATCTTGTGCAAACGCCGGGAAATGCAGGCACAAACCCCCACAGCCATTCACTACTACAGGCTGCATAACGGCGGCCATTGAAATAGCTTACACAACCATACTAAAAACCCAGGGAATTTGATGTTGAACCCAAGACTTTCACTATTACAACTTTACGCAACACTGCACAACATTCAAATCGACACCGGGCAGCTCCTGCACCAGTTTGCGCACGCTGACAAAGAAGGCAAGCCTGTGCCTTTGGGCGTGGGTGAGGCGGTGTTGGCACTGCGCGCTATGGGTTTTGATGCGCAATTGAAACGCGGTGCACGCAAGGCCGTTCCTCAAGCGGTGTTGCCCGCGTTGATGCCCACGTCGCAGGGGGGCATGATGCTGGTGGGCAAGATGGACGATGGCAAATCGTCCCCTGGCGCAACCGGCCATGTGGTCTTGCAGTGTGAAACAGAACAGGAGCCGCGACAGCTGTCACTCTCAGCGTTTGATGAACTGTTTGCCGGGCAATGGATTGAAGCCAAACCGCTGGTGAAGGTGCCAGGAAATCACCCCGGCGAGAGCGCCAATGACGGTGGCCGTTTTGGTGTGGGCTGGTTCTGGCATTCACTCAAAAAATACAAAACGCTGATGGGTGAGGTACTGCTGGCGTCTTTGTTTGTGCAGATCATTGCGCTGATCACGCCGCTGATTTTTCAGGTGGTGATTGACAAGGTGCTCACCAACCGTTCACTGTCCACCTTGGATGTGATGGTGATGGCCTTGCTGGGGGTGAGCATTTTTGAGGTGGTGTTGGGTGCCATGCGCCACTATTTGCTGAGCCACACCACCAACCGCGTGGACGTGGAGTTGGGCTCCAAGCTCTTCAAGCACCTGCTGCACTTGCCCTTGTCCTATTTTGAGAGTCGCCGCAGTGGAGATACCGTGGCGCGGGTGCGTGAGCTGGACAATGCGCGCAATTTTCTGACCGGCCAGGCCTTGACGAGTTGGCTGGACTTGCTGTTTGCCGCTGTCTACATCGCGGTGATGTTTTACTACAGCGTTACCCTGACGTTGGTGGTGTTGGCTGCGCTGCCGGTGTTCTTTGGGGCCTCTGCCATCATCACTCCGCTATTGCGCAAACGTCTGGAGGACAAGTTTGCGCTGGGCGCGGAAAACCAAGCCTATTTGGTGGAAACGGTGACCTCCATGGAAACGCTGAAAAGTCTGGCGGTGGAGCCGCAATGGCAGCGCGATTGGGAACAACGCCTGGCTGCCTACGTGAATGCATCCTTTGAAGGCGGCCATCTTGGCAACGCCATCAACCAATTCATTGGCATGGCCAGCAAGGTGCTCACCGTGGCCCTGCTGTGGCTGGGCGCACGTCAGGTGATTGATGGCGCATTGACCGTCGGTGGCTTGATTGCCTTCAATATGCTGAGTGGGCGGGTGAATGCGCCCATTCTGAAGCTCTCGTCCCTGTGGCAAGACTTCACACAAATGAAGGTGAGCATCAAGCGATTGGCCGATATTTTGGATGCGCCACCCGAGCCCGCGTTCAGGCCAAACCGGTCTGTGCCGCCGGATATCAAAGGCGAGGTGAAATTTGACCATGTGACTTTTCGCTATGACCCCAAGTTGCCGGTGGTTCTGAGCGACGTGAGCTTCACCGTGCAGCCCGGCGAGGTGATTGGCGTGGTGGGGGTGTCCGGCGCTGGCAAGACAACGCTCATGCGCTTGTTGCAGCGCCTCTACATACCGGAGAGTGGACGCATTCTTGTGGATGGCGTGGATTTGAACCTGGTGGATACCTCTTGGCTGCGGCGGCAGATCGGGGTAGTCGGCCAGGATACGCTGCTCTTTAACCGCAGTGTTCGCGAAAACATCGCTTTGGGTGCTCCTGGGCTCAGCATGGAGGCCGTGATGGATGCTGCGCGGTTGGCTGGTGCCAATGACTTTATCCTGCAACTTCCCGATGGTTATGACACGGTGATTGGTGAGCGCGGCAGCAGACTCAGCGGTGGTCAGCGTGCGCGTATCGCTATCGCCCGGGCTTTGGCAACCAACCCGTGCATGTTGCTGCTGGATGAGGCCACCGCCTCGCTGGATTATGAAAGCGAGCGATTAATCCAGGACAACATGGCCAGTATCGCCCAGGGGCGCACGGTATTCATCGTTGCGCACCGCTTGTCTACGTTGCGACTGGCCGATCGGATTCTGGTGTTGGATGACGGTCGTTTGATTGAGACGGGTCACCATCAACAGCTGTTGTTGGAAGGGGGGCGTTATGCATCCTTGTACCAAGCCCACCAGGTGTTGCAAATAGAAGACGCTGCGGCAGACAGCGTTCAATCAGAAGGAGCTCGCGCGTGAGTGAAAGCAAGGGAAAATTGGAATTCAATCAGTTCAGCACCGCTGCTTTGGCCATAGCAGCACAACCCCCGCACCATGTGGTGCGCATGGCCTCATTGGCGATTTGTGCGATGGTGGGTGCGGCGCTGCTGTTCTCTTTTTTTGCGGAGATGGACATCGTCGTGTCCGCACAAGGCAAGGTGATTCCAGCCGGGAAAAGCAAAGTGGTACAGCCTCTGGAGCCCGGTGTTGTGCGCGCTATTGCAGTGCGTGATGGCCAAACGGTGAAGGCAGGAGATGTGCTGATTGAACTGGATCTGACCAGTTCCGGTGCTGACCGCACCCGTGTCCAGCGCGAGGTATGGGAGGCGCAAGCGGAAGTGGCGCGTGCCTATGCACAGCTCGCGGGCCAAATGCGAATTGCCGCGCCCGCTGACGTTCCCCAAGAAATTGTGGCCAACCAGAATGCGATTTTGCAAAGCCGCATGGAAGAGCAGCGTGCAAAAGTTGCGGCATTGGATTCTGATTTGGTGAAACGCCGTGCCGATGCCGATGCGATTGGCAGCGGGTTGTCGCAGCAACGGGCCAGTTTGCCCTTGGTCCAGCAGAAGCACCGTATGCGGGTAGATTTGGCAAAGACCGGCCATGTGGCGCAAACCGGCGTGATTGAGACCCAAATGGAGTTGATCAATATTGAAAAAGACATCGCCGTGCAGGGCAACCGCCTTAAGGAGTCACAAGCGGGGTTCCAGGCTGCGCAGGAACAGCGCATGCAAGCGGTAGCTGAATTCAAGGCACGCACCAACGGTGAGTTGCTGGAAGCGCTCAAGAAGCGTGAAGGTGCCCAACAAGAATTCGTCAAAGCCAGCCAACGCTGGGAATTACAGACCTTGCACGCCCCCATCGACGGAGTGGTTCAGCAATTGGCCGTCACCACAGTAGGAGGTGTTGTCACCGCTGCACAGCCTTTGATGACGATCGTGCCGGAAAACACGCCGCTTGAATTGGAGGCACAGGTGCTTAACCGCGACATTGGGCATATTCAGGTGGGGCAGCGCGTGATCAACAAAGTGGAGACGTTTGATTTCACCCGTTACGGCTATATTGACGGCGAAGTGTTGTGGGTGGGGACGGATGCAGTGCAAGACCAGAAGCTTGGCCCCGTGTTTCCTGTGCGTATCAAGCTGGCACAGACCGAAACGCCAACCGCCGTGAATGGTCGGCACGGGCAAGTCAAAGCAGGCATGAACGTCACGGCAGACATTGGGACCGATCGACGTCGCTTGATTGAATACTTGTTGGCCCCCATGCTGCGCTACAAACAGGAGGCACTGCGTGAGCGTTGAATTTCAACCCATAAAGCGGGGGCTCGTGCTTTGGCTCGGCGCGGCGATAGGTGCTTGCCCCCAGCTTGGTCAAGCCCAAGGGCTGTTGGACATCTACCAAAAAGCCAAGTCCCAGGACGCCCAGTACCAAATTGCACGCAAGTCGTTTAACGCTGCCCTGGAAAAAGTGCCGCAGGCGCGGGCTGCACTTTTACCTACGGCCAACTTGACGGGCAATAAGAGCCGTCAGTTTGGTGTGGCTTCATTTTCAGAGGCTGCGTACACAGACCGCGACGTGCAGGGAATGACCTGGAGTGTCCAGGTCACCCAGCCCTTGGTTCGCTGGGCCAATTGGGTGGGGTACGAGCAAGCAGATGCGGCGACACGCCAAGCGGCAGAGCAGCTTGCATTGGCTGAACAGGATTTGATTGTTCGCGTGGCACAGGTCTATTTGGATGTACTGGTGTCAGACCAAAATACCAAGGTGATGCAGGCACAGGTACAGGCGATGGCGGAGCAACTGGCGCTGGCGGAGCGCACTTATGCGGTGGGCAGCGGAACCATCACGGATGTGTACGAAGCCAAATCCAAATGGGCATTGAGCCAGGCGCAAAGTGTTTCCGCTACCAATGAACTCGCAAGCAAGCATGCCGAGTTGGAGAAAATTCTCGGTGAGTCTTTGCCGCTTGTCTCCATAGACTTGAACAAAACTTTGCACAATGACTTGCCAGGACCGGCAACAGTTCAACTGGACGCATGGCTGGCAGCGGCCATGCAAAACCCGCAAGTGAAGGTTCAGCAGGCGGCGCTTGAAGTGGCCCGTATGGAGGTTAGAAAAAGTCAGGCAGCCCATCTACCTACGCTTGACCTGGTGTTGAGCCGCAATGGCAACTACAGTTCCGGCTCTTTGAGCTCGCCAGCGGATCTTTCAACCCAGGTGTATTCCAACCAGGCGGGGCTGCAACTCAACGTTCCGCTGTTTTCCGGTGGCGCTACCCAATCCAAGGTACGCGAGTCGCTGGTATTGGAAGAGAAGGCCCAAGACGAGTTGACACTGACGCAACGCAATGTCGCAAGTCAAGTGCGCCAAGCTTATGCAGGTGTGGTCAATGGACAGGCACAGGTGGCGGCACTTCAGATGGCTGCTGAAGCGGGCCGCAATGCGGTGGAGTCCAACAAGATTGGATTTCGCATAGGCACCCGTATCAACCCGGATGTATTGAATGCGGAGCAGCAGTTGTATGCAACTCTGAGGGATTTGAGCAAAGCCCGCATGGAGACAACGATGCAAGGCCTGAAGCTCAAAGCTGCGGCTGGCGCCTTAACCCAAGAAGATCTGGCCACGCTAGACCGCTTGCTTGAGCCAACAAGGCCGTAGCGGTCCAACGCATCCCCTTACCAACATTACCAACACATGAGTACAAAGATGAACAATAAAAATAGTCAAGCGGCAAACGACATGGCCGTGGAACCCGTGGCAGACCCCAGCGCCAATCAAGCGCAAGCCGCTGAGTTGGTAGCCATGCTTAAAAAACAGGCCCAACGCGTGGTGGGCAAATTACCATTATTGGGTGCAGTAAGCTGGCTCATGATGCAACAACCTGCAACGCGCCATACTTTGCTGAGTGAACTGGAGTGGCGCGTGATGCCGCCCTTGGTGCTGGATCAGGCCAAGCTTTACATGCGGGAAGAGTCACCCGTGGCTTACGTCTCCTGGGCGAAGTTGTCTGATGCGGTGGCCAAGCGCTATGCCGAAGCGCCCCACCAGTTGGCCACTGCGGATTGGCAGTCGGGTGAGCAAATATGGATTGTGGATTTGTGTGCACCTTTTGGCGGCGCGCAGGAGGTCATGAAGGGTTTGCAAGCGGAGGTATTCGCAGGGCAGGTGATCCATCAGCTTTACCTGGGAGTCGATGGAAAACCCAAGGCCGTGGCCTGGCCAGCCGTATAACTTGCCGCGGCTTGCAGCACTGATCCCCCCGCATCTGCTCAAGCCCTGCGGGCCTTCTTTTTAACAGTGGCTGCCTTCACCGGCTGCAAGGCCTGCCTGGCCCGCGCCGCCAGTGCCAGCTCCCGCACCTTGGCAATGTCGTCGTCGCTGAACGGCCCGTTCACGCCCGAGATGGCGGCCAGTTGCATGCCGTGTTTAAGGCCAAGCTGGTAGATCTCGCGCACCTTTTCCCACTCGATGCCACGGCCTACGGTGAAGTTCTCGAAGCGCCCTTCCAGCGCCAGCACGATGGTTTCGGCCAGGCAGGCGTAGGCCACGTTTTTGGGCAGGCCGATGTTCTTCATCCGCACCTCGCCGGGCAGCAAGATTTCGCCGGACTCGATCACCAGCACATCCGGGCGTTTAGCCACTTCTTCGGGGGGCAGGTCCAGCGGGCGGGCCACGTCGGTGATGACGCAGCCGGGTTTCACTAGTCGGATGTCGAGCACCTTTTTTCCCGCACCCGAGGTGGCAGTCACGACCATGTCCATGGCGGCAATGTCCTTGTCGGCCTGGGCCGAGAGGAAGAGCTTGGCGTCGGGGGTTTCCCGCAGGATGGATTCCTTGAGCGAGAGCAGCTTGGCCGTTTCGGGCGACACCAAATACACCTCTTCGGCGGCCTTGGCCATCAGCCGGGCGCAGACCGAGCCAATGGCCCCGGTGGCGCCCACGATCATGGCCTTGAACTGCACGCGGCCCTTGCCCTGGGGGGCGGGCAGCAGGCGCATGCGCAAGAGCGCGTCGTGCGCCGCCCACAGCGCGCCCGAGGCGCTGTAGCTGTTGCCGGTGGTGATGGGCAGCGGGGCGCGTTTGGCCACCGTCAGGCCCGCGTCGCCCACCACCTTGGTGAAGGCGCCCAGGCCCATGATCTGCGCGCCCAGGCGCTTGGCCATGGCGGCGGCGTCCAGCAGACGGCGGTAGGTGAACTCAGGGCTGTGCGCCATGATCTCCTTGGGCGTGCCGCCCACCGAGATCAGCCAGCCTTCGGCCTCCACGCCCGTGGGCGAGCGGATGCCGCTCACCTTGGAATACACAAAGGGTGGCGCGTAGGCCATGATTTTTTCCAGCGAGTTCATGAACACCGGCGGCGACACCTGCGACAGCAGCTCAATGGGTTTGACCTTCTTGAAATACTCCTGCGACAGCGGGTGGATGACAAAGGCAAAGCGGTTCACGCGTTTGAAGCCGTTGGGGTAAATGATGCGCGGCGCCATCTGCAGGCTGGTGATGATCTCCAGGTAGTCGTCTTCCAGAATGTCGTCGGGGTTCTTGCCGGTGGCGGCCACGATCATGGCGTCCAGCAGGCTGGGGCTGAGCACATGGTTGAACAAGAAGGGCGAGCCGTCGATCACCAGGTGCACGCCCTTGTCTTTCCACTGGGCAATGCGTTCGTCGCTGGCGGTGGAGGTGATGATGGTCTTGCCCGCCAGTTCTTCGATGCCAAATTCATCCAGCTCGTGCGCGGCGGCCACGATGACCGTGGCTTTGTGCATGGCCCGGCGCAAGACAAAACGCGTCCACTCCTGGATCGGGCCCTGGGCCAGTTTGGCCGGCAGGGTCCAGTCTTTCACGTAGTGCGCGCCGGTGGTGTAGAGCTGCAGCGCCTCCAGCGAAGAGAGCAGCTTGGGCACGCCCAGTTGTGCGAGCGGGTCGGCAAACTGCAGGTTGCTGGTGTACTCCGAGAGGGACATCGCCAGCTTGTAGTTGCTCATGCCAGAGAAAAACAACACGCGGGCGTTGTTGAAGTAATTGCCCAGTTGGGTCTGGGCATGGCGCACCGCCCATTCCTGAAAAATGTCGCCCAGCCGTCCGCCGGTGGTGACGGGCACCCGCGTGACCACGGCCTTCAGGCGCGCGCTGTCTTTCTCGATGAAGCGGTGGGCGCCGGCCTTGTAGCTGTCTTTGAGCACGCCCAGGCCGATGGTGTCGGCTTTCTGCTGCCATTCTTTCAGCAGCTTGGCCGCCTTGGGGGCGCTGCCGTCGGTGCCGATGCGGCGCACCTGCATTTTCTCCCCCAGAAACGGGGTGGTGAATTCGAAATTCTGGTCACTGGCACCCAGGCTGATGCCGACAACGGTTTTCATGGGATTCCCTTGTGTGAGTAAAGAGCCAAAAATATTATTTCCCCGGCGCAGGGTGCAACACCCCCAGTTAGCGCAAAGGATGGCCAGATTAGTGGCAAGTCCGCACCCACGTGACAGCCAAAGTGCTTGCGTTTTGGCAGACTTGTGTAGCAAGTGGCAGCGATTCCCGCGCCACCGTGAAAGGCAGCGTATGGATTTCGACTATTCCCCCAAGGTACAGGCGCTGCGGCAGCGGCTGGAGGACTTCATGGACCGCTATGTGTTGCCCTACAACGGCGCATGGCACCACGCGGTGGCGCAAGGCGTTTTTCCGCCGCCCTTCATGGAAGACCTCAAGGCACTGGCCAAGGCCGAGGGGCTGTGGAACCTGTTTTTGCCGGGCCTGCACGCCAACGAGCCCGGCGAGCGCCTGAGCAACTTGGAATACGCCCCCTTGGCTGAGCTGATGGGGCGCCTGCCCTGGGCCTCGGAGGTGTTCAACTGCAGCGCGCCCGACACCGGCAACATGGAGCTGCTGCACCTGTTCGCCACGCCCGAGCAAAACCTGCGCTGGTTGCGCCCTTTGCTGTCGGGCGAGATCCGCTCCGCGTTTGCCATGTCCGAGCCTGATGTGGCTTCCTCCGACCCCACCAACTTGCAAACCCGCGTGCGCCACGACGGCGACCAACTGGTGCTCAACGGCCGCAAGTGGTTTATCACCGGTGCCGCACATCCCCAGTGCCAGCTGCTGATCGTGATGTGCCGCAGCGGTGACGATGACAGCCCCAAGCATGCCCGCCACAGCATGGTGCTGGTGCCCCTGGACACGCCCGGCGTCACGCGGGTGCGCAATATTCCGATCATGCAGCACCACTCGCCCGAGGGGCATTGCGAAATCGTGTTCTCCGACGTGCGGGTGCCGGTGGGCAACCTGTTGGGCGAGGAAGGCGCAGGTTTTGCCATGGCGCAGGCCCGCCTGGGGCCGGGGCGCATCCACCACTGCATGCGCACCATCGGCCAATGCGAACTGGCGCTGGCGCTTTTGTGCGACCGCACGCTGGAACGCCATGTGTTTGGCAAGTACCTGGCCGACTTTGCCAATGTGCAGGAGTGGATTGCCGAGTCGCGCCTGGAAATCGACCAGGCCCGCCTGCTGGTGCTGCGCGCCGCCTGGCGGCTGGACCAGGGCGAGGGGCAGCGCGCCCAGGCCCGGGTGGATGTGTCGGCCATCAAGGTGGTGGCGGCGCGGCTGCAGACCCGGGTGGTCGACCGCGCCATGCAGGTGTTTGGCGCCATGGGCCTGTCGCCTGACACCCCCCTGGCCTACTTCTGGACCTGGGGCCGCGCCATGCACCTGATGGATGGCCCGGACGAGGTGCACCTGCGCACGGTGGCCCGCCACGAACTGGACCGGGTACGGGCCTGCCGGGGTGCCACGGCCGCCTATTTCACGCTGCCGGAGCAACTCTTGGCGGAGCCGCGGATTCGCTAGCAGAACCCTTGGGGGCTCGGCCGAAGTTGCTGTAGATCAAGCTTATGTCTGCCCACCGCCTCTTTGGGCACTAATTTGTTGACCTTCGTCATTTCATACACGGTCTGACGCCTAAAATACCCACAAATCAAATAGGGGTATGTGTGATTTCAAATCGGATGGTGGTGGGGGTTCTGGTGGGATTGCTGTGGGGTACTCTGGCGGTACCCACGCTGGCGCAGTCCCTTCGAGGGAAAGCAACGGCAGATGTCGATCTGGCCGCCCGGCTCAAGGAAGTCGAAGCCAACCCCAAACTGGCGGAGACGCTGTACAAGAGTGGCGAGCAGGTTGCGGCGATTTGTGCCAACTGCCACGGTGAGGGGGGCAACAGCACCAAGCCCGACATTCCGAACCTGGCGGGCCAGAACCCGGCCTACCTGTTGGAGCAACTGCGCAAGTTTGCGGACGGCCAGCGCCGCAATGACTTCATGGAAGGCATGATCAAGGTACTGAAGAGTGATGAAAAAGTTGGCATGGTGTTGTTTTATGCGCGCCAGAACGTGGTGGTGCACAAATCGGCGTCCAGCCCCGCCCTGTTGGCCAAGGGCAAGGACTACTTCAACAAAATCTGCTGGCGCTGCCATGCCGAGGATGGGCGCGGCAATGAAAAATTTGCCCGCATCGCAGGGCAGCAGCCGGCCTACCTGAACACGACACTCAAGCGCTACCGCGCCGGCGTAGGCGCACGCACCGACCCGCTCATGGCCTCCAGCACCAAGCTGATGACGGACGCCGACATCGACGCCGTAGTGGCCTACGTGTCGTCCATGGAGTAGCTATTGGCCCCGCTGCGCACTCGGTAGCAGCCCTTAAACGGCGGCTGCAGTTTTGCGGTTTTTGCGGCGTGCCACCGCGCCCAGAACCCCCAAGCCCGCCAGCAACATGGCAAAGGTTTCCGGTTCTGGCACCGGCGCCGCCGATACGGTGGCAATGCCGCCGTCAAAGCTCAAACCATGGTTGCCCACCGGCAGGTCGGGGTCGCCAAGGCGTGGAGGCAAGGGTTGCACCACGGTGTCAAAACCGCCCATACGGGTGACCAGAGACCAGGAGGTCTGGTCGGGTCCAAGCGATTTACCGGCGACGGCTTCAAAGCTGAAACCCTTGCCGTAACAGGCCTCGTGCCAAATGGTCAGCCCGCATCCACCGCCGCCATAGGCCAGATGGTTGTTGGCCGCGTCCGCTACGTACTCCGTCAAATTTTCGCGGGTGAGGCTGCCCCCATCGGGGCGAATGCCACTGTTTTCCATGTGCGTGACGAGGTCACCGTCCTGGGCCTTGCTGTCGTCCACATACCACTGCATCACGCGGTACGGATTGTCGAAGCGGTGGTCTCCGGTGCCGTTGGTCCAACTGCCCGGGTTGGCGTTGGTGTCAATGAACCGGTAAGACCAGCCATCGGGTGACTGGATGGTGTCTTGCTTGATCGCGCCGTAGGCGAAGGCGCTGATGATGGGCACTTCGTAGGTCTTGATATAGGGGGTGTCGCTGCGCCAGTCGGTGTGCAAGATTTGCGGATTGCCGCCCAAATTGAAGGTCCGCTCCTGGTAGGCCTCGGTGCCAAGATTGATCACGGCGTACTGAAACAGCTTGGTCGTGGCCGATACCTCCTCCGTGAACCAGACGGTGGCGTAGTCTTGGGTGTAGCTGCCTGGGGTCGGGAATGCCTGGGCTTGCACTGCCTGGGCTTGTACTGTGCCCAGGGCCACAATGGCCGCAAGCAGCGCTTTGCGCTTGATGGAATACATGGCGATGTTCCTGTGGGATCGTTGCGGTCTTGTCACCCTGGCGCATGGCGTGATGTGGCGACAAACTGGTGGGCGGCGGCAGGCGCCTGCCGCTGTGGGGCACAGTGTATTGAGGCCCGCAGATTTTCCAATAGTCCGAATGGACCTATTAGTCCATTCGGACTATGGAGTGGTCGCTCTACACCAGCAGCGCTGCCAAGGCTGTCAGCGCCGCCGTTTCAGCGCGCAGCACGCGCGCGCCCAGTGTGACGGGGGCAAAGCCACAGCCGGCGGCCAGGTCTTCTTCGGCGCTGCCCAGGCCACCCTCGGGACCGGACAAAAAGGTGATGGCATCCGCTGCGGCGCCAGCGGCCTGGTCCCAGGCTGCGATGGCATTGCGCAAACCCCGTGTACCCGGGCGTAGCGACAGCAACAGCCGCGCATGCCCCGCCGGAACCGGGGCGTGGGCCTTGGCCCAGGCGGCCCAGGCCATCACGCCGTGCACCACCGGCACCCGGTTGCCACCGCATTGCTCGCAGGCCGACACGGCCACACTTTGCCAATGTGCCACTTTTTTCTCGGCCCGGTCCCC
>Ga0209343_10003631_pt1 | contig 19336 bp, 14 predicted proteins | sample RifCSPlowO2_02_FD_184026 | JGI IMG/M metagenome (GOLD analysis project Ga0209343, IMG submission 184026) | Groundwater microbial communities from Rifle, Colorado - Rifle CSP2_plank lowO2_0.2 (SPAdes) (version 2) | ecosystem: Environmental > Aquatic > Deep subsurface > Groundwater | place... | reverse complement strand
GTCAACGCTTCGATCCACACCTCGCGATGTGCAACGCATGACTCGGGGTCTGAGTGATTCGCCATTTCTTCCCAGTATTGAACTTTCATCAACTACGATCTACCGGCTTACGCTGGCGCACAGCTATAAAAATTATAGCAACAGCAAAAACTCATTCACAATTTTGTGGGCATAGACACTGGCCACTTGCGTGACAAACTGGGCAAAGTCCACATGCGCCGTGTCGTCGGCACGGTCAGAGATAGTGCGCACTGCTGCAAAAGGAATTCCATAGTCGGCGCAGACCTGGGCCACGGCGGCACCCTCCATCTCTACCGCCAGCGGCGCATGCCCATGGGACTGCAGGGATCGCACAATGGCATCGGACTGCTGCACGCCGTTGACAAACTGGTCTCCGCTGGCAATCAGGCCTTGGTGAACTGCGACGGGCATACCTTCCACGCCGCCTGACCGCAGGGCGGCCTGGCAGGCCTGCACCAGCAGCGCGGTCAGCGGCGCATCCCCTTGAAAAACGGTCTGCCCGTACAAAGGCACCTGAAACCGGGGAAACAAGGGGGAAGCATCCATATCGTGCTGCACAAAACCGGTTCCCACCACCACATCCCCGACACGCACCGACGGCCCCACCCCGCCCGCCACCCCGGTGAACAGCACACGTTCCACACCAAAGCCCTCAATCAGGGCGGCCGTGGTGGTCGCCGCCGCCACCTTGCCAATGCGCGAGAGCCCCAGCACCACCGGTTGGCCATGCAGCAGGCCAGACCAGAAAACACGCCCGGCGCGCTGCACCTGCTGTGGATTTTCCAAATGGGCCACCAGGCCCCCCTGTTCTTCGGCGAGGGCACTCAAAATGGCGGTGGGGGGGGCTTGGGTCATGGCGGCGTGGAGTGAAATGTAAAAAAAGAAACAGGCGCAGAGCGTAACCGCCATAAAAAAAGCGGCCCCGGGGCCGCTTTTTCAAAGCATCCCAAGGCCTTTTATTTATCGCGCAACTCGCGGCGCAAAATTTTACCCACCGGGGTTTTGGGCAATTCAGCGCGGAACTCGACCACCTTGGGCTGTTTGTAACCCGTGAGGTTTTCCTTGCAAAATTCGCGCACCTGGGCTTCGGTCAGGGCGGGGTCCTTTTTCACGATCACCAGCTTGACGGACTCTCCCGACTTGGCGTCCACAATACCGACACAGGCGCATTCCATCACCCCCGGCATGGTTGCCAGCACATCTTCAAGCTCGGTCGGATAGACGTTGAAGCCGCTGACCAGGATCATGTCTTTCTTGCGGTCCACGATCTTGAAGAAACCGCGCGCATCCACCACGCCCACGTCGCCGGTCTTGAAGTAGCCATCGGGCGTCATGACCTTGGCCGTTTCGTCGGGCCGCTGCCAATACCCCGCCATCACCTGCGGTCCCTTGATCGCGATTTCACCAGGTTGGCCCATGGGCACCTCTACGCCGTCGTCATCCAGCAGCTTGATCCAGGTGCTCGACACCGGCACACCGATAGATCCTGAATATTCTTTGGACGTCACGGGATTGGAGGTGGCAATGGGCGACGTTTCGCTCAGGCCATACCCCTCGCAAATGGAGCAGCCGGTTTTCTCGAACCAGAGTTTGGCCACTGCGCCTTGCACCGCAGTACCGCCGCCCGGCGACACCAGCAGGTGGCTCCAATCCACTTTATTGAAATCGGGGTGGTTAGCCAACCCGTTGAACAGGGTGTTGACTGCGGGAAAGGTGTGTATCTTGTGTTTGGACAACTCCGCCAGCACCGCGGCCATATCGCGCGGATTCGGAATCAGAATCAGCTTGCCTCCGGCGCGCAAGTTCAGCATCATGCCCACGGTGAAAGCGAAGATGTGGTACAGCGGCAAAGCGCACACCGAGTTCATCTGCTGGTTGGCCGGAATCTTCTTGAGCATGGGTTCGTTCCACACTTCGGCCTGGAGCATGTTGGCCACCAGGTTGCGCTGCAGCAGCACCGCGCCCTTGGAAACACCCGTCGTGCCCCCGGTGTACTGCAACACCGCCACGTCGTCAGGTTTGATTGCCACCTTCTTCAACGTGCCCCCCATGCCCGTGGCAAGCGCAGAGTTGAAGCGTACGGCCGTGGGCAAGGAAAAGGCGGGCACGAGTTTCTTTTTGTTGCGTACCACGTAGTTCACCAGCGCGCCCTTGATGAGCCCCAACTGGTCGCCCATGGCGCACAGCACGATGTGCTTGACCGGCGTGGCGGCCAGGCATTTCTCCAGCGTGACCGCAAAGTTTTCCAGAATCACAATGGCCTTGGCGCCAGCGTCCTTGAGTTGGTGCTCCAGCTCACGGGCGGTGTACAGGGGGTTGACATTGACCAGGGTGAATCCGGCGCGCAGGATGCCAGCCACGGCAATCGGGTACTGCAACACATTGGGCATCATGACCGCCACGCGATCCCCTTTGACCAAACCCAAACCCTGCAGATAGGCCCCAAAAGCCTGGCTGAACTCATCGACTTGCTTGTAGGTTTGCTCCTTGCCCATAAAACTGTAGGCCGCACGGTCTGCGTACTTCTTAAAGCTCTCCTCCATCATCTCCACCACGGAGGCGTATTGGCTCGCGTCGATGTCAGCGGGCACGCCTTGGGGGTAGCTCTTAAGCCAGATGCGGTCTGTCATGGGAATCTCTCCAGAATAGATAAAAAAACACTCGCCGGAATTGTCAATGCTACGGTAACCCGGCTTTGCGGTGTTTTCCCTAATCATTCGGAGGGTCAACGCTCTAAAAAAGCGCCCCCTCCACGCCCACCCGCAAGACCCCCACGCCTGTAGGACTGCCCCCCGCAGGGCCTGCGGGGGGCCCGCACCCCGGTCAAGAAGGTGACGGCCACCCAGGAATCCGGTCAAAAAACTAATGTAAGCTTGACATCAGTTTTCAACTCATTGAGGAGTCGCTTCATGCAGACTGGCGTATCCACTGGAACGACATCGGGCGCACCCACGGTCACCACGACCCCGAAAATGGCGCAGCGCATCGGCGTGCCCAAAGAAATTTTCCCTGGAGAAAAACGGGTTGCCACCATTCCCGAGGTGGTGGAAAAACTCATCAAATTGGGTTTCCAGGTGTCCGTGGAATCCGGTGCCGGTGACGCCGCCAATATGAGCGACGAGGCTTACCGCACAGTCGGCGCCACCGTGGTCGCCGACGCCGCCCAACTGTGGGCGAGCTCCGACATCGTGTTCAAGGTGCGCGCACCCACCGCCGACGAAGTGGCGCTGATGCGCGAAGGCAGCACGCTAATCAGCTTCATCTGGCCTGCGCAAAACCCCGAATTGATGCAGCAATTCGCCGCCAGACAGGTCACCGTACTGGCCATCGACGCCTTGCCGCGCATGCTCAGCCGTGCCCAGAAGATGGACGCCTTAACCTCCATGGCGGGTGTCACCGGTTACCGCGCCGTCATTGAGGCCGCCAACGCCTTTGGCCGCTTCTTCAACGGCCAGATCACAGCGGCGGGCAAGGTTCCACCCGCCAAGGTCTTCATCGCCGGTGCCGGCGTGGCCGGCCTGGCTGCGATCGGCACCGCCGCGGGCCTGGGCGCCATCGTGCGCGCCAACGACACCCGTGCCGAAGTGGCGGACCAGGTTACGTCTTTGGGTGGCGAATTTGTGAAGGTCGAATACGCCGAAGAAGGCGGCGGTGGCGGCGGCTACGCCAAGGTGATGAGCGAGGGCTTCCAGAAGGCCCAGCGGGAGATGTACGCCAAGCAGGCCAAGGAGGTGGACATCATCATCACCACCGCGCTGATTCCCGGCAAACCTGCGCCCAAGCTGATCACCGCCGAGATGGTGCGCTCCATGAAACCTGGCAGCGTGATCGTGGACATGGCCGCTGAACAAGGCGGCAACTGCGAGCTGACCGAGCCCGGCCAGGCGGTCGTCAAACATGGCGTGACCATCGTGGGCTACACCGACCTGGCCTCGCGCCTGTCCAAGCAGTCGTCGACGCTGTACGCGACCAACCTGTTTCGCCTCACCGAAGAGTTGTGCAAAACCAAGGACGGCGTGATCGACGTCAACATGGAAGACGATGCGATTCGCGGCCTGACGGTGGTCAAGCAAGGCAGCATCACCTGGCCTGCTCCCGCACCCAAGCTCCCGCCCGCCCCCGCAGCGGCTGCCAAGCCCGCTGCAGCACCGGCGGCCAAGAAAGGCCACGGCCACGGCGCTCCGAGCGAACCCATGGCGGGCAACAAGCTGGCCATTATGTTTGGCGTATCGGCGGCGCTGTTCTGGTTTGTCGGTGCCAACGCACCGGCAGCTTTTTTGGCGCACTTCACCGTGTTTGTGCTGGCGTGTTTTGTCGGCTACATGGTGGTGTGGAATGTGAAACCCGCCCTGCATACGCCGCTGATGAGTGTCACCAACGCCATCAGCAGCATCATTGCCATTGGCGCGCTGGTGCAGATTGCGCCGCCGTTTGCGGAGGTCGTGAACCGCCCCGACGGCTGGATACGCGGCCTGGCGGCGGCTGGCATTGTGCTGACCGCCATCAATATGTTCGGCGGCTTCGCCGTGACCCAGCGCATGCTGGCCATGTTCCGTAAATAAGGAAGAAGACCCATGTCTACCAGTCTGGCAACGGTCTCCTACATTGGAGCCACCATCCTTTTCATTCTGAGCCTGGGCGGCCTGTCCAACCAGGAAACCTCCCGGCGCGGCAATCTGTACGGCATGATCGGCATGGCCCTGGCCGTGCTGGCCACCGTGTTCGGCCCCCAGGTCAGCAGCGCGGGTTACGGCTGGATCATCGGCGCCATGCTGGTGGGCGGCTCCATTGGCCTGTACGCGGCGCGCACCGTGCAAATGACGCAGATGCCCGAGTTGGTGGCGCTGATGCACAGCATGGTCGGCCTGGCTGCCATGCTGGTGGGTTATGCCACTTTCATCGATCCGCAGGCGTCCGCCGGTTTTACCGGCGCAGCCAAGGCCATCCACGAGATGGAAATTTACATCGGCGTGTTCATTGGCGCGGTCACTTTCTCCGGCTCCATCATCGCGTTCGGCAAGCTTTCCGGCCGCATTGGCGGCAGCCCGCTGCTGCTGCCCGGACGCCACTGGATGAACCTGACCGGCTTGCTGGTGGTGATCTGGTTCGGGCGCGCCTTCCTCAATGCCCATTCCATCGAAGAGGCCATGGTGCCCATCGCCGTGATGACCGTGGTTGCGCTGCTGTTTGGTATCCACATGGTCATGGCGATTGGCGGTGCGGACATGCCGGTGGTGGTGTCCATGCTCAACAGCTACTCCGGCTGGGCCGCAGCGGCCACCGGCTTCATGCTGTCCAACGACCTGCTGATTGTGGTGGGCGCTTTGGTGGGCTCCAGCGGCGCGATTCTGTCCTACATCATGTGCAACGCCATGAACCGCAGCTTTATCAGCGTGATTGCGGGCGGCTTTGGCACCACCAGCGTCGCCAAGAAACCAGCCGGTGATGCGGCACAACCCGCGGGTGAGGTGACACCCGTGAACGCAACAGAAACCGCCGAACTGCTGCGCGAAGCCAAGAACGTGGTCATCGTGCCCGGCTACGGCATGGCGGTGGCACAAGCCCAGCACACGGTGTTCGAAATCACCAAGTACCTGCGCGAAAAGGGCGTCAATGTGCGCTTTGGCATCCACCCGGTGGCAGGCCGCATGCCCGGCCATATGAACGTGCTGCTGGCCGAGGCCAAGGTGCCCTACGACATCGTGTTTGAAATGGACGAGTTGAACGCAGACTTCCCCGACACCGATGTGGCCATGGTGATTGGTGCCAACGACATCGTCAACCCCGCCGCGCAGGACGACCCGGGTAGCCCGATCGCCGGCATGCCGGTGCTCGAAGTCTGGAAGGCCAAGACCTCCATCGTGATGAAACGCAGCATGGCCTCGGGCTACGCCGGCGTAGACAACCCGCTGTTCTACAAAGACAACAACCGCATGCTGTTTGGCGACGCCAAGAAGATGCTGGACGAAGTGTTGACCGCGCTGAAAGCCTGATGCCCCATGGCACACCTTGAGCGCTGGAAGCCCAGCGTGACCGTAGCGGCCGTCATTGAAAACGACGGTCGTTTTCTTTTGGTGGAAGAACACACGCCCGAAGGACTGCGGCTGAACAACCCGGCCGGGCATCTGGACCCGGGGGAGTCGCCCGAGCAGGGCTGCATACGGGAAACACTGGAAGAAACCGCCCACCAATTCACCCCAACGGCCTTGGTTGGCGTCTACCTGTCCCGGTTTCAACGAGGCACGGACGACATCACCTACCTGCGTTTTGCCTTTTGCGGCGCCTTGGGGGCGTTCGATGCCAGCCGCCCCCTGGACACCGGCATTGTGCGCACCGTCTGGATGACAGCCGACGAAATTCGCCAAAGCACTGCCCGCCACCGCAGTCCCCTGGTGCTGCAGTGCATGGAAGACTATGTGAAGGGCCAGCGCTTCGCCCTGGCCCTGGTCCACACCGATCCCTGTGTGCTGCAGACTTCACTTTCGCTACAAAATTCATAGCTGTTTACGCACTATTTACGGGGGCCAGAGGCCAATTTGGCACTTAATCGCGGCCCCACCCATCCCGATTAGAATTCGGGTATGAGCAAGCAACGCATTGTGGTGGGTCTGAGCGGTGGTGTAGATTCTGCAGTCACCGCCCATCTATTGAAACAGCAGGGCCATGAGGTCATCGGCATCTTCATGAAGAACTGGGAGGATGACGACCAGGACGATGAAAACGGCAAATACTGCTCGTCCAACATCGATTTTGTCGACGCCGCCGCCGTCGCCGATGTGCTGGGTATCGAGATCGAACACGTCAACTTTGCCGCCGAATACCGGGACCGCGTGTTCTCCGAGTTCCTGCGCGAATACCAGGCCGGGCGCACGCCCAACCCCGATATCCTGTGCAATGCCGAGATCAAGTTCAAAGCCTTCCTGGACCACGCTTTTGCGTTGGGGGCCGAGAAAATTGCCACCGGTCACTACGCCCGCGTCCGCCTGAACGCGGCCACGGACAGCCACGAATTGCTCAAAGGCTTGGACCCGTCCAAGGACCAAAGCTACTTTTTGCACCGCCTGAACCAGGCGCAGCTGTCCAAAACCCTGTTTCCCGTGGGCGAGTTGCACAAAACGGAAGTGCGGCGCATTGCCGACGAGATTGGCCTGCCCAATGCCAAGAAGAAGGACTCCACCGGTATCTGCTTTATTGGCGAACGGCCGTTTCGCGAGTTCCTGAACCGCTACATCTCCAAGGAACCCGGCCCCATCAAGGACGCCAAGGGCCGCACCATTGGCCAGCATGTGGGCCTGTCGTTTTATACGCTGGGGCAGCGCCAGGGCCTGGGCATCGGGGGCCTCAAGGCCAAAGGGGCACAGAAAGGCGGAGGCGAACACACGCCCTGGTTTGTCGCCCGCAAGGACATGCAGGCCAACACCCTGTGGGTGGTGCAGGGGCACGACCACCCGTGGCTGCAATCCCTGTCACTGGAGGCGCAGGACGCCAGTTGGGTGGCCGACACGCCGCCGCCCGTGGGCCTGCTGGCGGCCAAAACCCGCTACCGGCAAAGCGATGCGGCTTGCGCGCTGACGCGCGCTACCGGGGCCGAGTTCACTCTCGCGTTCCAGGACGCCCAATGGGCCGTGACACCCGGCCAATCCGCCGTGCTGTACGACGGCGAAGTGTGCCTGGGCGGCGGTGTGATTGCGTCAACCCATGCGGGCGAGTAGGGTTTCCATATCCTTGACCATCTGGTCGAGTCCGGCCTTTTGTTCGGCGTCGGGGCGGATGCGCGACTCCAACTCCTGCTCCATGAAGCACACCGTCATGCGCAAATAGGTGCTGTCGAGCGCCTTGCGCACTGCGGCAAACTGCTGCCCGATCTTCAAGCAGCTTTCCCCCTCCTCCACCATGCGCTGGATCCCCCGGATCTGCCCCTCGGCACGGCGCAGGCGGTTGAGGACATCGGTGCGGGCTTCGGATTTGTTCAGTACGGTCATGGCGCAGTTTTCATCACTTTGGGATTCGGACGCTCCATTTTCGCCCATGATGGTCCTTGGTTCAACGTCCGCAGGAGGAACCTGCATCGGGCACCCCGAGTTTGCGCAGCAAAATTCCAGGGGGACAGAAGTTGGTGAAGCCGGACTGGAACAGGTTGAAGCCCACAAAGGCGGTGAAGGCCAAGGCCCATTGGCTGTAGAACAGGGGGCTTCCCTCTACCCCCAGAGCGAGCGACAGCATGACAAAAAAGCCAGCCATGATGCGGATGTAACGGTCAACGGTCATAAAAACACTCCTTGGTAAAAAGATTTGGGAAATCCTGAAAATTGGGATCGTTGGGGCGGATGTGGCCGGTGAAGCCCCGACCGCCTTAGGCGCGCGATTCCATACGGCGCCGGTACAGCGCGTAATACAGGACGGGGATCACCACCAGCGTGAGCAGGGTGGACACCAGAATGCCAAAAATCAGGGAAACGGCCAGACCGTTGAAGATGGGGTCGTCCAGAATAAAGAAGGCCCCAACCATGGCGGCCAGACCGGTCAGGGCAATCGGCTGCGCCCGCACTGCAGCCGACTGCAACACGGCGTCCTTGAAGGCCAGACCCTGGCGGACCTGCAGCTCGATAAAGTCCACCAGCAAAATCGAATTGCGCACGATGATGCCTGCCAGTGCGATCATGCCGATCATGGAGGTGGCCGTGAACTGCGCACCCAGCAATGCATGGCCCGGCATCACGCCGATGATGGTGAGCGGAATAGGCGCCATGATGACCAGGGGCGTGAGGTAGCTCTTGAACTGCGCCACCACCAGCAAATAGATCAGGATCAGGCCCACGCCGTAGGCCGCCCCCATGTCCCGGAAGGTGTCATAGGTGATTTGCCATTCGCCATCCCATTTGATGGCGTACTGCCGATAGGGGTCTGCGGGCTGCTTGATCCAGTATTCGCCTGTATCTTCATGTTGGGCTTGTGCGGCATCGGCCAGCTTGCCGCGGATGGCAAAGAGGCCGTACAGGGGCGAGTCCAGTTTGCCCGCCATGTCGCCAAACACATAGCTCACACCCAGCATGTCCTTGGTGTACAGCGGCTTGTCGATCACACCGTGCTCTAGCTGCACCAGTTCGGACAGGGGCACCAACTGGCCGTTGCCTGCGCGCATAGGCAACGCCAGAATCGCATCCAGGCCGACCTGGCTTTCCAGTGGCAACTGCAGGCGCACCGGCACCGGGTACTTGGATTGCTGGTCGTGCAAATAGGCGGCATCGGTGCCGGACAAGGCGGCAGACACCGTCTGGGCAATAGCGGCCACGGGAATACCCAGGGACTCCGCCCGCTGGCGGCGCACCCGCAAAAAGGCGCGTGCAGCGTCTTCCCGCAAACTGCTGTCTACACCCACGATGTCGGCGGTGTCTCCAAAGGTCTTGGCAAGTTGCGCCGCGCGTTTTTGGCGACCCGCTTCGTCGGGACCGTACACCTCCGCCACCAGGGGTGACATCACTGGCGGACCGGGCGGCACCTCCACCACCTTGATGCGGGCGTGGTGTTTGGCGCCAATGGCTTCCAGCCCTGGGCGCAGGCGCTGGGCAATGGCATGGCTTTTTTCACTGCGGTGGTGTTTGTCCACCAGATTCACCTGCAAATCACCCTGCTCGACGTCGGAGCGCAGGTAGTACTGGCGAACCAGGCCGTTGAAGGTAATGGGCGATGCCGTGCCCGCATAGGCCTGCAAATTCACCACCTCGGGCTGCTGGGCCAGAAAGGCACCCAGGTCCTGCAAGGTGGCGGCGGTGTCTTCCAAGGGGGTGCCGGCAGGCATGTCCACCACCACCTGGAACTCGCTCTTGTTGTCGAAGGGCAGCATCTTCAGCACTACCCATTGCACCATCGTCAGCCCCACCGACAGCACCAAGGCTGCGAGGATGCCTGCCAGCAGCAACCAGCGCTTGCGCGCGCTGTTGAGCAGCGGACTCAGGATGGAGTTGAAGAGCTTTTGAATTTTGGAGACAGACAGACCGGAATGGCCATCCACGCCCAGGCCATGGCCATGGCCTGGGCCATGCCCGTGTTCTCGCATGAACTTCAGTGCCAGCCAGGGCGTGACAGTGAAAGCGATCGCCAGCGAAATGGCCATGCCCAGGCTGGAGTTGATCGGAATCGGACTCATGTAAGGCCCCATCAGGCCGGACACAAAAGCCATGGGCAGCAGGGCGGCAATCACCGTGAGCGTGGCCAAAATGGTAGGGCCGCCCACCTCGTCGACCGCCTTCGGAATAATGTCTTTCAGCCGCGCGCCCGGCTTGAGCTGCTGGTGCCTGTGGATGTTTTCCACCACCACAATCGCATCGTCCACGAGAATGCCAATCGAAAAGATCAGCGCGAACAGCGACACCCGATTCAGGGTGAATCCCCAAGCCCAGGAGGCAAACAGGGTTGCGGTCAAGGTCAGGATGACGGCCGCCCCCACGATGAGCGCCTCACGCCGGCCCAGCGCAAAGCCCACCAGCAAAATCACCGATCCGGTGGCGAAAGCCAGCTTCTGGATGAGTTTGTTGGCCTTTTCCGCAGCTGTTTCGCCATAGTCGCGCGTCACGGTGGCTTCCATATTGCCGGGAATCACGGTGTTGCGCAGTGACTCCAGGCGGCTGCGTACCGCGCGGGAGACATCCACCGCATTCTCCCCCGGTTTTTTGGTCACGCTGATGGTGACCGCGCCAAAGGTCTGGCCAGCAACCATGGCGCCGTCCTGCGGTGTTGCATCACCTTGCGCCGATGCGGCGCCCGGGGTGTACCAGACGTAACGTCGCGCCTGCTGGGCCCCCGTGCTGATGGAGGCGACATCGCGCAAATAGACCGGCTTGCCCTGGCTGGTGCCGACCACCAAGTCCCCCACTTCCTCTTCGTTTTTGAGGAATTCTCCGACTTCCACCGTCAGCATTTGGGAGGTGGCTCCCGCCTGGGCCGGCACAATCACCGCACCTGCGGGCATACCGAAATTGGCAGCGGCCACCGTTTTCTTCAAGCCCAACAAGTCCACACCGCGTGCGCGTAAACGGGCAGGGTCCACACGCACCTGAATGGCACGCCCCGGCCCACCCAGGGTCTGTACTTCGCGTACACCCGCAACCGCCTTGAGTTCCGCTTCCACGGAGTGCGCCACCGCCTCCAGGTCCAAAGCCGAGAGACCTTCCTTGCTCCACAAAGTCACGGCGACCACCGGCACATCATCAATACCCTTGGGTTTGACGATGGGCGTGAGCGTGCCCAGGTCACGGGGCAGCCAATCCTGATTGGCATTCAGGACGTCATACAAGCGCACCAGCGCCTCGGTGCGCGGCACCCCCACCTTGAACTGGACGGTCAGTACCGCCAGACCTGGCCTTGCCACCGAATACGTGTGTTCAATACCGGCAATCTGCCCCAGCGTCTGCTCCGCCGGGCGGGCCACCATGTTTTGCACATCCACACTGCTGGCCCCCGGAAAGGGAATCAGCACATTGGCCATGGTGACATTGATTTGCGGCTCCTCTTCCCGCGGCGTCACCAGCACGGCAAACAGCCCCAGTAGAAGCGCCACCAATGCCAACAAGGGCGTCAGGGCGTTGGACTGAAACGCTGCCGCAATGCGGCCCGATAGACCCAAGGGGGTGCTGGTTTTCATGGCACTCTCACTTCTTGGTGTTCATAGGCGTGGCATGGGCAAGCCCCGCCCGCACGGGGTCCAGCGCAACTACCTCGCCTGCCAAAACTCCGGCCAACACCTCCACCCCATCCGCACCCTGCGCTGCCCCCAGGCGCACTGCACGCAAGGAAAAGCCATTGCCAGCCACCACATACACGGCGGTGAGCTCGCCACGGCGCACCACAGCCGCTTGCGGCAGCACCAATTTGGATGCGGCACCGCCCTGGGCCTGTTCAAAGCGAATGCGCACCTGCTGTCCAGGCAGCAGATTGGCGCTATCCCTGGCAGGAAGGTCCAAACGCCATTCGGTAGTTTGGGAGACCGGGTCGGCCGACGGAACCACGCTGCGACTGATGGGTGCAATCCATCGGTCCCGCCCGTTGCCATCTTCTATTTGCACAGTGGTTTGGGTGGCTGCACGAACCATCTGGGTACGCGAACCCGGCACCTGCGCCACGGCACGCAGAGGCTGTGGTGCATAGATGGTGACCAGCGGCACCCCAGGTACCGCCAGGTCGCCAGCCTGCACATGGGTTTGCAGCACCCAGCCATCGTAGGGTGCGTTGACCCGCGTGAAACCCTGCGAAATACCGGACTGCCTGGCGGCGGCGGCGGCCTGCTCCCGCATGGCCAGACTGCTCTGGTACTGCGCATCTGCGGTATCCAGCGCGGCCTTGCTCACAAACCCTTTGCCTTGCAAATCCCGGGTGCGCTCCAGATGGGCCTGGGCATTGCGCAGCTCGGCTTGCGCCTGGTTGATCTGGGCCTGGCCTTTTTGCACACCCACCAAAGCTTCACGGTCATCGATAGTGGCCAGCAATTGGCCCGCCCGTACCCGGTCCCCGGCCTTGACCTGCAAAGTGGCAATCCGACCGGACGCCTGGGCAGACAAGGTGCTTTGCCTGACCGCTTGAATCACGCCGTCAGTTTCATACACGGAACCAACCACCCTGGCCTGGGCAACCACGGTGGGAATTGCATTCGATTGGGCCATTGCAGGTGCTGCCAACATGGCCATCACCAGCCAGTTTCGATACGCGCCACAGGTCAGCAAGCGGTGAACAGCAAAAGGAAAATTTAAAAATTTCATACCATCTCCTAGATACCGTATGCAGTATATATGCATACCCCACAGGGTATCAAGAGAATTCGAAACTTTCCCGGAAACGGAGCGTGATTCAATAACCCGACCGCGACCCGAAGGCCACACGCCGTCCTCTCCTGAACGCAGGCTCGCAAAAATCGCGGGGCCTTTTTCGTGAAATTCATCACACCCCAAGTAGCCCAAGTAAAAAAGTGCGGCTAGACTGCATGGCAGTGTTACCCCCTCCCTGCAAACGCCCCACATCCAGCGGTTCAACGCCCAAACAAACTGCATAATTGCACTGCGATCTTTGGCCCGGCGGGGGATCACACGCCTGAGAAAAATTATGTTTTACGTTGTCCGACATGCTGACGGTGCCATCCAGTCCGTATCCAGGCTGCCGCAGCCCGGCTGCGAACCCATCGATGAGCACCACCCGGATATCCAGCTCTTTTTCAATGGAGGCGAAGCCGCACCTGCGTTCAATGCGGTCGACGCGGATTTTGTTCGGGTCATCGAAGACTTGATTGATACTCTCATCATGAAAAACGTGATCCGCCATACCGACTTGCCTGCGGCAGCCCAGAAAAAACTCATGCTGCGAAAGGGCCTGCGCAACCGTGTGCAGGGTGCCTTGAATCTGTTTGGTGGCGACGACCAGGTTCTGTAGCGCCATGTCTACCATCCCCCTTCAATCCAGCGTTGGGCGACACAGTGACTGGCGCCTGGGCGAACACAGCGTCCACTTTGATCCGTTGCTGGACAGTGTGGTGGCCATCGCCAGAATCTTTGGGGTTTCCACCACACGGGAGGCCCTGTCAGCTGGACTGCCGCTGGAAAGCAATCTGATTACACCGGCCCTCTTGCCAAGGGCCGCAGCGCGCGCGGGGCTGACCGTGAGATTGGCGCGCCGTGCATTGAACGATTTGCGACCAGGGCTCTTGCCCGTGATCTTGCTGCTGAAAGACAAGCAGGCCTGCATCTTGCTGGAGTGGCTTGACACGGGCTGCGCGCGGGTACGTTTTCCGGAAAGTGGCGAATCGGCCGATGTTCTCAGCCGGGAAGAACTGGAATCCCTTTACGCCGGGGTCGTTTTTTTCGTCCGCCCGGTGTTCAATTTTGACCAGCGCGCACCGGGCTCCGGACAAATCAAGGCACGGCACTGGTTTTGGGGGGTGGTGGTGCAAAACTGGCGCTTGTACCGCGACAGTCTTTTGGCCGCCTTGGTTATCAACCTGTTCGCTTTGGCGATGCCCATGTTTACCATGACGGTGTATGACCGTGTGGTCCCCAATCGGGCCGAGGAAACACTGTGGGTGCTCACCATTGGTGTGCTGCTGATGATGGTGTTCGACACCGTCTTGCGGGTGTTGCGCGCGTACATTCTGGACACCGCTGGCAAACGGATTGACGTCACCCTGTCAGCCAACATCATGGGGCGGGTTTTGGGGCTCAGAATGGCGGACAGACCGGCGTCTGTCGGCTCGTTTGCTGCCAATTTAAGGGCCTTTGAGTCCGTACGCGACTTTGTTGCTTCGGCCTCCATCACCACGCTGGTGGACATCCCCTTCGTTCTGGTGTTTCTTGGCGTGATTGCATGGATTTCACCGTGGCTCATGATTCCTGTCGTGCTGTGTATCGTGTGCCTGCTGGTGGCGTCCATGGTGGTCCAGCAGAAGATGCAGGAGTTGGTGGAAGTCACGCAACGTGCATCGGCCCAGCGCAATGCCACCTTGGTTGAGAGTCTGGTGGGCATCGAAACCATCAAATTCATGGTGGCTGAAAGCAGCTTTCAACGCAAATGGGAACACTCCACCGTGTTTCTCGCACAAACCGGCACCCAACTGAAGCTGCTCTCTTCCGTCATCATGAATATGGCGCAAACGCTGCAGCAACTGGTGTCGGTCGGCGTTCTGGTAGTGGGCGTATACCTGCTTATGGACAACCAGATCAGCATGGGCGCGATCATTGCCGCGTCCATGCTGGCGGGACGGGCGATGGCACCGTTTGGACAAGTTGCAGGCCTCCTGATGCAGTTCCACCACGCAAAAAACGGCTTGGCATCCATCGCCACCCACATGCAAACACAGCCCGAACGCGCAGACGATGCGCCGTTTTTGCACCGCGAAGGGTTCCAGGGAACCATTGAGTTCAAAAATGTGAGCTTTACGTACCCCGGCCAACAGCAAGCGGTTTTAAGCAGGGTGTCCTTCAAAATCCACGCCGGAGAGCGGGTGGCGTTCATTGGCCGTGTGGGTTCGGGAAAATCCACTCTGCAGCGACTGATCCTGGGGCTGCACCAGCCCTCCGAAGGTGCAATTCTGATTGATGGAATTGATTTGCGTCAGATTGACCCTGCGGAATTGCGCAGAGCCGCCGGCTTTGTATCGCAAGACGTCAGTCTTTTTTACGGCACACTGAAGGAAAACATCGCATTGGGAGCCCCGTTTGCCGATGACCAGGACATCATTGCCGCCGCGGAGATTGCCGGAGTCACAGAGTTCGCAAACCGCCATCCACGGGGGTTTGACATGTCTATCGGAGAGCGGGGGGAATCGTTGTCAGGCGGCCAGCGCCAAGCGGTAGGGATTGCCCGAGCGGTGCTGAATGATTCACCCATCTTGTTGCTGGATGAGCCCAGCAGCGCCATGGACCACCAAAGTGAAGATTTGCTCAAGGCACGTTTGCGCCGGTTCACGACGGGCAAGACGGTTGTTTTGGTTACACACCGCACCTCCCTGCTGGAGCTGGTGGACCGCCTGATCGTGGTTGACAACGGCCAAATCATGGCAGATGGCCCCAAAGCCCAAGTGGTTGAGGCGCTGCAAGGCGGCAGAATCGGAAGAGCCAATTGATGGAAACTACGGCATCCTCTTCACGCGCCAGGAAAGTCTGGAATCGCTTTTACTGCGGGTGTTCCAGATGGATGGATGCGGGGATGAAGGCACTCGCAGGCCAACAGCAGGATCTGGACGGCGATTTCGATGCCAATGCGGATTGGGCCATCGCAGAGCAAACGCCAAGAGGCGCGCGGATTGTCGTCTGGCTGAGTTTTGCGGCGGTGCTGACACTCATTGTGTGGGCTGCTTTTGCGGTTCTGGATGAAGTAACCCGCGGCGAAGGAAAGGTCATCCCCACCCGGCAAATACAAATTTTGCAGAGCCTGGATGGAGGCATTGTTTCCGAAATACTGGTCAAAGAAGGCCAAAGCGTCAAAATTGGAGACTTGCTGCTGAAAGTCGATCCGACGCGAATGGTGTCTTCGTTGCGCGAGAACCGATCGCAGTACTTGTCGCTACTGGCCAAGGCGGCGCGTCTGCAGGCACTGGCAGACAGTGGCCGATTCATTCCACCGCCAACGGTTGTCCAGGAAGCACCAGAAATCATCGTACAGGAGCGCGCGCTCTATGCGTCGCGGCGGGCCGAGCTGGACGCCACCATTGGGGTATTCCGACAACAGGCATCGCAACGCTCCCAAGAACTGATTTCCGCCAAAGCACGCCGTGAACAAGCCGCCCAAAGTTACACACTGACCGCCAGGGAACTGGAGATGACGCGCCCCTTGGTCAAAACAGGTGCCGTTTCTGATGTTGATCTGTTGCGACTGGAACGGGATGTCGCCCGGTACCGGGGTGAACGCGACAGCGCGAACTCGGACATTCCCAGACTGGAGTCCTCGGTTCTCGAAGCGAGCCGAAAAATGCAGGAGGTTGAGCTGACCTTCCGCAACATTGCACGGTCTGAGCTCAGCGAAGTCAATGCAAAAATTAGCGCCCTTTCCGAAGGCAGTGCCGCCCTGGAAGACCGGGTCAACCAAACGGAGATTCGATCTCCCGTCAATGGAACCGTCAAACAACTCAAAGTCAACACCGTCGGGGGCGTCGTGCAACCCGGCAAGGATGTTATTGAACTGGTCCCCTCGGACGATGCATTGCTACTGGAAGCACGGGTGCTGCCAAAGGACATCGCCTTTCTGCGCCCCGGCCAAAAGGCATTGGTCAAATTCACTGCGTACGATTACTCCATCTATGGCGGCCTCGACGCCACACTGGAGCACATCAGCGCCGATAGCGTCCTGGATGAAAAAGGAAATGCCTATTTTCTGGTCCGCGTCCGTACATTGTCCACCACCATTGGCCCCCATAAATTCCCCATCATCCCAGGCATGGTCGTGGAAGTTGACATCCTGACCGGGAAAAAATCCGTGCTCTCGTATTTACTGAAACCTATCTTGAGGGCCAAGGCAAAGGCAATGACTGAACGATGACCCGTGCACCCCACCTCCTATTTGTTTCGGCTGACGCAGGACTACTGAACCACTGGCGGCACGCCCTTGACAGACGCGCTGCGGCAACCCATTCCCGCTTCATGGATTTGCAGCCGCCTGCAAGCAGTGGCGATACGGTGGTGTGGCTCGATTTGTCCGTGCCAGACATCGCCGCCTGGACGCACCCGGCCTGGATGAAGCTGATAAATACTCAGCAAATAAAGGTTGTGGCAGCCAGCTCCAACCCCAATGACAATGAAGCCATCCAGGCGCTGGACGCCGGTTGTGCAGCCTACTGCCATGCATTTGCCAACGCCGCCACCCTCCTGCAAGTCAAAGAGGTGGTCCAGGCGGGACATGTCTGGATTGGCCCCACACTCATGCAGCGCCTGATTCACAGCGCCAATCGGACCGCCCCCTCCAACACCCCAAGGGGAATGGATTGGGACATTGGCCTGACCCAAAGGGAGCGGGAGGTTGCCGTTTTGGCTGCGAATGGGGCATCCAACCATGTCATATCACAGGACTGCAAAATTTCGGAAAGAACCGTCAAGGCCCATCTCAGTGCGGTATTCGACAAGTTGAACCTGACCGACCGCCTTCAACTGGCATTGCGGGTCCACGGTATTCATTAAGTACCCGAACTACCCAAAAACCTGTACTTGAGGACAATAGCGCATCGCCTTGCGGCACTTTACATTCAGCGAATCTATTTTTCGCTCAATTCTGGAGTCCCGTATGGCAGCCAATCAAGTTTTCGCCCAAGCCCGTGGTGTTATCGTAGCTTTGCAAGGCAAAGCATGGGTGGTCAATACGGACGGCGTGCGCATTGCACTCAAGGTGGGGGACGAAATTCAAGAGGGCCAGCAAGTCATCACAGAAGACGGGACACGTCTTGAGCTGGCACTGCCCAACGGCCAGCCCTTGATGATTGCCGCAGGCCGTGAACTGCTGATTGACGCCAACCTCCTGGGTACCGCATCCACGGACAAAACAGAAGCCGCACTGAAAGACCTCAACAGCGGATCTGAGCAAATTGCAAAAGTGCTCGCGGCAGGCGGTGATCTATCCACAGAAATGGATCCAACCGCGGCCGGCTTAGACGGTGGCAATGCCAGTAAATCACATAGTTTTGTGCGAATCCTTCGGGTTTCGGAGGAAATCAACTCATTTACCCCTACGCAGGATACGGCACCAACGATCTCAGATCAGCCCCATTTTGACGCGATTGATGCAGACACCAGCGCCGTCACCGCCCCGACCGTCAGCGCCGTGCGCGACGACATCGGCGCGCTCCAGGGCGCCGTCACCACCAGCGGCTTCAGCGACGACAAACGCCCGGCCATCGAAGGCACCGCCCCGATCAACACCACCATCAAGGTCTACGACAACGGCGTGCTCCTGGGCAGCACCACCGTCAACGCCAGCGGCCAATGGAGCCTGACCCCAGCGGCCGATCTTGCCGACGGCGTGCACAACATCACCGCCACAGCGACCAACACCGCCGGCACCGTCAGCCCGCCGACCGCCGCCTACAGCGTCACCGTCGACACCGTGGCCCCGCTCGCCCCGGCCATCCCCGGCGCAGCCGACGACGTGGGCGCCGTGCAGGGCGCACTCGCCAACAACGCGACAACCGACGACACTCGGCCGACCTACTCAGGGAAAGCGGAGCCGGGCGCAGCAGTCAATGTTTATGACAACGGCGTCCTGATTGGTTCATCTGCGGTGTCGGCGGATGGCAGCTGGGTCTTTACGCCGACGACGCCACTGTCGGAAGGGGCGCATGTTCTAAGCGCCACCCAGACTGATGCTGCAGGCAATACCAGCAGCCTGAGCGATGTATTGCGATTCACCGTCGACACCACCACCCCCGGCGGCCCCGGCACGGCCACGCCGCAGCCGGTGCTCAGCATTGCGGAAGCCGCAGGCGGCGTCTCGGCAGCAGAAAACCTGGACGGCGTACAGGTGGAGGTGACCCTGCCCACCGGAACCCTGGCGGGAGACACCGTCCAGCTGACCGTGACCTCCCCTTCCGGCGGCACCAGCACCATCACCTACCAGACCACGGCGGCGGACATTACCGGCGGCAAGGCCACGGTCACCATCCCGCAACTCTCCGGCGACGGCGACTACAGCGTTACGGGCACGGTCATTGACATCGCAGGCAACGCCAGCGCACCAAGCGCGCCGATCGGATTCGACCTCGACACCACCGCCCCCGGCGGCCCCGGCACGGCCACGCCGCAGCCGGTGCTCAGCATTGCGGAAGCCGCAGGCGGCGTCTCGGCAGCAGAAAACC
>Ga0209343_10003627_pt1 | contig 19344 bp, 20 predicted proteins | sample RifCSPlowO2_02_FD_184026 | JGI IMG/M metagenome (GOLD analysis project Ga0209343, IMG submission 184026) | Groundwater microbial communities from Rifle, Colorado - Rifle CSP2_plank lowO2_0.2 (SPAdes) (version 2) | ecosystem: Environmental > Aquatic > Deep subsurface > Groundwater | place... | reverse complement strand
GCGGATAAATACGGTTTAAAAACTCAACTCTGCTTTGTATGAGTTCATCAAGATTGATAGTTTCATGCTTTATGTTAGAGCTCTGCAATTTTATCATATAATCCAGCTCGTTATATCGCTGTTCTAACATATCGCAGGCGCTCTCAATCCTAGAAATTCTCTTTAAGTCTTTTTCGCTTGTTAGATTTTTTTTTAACATGTGGATATTTGTCTTGATTGTACTTATCGGAAGATTTAGCTCATGAAGAGTCTCTGTTGAGAGGTTTTGAAGGTTTGTCACATGCTCAAACAGCGGGTCAATCGAGAGTTTTGCAATTATGACGCCCGTAAACGCTATTAAAACAAGCAGTATGAGCAGCAGCAAAAATATATTTTCTATCTCTACAACGGCTGTAAAATAGTACAAAACAGCCATAAGAGAGATTACGGTGAGTGCGTAATATATAAAAATATTTATGCGCAGGTTACGAAACAAGTTTGTACCCGATACCGCGGATGTTTTCTATGCTCATCTGAGGGATAAGCTGCTTTATGCGGTTTATGTAGACCCTTAAAGCGCCGTCACTTCCGCCCTCGCTGCTGCTCCAAAGCTCATCTAGCATCATCTCTTTTGGTACGGTGCTGTTTGCATGTTTCATCAGGAGTAAAAGAAGCTCATACTCTTTTTTTGAGAGTTCCAGTTCTTTGTCGTCATATAAAATACGCTTGTGAGTATTGTCATGGCAGAGCAGTCCCACACACTCTACGCCGTCGTTTTTGACTCGCTTTAGAAGTGCGTTTATGCGAAGCAGCAGTTCATCAGAATCAAAAGGTTTGGTTAAAAAGTCATCGCCGCCGCTCATAAAACTTTTTTTCAACATCTCTTTGTCTTTATGGGATGTTAAAAAAATGGCAGGAGTATTGTCGTTTGAATCCCTTAGCTCTTTAAGAAGAGTTATCCCATCAATCAGAGGTACATTTATATCAAGAAGATAGAGGTCAAATTTTTGCACAAATGTTGTATCCAAAGCACTTTGCCCATTTGGTACTTGCAGAACTTTAAAGCCGTTTTCTTCTAGCAAATCTACGAGAGTATCTGCAAAAAGCGTGTTGTCCTCTAAAAGTAAAATTTTACTCAACGCTTCTTATTGCCCAATTAATAACTTTGTTTGCATACATAGGTACAACATTTCCATAGCTTGCCGGTACGACAAAAGGGCGTTTTTCTAAAATAACCTCTTTAAATTCGGGACAAAGTTTATATACACTCTGTGCATTGTCGCTGACAAACGCTTGAAGGTTGTCAAGTTTGTCATACTGCTCAAAAATCTCACAAAGAAGTTGCAGGGCAATAGGCGCACTAAATACCCCAGCCGCACATCCTGCACTCTCTTTTTTATCTTTTGGATGAGGTGCTGAGTCTGAACCGAACATAACTTTTGGATGAGCCCCAAGGGCCACTGTTAAAAGTGCGTCCAAATCCTCCGGTCGTTTTGCAATCGGTTTGCAGAAGTTATGAGGCATCATCATTCCGCCAACTACATCATCAAGGGTAAAAATCAGGTGGTGAACGGTTATTGTTGCGTAAAGATTTTTATATTTATCCAGCATATCAACCGCTGCTTTAGTCGTAATATGCTCCATTATAATTTTTAGATTCGGAAAGTTTTTAGCAAGCAGCTCGTAAATGCTCATAAACTCTGCTTCTCTATCCATAACGAAACCGTCAGTCTCTCCATGAACACAAAGCGGAATTCCTAAAATACTCATGGCCTCAAGTGTTTCGCGCATCTCCTCTATGTTAAAAGATGAAACACCGCCCTCGGAGTTTGTTGTAATTCCGGCAGGGTAGAGCTTAATCGCGGTAACATGATCTACAATAGTTGCTAGGAATTTTTTACTATAATTTTTATAAAACAGCGTCATGTACGGCTCAAAATAGTCATTTGGAACGGCAGCCATGATTCTAGCTTTATAAGCTTTTATATCCTCTAATGTTTCAACCGGGGGAACAAGATTTGGCATAACAAGTCCGCCGCTAAAACTGTAAGCACTAAGAGGAGCAACATTTTCAAGCATTACTCCATCGCGAAGATGAAGATGCATATCAAGCGGCATTAAAAGAGTATGAGTTTTCATTATATTCCTTTTATAAAGAGTTCTTAGCTTCTAAAATCAAATCGTTTATAGCTTTTTCATAGAGTTTTGCCTCTTCTTGTGAAGTCGACTCGAAGCGGGTTACCAATACCGGAGTAGTGTTGCTTGCTCGCACAAGCCCCCACCCATTTTCAAAGTTTATACGGACACCGTCCACATCGATGATGTTTTTTATTTTTGGAAATGATGCAGGCGGATTTTTTAGAAGCTCTTTTACTCTGTTGATGATTTTAAACTTCTCTGATTCTGTTGTTTTTACCTTTATCTCCTCAGTTGAGAAGACATGAGGAAGTTTTGCCAACTCAGCGTCCAAGTCTATTCCGTCATGAACAAGCTCTAACATTCTAAGAGTTGCGTAGATAGCGTCATCATAACCAAAATAGCGGTTTTTGAAAAATACATGTCCGCTGACTTCACATGCAAGGTCTGCGTTTGTCTCTTGCATTTTTACTTTCAGGTTTGAGTGACCCGTTTTGTACATAATTGCAGTAGCACCGCGTTTTTCCAGCTCATCATACATTACTTGAGAACATTTTACCTCTCCGATTACGGTTGGTTTGTCCATCTTTAAGGAGTATAAAAGAGCCATCATGTCGCCCTTAATATTGTTTTTATGGGTTAAAACCGCAATGCGGTCAGCATCACCGTCGTATGCAAAAGCTATATCGCCGTCAGTTGCTAGAAATTTCTTAATATCTTCTAGGTTATGCTCATCGGAAGGGTCTGGATGGTGGTTTGGAAATGTTCCGTCGGGATTTACAAAAAGCCCTTTTGCATTAAGTTTTAAGGCACCAAAAATTCTCTCAGTTACGATACCGGCAACACCGTTTCCGCAATCGTAAACTATACGCGTCGGCATACCTTTTAGATGTTGAAATTCGCTAACTAAAAAGTCAACATAGCGGGTAAGAGCATCTATCTTAGTAACCTCTCTTTTTACTTTTGAGGGAAACTCCATAGTTTCGCATTCGCGACCAAGAGCGTAAATATCTTCGCCAAAAAACGGTGCTTTGTTTATAGTGATTTTAAAACCGTTGTATTCGCTTGGATTGTGCGAGCCTGTAATCATTACAGAGGCAGAAGAGAGTATGCCGTCAAACTCATTATAGTTACAAAAATAGTTAACCGGAGTCGGAACCATTCCCATGTCTAAAACTTTTTTACCTCCGGCATTTAGCCCGTGAACAAGGTACTCAAAGAGGATAGGGGAGTGGTCTCTGGCATCATAACCCACAGCTACATATTCGCCGTCTATTTTTGAAGCAAGTGCATAACCTATGCGGACAACACTCTGCTCATTTAACTCTTCTTGAAAAACACCTCTGATGTCATACTCTCTGTAAATGCTCACTGTTTATGCCTTTAATAATTTTATGAATGTAATTTTACTACAAATGAGTTTAGAATATTATAATCAGCGGGAGTGTTTTGAAAGAGTATTTTTGAATTGCAAAATTTATGTATGATATAATACATCTAAAAAGCAGGAGAATGATTTGAGTCGCGATGAAATATTAGATTTGCTAAAAAATTATAAAAATAGTAATTTTGATAAGTATGGTATCTTGGAGCTTGGTTTATTTGGTTCAGTTGCTAGAAATCAAGCTTCGCTCGACAGTGATGTTGATGTCTGCATAAAAACAAAAACTCCAGATATGTTCGCGCTTGTACATATTAAAGAAGAACTTCAAAAACTTCTCTCACGCACAATAGATATAGTAAGGATTAGAGATAAAATGAATCCATACCTTAAAAAACGCATAGATAAAGAAGCAATTTATGTATGACAAATCTCTGGTTATTGAGATTTTAACACAAACTTTAAACGCGGCTAAAACTGTATCTAAGAGATTTGCAGTAGTGAGTACTTTACAAACACGCTCGAGGGTATTGAAAAGCTTGATAGTATCTGTATGCAACTCATAGCTATCGGCGAGAGTTTAAAAAATATTGATAAAATTACTGACAAAAAACTTCTAATAAAATATCCACAAATAGATTGAAGGGGCGTGAAAGGCATAAGAGATATAATATCTCATCACTATTTTGACCTTGATGCTGAAGAAATTTACTTTGTGTGTGATACAAAGCTAGAGGGTTTGATAATAACTATTGAGCAAATAATCAAAGATTTAAAATAACACTCTAGCTGCTCTTACTGGAATGCCCCCAAATACTAGACACTTTTTAACTCATCCACTTCAATTGTGGTTATGTTACCTTGTATGGCTTATTTATATTGCCATTTGAAAATATCTAAAATATGTACAGAGTTTATTTGAATCTCATATATGATGGTATATCCATCATAAATCAAATCTCTTATATTCTCATCATCAAAGTAGAGTGATTTTCGGTAAATATTCGGGTGAGTTTTTAGCTGAGATATTTTAAACTGTAATTCATTCTTAAATTTTATAGAGGCGCTCTTCTTATCTTTCGCGATATAATCTAAAATATTTAATAACTGTTGTTTAAATAAAGGTTCAAAAATTATATTCATAGTTTATTTATATGTTTATCGACTTCAGACCAAAATTGGTTTTCTTCGATGTAGTTTCCATTTGCAATAGACGCTCTTGCCTTTTCTACTCTTTTTCTAACTTCTTCAATGCTGCTTAGTGTAAAGTCAGGTTTATTTTCATCTTCCACTATATAAGAATTTAAATTCGGGTATTTTTTTAAAAATGACATGAGTTCTACATAAATTGAATCGGGAACATTTAGCTTAAGTGTATGCATTTTATACTCCTCGTGTTGCAGCGGTATTTTACCAAAATAAGACGCAAATTGTAACATTATACTATACGAACTTATAGAAAATAAAGGCTCTTGCGCTTTCTTAGCACAAAAGCCTATAAGCAGAGAATTGATAGGCTAGAGCGGTAACAATTATTGTCTAGTTATTAATTTATGCTCTTTTATCTTGTTTATCAGATTTGTGATAAATGAAGTTTTTTCTTCCTCTTTTTCTATTGACTTTGTAGCATTTAAGTTGAAAAGTTCCATTTTTTTATCTAGGTAGCTTGTATCTAGTTTTCCTGCAATAAAATCAGCATCCTTAACTATCTCTCTATGAAGAGGGATGTTTGTAATAACGCCCTCAACATAAAATTCATCTAAAGCTCTTGAAGCTTTTTTTACAGCGCCTTCCCAGTCAAGCGCCCAAACGATAAGTTTTCCAACCATTGAGTCATAGTTTGGAGGGATTGTGTACCCAGCGTATGCACTTGAGTCAATTCTAACACCCGGACCACCCGGAGTGATGTAGTTTGTGATAGTTCCGGCTGATGGCATAAAGTTGTTTTGAGGATTTTCAGCGTTGATTCTAAACTCGATAGCATATCCGCGAAATACAATCTCTTCTTGTAAAAACTTCAGTTTATCGCCCTCTGCAATCTCTATCATTCTCTGGATAATGTCTATTCCGGAGATTATTTCAGTTACAGGATGCTCAACTTGAACCCTTGTGTTCATCTCTATGAAGTAGATATTGTCGTCCGCATCAAGCAGGTATTCTACCGTTCCAACGCTCTCGTAGCCTAGTTTTAGCATCGCTTTTGTAGAGATTCTATAAAGCTCTTTTCTTGCTTCAGGGCTTAGTCTAGGAGATGGAGCGATTTCGATGACTTTTTGGTGTCTTCTTTGGATAGAACAATCTCTCTCTCCCAAGTGTACAACATTTCCGTATTTGTCGGCAACTATTTGGATTTCGATATGTCTTGGATTTTCAACATATTTTTCGATGAAAACTTCGCCTTTTCCAAAATATTTTACTGCTTCATTTGTTGCAGAGTCAAACATTTCATCAAAAAGTTTTGCACTTTTAACGATTCTCATTCCTCTTCCGCCGCCGCCAAAAGCAGCTTTTATGATTACCGGAAAGCCTATCTGCGAAGCAACTCTTGCACCCTCTGCTTTATCTGTAACCGGCTCATCTGTTCCTTCTAAAACCGGAACACCGATAGCTTTCATAGCAACTTTTGAAGCCATTTTGTCACCAAAAAGTGCAATGTGTGCAGGTTTTGGACCGATAAAAATAAGCCCTCTGTCTTCACAAGCTTGTGCAAACTCTGCATTTTCAGATAAAAATCCGTATCCCGGATGGATAGCGTCACAATTTGCTTTTAGTGCTAAAGTGATGATTCTGTCATAGTTAAGATATGCTTGAAGTACATCTCCCATAATCGGGTAACACTCATCAGCTTTTTTTACCCAGATTCCTTCGACATCAACTTCAGAGAAAATAGCGACACTTTTTATATCCAACTCTCTACAAGCTCTAATAATTCTTAGAGCGATTTCGCCTCTGTTTGCAACCAATATCTTGGTGATTTTTTTCATATCTAAACCTTGTGGGTAAATTTTAGCGGTATTTTACACTTTCGTGATTTAAAAGTAAGTAAATTTACTATGTACAAAAATTTTAAATCAGCGCCACTGTGATATTATTATAAAAAAAATTAAAGAGACAGTATGAGCAAAGTAGAAACTATTTACCTAAAAGATTATAAAAAGAGCGAATTTACCGTCAAAACTTGCGATTTGGTTTTTGAGCTGTTTGAAGAGCATACGCAGGTTACAAACCTTATGAGCATCACAAAAGTAGATAAAAATTGTAAAAATCTGGTATTAAACAGCGTTGATTTAGAGTTAATCGAGATATATTTAAATGATGCAAAGCTTGATGAGAGCAGATATGTCATAGAGAAAGAGACACTCACTGTTTTGGATGTCGGCGATGAGTTTAAACTTATAATCATCAACAAAATCTATCCGCAGTTAAACAGCGAACTTGAAGGGCTTTACAAATCGGGAAACATCTTCTGCACGCAAAATGAGCCTGAGGGTTTTAGAAGAATAACACCGTATATAGACCGCCCCGATGTTATGGCTGTGTTTAAAACAACGCTTGTGGCAAACAAAGAGCGCTACCCGATTTTGCTAAGTAACGGGAACAGAGAGTCAAATTTCAGGCTTGATGACGGAAGACACGGTATTACTTGGTTTGACCCGCATCCAAAGCCCTCATATCTTTTTGCTCTGGTTGCCGGAGATTTGGGAGTTATAGAAGGTAAATTTATAACAAAAAGTAAAAAATATGTAAGAATGTACATCTACACGGACAAGGGTAACGAATCTAAATGTAAACATGCCATGAAATCGCTCAAAGAGGCGATGAAGTGGGATGAAGATGTTTATGGCAGAGAGTATGATTTGGACCTTTATAACATTGTTGCGGTAGATAGTTTTAACATGGGAGCGATGGAAAACAAGGGTTTAAATATCTTCAACTCCACCTATGTTTTGGCGGATGAAGATACAGCTACGGATGCAAACTTCATGGGAATTCAGAGCGTTATCGCGCATGAGTATTTTCACAACTGGACAGGAAATCGCATTACATGCCGTGACTGGTTTCAACTCACTTTAAAAGAGGGTTTGACGGTATTTCGTGACCAATGTTTCTCGGCGGATTTAAACTCAAAAGAGGTGCAGCGAATTGAAGATGTAAAAGCTTTAAGGGAGAGACAGTTTGTTGAAGATAGCTCACCGACGGCTCATCCTATCCAGCCGAACTCCTATATGGCTATAAACAACTTCTACACGGCAACGGTTTATGAAAAAGGCGCTGAAATTATCCGTATGATTTACACTCTTTTGGGCGAAGAGAAGTATCGCAAAGCTACCGACTTGTATTTTCAGACTTTTGATGGACAAGCTGTGCGAACGGATGATTTTTTATGGGCAATGAGCAGTGCCGGCGGAGTTGACTTGAAGCAGTTTGAGAGATGGTATCATCAATCAGGCACGCCAAAATTAAAGCTTGATGAGAAGTTTTCTAATAGCGAATACACTTTGACTTTGACGCAAATAGTTCCAAATGCGGTAGATGGCAGTGCGCAAAAACCATACTTTTTTCCTCTTAAAACTGCTCTTTTGGATGAGAGCGGCAAAGAGATAGAGGAAAAAACAATTATAGTTTCAAAAGAGACAGAGGAGTTTGTTTTTAAAACTTCAACAAAGCCGATTTTGTCGATAAACAGAGATTTTTCTGCACCGATAATTATTGAGCAGACTCACAATAATTACGCTTTTTTAATGAAGCATGATAAAAATAGCTTTGTAAAGTATGAGTCGGCTCAATCTTTTGGCGTTGAAACAATAGAAGCTATGATGAGAGGCGAAGAGATAGACGAGGAGTTCGTTAAATCTTACGGACATATTTTAGATAGTGAGATAGATTTGTCTTACAAAGCACTGCTCTTAGAGCTGCCAAGTGTTTTGGCAATTATGCAAAGGGAAGAGGTAGTTGATTTTGAGCCGATATATGAAGCAAAAGAGAAGTTGCAAAAACATTTGGCTCTTACATTTAAAGAGAAACTTTTAGAAATTTACACTCAAAATCACAAACCTGCGTCTAAAGAGCTTGATGCAAAAAGCATTGGAGAGAGAAGTATAAAAAACCGTTGTTTAAAACTCCTCTCTGCCCTAGAGAGTGATGAGGTTATCATGATGGCAAATGCTCAATACAATGGCTCAATAACCATGACGGACAGAGTTGCGGCACTTGATATTTTGGAAAACAGCTCGCCGGAGTTCTCCGCAGTTGCGTTAGAGAATTTTTATAAAAAGTATAAAGACGATACTTTGGTTATGAACAAGTACTTCTCAATCTTGGCAGCATCACACAGAGACGGGACGCTTGATAGGGTTATGGCGCTTCAAAATGATGATGCGTATAATGAGTTGGTGCCAAATCTGGTGCGTTCGCTAATAGGCGTTTTTGCAAGAAACTATAAACATTTTCACGCAAAAGACGGTCTTGGATATAGATTTGTTGTAGATAAAATGATAGATATAGATAAGATAAATCCGCAGATGGCGTCAGGGCTTGCGGGTGCATTTAAAATATATGAAAAATTAAACAGTGTAAATAAGAAGTTGATGAAAACAGAGTTAGACAGAGTTGTGTCAGAGCCGTCAATCTCAAAAAATGTATATGAAATCGTCAGTAAAATTTTAAAAATTGATTAGAGTTTAAAGTTTTATATAGATGTTTAACTTGATGAATGTGAGCAGTTCGCTGAAATTGTAAAGAACATCTTTACAGTTTTAAGATACCATTGTGTTGAGTTTTTTAGACTTATGAAAAGGATGTTTTTATGGCAAGATTAGTTGTTCTTGGCGGAGGTGTTTCAGGTCATACTGCTGCAACTTTCGCAGCAAAATGGTTAGGCTCGGCTCATGAGGTAGTTGTTGTAACTCCAAATTCAAAATGGAATTGGATTCCATCAAATATTTGGGTTGGTGTCGGTGAGATGAGTAAAGAGGAAGTTACTTTTGATTTGGCTCCTGTTTACGCAAAAGCAGGTATTAATTATAAGCAGGCAAAAGCTGTTTCAATAAACCCGGAAGGCAGTGACTTAGTCAATAAGCCTTTTGTTACTATTGAGTATACGCTTGCCGGTCGTGAGGGTATGACTGAAAATGTAGAGTATGATTATCTAATCAACGCTACCGGACCTAAACTTAACTTTGGCGCAACTGAGGGCCTTGGCGATGCTAATGGTCTTGGAGAATTTACAGTTTCGGTTTGTACGGCAGATCACGCAGTTCATGCAAATGAAGAGTTTCAAAAATGTATTCAAAAGATGAAAAAAGGCGAACGCCAGAAATTTTTAATCGGGACGGGGCATGGTTTGTGTACATGTCAAGGCGCTGCATTTGAGTATATCTTCAATATTGAACATGAGTTAAACAAAGCTGGTGTTCGCGATATGGCTGATTTAAAATGGATTTCAAACGAATCTTTCTTGGGTGACTTTGGAGTCGGCGGATTGCATATGAAAAGTATGGGATTTGCAGTTAGTTCAAAAATCTTTGCCGAATCTCTGTTTACGGAGAGAAATGTTGACTGGATTATCGGCGCGCATGTAAACAAAGTAGAAAAAGGGAAAGTTAGTTATGAACTGCTTGATGGTTCTATGGGCGAAGAGGAGTTCGACTTTTCAATGCTAATTCCTCCATTTGCAGGTGTTGGTCTTAAAGCTTACGCAAAAGATGGAACTGACATAACTGCTACTGTTTTTGCTCCAAACGGATTTATGAAAGTTGATGCTAAGTATGATGCCGGCACTTATGAGAACTGGAAAGCGAGTGACTGGCCAAAAACTTACCAAAACCCTACTTACTCAAATATGTTTGCTTGCGGTATAGCATTTGCACCGCCACACCCAATCTCTAAACCGATGAGCTCTCCAAACGGAACACCGATTAACCCGACTCCTCCAAGAACCGGTATGCCTTCAGGTATCATTGGTAAAGCGGTTGCTCACAGTATTTGTGACAGAATCCTTCAAGGTGAAAATGCTCCTCTTCATGAAGCTTCTATGGCTCATATGGGTGCTGCTTGTGTTGCTTCTGCCGGAAAAGGTATCTTTGACGGAACTGCTGCGGCAATGACAATCTATCCTGTTGTTCCTGACTTTGAAAAGTACCCTGGAACGGGCCGTGATACGGATTATACATTCGGCGAGATTGGTCTTGCAGGTCACTGGATTAAACATATTCTTCACCACCTGTTTATTTGGAAAGCTAAGCTAAAAGCCGGCTGGACATTAATCCCAGAATAGAAACAAAAAATATCAAAGGAGATATGATGAGTAAAAAAGTGGAACATAATATTAAAGCGTATGGCAATAACTTTACAACAATGACACCCGGTCCGTTTGCTATTAAATTAAGAACATGTAAGATTTGGCAATTTATTAGATTTATTATTATTAACATAAAAATGTTGGTTGTAGTAAGAAAAAGTCACTAACTCTACATCTGCAAAGACCTTAGAGAACAATCTAAGGTCTTTATTCATAAAAAAGTATAAAATCCTCAACAAAAAAGTAATTTAACAAGGCATATTATGATTAGAGAGATAATTACATATCCAACTCCGCCAAGCGTAGAGTATGCAACTGATGTAAGAGTTTTTAACGAAGAGATATCTTCTTTGATAGAGGATATGAAAGATACAATTCAAGCTAACTCCATAGATGGACTGGCAGCTTTTCAAATTGGCAATTATTATAATGTTGTGGTCGTTAAAAAAGAGCAAGACGGAGATTTTTTAGAACTTATCAATCCAAGAATAATAAGCCAAAACGGCAAAGTTACGACTGTAGAAAAAACTGCCTATTTTCCGAAACTAAGTGCAAAAATCACAAGATATGAGACAATTGGTTTAGTTTATCAAGATAGATTTGGCAATCAACATTCACTCAAGGCCGATGGAGATTTTAGTATCTTGCTTCAAAGAAAAATTGATTATACCTTTGGGTCTAGTTTTTTAAATAAGCTAAGCAAGGAAGAAAAAAAGCTCTTTACAAAAAAATTGGAGTTTGGAACTGACATTGCAATTTCTGAGAGTTGCCCTACTGTTTTTAAAAGGGATTATATAATTAAAGTTATAAATACAGTTATGATAGCAATGGTAATTTTACTTATGGGGTCACTATTTGCCAATGATGAGACATCAGCAGAACTTTGGCAGTATCAAACATACCTTTTTTATGCGGCAATTGCGTTAAATATTATCTACTTTTTTTATGCCCAGTACGAAGGCAAACGCTTTACATCTTGCACAAGCTGTCAAATAGGAAATATAATCGGCACATCTGTAATTTTATTGGCAAAACTAAGTGCAATTATGCTTTTGTCATATTTTATAATATAGGAAAAATGAAAGTTTATGAAGAAAAAATTACCAAATCTTGTACAAAAGCAGGATATTTTTATAGCGTCAAAAGAGTCTATACTTTTACAATGGATGTCATATGAGGCACCTCAAGAGATATTGAAACTTCATGATATAGATATAGAGAATTTTTTAAATGAGTATGCCGGCGGTGTCTTTGACTATTTTATGGGTGTAATCGCAGATAAAGTAGAGATAGGCAATTGCCCTGTTATGGAGAGTCTTTTAGCTTACCTAAAAGATAGAAACATAAGAGCGGATGAGCTTTTTGAGATTTGTACCCATTTTAGAAAATCTATGATTGATTTTACATACGATAGCAAGTTGAATTCAAAAGACCTTTTTGATGAGATGTCATATATTTTTGATAAAAATCTAAAAGGCATTTTAAAATATTATACAGACACAATTTTTCAAAAAGAGCAGGAGATAAATCGACATGTCAGGTTGCTAAGCGAGTACCAAAAAGCACTTGATGAGAGCGCAATAATTTCAAAAACTGATATGAATGGCACAATAACATATGTAAATGACAAGTATGCAAAATTAAGCGGTTACAGTGTTGATGAGCTTATTGGAAGCAAGCATAGTATTGTAAAACATGAGGATATGCCGCAAGGTTATTTTAATGATTTATGGTTTCAGCTTGAAAATAGAGGTATCTTTAGAGGAACAATCAAGAACAATAAAAAGAATGGAGAGTACTTTTACATCGATGTAACCATTGTTAAAATTACAGATCCATATGACAACTCCATTGAATACATGTCAATTGCCAATGATGTTACAACGCTGATTGACGCAAGGCTTGAAGCCCAAAAAGCTTCTCAAGCAAAAGAGTATTTTTTATCCAACATGTCACACGAAATAAGAACCCCGCTAAATGCTATTTTAGGGTTTGTTAATCTTCTGATTGAACAAGATTTATCAAAGCAGCATAGAAGATATTTGGAGATTATTTTAAACAGCGGAGAAAATCTGCTGAGTATTATTAATGATATCTTAGATTTCTCAAAACTTAGAAGCGGTGAGTTTACAATTGAGCCTAGAATATTTTCAATTCATGGTGAGATAAGCCATACGCTTGAACTTTTTGTTGCTTCCGCAAATGCAAAAGACATTACAATCACATCTTTTATAGACCCGACAATACCCAAAGAGCTCTATGCTGACTCGCTAAGAATAAAGCAGATTTTGTCCAATTTGCTGAGCAATGCAATAAAATTTACAAAAGTCGGCGGTCACATAAATGTAGAAGCGACATGTAAAGACAAAATATTAAAAGTCAGTGTTCATGATAATGGAGTCGGAATATCAAAAGAGGATATAAAAAACATATTTACGGCATTCAATCAAGCTGGGCGAGGAGAGTTGGAGCATTTAGACGGTACAGGTCTTGGACTCTCCATCTGTCATCAGCTCTCTGAACATATGGGAGGAAGCGTTCATGCCCACTCTGAGCTCGGGCAAGGAAGCACTTTTTGGGTTGAACTGCCGGTTGAAATTCACAACAACGAGTGTCAAATTTTTAGTGATTTGGACGAACTAAAAGCTCTTAAAACAGTTTTTTATTCAAAAGATATGCAAAAAGGGTACAAATCAGACTCTTTTTTAAAGTATTCGAGTATGTTCAACATGAATATAGAGATGGTAGATAAAATTACAAAAGAGCAAGATGTAGTAATATTTTTAGATGAGTATGTTGATGATAAATTTAAAGAAAATATTCTAAATTCAGATAAAAAATATATAGCACTTACCAGTAAACCGAGTGCCATATATGAGAAATATTCACATATTGGAAATATATGTTTTCCGCTTTACTGCTCAAAAATCAAGACTACATTTGATGAGCTGCTTCATCCTGACTCATTCTCTCCTCATAAACATGTCAAAAGCATGAAGTTTCAAGGACATATATTAGTAGCAGAGGATAATGAGGCAAATCAGGAATTGATAAAAATTCTTTTAACAAAATATGGACTCACTTATGATTTGGCAACAAATGGTCTTGAGGCGGTAAATCTATATAAAACAAATAATTATGATCTTATTTTAATGGACGAGCAGATGCCGATTATGGACGGCAATGAAGCGGTTGGGGCAATTATAAAGTATGAAAGGGAAAAGGAGCTCAGACATACGCCTATATCTGCACTGACTGCAAATGTAATCAAGGGCGCCAAAGAGAGAGGTTTGATGAGCGGTTTTGACTCATTTTTAGGAAAACCTATCGTTATAAAAGAGCTTGAGAGAGTATTTTCCAGTTATTTAAAAATCACAAAAGAGGATTTGGTAGAATCAAAACCAACTGCAATAAACAGTAATATTGAGGGTTTAAATTGTGATAAATTAAACCAAGAGCTTATGCTTAGCAGCGATGAGTTGGTAATGCTTATAGAACTTTTTATAAAAAAGATGTCAAAGCAGATACCTGAAATGGAAGATGCAATAAAATCAAGAGATTACAAAAAAATAGCACTTATTGCTCATAGTATAAAAGGCTCAAGCGGTAACTTCAGGCTTGAAGAGGTACAAGATGACAGTTCTAAAATGGAGAAAATGGCTAAAAATAGAGATAGTGACTACAACTATGAAGGCACATTTGAAAAAATAAAAAACAGGCTCTCTAAGATAAAGATTGCCTGACTATTTTTCGATGTAGTAGCCGATGCCAGAGGCATTTTTTATTATGTCTGTCGGGAGTTTGCTTCTAAGTCTCCATACAAGCGTTCTTATACTGTTTTCTGTTGCTCCGTTATCTTTCCAAACATAGTCAATAGCATGATTAAAACTAATAACATGACCATGTTTTGCAACAAGAAGACGCAAAATAGCGTTCTCTTTTTTTGTAAGCTTAATTTTCTCATTATTGTAAAATATCTCATCTTTGGAAATGTCTATATAATAATTATCTCCAAATAGTACAATCGGTCTCTCTGCCTCTCTTTTTGCATAGAGCAGTTTTTCTATATTTTGCTCATCAATTTTAGAGGCATTTATCTCTTCATATCTTTTGTTTTCCATCTCAAATTTAAAAATCGCCATCTGTATAGTAGCGTGAAGAGAAGATGGGTCAAAAGGTTTTACTATATAACCGTACGGCTCTGTTTTTATAGCCTCTGCTATTATGTCATCATCACTGTAAGAAGTCAGATATATAAATGGAATCGTGTAGTGCTGTCTGATTGTTTTTGCTAATTCAATGCCGTCATTACTCTCTTGAAGTGATATGTCAATGATGATAACATTGGGTTTGAACTCGTCTATTTTTTCTCTTGCTTGCACCGCATTGTCACATACGGCGATAATGTCATACCCATGCTTTTGTAGAGAAAGTTTTAAATTTAACGCTGTAATTTCATCATCTTCAACAATAATGATAGTGTGTTTTTCCATGATTTACCCGAGTATTTATATCTATAATTATTTTTGTTCTATATATTATAATGGCATTATAGTATAAGTTTTTTTAATCTACTATTTGAAATACAATAATTGTGATAATTTTGTTACAATATTACACTAAAAGTATGTTGTTTATCTGTTTTGGCTTATAAGATATAACTTTTATAATCTTTGAATTTTAAACGAATATCTAAAAAATGGCATTAATTGTCAAAAACAGCACAAGAGTTGTGCTTGACTTGGTTTTTTTTAAGTTTTTTTAATGTATTCTCTATGAATAAGAATAATTTTAAGGATTTTAAAAAATGATTAAACAGTTTTGCACATTACTATTTGGCTTGTCTATAAGTCTCTATGCTAATATAAATAAAGAAGAGTTAAATAAACTTAATGTCGGTGCGTTGTTGGTTAAAGATATAGGTTCTAACAAAATGCTTTATGCAAAGCAGGAGTTTAAAGAGGTAAAACCTGCTAGTTTAACTAAAGTTATAACTGTTTTGATAGCAATTGAACAAGGAAATTTAGACCGTCCTGTAACAATCACGCGTGAGATGACCAATGTTGAACCAACTGTTGCAGGATACAAACCGGGCGATGTTATTCGCCTAAAAGATTTGATTATGGCAGCAATGATTAAATCTGACAACGATGCTGCTAAGGCAATCGCGATTGCTGTTGGAGGAAATGAAAAGCAATTTGTCAAGATGATGAATGCTAAAGCCAAAACAATAGGGATGAAGCATACCAATTTTACTAACCCATGCGGATACGATATTAGAAATCACTACTCAACGCCTAAAGACCTTCTTGTAATGACAGAGTACGCCATCAAAAACAAACAATTTAATAATATTAGTAAAATGAATCAGCACACTTACTTTTCGCTTAACAAAAATAAAAAGTTTCTTGCTTACACACATAACCGTCTCTTAAACAGCTATGAATATGCTGTTGGCGTAAAAACAGGCTATACATCTAAAGCTGGACCATGTTTGATAGCAAGAGCAAAAAAAGATGGTAAAGATTGCCTTATTGTTATGATGAATGCAAAAGAGAATCGCTGGAAAATGGCAGAGGATATTTTTGAACAAGTTTTTGTGCCAAAATCACTTAAAAATGGGTAGTTAAATTCTTCAATTCCTTTAAAATTAGTCATTTTTGGGCACAGTTTGGGCACACTGATTCAATGCGAATTTTTACATTTTAAAAATTAAGATATAATAATCAACCAATAAAATCAGACCGAGGCTACAAAATGAAATCATTAACAATTAATATTCAAAATGAAACTCTTGTTGAAAAAGTCATTTGGCTGTTAGACCATTTTAAAAATGATGGTTTAGAGATAGTCTCAAAAGAAGATATAGAAGATTTAAAACTCTTAAGTGCTACAAGAAATGAAGAGAGCACATCTTTTGAAGAATATCTAAAAAATGCAAATTGAAATCAGAAAAAGTGCAATTAAAGATTTAAAATCTATTAGTGAGCCTTTTAAAACAAAACTCCATGACAAAATTTTAGAACTTAAAAACTTTCCAAACCTATCAAATATCAAAAAACTTACTAATTTTGAACCTGCCTATAGACTAAGGGTTGGGGATTATAGAATACTTTTTGACATTCTTGAGGAGACGGTAATTATAGGTAGAGTTTTGCATAGACAAAATAGTTATGAATAAAAAAGAGATTAGATGCATTCCAATGTTTGAAAATAATGAAGATATATTGTGGGTGTCAAATATGTTAGGTCATACTGACTCAACAATGACTTTAAGCAGATATGCTAAATATATAAAGCGTGATGAGAGAAAAAGAGCTTCATTCTTGGAAAAAAGAGTAGCACTAAATAGCACCGAAACGACACCGAGTAATCAAAAAGTTGGTTAAAAAGGCTATTTTAGGAGGTTTATAAAAGGGTGGCTCCGAATACTGGATTCGAACCAGTGGCCAAGTGATTAACAGTCACCTACTCTACCGCTGAGCTAATTCGGAATGTTTAACAGGTCGGAATTATACTTTATGAGGCTTTAAAAGTCAAGGTTTTAACCTTACTTTAGGCGTTTTCTTTTTTCATTTTCATGTAAGATAAAAAACTCCAAGTTTCCGACTTTTTTTATAACTATTTTTGAGGTTGAAATTAGATTTTCTAGCCGTTTTTTACTCTCTTCATCAAAGAGTAAATCAATATCTTCCATAGTAAGCGGTCTCTTATCCAGCGTGTTTAATATCTCTTCATTATCATAGCTTGAGTTGTTCGGCTCAGCATGTGTTCTTGAAGCTATGTGGATTGGCAGAGAGCTGTCAAAGAGAAGTGATGCTTTATGAAGTTCTCCGTAACTAAGTCCGCTAACAGGATAAGCCGGAGGTCTATCTATGGTGCCTAAATCAATCCTCGTAGGATGCATCTTTAAAAGAACATCATTTAGCTTCTCTATCTCTTCTTTTGTGTCGTTAAGTCCATGTACAAAAAGTATCTCGATAAACAGTTTGCCCTTGTAAATATTGCTAAAATCTATTACTTTTTGAACAATATTTTTTATCTCAATTCCGACATGAGGTCTGTCAATTCTTTTAAATACACTCTCGCTTATGGCATCAAGAGAGAGTTTTACTTGGTCAAGTTTTAAAAGAGAGTCAAAAACTTTTTCATCAACTAAAGTAGCGCTGTTTGTCAAAATGAGAGTCTGTGTGTTGTTTTTAATTTTGTTAATCTCATCAATAAGCTCATCAAGATATGGGTAGAGAGTAGGCTCTCCGTTTGCTGTTATTGTTATGACATCTATTTTATCATTTAGATGCTCTTTTAGCTCATTGATTATGGTTGATACTTCTACTATGTTTTTTTGCGTATCGGTTGTGGCGCTTGGAGCAAGTTCGCAGTAGAGGCAGTCAAAGTTGCACTGTTTTAGGGCAGGGGAGAGGTCTATACCCAAAGAAGAACCGAATCTTCTTGAGTTTATAGGGCCGAAAATAGTTTTCACTTACTTTTTACTAACTCTATGGCATTCGCGAATAAAATGTTTTGCATTTTCTACAGGTACATCAGGAAGGATTCCGTGACCTAAATTAAAGATATGTCTTTTGCCGCCCATGATTTCTTGCAGTGCTTCTACGCACTCTGTTGTTGCCTCTTTTGAGTACAATCTGCATGGCTCCATATTTCCTTGAAGAACATATTTGTCGCCTAATTTTTCTTTTGCATATCCCATCGGAGTTGACCAGTCAACGCCAAATACATCAAAGTTTCCGTAAACTTTGTCTAAAAACGCAGGTATGCCTTTTGGGAACATGATAATCGGAATATGTGGATATTTTGCTTTAAGATAATCAGCGATTTCAACCATATATTTCCAAGAAAATTCATCATATTTAGATGGTTCAATTGCTGCAGCCCATGAGTCAAAAATCTGTACTACATCTATTCCTGCTTCAATCTGTTTTTCCATATATATTTTTACGACTTCAGTTACTTTTGCTAAAATTTTATGTAAAAGCTCAGGATTTGAGTACATCATTTTTTTACAGATGTTATAAGTTTTTGTACCCTCTCCCTCTATCATATATGTAGCCAGTGTCCAAGGCGCGCCTGTAAAGCCTATAAGAGCTTTATCATCTGCTAACTGCTCTTTTATAAGCTTAATAGTGTCGTAAACATATATAAGTCTAGATGCAGCTTCATCTGCGCCTAAAAGAGCATCTAAATCAGCTTGATTTTTTATAGGTTTTTCAAAAACAGGTCCCTCACCTGTAAGAAAATCAAGCTTCATACCCATTTCGTTTGGAACAACTAGAATATCACTAAATAAAATCGCTGCATCAACCCCGACAATATCTACAGGTTGAAGCGTAACTTCTGCAGCAAGTTTTGGGTTATGACAAAGATTTAAAAAATTTCCGGCTTGTTTTCTTACTTCCATATACTCCGGAAGATATCTTCCAGCTTGTCTCATCATCCAAACCGGAGTGTATGGAGTCTCTTTACCAAAGCATGCATCTACAAAAATTTTACCCATTAATTACCCTTTTTTATATTTATAACTAGTGAC
>Ga0209343_10003626_pt1 | contig 19347 bp, 20 predicted proteins | sample RifCSPlowO2_02_FD_184026 | JGI IMG/M metagenome (GOLD analysis project Ga0209343, IMG submission 184026) | Groundwater microbial communities from Rifle, Colorado - Rifle CSP2_plank lowO2_0.2 (SPAdes) (version 2) | ecosystem: Environmental > Aquatic > Deep subsurface > Groundwater | place... | reverse complement strand
CTATTGCAAGAAACCTCCACCAAAAGACAAGAATAAGCTGTCTGCATGACTAGAAATGAAACGATTAACCTAACGGAGTTGTCCGAAGGGCATTAACTTGTATATGCACATATGGTAAAAATAATCTCACTGTCAAATGAAGCATATGAAAAATTATCTTCAATAAAATATGGAAAATCGTTTTCAGAAGTAGTTGTTGAATTATAGCAAATGACTTAATAAATTGAGCAATTTTGTCATTTGATATATTCGGAAAACCTAAATGATTTTGCTCAATTATTTAGGTTTTACGCTATAGTTGATAAGATTAAAGAGAAGAAAAGTAGTCTTATGGACTTTTACAGTATATGGAGAGATAAAGAAAAAGTTGATAAAATTAAAAAAATGTTAGAAAAAGATAGAAAAAAAGCAAAATTAAAAGGGGTTAAATTCTAATGTACTGCTTGGATACTTATATTATCTTGGATATCTTTAAAGGTGATGATGCTTTGAAAACAAAAATTGAAAAAATAAATGATGCAGTTATTTTTATTTCTGTTATAACTCTCTGCGAGTTATACAAAGGGGCTTTTGCATATCATGATCCTGAAAATAAAGTCAAAGAAGTTGATGAATTTATTAATTCATTTAATCTTACTATAATGGATGAAAATAGCTGTAGAGAATTTGGAAAAGGATATAGCAAATTAAAAAAATTAGGGAAACTGATACCTGAATTTGATTTAATTCTAGCTTCTATTGTTAAGACAAATAATCTTGTATTAATCACTAAAGATAAAAAACATTTTGAAAATTTAGGAATAAAAGTTGAGGTGTGGTGAAATTTGTGGAAATTCTAATACTATTACTTTTGTAATAGATTATTGTTACAATTGTAATATAGTAAAACTTATAAATGTTTATTACCTTTGTAATAGATTATTGTTACAATTGTAGTATAAAATGAAAATTGAAGATCATGAAAAATCTTATAATGAACATAGAAGTAATTTAAAAAGATTGATTGAAGAAGGAATAGAAAATAATCAGAGAAATATTGGTTATAATATATCTCAAGGTTCAGTTGAACTGTTTGCAATTTACCTTCATAGATTAAGGGTATTACAAGGTTCTGGAGATATGTTTAATCATAGAATATTTAAAAACAAAAATTTAATTGAAAGGAAAATTCCTTTTGAATTTAAGGATAAAGATAAAATCTTAGAATTGATGAAAGAAATAGAATTAGATAGGAATATTGTTTGTTATGGTAAAAGAAAACCGATTGATAAAATTAAAAATATGATTAACAAGTTTAATGAGTTTAGAAGACTAATAAATAAGAATTTAAAAGAAATAGAAAATGACAGAAAATAATGAATTAATAAGCTATGCTATGGATTTTGTTTCATATCTATTAAGCAAGGTTAATGGGATAAATAGGATTATATTACATGGTTCTGTAGCAAGAGGAGATTATGTGGAAGATTCTGATGTTGATTTGTTTGTAGATGCCAAAAAAAATATAGAAAAAGAAGTAAATAAAGCTTTGGAAAATTATCCTAAGACGAAAAAATTTCAAGAATGGAAATTTAAAGGAATTGAAAATGAAATTTCCATAATTATCGGAAATTTAGAAAGTAGGGAATGGAGAGATCTGAAAAGGAGTATGATGAATACTGGGATAATTTTGTTTGGCAAATATAAATCAGAAGTTGAAAAAGTAAATCATTATGTTATTTTTTCTTTTGAGAATATAAAACCCAACAAAAAAAGAGTTCTTGTTTACAGAAAATTATTTGGGTTTAAACAAGGAAAAAAAGAATATAAAGGATTAGCTGACGAAATAAAAGCTATTAAGATAGGCAAAGGAGCATTATTGGTTCCTATAGAGCATGCAAATGAGTTGAAGAAATATCTTCATAATATAAAGATTTCTTTAAAGCTTTATGATGTTTGGAGTGATGAGAGTTTTTAATCAGACATTAATTCCAAATCTTCTTCTTAGTATTCTTCTTACTTCTCTCGCACGTCTTTCGTCTCCATTTTCTACTGCAAGTCTATATTGTTGCATCCAATCTTGAACAGCCCTTCTTCTTGTTTCTTGAGCTACACCTGAAAACCTTTGATTTTCAAATCTAGTTTCTATCCATCCATCAAAAGCAAAAGCTAGAAAAAGAACTAAAAATGGTAATGCTGCAAAGACATCTGCTGAAAAATCCCATCCTTGAATATATAGTGAACCCGCCCAATAAATTGTATATATTATTCCAAGTCCTCCTATAATTGCCCACCTTAATGGACGAGTTAGAGGTCTGTAATGAACAAAAAATACTGTTAATATAGGGACGCTTAGGTACCCGATAGCAGTAAATAATGATATGTAAGGTAAAATCATAGCTCTTATTATACCTACTTCTGGAATGAATCTAGCTGATAAAATAGACACTATAATAGAAGTGATATAAAGAGCAGCGTTATTAGACCCAAAGATATCTGTATTTCTTAATGCTGTTATAACCAGGATAAATGTAAGGAAGAAAAAACCTATTTTAGGAAGCAAAAATTCATCTCCTGTTTCTCCCCCAATAATTGGCCTGAATATTGATTCAATAGCGTCTTTCGTTCTTTCTATGAATCCTTCAATAAATTGTTCAGGAGCATAATACTGAGCAAGAATTAAATTTATTGATAATAAAAATAATATTGATAATCCTATTATTAAAACACCTTTCTTTTCCATTATTATCTTATATAAAAGAAGTTTAAAAATATTTGCAAGGTATAAGTATTCGCATAAATATTATTTTTAAATAAAAGTTACATTTTATTATGGGTAATCTAATTAAGACAAGAAAGGGATTTCTAAATAGGTGTTATACACTTATTATTGAGAACTTTGAATAATCGACATTTCCGAAGGAAATCTACTCAAAGTTCTTCATAAAGAATTTTGATATTTTAAGTTTTTCAAAATTCTTTATTAAAAGCAAATCAAGTAATCTTTTCATAAAATTTCCTAATAGTTAGCGCTCTAATAATTTGCTCCTATATTAAAAGGATGATGATAATCTTTAGGTCTGCTTAATATGTCTCTAAGAGAACCGGGTTCAGGAAGCGGAGTATAAACTCTTCTTGAAATTAAAGGGTTGTATGGTTTTGTTCGTCTATACGAATAAGGAGTTGGTTCTGGTGGCGGTGTTTGAACAGGTTCAGGAGGAGGCAATTCATCTCTTTCTCTATTATATTCACCTAATTCTTTAAAAATTTCATTTTCTATAACACTATAAATTTGGTTGCATTTAACAGTTGCTCTTTCTAAAATAGATTTTGATATTTCATCTTTATCATTAATATCATATTCCATAACTTCAGAAGTAAAATCTCTGTTTCTCCTTGATTTAACCGCTTTTATTACTCTTCTTTTATCAGAATCATAAAAATATTCCCATGTAGTCTTACTAGATAAATGTAATCCTGCTAATCTATGTTCTAATGAGCTGACACTTATCATATCAATATTACTATCTACAATATCATATAATTCTGCTGTTTCATTATGAACTTTTCCTCTCCAAGCTAATTCCATTTCTTCATATCCTGTAGGCAGAGGTGTTAATCCAGGAGGAATCGATCCTTCATCAACTCTTTGTTCCAATCTTCCTTTAGCAACAGGCGTTTCAACTCTAGAATCTCTACTAAAATACCAATAACCTCCAATTGCCCCCGCCAAGATTAAACCAAAAAAGGTTGAAGTAATTTTATTATTATTTATCCTTCCTAAAGTTCCTTTTGTTCCTGACCATAAACCTCTTCCACTAGCCTTTAATCCTCTTCCTGTATAGTGTCTTATCGGCTGTGATAAACTCCAGGATTTTTTTGTAAATGATTTAGTGCCACTCCATATAGCGCGAGCGCCTTTCCCAATTCCTTTTCCAACTATCAAAGTTTTATTTCCAATATACTGAATAGAATTTTTTAATCTTGACATAAATATTTATAGAATAAATACTATTTAAATCTTTTTATTGTTACCACTATCTAAAGATAAAATGGAAAGATTTATAAACTATTTTTTCTTTTAAAAATTATGAAAGTTAAAGTAGATGGGCAAGAATATGAATATAATAAAGAAAAATATCTAAAGGGAGTACGAGAAAGGTTTCCTGTACCTAAAAATTTGCTTTCTCGTTTATTGATGAATTATCCGCATGATGAAAAAGTATTTACGACATGGTTTGTTAAGTTATACCAAGTTCCAGAAGGATACTCTGTGGTTTACAAAGTTGGTGGAAAGGTGTGTGGTAAAAGGAAATATAAAGATGAGGAAGATTGTTCTTTGCAAGGGGGAAAACATAATGCTGTGCGAGAAGCGGGTTATAGATTTATGATTGGTTTAGGAGGATTATTACAGAGCGCACATGTTCTTAATACAAGACCTCGATTACAAGATTTAGTTACAGAATCTATTCTAACAAAAGATGGAGTATATCTGAATAAAGTTGATGCTCGATTATTTTATAGTGTAGTTCATCCAGAAAAAGCAATTGCAATATCTGAACCAGATTATCGTCAAATTACTTTTGGTGCTGCTCTTGCAAGAATTACAGATTATGTTGGGGATAATAATATTAAAGATATTTTAAAAGCAAAATATAGAGAAACAAATTTAGTTTTGGATGAAGATAAAAATCCATTAGATTTCCCAACAGTTAAAGAAGCAGGAGTAGAAATGTTAGAACTTTTAATAATTGATTTTCCTCTTGAGGAACCAACTAGAAGATTAGTAGAACAAGAGGCAGCTGGAGAAGCTGAAAAGCAAAAAAGAATTTTAAACGCAGATGCAGAGAAGTACGAACTAGTACAGCGAGGAGAAGGTGAAAGGCAGAGAAGAGTTTTAAATGCACAAGCAGAATATGAGGAAATATTACAGCGAGGACAGGCGGTTAACCAAGTTGGTGAGATGATTCAAAGAAATCCAGGAGCAATCTTTTTAAGAACACTAGAAACATATGATGAATTTGCACAAGGACCAAATAATACTATATTTACTGTTCCAGAGATTAAGCTTAATATCGAAGGAATAAGAGAAAAAGCTGAACAAACACAACCGCCTACAACTCCTTAATCAAAGAAATATTTATAAAGAATATATTCATAGGAAAGATATGAAAAAGGTGTTTAATAAAAGAATTTTAATATCTGTTCTTATCTTATTTAGTTATTTCAGCATTCTTTTTATTCTTGCACAATCTCCTCAAGAAGTAATTTTTGATCCAATAAGAGACCTGTTTGCAAATTGGGAAGAGGGTAATTTAAGCATTAATATTGCTAAATATCTTTTTTTATTATTAATTACTCTTTTTGTATGGTCTATTCTTGATTTTGGGGGTATTATTCCGTCAAAGACAGTAACTTGGATTATATCTTTTATGATAGCATTTTTATCAATTGCATATGTTGCTCCTCAGCAAATATGGATTTTATTAACCGGATTTGATGCATTAGGGTTAACATTAATATTTTTTGTTCCTTTAATTGTTTTAGGATTATTCACATTACGAGTTGCAGCAGTTGGAGGAGCTAGAGGAGTTTTGGCTCAACGTCTTATATGGTTTGTTTATTTCTTATTTTTAGTAGGAAATTTTGTATCAGGAATGGTTAACAATAGAATAAATGTTAGTGAACCATTTGCATGGGTTTATATTGGAGCTATTTTTTTGGTTATTTGTGTAGTTTTTTTTAATAAATTTATTATTAAATGGCTAGGAATAGCAGAACTTGAAGCAGAATCAGAAGCAGCTGGAAAAACTTTGGAACGAGCAGTTCGATTAAGAAGAATGGAAGCAGAAGCTTTGAGAAAACAAGCTGCATAAAATTAAAACCTTAAAGATTTTAAACTCTTAATTCTTTATTTTTTAATGAAAAAAGGGATATTTGTGTTTATTTTTATATTAATGATTATCAATGCAATTAATTTAATTATAGCTGATAGCCATATTCCTAAGGATGCTAAGGTTTCTGGATCAGATATTCTAGGGGAATTTGATGAAGAAAAAGGACTTCCTAAAACCTTTGTTGAATATCAAGAAAAAGCAGAGCAATTTAAAAACAGGGAACAGAACAAAAGTTTTTTGATGCAAGAGTGGACGAAATTACTTGCAGATAATAAATTTTTTGGGCCTATTTTATTTTACACGAATAAATTTTTTAATCTATTTAATTTTTTTTGGAAAGCTATTTTTGGAATGGAATTTACATGGTCCTGGGCTTTTTTTATTTCTTTAGGATTATGGATTGCTCTTATTTATCTAGTATATTTTCCTATATCAGGTATATTTTTTAAAAATAAACTAGTTGATTTAATAGTAGCAGTTATTATAGCTTCTTTAATTGGCATATCTGGAGCTATTTCCAAAGCAGTGGTTTTTTTAACAGCAGCGATAACAAATACAATTGGATTAGTATTTTTTATTATTTTAATGATTATATTAATTGTTCTTTATACAAAGTTAATGGAACAACTTATAAAAAAATCAGAAGAAGAGGAATTAGAAAGGTCTAAGGAAGATATAAAGGCATTTGGAAAAGTTACAAGGAAGTCTTTTGAGGAATTTAGTTAATGTAGGTTATTTTTATTCTCTTTTTATTTCTGGAATATTTCAGGTTCTATCAAATGTTCCATTCATTTGAAAACTCTTCTTACAGAACATTACTAAAACACTAACTTTTATAAATCTTTTATTTCTCATTAAAGTATGAAATTATTATCTGTGCACTGTGATTACATAAAGTTTAAAGCGTTAAAAAAGGCGTTAAAAAATCCTGAAGAACTCCCTGATGAAAGAAAGAAAGAGATTGAAGTAAAAGAATGTCTAGTAATTTTTACTGCGATAGAAAAAAAAGATGAAGAATACAATGAACTGATAAATAAGTATATTGAAAACATTGAATCTATAGCTAAACAAGTTCACGCAAAAAATCTTGTTTTATATCCATATGCTCATCTTTCCTCTAATTTAGCAAGTCCTGATTTTGCCTTGTCTGTTTTAAAAGAAGCTGAAAAAAAGTTATCAAAAAAATTTAAAGTGACAAGAGCGCCGTTTGGTTACTACAAGGAATTTGAATTGAAATGCAAAGGTCATCCTTTATCTGAATTATCAAGAGAAATCACAGATAAAAAAACAGAAGAAAAAAGTGTAGAAGAAAAATATGATTACAAACAATTATTAAGAGAAATTTCTAAATCAAAACTTGACACTAGCAAGTTAAAAGGAAACGATCATAGGATATTAGGACAAAGAATGAATCTATTTTCTTTTTCAGATGTTGCTCCAGGCATGGTTTTTTGGCATAACAATGGTTTGATTATTTTTAATGAACTTATTAGTTATTGGAGAGAGGAACACGTAAAATCCGGTTATCAAGAAATAAAAACTCCTCAAATACTTGATAAAAAATTATGGCAAATCTCTGGTCATTGGGAAAAATATAAAGAAAATATTTTTATTTCAGAATATGAAAAACGGACGGTTGCAGTTAAACCAATGAATTGTCCGGGGAGTATGATTGTCTATAAAAACACTTCTCATTCATATCGAGATCTACCGACAAGATTCGCTGAATTAGGTATTGTTCATCGACAAGAGCTTTCAGGAGTTTTAGCAGGATTATTTAGACTCATTCAATTTACCCAAGATGATGCTCACATTTTCTGTACTGATAACCAGTTAGAAGAAGAAATAATTAAGATAATAGAATTAATAGATAAATTTTACCAGTTATTTAATTTTCCTTACCATGTTGAACTGTCAACGAGACCTGCAAAAAAAATTGGTGACGAAAAAATTTGGGATAAGGCTGAATCAATCTTAGAAAAAGTATTGAAAAAAAGAAAAATGAAATTTAAAATTAACAAAGAAGATGGAGCTTTTTATGGTCCAAAAATTGATTTTCATATCAAAGATTCACTTAATAGAACCTGGCAATTAGCAACGATACAATTGGATTTTGCTATGCCAGAACGATTTGATTTAACCTACATTACGGATACAAATGAAGAAAAAAGACCCATAATTTTACATCGGGTAATATATGGATCTATAGAAAGGTTTATTGGAATTTTATTAGAGCATACGAATGGGCATCTCCCTTTATGGCTTGCTCCAATTCAAGTCAGAATTATTAATTTTACTGACAGAAATAATAAAGCATGCGAAAATTTCCTTAGCGAGTTAATTAAAAAAGATATTCGAGTAGATGTTGATCTTACTTCAGAGCCTTTACAAGGAAAAATTAAGCAGGCTGAAATAGAAAAGATTCCTTACATAATTGTTATCGGCGATAAAGAAGAAAAATCAGGAGATCTAGCAGTCAGAAAAAAAGAAAAAGTTTCTTCGATTAAAAAGGATAAGTTTATTAAGAAAATTTTGAGAGAAATTGCAGAAAAAAGTTTGGATTAATTTTATTAGTAATGATAAATATTATTAGTTTCTTAGATTTTGGAGTTAACCTGAAGATTTAATTTCAGGAAATAATTTATAAAGATTTGATAAAGCCGTTTCATAAGCAGATATAGTTCTTATTATTGGTTCTCTAACTGCATTAGTTGTTAGTTCTGCTAAATCAGTTTCTCCTGCTTTTCTATAAGTCATGTTTGGAAATATATCCAAAGCTTTTTTTTCAAAATCTCTTAATACCTCTAAACCTTCTGCATATGCTCTTAGTTTTTTTAGATAATCTTCGTTTGCCATGTGATTATCTAAAAAAATTACTATTTAAACTTTTCTATTTGTTATTACTTAATAATAACATGATTATTATCTTTCTTATTATTTTATTGATCTATTACTCGTCTTAGTTTTAATTTGATATTCTCTTAAGAACAATTCCTATATTTTTAGTTGAGAAAATATTTCTTTTCATATTTTTCCTTCGCCATTTCCAAAAAACCACCGAAACATTTATATATATACTTACTACTATTTTTTTGTAAAATGTTAATGATATTAACTGGGATGATTACCTTAACCTCGTTTAGGTAGGATGTAGTAGAGTAGTTACCTAGTTATCCGTCTTTCTAATAGTTTTTAAAACAATGTGGAGGTTTATGATTATATAATCATTAAATCCAGTTTATCCTGCTGGCGGATGCGGCTATCTGGTTTGTACTTAGGCATGCAAGTCTCCCGCGAGGGGGCGAACTGCTCAGTAACACGTAGCTAACCTGCCTTTAGGTCATGGATAACCTCGGGAAACTGAGGATAAACCGTGATAGGAAATAATTTCTGGAATGAGTTATTTCTGAAGTTCGAGCCTAAAGATGGGGTTGCGGCTGATTAGCTTGTTGTTGGTGTAAAGGACTAACAAGGCGATGATCAGTAAGGGCTCTTAGCGGAGAAGCCCTGAGAGGGAATCTGAGACACTATTCCCAGTCCTACGGGGTGCAGCAGCCGAGGAACTTTTACAATGCGCGAAAGCGTGATAAAGCAAGCCAGAGTGTTGCTCTTAGAGCAACTTTTGTCTGCTGTAAAAAGGCAGGCGAATAAGGACTGGGCAAGACCGGTGCCAGCCGCCGCGGTAATACCGGCGGTCCAAGTCGCATCCACAATTATTGGGTCTAAAACATTCGTAGCTTGCTTTGTAAGTCTCTTGTAAAATCTCATGTCTCAAGCATGAGGCACGCAAGAGATACTGCATTGCTAGAGACCGGAAGACGCAAGGAGAACGATTAAGGTAGTGGTAAAATACGTTAATCTTAATCGGACTAACAACGGCGAAGGCACCTTGCGAGTACGGATCTGACAGTGAGGGATGAAGGCTAGGGGCGCAAAAGGGATTAGATACCCCTGTAGTCCTAGCAGTAAACACTGCTCACTAAACATCGGCACCTCCTCGAGAGGTGTCGGTGCTGTAGGGAAGCTGAAGAGTGAGCTACCTGGGAAGTATAGTCGCAAGGCCGAAACTTAAAGGAATTGGCGGGGAGGTACTACAACGGGTGACGCGTGCGGTTTAATTAGAGTCTACACCGTGAATCTCACCAGGAGCGACAGCAGAATGAAGGTCAGTCTAAAGGGCTTACCTGACACGCTGAGAGGAGTTGCATGGCCGACATAAGCCTGTGCCGTGAGGTGACTTGTTAAATCAAGTAACAGGCGAGACCCTCATGTCTAATTTCTACGATAAGAGCACATTAGACAGACTGCCTTGGTAACAAGGAGGAGGGTGGGGGCGATGTTAGGTGAGTACAGCCCGAATCCCCTGGGCAACACGCGCGCGGCAATGTCACATTCAGTGAGACGCAACTCCGAAAGGAGAAGCTAATCTCGTAAAATGTGACCTAGTTCAGATTGAGGTTTGTAATTCAACCTCATGACGCTGGAATCCGTAGTAATCGTTCGTTATCAGCGAACGGTGAATACGTCACTGCCTCTTGCACACACTGCCCGTCAAACCAACCGAGTTATGCTTTGATGAGGCTCTTCGGAGACGAATCTCCGTATGACAAGGTAGGTTAAGTCGTCACAAGGTATCTGTAGGGGAACCTGCAGATGGATCACCTCCTATATAAATAGTATGGATTTACAAGGACTATTCTACTACCAGTTAATATCAATGAACGATTGAGCATATTAAAATAAGAAAATTTAGAAAATGAATAAACTTTAAATAATAATCAATAAACCTTATAAAAAGGGCTCATCGTTCAATGGTAGGATAACTCGTTTGCAACGAGTGGATTCGGGTTCGATTCCCGATGAGTCCATACAAACTTTTTTAGAAAAAAAGTTTGAACAAAAAATACCTTTTCCAAGAATAGGTAAGCCAAAATCAAAAACGAGATGATTCCATTTTCATCTTAGATGAAAATGATAGGGAGAAAATTATTGTAAATAAAAAATGACTATGATGATCAATATAAGAAAATGGATGGAATAGAAAAAGTACTTGCAGGAACAATAGGAGCATCGACGTTAGCTGCAACATATGTAACTATCAGCGATCTTGCGCAATTAGAAACCTACACGCTTGATGGATTGCATTGCGTGATTACTGATCCGCGATTATTAGTAAGCGTTGGAGCAGGGATAACTGCTGGTGCGATCTTAGGATTATATCGATACGGCAGAGACATAGTAGCAAGAAATTACAATAAAAAAATAAATTAAAATATAATAAAATGACGAAACTAAATATTATAAATGAATTAAGAGAATATATCGAGAGTAATTATAAGGATCCAGTGAAGGCTGTAAGAGTATTAATGGAATATACTGAAAATTTTATTCCAAGTCGTTGGGAGGAAATGAAAAGGATAGTATTTAGGGCATCTGACTCTACTAGGTTAGATGTTTTATTGGACCAAGCTATTACACAAAAAGAATTTTGGAGGACAGTAGATAGTTTTGGTACAGATATATAAAATCACAAATCATATTCAAATTTTTATTTGAATCTCCGACGGGAGATTAAAACACGTATACGGAAAATTAAATTTTCCGATTCACGAATGAAGTTCCCGAATGAAACATATCGGGAGTGGAGTGGAGAATAAATCATATTCAATGACACAGATAGGAAGATTATAGTTAGAGCATCATTGTTCTTTTATGCTGTTAGACGGATAGCTTGGTTTAAGTTGTGATGAAGGACGTGGCAAGCTGCGATAAGCCTTGGGGAAGTGCATGCGACTTTTGATCCAAGGATTTCCGAATGCGAGAACGCTTTGTAGTCCAAGAGGACGATATACTCAGGGAATTGAAACATCTTAGTACCTGAAGGAAAAGAAAACAATAAGTGATACCCTTATTAGCAGCGAGCGAACAGGGTAAAGGGCAAACTGAATCTACTCCAGAAATGGAGTTAGAAATGTGGTGAAAATTGAATCCTCATTCATAAATTGAAATGTTTTGGAAAGAAATACCTTAGAGGGTGACAGTCCCGTAGATGAATTGAAAAGGATCGGTTTTCGAAAGAGTAATGTCTCCCAGATTAGAGGCATGAACATGGCAGAATTAACTGCCAACCCTAAATATGAACTTAAGTCCGATAGCGTACTAGTACTGCGAGGGAAAGCTGAAAAGTACTCTTGTAAGAGAGTTAAAAGACTTGAAATCTAATAGCTACAGTTTGTTACTGCTCTCTATGGAGAGTTGTAACGTACGTCTTGAAAAACGGGCCAGGGAGTTTATTTCAATGGCAAGGTTAACATAAGGAGCCGAAGCGAAAGCAAGTCTGAAAAGGCGAGAGTCATTGAGATAAGACCTGAAGCCAGATGATCTAATCGTGAGCAAGGTGAAGTTTTCCGAAAGGAAAATGGAGGCCTGAACCAGTGTTGTGTGCATGCACTTGGATGACTTGCGATTAGGGGTGAAAAGCCTATCTAATCTGGCAATGGCTGGTTCCTGCTGAAATATGCCTACGTATAGTCTCATTATTTTTTCTTACGGTGTAAAGGACGGATAGGTCGTGCAGAGGGCTTTTCCTACGGCGAACTTTCCAACTCAGAAGTTGTGAGATATTTATAATGGGAAACAGTGGCGGCGCGTAAGGTGACGTCACGAGACCGGAACAAAGGAGACCAGGGTTAAGGTCCCAAAATGTATGTTAAGTGCATCAAAAGGAGTCTTAAACCAGAGACAGTGGGGAGGTAGACATAGAAGCCGTCATCCTTTAAAGAAAGCGTAACAGCTCACCTATCGAGGTTTGAGGCCCTGAAAATGGACGGGGCTAAAACATACTACCGACACCTTGGAGATACTCATTTTGGAGTATTCTGGTAAGCGGGCGTACTTTTGGTTTAGAAGCTTTTTCTAAAGAAAGAGTGGAACTAAAAGTAATGAGAATCCTGGCAATAGTAAGAACAAATTTTGCTGAGAATCGCAAAATGTCGTAAGAGCAAGGTTTCCTTGGCAATATCAATTATCCAAGGGTTAGTCAGCTCCTAAGTTGTACCTTAACTGAATACATCGATGGATAACAGGTTAATATTCCTGTACTGCTTATGTTTTAGGATTTGGTTTTGCTTCAGGATAAGCAGACATCTGAGAAGATGTTCAGTGCTTGAGAGTAGGGGAGTATAATGCATAGATCCTATTGAAGAGTGCTGGTGAAAACTGCTGATTCCAGGAGCCAGTGAAAAGTCTAAATATTATGAACATAGGTAGCTGTACCGAGAACCGACACTGGTGCTCTAGCTGAGAAGGCTAAGACATGAAAGGCTAATCTAGTTAAGGGAATTCGGCAACATTGGCCCTTTAGCTTCGGTATAAGGGGTGTCTATCTTTGTCTTTTTAGAAATAGGAAGGCATTGATAGATCTCAGTAACAAGGACGGTTCGACTGTTTATCAAAAACATATCTGGTTGCTAATCCGAAAGGACTTGTATAACCGGTGAGACCTGCCCAGTGGTGGTGCTTAAAACTCTATTTCAATGGAGCTAAGACCCATCAAACGGCGGGCCTAATTCCTGAGGCTCAACTTAAGGGTCTCGTTAAACTCGACTATATGCTGGAAACCCTAAATGCAAAGGCATTTAAGTTACATTCTACTTAATTAAGTGAAAATGGATGTAGCGCATGGGCAATCAGCAGGGAAGTACCAAAAGAGATTTTCAAAACAAAAATATCTTAATTATTATATTGCAGGATTTGTCGACGGAGAAGGAGCATTTCCTATTCAAATTAGGAAAACTTACGATACTAAATTTAAGTATACAATAACTCCGGAATTTAAGGTAAGTCAGCATAAAGATGGTAAAGAGATTTTAGAAATAATAAGAAATTCTCTAAGATGTGGTAAAATATCAATTAAATCTGGACAACCAAATCTTTTAGTTTTGGTTGAAAAGAATAGAAAAAATCTTATAGAAAAAATAATCCCTTTTTTTAGGAGATATCCTTTAATAGTTAAATCAAAACAATTTCAGTTATTTTCAGAAATTGTTGAAAGAATAGAAAAAGGAGAACACAAATCTGAAAAAGGATTCAAAAATTTAGTAGAACTTGTATATAAAACAAAAGGAAAGTGAAAAAGAAAACATTTTAAAGAAGATGTGCTAAATTTTAGGTACCCCTCAGAGACTATACGTCGAGCATAAAGCTTTCGAAGAAAACCTAATATAGTTTCTTTGAACTCATAAAATGTTTCTTTTCTAAAGAAAGCTTGTATGAAGATATAGTCCGACCTACATGGTAACATGTAGAGCTTAACAGAAATGTTAAGCCGCCTATTTTAAAATAGGTAGTAGCTCTTCGGAGTGAAAGTAACACTTTGCTTAAGGTGGATTACACTGCTTTACGTCGCTGGAAACAGCTACGCTGTGTAACCTCTAGGAATTAAGAACCAATTAAGGAGCTAATGAAAAACGAATTAAACCAAAAAACACAGAAAATTTGGCTATATGCTGGAACGTCTTGTTGAAGTTTGATAGGATACTAAAATCGTGAGATTTTAGCGAACCCTAAAAATTCAAATGAAGAGATAATCAGCAGGGAAGATTTCTCATTGAGAAAAACCCTCAGAGACTATACGCCAAACATAAACTAAAACTAGAAACCTATAAATAGCTTAATTTCTATAATATCCTATGGTAAATCAAACTGTAACTATAGATAGAAATGAACTTACTAAACTTGCCGAAATGTTGCAAGAAGTTCAAGATAGATTAGAATCATTAGAACTTGCAAGTGATCCAGAGCTTATGGAATCCTTGAAAAAATCCAAGGAAGAAATAGCTAAAGGAGAAGTTGTAGATTTTGATGACTTATAAAATTCAGGCTTCTAAGACATTTGAGAAAGATTTTAGGAAACTTGATAAATATCTTCAAGAGAAGATTAAGAATAAGTCTAGAGAAGTTGCAGAGAATCCAAAAAGATATAAGCATATGCATCCTCCAATGAACGATTATTGCAGGATCAGAATTGAGAAATTAAGAATTTTATTTTCTTATGATGTTCAAAAAGAAATTCTTTATTTAGAAAAGATAATTTTTGGACATAAGTATTAGTTTATGAAGATATAGTCCGAACCTTGTAGAGATGCAAGGAGTTATGCAGAAATGTATAACCGACGTTTGAATTATATAAAACCTTAAATATTTCTTATTTGTTTTTAAAATATGGATAGAAATATATCTGTTTTAAGAGTAAAAAGTTTTTTTGAGAGTCAAATAGTTGAAGCAACTAAATATTACCATGAGAAACTCTCTAGAGAAGATTTGCCATTTGAAGAGAGAACTCTTTATCAAGGTGCATTAAAAGCATTACAAATATTAAAAAGAAATTATGCAATAATTAAAAAGAAATTATGCAATATCTTTTCCAGAAATATTAGTTATTCAAGTAGATAATCAAGCGCCAAGTAGCAATCTTGAAAAAAAATTGTGAAGTAACACTTTGAGCGTAATACCTTGTCGTCTGAATGGCGACTTGCATGAATGGTTTAACGAAATCGTCACTGTCCCTAACTAGAACCTTCTGAAAATATTGTCCGGTGAACAGACCGGAGACGTCTAATGGGAAGCGAAGACCTTGTGGACCTTTACTGCAACTTGTTGTTGTGAATTTATAATTGGTACCTAGAATAAGTAGGAGAATACGCGCAGCTTCGGCGAGGCGGCATGTCAACAGTGTAATACTACTTACTTTTTATAGGTTTACTTACTCTTTTGAGGACACCAGCAGGCGGGCAGTTTGGCTGGGGCGGCACCCCTCTGAAAAGATATCGGAGGGGCCTAAAGACGAGCTCATCTACGTCGGAAATGTAGAGTGGAGTGTAAAGGCAAAAGCTTGTCTAACTGTTTTTCGAAAAGCAAGAAAAGCAGAGGTGAAAGCCGGGCTTAGCGAACCATTGAGGGCTTTTAATGGGTCCCAATTGTGACAGAAAAGGTACCCCAAGGATAACTGGGTTGTCTCGCCCGATAGTTCATATTGACGGCGAGGCTTGCTACACCGCTGTCGGCTCTTCCTATCCTGGCTGTGCATAAGCAGCCAAGGGTGTCGGAGTTCACGCATTAAAAGGAATCGTTAGCTGGGTTAAGATCGTCGTGAGACAGATTGTATGATATCTATTAGACGCGCTGTTGTTTGAGTGGAAGGACATTCTAGTACGAGAGGAACGAGTGTCCGGAGCCTCTGGTGTACCAGTTGTTATGAGCAGGCTGGGTAGCTACGCTCTGTATGGATAAGTGCTGAAAGCATCTAAGCACGAAGCCATCCGCAAGACGAGACAACAAAGGCCGTTATAGAAGATAACGTTGATAGAGTTGATGTGTAAGCACGAAGCTTCGGCGACGTGTTCAGCATTCGACTACTAAAAGCCTCACTTATGCTCGAACTATAATCTTCCTATCTGTGGATATTGGAATGTTCAGAATCTTTTTAAAAATATAACATGATTTCTTGGAATAGAAGAAAAAATACTTAAACTTGTATTATTTTTACAATAAGTGATAAATTCATTTGATGGCATTATTCTAATTGTTAAAGATATAAAAAAGCAAAAGGATTTCTATGAAAAGATTTTAGGCCTGCCTTTAGAATCAGATTATGGAACAGCTGTTTTCTTTAAATTGGGGAATACAAAGATCGGACTGTTTTCACAGGAACATCATCTTGAAGGATTAAAAAGTTTAGAAGGTGCAAAGAAAGGAATATCTCACGTAGAGTTCGGTGTTACTTCCAAAGATTTCAAAAAAATTAGCAAATTACTTACAGAAAAAGGTTTCCATGCTTATGGAGACACATACAAAGATGCTGATGGCAACTTGTTCTACATTAATATAGATGGAGATATTAACTATTAAGATTAATAGAAAGAATAAAAATGAAATATATTTCTCTAAGAAGTTATTTTATTTTTATCTAAAAATTTTTAAACTTAATTCTATTAAAAAAATTCAGAAAGCGGGTGAAAAGGCTTTTGCTTATGAATTCGAACTTTTTCTGCTCTTAATCATAAGTGTTCATTTCATGGAGTTTGCCTTCCATATCCGCTTTCTTTCGCTATAAAAAACTTTAAAAACTCTTTGTTTCTTATAAATTAAAGTGGGATAGTCAACTTTCGGAAGTTAGCTATTAAATTAGCAAGGGTTTAGAATAAACACTTACTTCTGAGGAAGGTCCGCCCATCTCGATAATGTTATCGACTCTCTCGAGAGAGAACCATCCATGAAAATGGATTGCTGTGAGGCAAAGCTCTGTTACAGAAACGACACAGCTTTCCCGGAGTAAGGACTCATGCGATGAACAACGAAGGGAAAGATTTGATGAAACGAGCATCTTGGTTGATGCAAGGGAAGCTTGAGGTGTAAGCTATACTGCTTAGTCAAATGTTGACATGTTTCGTCCAATAAGGGAAACAACAAAAGGCGGCCTATTTCCCACTTTTTTATATCTCAAACTTTTTATTCATCTTATCCATGGAAAAATTTAGATAAACTTGTTCAAAGACTATGCAAAAAAATTAATGAATAAACGACAGATATACTGTCCATCAAGAGATATCGTAGGAATTTTCTTAGCAAGTTTTAAATAACCTTTTTCAGTCATTATTCTAGCGAGGGAGTAGCTCAGTGGGAGAGCACTACGCTGAAGACGTAGGTGTCGTGAGTTCGATTCTCACCTTCCTCATAAACCTATATAAATCCTTGTTTCTTCAATAAATTATGGCTTTTAAAGTGAAAAGATTAGAAGATATTGAAAGAGAAAAATCAGAAGAAAAACGCGAGAAACTAAAAAGACAAATAACAGAGGATGCACGGGATGTTATAGAAGGAGTTTTCGGAGGACCAAAAAAGCCAAATTATAAAAAAACACCAATGGATATTTTTTGGGTAATAACAAAATGGATTTTTTTTATAATTCTATTTGTATTTTTTGTAAATTTTATTTTAGGAAATATTTGGCTTCTTAAATTTTTTATAAAGGATTTGTTTGGAATAGGATGATATTAGATATTCATTTAGAAAAGTGTGAAGATAATGGGAAGAGATTAGAAAGAATATTAAATCTTAGTAAACCTATGATTATTTCTTTGGTCCCTGTTTTAATGCTTCCTGAACATGAATCTTTTAAAAATGGAATTTACCCTTCTGATTATTTTTATCCAAGAAGATTTATGGAAATGTTAAAAAGACTTGCCCATAATGCCGACGTGTATTTTGGACAGCAAGGATTTGCTCATTATTGTAAGAGTTGTATACTCCAAAGAGATAGGAGAGATCCTTGGCATGAAAATATGTGCTTATATAGAAAATCTCTATCAGTTGAAAAACAAAGAAAATTAATGAGTGAAGGAAAAAGAGTAATTGAAGAAGTTTTAGGAGTTTCTCCTATTTTGTATGTTCCTCCAAATCATCAGTTCGATGAAAATACCTTAAAAGTTTGTGAGAAATTGGATTTCCAATATTTTGTTATAAGAAATAAACTAAATATTAAACCCTATAAATATGGAAAACTGATTGTTTTACCTGAAAATGATTTAGATGAAAAAGGAGAAGTAATATACATACATTATGACGAGATGAAAGATGATTTTGAGAGGTATATTGATCTTATAGCAAGTTCATCTACCCTTGACAACATTAAACTTACTAGAGAATCATCAAAAAGGATATCGAAAAACTATAATGAAATTATTCTAGCTAAGAAAAAAAGAGATATTGATAAACTAAAAATATGAGCATAAAAACATTTAAATAATAAACTTATTTAATCTAAGTATGGTAAAAAAACTTTTTCAAAGTTTTTAATTCCTGAAAATTCACTGAATTTTCATGGCATCAAAAATTCCAGAAAAGTACAAAGGAATTTTTGTGTTCCAAAAATAAAAAAATAAAAAGAATTTTTGTAAAATGAAAAAAAGAGGGAGAAAATTAACAAAGAAAAATTCTAAACTTTCTTTTTTCAGGAAACATCCAAAAAAAGAAGGGGCTTTAGAATTATCTATTGGAACAGTTGTTATCTTGGTTCTGGCAATGAGCATGCTTATTCTTGGATTAATTTTGATAAGATCTATTTTTCAAGGAGCACAAGGAACAATTGATATTACTGATGAAAAAGTAAAGGCAGAGATAAACAAATTATTTGTTGAGGACCAGAGAGCAGTAATTCATCTTCCAAATAGATTGGCGAGGATAAAACAGGGAAATGTTGGAGATGTCGCATTCGCAATTCAAAATAATATTCAAACTCAAAAATTTAGATGGCAAGTTGTGGTGGATGATGAAAATCTTAGAAAAAAATGCGGAGTGACTGAAAGGCAGGCTGAAGAATGGATGACTACTGGAAGTTCTGGAAATGCAGAAATTCCTAGCGGACAGAAATATTATGATGTCATACGATTTAATATTCTAGAAGGGGCAGTGG
>Ga0209343_10003625_pt1 | contig 19355 bp, 19 predicted proteins | sample RifCSPlowO2_02_FD_184026 | JGI IMG/M metagenome (GOLD analysis project Ga0209343, IMG submission 184026) | Groundwater microbial communities from Rifle, Colorado - Rifle CSP2_plank lowO2_0.2 (SPAdes) (version 2) | ecosystem: Environmental > Aquatic > Deep subsurface > Groundwater | place... | reverse complement strand
ACGCTCGTCGGCTTTGTCGATCACCACGCGCTCGAAGCGTTGTTGTCGTTTGCCACCCTCGCCTCTTTCGCGTGGGCGATTCAGACGGGCTCCGGGCGCCGGGCTCCGGGAGCCGATCCTTCTTCCAGCCTCCGGATCCCGGAGCCCGGATCCCGGGGCCCGGCTGCAACCGCAGGTTTCTGTTTGGGGTTGTACTTGTTGGCGTGGAGCAGCGGCGCGTTCTTCGTTGCCATCCTCTTTACGTGGATCGTCCTCGCGCCGTTCGTCGGCGGATCGAAGCCGGCCGTCGCCACCGCGCGCGCGGCCGCCACCGCGGCGGCCGTGGCGCTGGCGATGGTCCTGCTGTTCCAGGAGCCGGCGCTGTTCCGCTACAACACGCAGGTGGCATCGCTCGGCGCGCTGCTGATCGGGTCGGTGGCCGTCATGCTCCTCGCCGATCGCATCGTCATGGCCACGGGCGTGATCGCGGGCCTGGCCGTGCTGATGATCGTAGCGGCGATGATCTTCGCCCCGGACCTGGTCCGCCAGGTCACGAGCGACCTCGGCCGCTTCCGTGCCGACCCGACGCGCATGGCGGTGCTCGAAGCGAGGCCGCTGTTCCTCTACACCGGCAACTGGCAGTGGCTGCAGCCGTGGACGTTCTTCCGCAGCGGCTTCTACTTCGGCGCCGTCGCCCTCGTGGCGCTGGCGTTCAGCCTCGTTCGCTCGCGGCGTCTCGATCACCTCCTCATCGTCGTCTTCACGGCGTTTGCGTTCGTGGCGACAGTGGGCCAGAACCGCTTCGGTTATTACCTGGTGCCGGCGACGGCCGTCGTGATCGGATGGCTGTCGATGCGCATCCTCGACTGGGGCGGCGTGCCGCACGCCGGCGACCCGAAGCCGAACGTGCGCGCGACGATCCCACTCCAGCGAGAGGTCGCGGTGATCATCGTGGCCGGCCTCGCCGTGGCGCCCAACCTGGTGCCCGCGGCGATCACCACGACGCGCGCCGGAGGGATGCCGGACTATTGGGCGGACGCCATGACGTGGCTCCGCACGGAGACGGTAGAGCCGTTCGCGTCTGCCAATCTGTACGGCGAGCGCTACGGCGCCACCATCCCGCGCGCCGGCTACACGGTGATGAACTGGTGGGACCAGGGCTATTGGATCGTGCAGGCCGCGCGCCGCGTGCCGGTGTCGAACCCGACGCAGGTCCGCGCACCGAACTCGGCCGCGTTCTATACCGCGACCGGCGAACAGGAAGCGCTGCGGCTACTGTCGGACGAGCGCGCGCGCTACGTTCTGCTCGACTGGGAATTGCCGTTCCGTGACACGGGCGGCGGCACGCTGGGCGGCCGCTTCCAGAACCTCGCGGACTGGGCCGGCATCCCGACCTCGCGGTTCTATTCGCTGTGCTACACGCACGCGCGAGAGGACGACCCCTGGCAGCCCATCTGGCTCTTCCACGAGGCCTACTACCAGACGATGGTGTATCGGCTGATGGTGTTGGGAGGAGCGGCAGCCGCGCCCGCGAACAACACGTTCGTCGTGAAGCTCCAGGACCGCATCGACGTAAACGGCCGCGAGTTCTGCGAGGTCGTCGAGCAGCAGCGCTACGAATCGCCGGCTCTGGCGACGGCGGCCGCAACAGCCGGCGGCGCCGGCCTCCACGCCGTCGGACTCACCGCCTGGCAGCCCGCCTTCGACGTGCCGGCGATTACCGGACTCCGCGTCGCCAGGGAATTTCAACAGGCGGGCCAGAAGCCCAACGAAGTGCCGATGGTTCGCATTTTCGAGGTGATTCGCTAACGACGTCCGAGTGACCAGCGTAACGTCCATGCATTACATTTCGATCATTCGGATCGCAGGGCCGTTGCGGGGTCCGTGGCCGCCGCTCGTCGCGCCGGCGACCAGGCGGCCAGGGCGAGCACCATCGAGAAGAGCAGCGCGGTGCCGCCGAACGCGACCGGGTCGATCGGGGGCACGCCGACCAGCATGCTTTGCGCCAGCATGCCGATGGCGCCGGCCAGCACGAGGCCGACGACGCCCCCGACGATCCCCAGGCGCGCGGCCTGCCTCAACACCATCGACTGCATGTCGCCATCCGAGGCGCCGAGCGCCATGCGAATGGCAATCTCACGCGTGCGCTGGGCCACGAGGAAGGCCATCAGGCCGTAGAGCCCGAGCGCGGCGAGGCCGATGCCGATCGTTCCGACGCTGCCCGCAATCCACGCCGTCAACCGCTGCGGAAGCAGCCCCAGCGCCGTCGCGTCGTCGAAGGACTGCAGCATCAGGATGGGCACGTTGGACTCGACCTGGGCGAACGCCGTGCGGATGTCCGGCGCGACCGGCCGGCCGGCGGCGTGCTTGACGTAGAACTCGATGTGGCTGGTCGGGGTCTGCTTCATCGGCACGTAGATGAAGTTCCGCCCGGTCTCGCTGATGTATCGGTACTTCGCATCGCGCGCGACGCCGACGATCTCGAGGGGCCGCTCGACGTTCTCGCCGTACTGATGCAGCAGCAGCCGCCCGATCGGCGATCGTCCTGGGAACGCCCGCTTCGCGAAGGTCTCGTTGATGATGGTCACGCGCGGCGCTCCGTCACGGTCCGCCGCGGTGAAGGCGCGGCCCTCGACGATGCCCATGTCGAGCGTCCGGAAGTAATCGGGTGAGACGATGTCCCAATCGGCGTCCCAGGCGCCGTCGCGCTCGGGACCCTCCGCGCCGGGAACCTTGACCCCGCCGAGGCCGAAGCCGCCGCCCTGCAGCGGGATCATCCGCGCCGTGGCCACCGCGGTGACGCCGCTGATCGCGCCCAGGCGCTCTTCGAAGCGCTCCGCGAGCGCGACGGCATTCTGTTCACGGTAGCCCGAGAGCGACACATCCACGGACGCGATCTGGATGTTGGCCGTGTCGAATCCCGGATCGAGGGTCGTCGCCTTTTGCAGCGTGCGCACGAACAGGAACGCGATCACCACCAGCATCAGCGAGAGGGCGACCTGCGCCACGACCAGCGAGTTGCGGAGGCGGAATCGCGTGGGATCGGCGGTCGCGTGGGTGCCGTGGAGCATCGGCGCCAGGTCGGCGCCGAGGGCGTGGCGCGCCGGCGCCAGCCCGAAGATGATCGCAGTCGAGAGCGCGAGGCCGCCGACAAACAGCACCACACGCCAGTTGACGCTCAGATCGAGATTAATGATCACCGGCAGCGCCGGCAGGAAGCCTTCGAGCGCGGCGATCAACCAGAACGTGATCGGCAGCGCGACGATGCCTGCCGCGGCGAACAGCACCAGGGTCTCCGTGAGCAGCTGGCCGATCAGGCGGCCGCGGCTGGCGCCCACGGCCAGGCGCGTGGCCATCTCGCGCCGCCGGGTCGCGGCGCGGGCGAGCAGCATGCCGGCGACGTTGCTGCAGGCGATGGCGACGAGCGCACCGGTCAGCGCGAAGAGAAAGCCGATGAATGCGAGGAAGGGCAGGCGTACCGGCCCGGGTACCCGGCTTGTCCCCAGCAGGCTGATGGTATGCCGCTGGCTCGCGCGCGGCTCCGATTGGTTGTAGGCCGAGTTGAGCGTGTTCAGCTCGGCCTGCGCCTGCGCCATTTCGACGCCGGGCTTCAAGCGTCCAAGCGCCATGTGCCAGACGCCGCGCACGTCGGTGAGAATGCTCGAGTCCGGCTGCCCGCGCACCACGGCCACCATCGCCATCGGCACCCAGACGTTCGTGCCGACGAGCGACGCACCGCTGAACCCGGGCTCGGCGACGCCGACCACCGAGAACTCGCGGTTGTTGAGGCGAATCGGCTTCTGCAGGACATCGGGATCGCCGCCAAAGCGGCGCTGCCAGAACTCGTGGGTGAGCACCACCACCGGCCGCTCGCCGGGGACGCTGTCTTCATCCGGGCGGAAGAACCGCCCGATCGCCGGACGCGTGCCCAGCACTTCGAAATAGTTGCCCGAGACCAGCGTGCCGAAAATCCGCTCGCTGGAGCCGTTCTCGCCGAGGCTCATCGGCCCGCCGCCGAAGTCGACCGCCGCCATCGACTCGAGCGTCTGCGTGTGCTCGCGCAAGTACTCGAACCGCGGATGCGACATGTTGTCGAAGCCGCCCCCGTCGTTCCCGCGCCCGATGTCGACCACCTGGGAGGCCTCGCGCACGCCCGCTCCCGGCTCGAATAGCAGCGCGTCGGTGAGGCTGAAGATCGTCGCCGCCGCGGCGATGCCGATCGCCAGCGACGCCACCGAGGTCAGCGTGAAGACGGGGCTGCGGCCGAGCAGGCGGACGGCGTGCCGGAGGTCGGTATCAAGGGCCATGCAGGCACTAGACTGAAGATGGGTCCCGAATGTTTCACCGCCTCACATCTTTCCAGCGCCTCGCCCTGGCGACGACGGCGATTACCTATGTCCTGATCCTCGTCGGGGGACTCGTCCGCGCCTCGGGCGCCGGGCTGGGCTGCCCCGACTGGCCGCGCTGTTTCGGCGGCTGGGTGCCGCCGATGTCGGCGGCGGATCTGCCGCCGCAGTTCGACCCCTCCCAGTTCAACCCCGCGCTGATGTGGACCGAGTACCTCAACCGGCTGCTCGGCGTGACGGTCGGCTTCTTCATCCTCGCCACCGTAATTTCGGCGTGGCGGCACCATCGCCGCGAACCGCGGATCCTGTGGACGTCGATCGCGGCGGTGCTGTTGACCGGGTTTCAGGGATGGCTGGGCGGCCGCGTCGTGGCCGCAGAGCTGGCCGCGTGGATCGTGACCGTCCACATGATCGTCGCGCTGGTGATCGTGCAGATGCTGCTGTACGTGACTGTTGCTGCGATGACAGGGCGTGACGTTCGGAGAGCGGAGGCTTTAGCCCCCGCTGATCCCACGTTACGCACGTCGGCGACGGCTCAAGCCGTCGCTCTCCGAACGTCCCTCATGGCGTTGGTTGTGTTGACACTCATCCAGATCGGCCTGGGTACGCAGGTGCGGGGCGCGGTCGATGCCGCACTCGATGCGGGCACACCGCGCGCGAGCGCGCTCGCCACCGTCGGCGCGATCGACTACCTCCACCGCGACGCGGCGATCGTGGTGCTGGTGGGTGCCATCCTGCTGGTGGCCTGGCTTCTCAAAGGTCCGCCTAAAGGTGGACGCCCCATCACGCTGATTCGGTGGTCCTATGCGGTGCTGGGGCTGGCGGTGGTGCAGGTCGGTTTGGGCATTCTGATGGCCTATATTTCCCTGTTACCAGCCGCCCAGGTGCTGCATCTAACCCTCGCAAGCCTGTTACTCGGCGCGGAAACAGTGTTGTTCTTGCTGAGCCGGAGAGAAACCACATGACCCTACGTGCCCTCGTCGCCCTCCTCGTTGTCTCGATCGCGATCGGATGTTCCCGGCCGCCGGCACCGGCGCCGGCCCCCGCCAATCAATCGGCGCACGACGCGCACGGCGCCCCGGCGCCCGCCGCCGGACCGCGGACGACGCTGCTCGGCAACCTGGGGTCGTATCATCGCGCCATCAAGACCACGAGCCCGGAGGCGCAGCAGTTCTTCGACGAAGGCCTGACCTTGCTCTACGGGTTCAATCACGACGAGTCGTTCAAGTCGTTCGAGCGCGCGGCCGTGCTCGACCCGGCGTCGCCGATGCCGCATTGGGGCATGTCGCTCGCGCTCGGTACCAACATCAACGACATCGCGCCCGCCGAGCGCCTGAAGCAGGGCTATGCCCATCTGGCCGAAGCCGAAAAGCGCAAGGCCGCGGGCAGCGACGTCGAGCAGGGGCTGATCGCGGCGCTCGGCAAGCGCTACGTCGACAAACCCGAAGGTTCGTCCCCGGAACAGTTCAGCGCGGCACAGGCCGCTCGAGAGCAGGCGTACTCGAATGCCATGGGCGAGCTGGCGAAACGCTTTCCCGAAGACAACGACGTGGCGACACTGTGGGCGGAAAGCCGGATGAACCTGCGGCCGTGGCGTCTGTACGCGAAGGACGGCATGCCCGAGCCCGGCACCGCGGCTATCGTCTCGACGCTCGAAGGCGTCATGAAGCGCGACCCGCAGCACCCGGGCGCGAACCACTACTACATCCACGCCGTCGAGGCGTCGAAGACGCCGGGGCGCGCGACGGCCTCAGCCGGGCGTCTCGAAACCCTGGTGCCCGGCGCCGGACATCTCGTGCACATGCCCGCGCACACCTACATTCGAACCGGCGAGTACGCCAAGTCCGCGAAGAGCAATGCGGATGCGGCCGCGGTGGACGAGAAGTACTTCAAGGCCACCGGCGCCACCGGCTTGTATCCGACGATGTACTACGGCCACAACCTGCAGTTCGAATCGGCGGCGGCGATGTACGCCGGCAATCTCGCGCAGGCGCAGGCGGCCGCGCAGCGCACGGTGAAGTTCGCGGATCCGATTGCCGATCAGATGGTGATGATCGAGCCGTTTGCCGCGCAGGACCTGGCGGTGGCGGTTCGTTTCGGCATGTGGGGGCTCGTGCTCGAACACAGGCCGCCGGCGGCGACCCGCGCCATGCAGACCTCGCTCTATCACTTTGCCCGGGGTGCGGCGATGGTGGGCATGGGCAAGCCCGCCGACGCGGAAGCGGAGCTCGCCGCTCTCACGAAGGCCGCCGCCGCGATACCGAAGGACGGCATGGTCGGCCCGGCCAACGCGGCCGTTGACGTGATTGCCGTCGCGATTGCCGATCTCACCGCGCGCGTCGCCGAAGCCAAGGGCGACACCGCCGCGGCGATCGCCGGATTCACGAAGGCCGTCGCCGCCGAGGATCGGCTCGGCTACAACGAGCCGCCCGACTGGTTGATCCCCGAACGCGAGCGGCTCGGCGCCGCGTTGCTGAAGGCCGGCCGGCACGCCGACGCGGAGAGGGTGTTCCGCGCCGACCTGGCGAAGAACGTCGGCAACCCGCGCTCGCTGTACGGCCTGTGGCGCAGCCTCGAGGGCCAGAAGAAAGCGGCCGCCGCCGAGACCAAGGCCGCCTTCGACAAGGCGTGGGCGGGCGCGGATGTCGTGCTCGGCGAGGATCTGTATACTGCTCGCAAATAAGGGGGACTCGTGACACGCATCAGCTTCCTGGCCCTGGCTGTTGTCCTGGCCGCCAGCGGCGCGGCGGCGCAGGGCGCCTACGACGAGGCCGCGCTCCAGGCGTTTCGCGCCGAGCGCGAGAAGGTGCTGCTGGCCGACAACGGCTGGTTCACCGTGGCCGGCCTGCACTTCCTCAACCCGGGCGAGAACAAGTTCGGCTCGGATCCGCTGAACGACATCGTGCTCGAGTTTGCCGACGTGCCGAAGCAGGCGGGCGTGATCACGATGGACGGCAACACGGTCACGATCAAGGCGGCCAACGGCCAGACCCTGACCTACAACGGCAAGCCGGTGAAGGACGGCCCGCTGCGCCTGAGCGCGCAGGGGCGGCCCGCCGATCTCATCACCTATGCCAGCACGTCGTTCTTTCTTCACTTCAGCGGTCCGCGCCTGGCGATTCGCGTGCGCGATCAGAAGGCGCCGCTGCGCACGGGGTTCTCGGGCCTCAAGTGGTACCCGGCGAACCCGGCGCTCCGCGTCACCGGCACGTTCACGCCGCTCGCGGCGCCCGAGGTGATCCAGGCGCCGACCATCCTCGGCGACCTCGAGCCGTTCACGGTGCCGGGCAACGTCACGGTGACCGTCGCCGGCAGGACCCAGACGATGGAGGCGTGGAAGTCGGGCGAGCGGCTGTGGTTCGTGTTCCGCGATCTGACGAGCGCCGACACGACGTATCCGTCGGCGCGGTTCCTCTACACCGACGCGCCCACCGCGGACGGCAAGGTCGTGCTCGACTTCAACCGCGCCCAGAACCCGCCGTGCGCCTACAACCCGTGGACGACGTGCCCGCTGCCGCCGTCGGCGAACAAGCTGCCGGTGCGCATCGAGGCCGGCGAGAAGCGCTATCACGCGGCCGCCACCTCGAACGCGGCCGTGTTGAGAAAGTGATCGCGCCGGGCCTCGACGCGAGCTATTTCGCGTACCTCACCTTCACGTTCATCCTCGTCGTCACGCCCGGATCGACAACGGCGGTGGTGGTGCGCAACACGCTCGAGGGCGGCCGCCGTGCCGGCTACGTGACCGCCGCCGGCGCCGCCCTCGCCAACTGCACCATCGCGATCGCCTGCGGCCTCGGCCTGGCAGTGCTGCTGGCCTATTGGCCTGGCTCCGTTGACGCCATTCGCATCGGCGGCGCCGCGTTCCTGGCGTGGTTGGGGCTCGCGAGCTTGTGGCGCGCCTGGCTTCAGCCCGACGGCGGGATCCGGCTGTCGACGGATCCGGGCGCCGCGGCGGCGCGCTTGCACCTCGGCGCGTACCTCGGCGATGGGCTGGCGATCAACCTGCTGAGCCCGGTCATCATCAGCTTCTACCTGTCGGTGGTGCCGTCGTTCATCCCCGCGGGCGCGTCCCGGTTCTATTACTCGATGCTGGCCGCGACCCACGTCTCGATGGCCTTTTTCTGTCACTCGATGTGGGCGACGGCGCTCGACGCGATGCGGCGCTGGTTCGTCGCGCCGTGGACGAGGCGCGTGCTGCAGGGGGCGACCGGGGTTGCCTTGATCGTGTTGGCGTCACGGATCCTTCTCTAATGACCTGTCGAAAGGCACCAGCACGAGGAGACTCATGGCACTCGTGGTTTTCTTGAGAGGGGTGAACGTCGGCGGCCACAGGACCTTCCGACCCACGTTGCTCGCCGCACAACTGAAGCACCTTGATGCCGTCAACATCGGCGCCGCAGGCACGTTCGTGATCCGGCAGCCAGTCACCCGCGCGAAGCTCCGCACCGAGCTGGCACGAAGGCTTCCATTTGATACAGAGATCATGATCTGCCAGGGGCGAGAGATTGTCAGGCTGATGTCACAACAGCCTTTTGCGCGGCAGCCCGAGCGACCGGACATCGTCCGCTTCGTGAGCGTTCTGTCCGGTCGTCCACGCTTGACGCCATCGACCCCGCTACGCCTGCCATCGAGCGGCAAGTGGCTGCTGGAAATCCTCGCGAGGGAGGGGCGCTTCGTCATCGGCCAATACAGGCGCCATATGAAGGTCATCAGCTATCTCGGCGCGGTCGATCGCCTCTTCGGGGTGCCGGTCACTACGCGAAACTGGAATACCATCACCGCGATCGCCAAGGTGCTCGGCACGCCGCTCGCGGCTGCTTGAGAGTCAGCGTATTCACGATAAATGGTCTTTGCCAAACATCTTCGCGAAGGCATTCGATGCGGGCGGATCCGGTGCAGCGTCCGCATCTGGACGCGGCCCCACGTCAAAATCGGCGGCCGCTACCGCATGGACGAGGGCCACATTGTCGTGGACTCGATCGTGCCGATGCGTCATGCCGAGATCACCGATGATCTCGCGCGCGAATCGGGCTTCGGCAGCGTGAAGGACCTGGTCGAGACGGCCGCACACGGTGCCGGTCGCAACGTCTACCTGATCCGGTTCCACTACCTGCCCCAGGCGCCTGGCACTGACGGATTGACCATGCCACTCACCATCGTTCGACCGGGCACAAGCGGATGGGGCCGGCCAATTTGCTTTGCATGACAAAGTAATTTGTATTAACCTGCCGGCATGTCCAGGACAGGCGTGCTGCGGCGGCTGGTCAGGGGTCTGGCGTGGATGGCGGTTCTCGGCGTCGTCGCCGTCGCCGCCCTGCTGGGGTCGTTGGCGCTGGAGCACCGGCGGGACACCGTGCTCCCGGCGCCCACCGGCCCGCTGGCGGTCGGTCGCGCGATGGAGGTGTGGACCGACACGGCGATCGACCCGGGCGCGCCCGAGCCGGGCACCAGCCGCGAACTGGTGGCCTGGATCTGGTATCCCGCGGTCACCCGGCACTCGCCACCGATCGTCGACGACTACCTGCCCTCGGCGTGGCGCGAGGCAATCGAACACCAGCGTCCCGCGCTGATCACCAGGTTCCTGACCCGGGACCTGTCGCGCGTCCGCGCGCACAGCCTTCGCGGCGCGGACGTGTCAGCGCAGGAGCCGTCCTCTCCGCTCCATCTATGACCGGCTGCCCGCCAACGGCAGGCTTCAGGTCACGATCCGGGGCGCCAATCACTACAGCTTCAGCGACGATGGGGCGATGCTGAAGAGCCAGCTGGTGAGGGGGGCGTTGCGCGCCGTCGGCCTCATCGGCATCGATGGCCGGCGCCAGGTTGTCATCACCGCGCATTACCTCAGCCGCTTCTTCGACGTGCACCTCAAGGGCGCACCCGCGTCCAGCCTCACGATCGCCTCGCCGCTCTTTCCCGAGGTGCAGATTCTCCAGTGAAGCTAGCCTCGGTCGGAAGTCGAGCGGTGCGCGGGCTTGAAGCCTCTGCCCGGTTCACCCTTCCAGTTTTCAATTACCATGGGCCGGGGTTCTTCATGAAGCTCATTCCCTGCATCGTTGTCCTGTTCGTGGTCAGCGGCATGGCATCTGTCGAGCCGTCGGCGCAGGCGCTGTCCTGCAAAGCGACGCCGATGGTGCTCGACACGGCGCCGCCGGATCGGAGTGCGGATCCGGTGGGCCCGGGCCACTGGTATATCAACGCCGACCGCAGCATGTGGGTGGCCGTTCCCGGCACGGGGTGGCCGGCCGGCGGCAAGCTGTATTCGGGCAGCCGCGAGATCAACGGGCAGAAGACGTACTGGGTTCGTCCCCGGGGTTCCGAGTTGACGATCAGCGGCCGCCGTCTCGACACGGCCGCTCCGCCGCTCGAGGCCCACGTCCCGTGTTGCTACCCCACCGGGTTTCAGATCGTCGGCCTCCACTTCCCGACAGAAGGCTGCTGGGAGGTGACCGCGACGGCAGGCGACAAGCAACTTCAGTTCGTCACGCAAGTAAGACACCCCACCGTTCGACAGCGTTAGGGGTTCACATGCAGAGTGCCGCGAAACAGTGTGCGTTTCTGTTGAAGGAGTATGAGGGTTGCCTCGCCAATCTCGGCGACCAGCATCTCGGCCTCGAGCCGTCGCCGGGTCTCAAGACCGCCGGCTGGCTGCTCGGCCACCTGGTCGTGACCGGCGACTTCGCGCGGCGTCTCTGCGGGCTCCCGCCATTGGCGCCAAAGGAATGGCGCCCGCTGTTTTTGCCGGGCACGACACCGAGCCACGATGCGGCGGCCTATCCGCCGATGCCGGAGCTGGTCGCGGCGTTCCGCTCGATCTACGGCGATCTCGCGGCCAGGGCGCCCGGCGCATCCCCCGACGCCCTTGCTGCGCCGAATCCCTATGAGAAAGCACGCCCGTCGTTTCCCACCACGCGGGACTTCGCCGTCTATATGCTGACGGGCCACCTGGCCTATCACCTCGGGCAACTGTCGATGTGGCGCGCGGCGGCCGGGGTGAAATGACGGCGGCCGGCCGTCTGCGCCCCCTGGCTCTGATCGCGGCCGTCGCCGGAGGACTCGGCTCGGTGGTCGCGTTGCTCCGTTTCAGCGAGGGCACACCGCCGTTTCTAATCGCGCTGTTCGTCTTGTGGGTGCTCGGCCCATTCGCCGTGCTGTTCGCGGCTGCGGTGATGTCACCGCGTTGGTCGGCCCCGGCTCAGGCGATGTTATACGGCGTGACGATCATCGTCACGATCGTGGCCGTGGCCGTCTATGGCGTGGTGGTCCTGCGGCCGCCACCGCCGCCGTCGAAACCGACCGCTGTGTTCGTGCTCGTAGCGCCGGCATGCTGGGTGGTGATGGCAACCGCCGCCCTCGTCTCGCGCTGGCGCTCGCGGATCTGATCGGCGGGCGATCTCGAGGAACCTAACGGAGTGGTGCGAATCCGACGCTGAGCACACGGCGCGTCTTGTTCGACTGCACGAACGCCACCACGCGCAGGTTGTCGCGCTGCCATTCGGCCTGGCCGGGCACCACGATCCCGGCGTCTTTGTTGGTCAATAACCGCCGGACCACGCCGGAGTGACGGAGGGTGCGGGAGGCGTTCTCGCCGCGCTTCACTTCGACCACGAGGTTGTCTTCCGTAATCGCCCACCACAGCTGCCCATCGTGGGCCGACACCGCGTCCAGGCCCGGGCCCGAGGCTGACGCGCTCACTGAGCCATCGGGTTTCCGCGTGGCCTCGACGATCAACCGGGGCTTCGGCGTGCGCGCGGCCGCCGCCAGCAGGCTGCGAATGCGCCGCTCGTCGCTGCCGACGGCTTCAGTGCTGCCGTCGATCACCAGCTGTGGCGTATAGATGCTCTCGAGATTGAACCCGAGGCCATACATCTTCTGGCGATTGGTGAACTGCGCGGCCCCGAACGGATCCTTCCATCCCTGGTGATCCCAATAGGTGACGTGCTCGCTGAGCGTCACCACTTGCACGCCGGCGATGGGTTGCTCCGTCAGCAGCGTCTCGAGCAGGCGATCGGCGGGCGGGCAGCTGGAGCACCCTTCCGACGTGAACAGCTCCGCCAGCACGAGTACCGGTTCACCCTGCGACCCGCGTTCGCTTGGTTGCCCGGCCACGCCGGCGGCCAGGACGACGAGCACCGCGCCCAGGGCCATGAGAGGTCGGAACATAATGAGCACCATAGCATCTTGGCCATCACGATAGAGACGGATCCGGACCTCATCACCCGATTCCTGAAGGACGCCGCGCACTATCCCGGAGGCCGCGCGGCGGGTGTGCTGCGCCCACGGACCGTTGACGAAGTGTCAATCTGTCTGCGTCATTCGGCGCCCCATAAAGGGGCGCCCTCCCGGCACTTCTTGCCGGTCGGCGCGCAATCGTCGCTGACTGGAGGCGCCACCCCATTCGGCGACATCGTGTTGAGCACCGAACGGCTCACGGGCATCGAGATCGAGGGCGACCGCGTTCGCGTCGGCGCCGGCGTGCCGTTGCAGGTTCTGCAGGACGCGCTGGCGAAGGACGGCCGATGGTTGCCACCAGTGCCGACCTACCTCGGCGCGTTTGCCGGGGGCGCCGTGGCAACGTGCGCGGCCGGTGCGGCAACATTCAAGTACGGGACCGTCCGCGAATGGGTCGAGGGCATCACCGTGGTGCTCGCCGGCGGCGATGTGCTCGAGCTCACGCGCGGCGCGATCACGGCATCCGAAGAGGGCACATTCGAGATCGGCCACCGCATCGTCCGCATCCCCTCGATCCGAATGCCGGATGTGCCCAAGCGATCGGCCGGGTACTTCCTCGCACCGAAGATGGACCTGGTCGATCTGTTCATCGGGTCGGAAGGCACCCTCGGCGTGATTGCCGAAGCCGTGTTCAGGACCGCCGCGGTTCCCGCCGCGACCTGCCGGGCGTTGGTGCCCGTGCCGGACGAACAGGCCGGCATCCGGATCGTGGGCGAACTCCGCGCGGCGGCGCAACACACGTGGCGATCCGGCGATCCGATCGGCATCGACGTCGCCGCCATCGAGCACATCGACTCGCGGTCGATTGCCATCGTCCGCGAAGACGGCGTCGATCGAAAGCTCGACATCGCGCTTCCCACCTGCACAGGAGTCGTGCTGCTGATCGAGATCGAATTGTCGCGAGAAGCCGCGGGCGGGAATCTCTGGAGCCAGTTGGAGAGCGCGCGAGACGCCGGCGCCGCCGATTCGCCGTTGCGGCGCTTCTGCACGCTGCTCGACCGCCACGGCGTCCTGGACGATGCGGAGATCGCGCTGCCGCAGGACCGGGCGCGCGCATCGGCGTTCGCCGAGTTGCGCGAGGCCGTTCCCGCCGGCGTGAACCGCCGCGTCGCCCTGGCGCAACAGGCGATCGATCCGCGGATCTCGAAGACCGCCGCCGACATGATCGTCCCCTTTGATCGCTTCGCCGGCATGATGACCACGTGCCGCCGCCTGTTCGCCGAGCGGGACCTGGACCTCGCCGTGTGGGGACACATCTCCGACGGCAACGTCCATCCCAACGTGATTCCGCGCAGCGCCCGCGATGTGGAGAAGGGGCAGGAGGCGATCCTGGCGCTGGGCGCGGAGGTGATTGCCATGGGCGGCTGCCCGCTCGCTGAACACGGCGTCGGCCGCAACCCGATCAAGCAGGCACTACTGAGGCAGCTGTACGGAACCGCGGGAATCGACGCCATGCGGGCGATCAAGCTCAGCCTTGATCCGACTGGTTCGCTCGCACCGGGAGTCATTTTCCCCACACAATAGTTACGTGCTTCTTGAAGTGCAGTCCGAAGTGGCAAACCGGCCTGCCGACTCGGCTTTCATTCTCCTGCTCGATTTCGACGGCACCCTCGCCGAATTCAACCCGGACCCCGCGGCGCCGCAGCTGACGCCCGAGCGCTGGGACCTCATCCAACGCATCGGCCGGCAACCCGACATGGCCGTCGGCATCGTCAGCGGCCGGCGCCTCGATGACTTGCGGCGGCGCACGCGCCTTCCCGATCGTGTGTATCACGCCGGCCTTCACGGCCTCGAGATCGAGGTCGACGGCCGGCGCACGGATCATCCGGATCTGCCGAGCGCGCAGGAGCGGGTCGACGGCCTGGCCGAGTCCCTGGCCCGGCTCACGCGCGACTTTCCGGGAGCGGTGATTGAAGACAAGCGCGCGAGCGTGGCGGTGCACGCGCGCCGCATCGCGCCAGGTCAGCGGGAGGCCGTGTTTGCGCGCGCCGATGTGCTGGCGGTGCCATGGATCGCCGAAGGCCGCGTGCGCCGCCTCGAAGGGGATGCGGTGGTCGAGTACCTGCCGAACATCGGCGGCCACAAGGGCGACGCCACGCGCTGGATTGTCGCGGACATCGAGGCCCGCACGGCCAGGCCCGCATGGGTCGCCTACGTCGGTGACGACATCACGGACGAGGATGCCTTCCGCGCGATCAGGTCCGGCATCGGCGTGCTCGTGGGTCTGCGCCCGACCGCGGCCACGCACAAGCTCAACGGTATCGCCGACGTGGATCTTCTCTTGAGGTGGCTGGCGGCCAGAGAGTAAGGTCAGATCGACCTGATGAACTCAGCTCAACTGGCATCGGCGCTCGGCGATTCGCTTCGCGACACACGGCTCATCGTGGTGGCGAACCGCGAGCCGTACATCCATGTGCGGCGGACGCGTCCGGCCAAGGGCGTGTGGAACTGGCTGCGCGGCCGCCGGGAATCGGTCGAGGTGGAATGGACGAGGCCGGCGAGCGGCCTGGTGACCGCGCTCGATCCGGTGATGCGCGCGTGCGGTGGCACGTGGATCGCGCACGGCAGCGGCAACGCCGATCGCGAAACGGCGGACGCGCGCGGACGCTTGAAAGTCCCGCCGGACAAGCCCGCCTACACGCTGCGGCGGATCTGGCTGACGCCCGAAGAAGAGCAGGGCTACTACTACGGCCTCGCGAACAGCGCGCTTTGGCCGCTCTGCCACATCGCCTACGCCCGCCCCGTGTTCGACGAATCGGACTGGCAGCAGTACGTGCGCGTGAACCGGCGGTTCGCCGACGCGGTGATCGAGGAAGTGGCCGGCCAGCGCGCGGTCGTCTTCGTTCAGGACTACCACTTCGCCCTGCTCCCGCGCCTCGTCAAGGAGGCGCGGCCAGACGTGACCGTGTGCCAGTTCTGGCACATCCCGTGGCCAAATCGCGAGGCGTTCCGCGTCTGCCCGTGGGGTGAAGAGATCCTGCACGGCCTGCTCGGCAACGACCTGATCGGCTTCCACGTGCAGTACCACTGCAACAACTTTCTCGACACCGTCGATCGCGCGCTCGAGTCGCGCGTCGATTACGAGCATTTCGCCGCGTGGCGGGGCGGGCGGCCGACGTTCGTCAAGCCGTTCCCCATCAGCATCGATCCGACGCTGTGGACGGGCCCGGCGAAGGCCGGCGATCGGACCGCCGAAGTGAAGAACGTGCGGCAGGCGCTCGGGCTGAACGGCCAGCGCCTGATCTTCGGCGTCGATCGCCTGGACTACACGAAGGGCATCCCCGACCGCCTCAAGGCCTTCGGCCGGCTGCTGGAGCGCCATCCCGAGTGGCGCGGGCGCGTGACGATGGTCCAGGTGGGGGCGCCGAGCCGCGAGCACCTGACGCGATACCAGGCGCTGATGGCGGAGGTCGAGTCGTGCGTCGAGGCGGTGAACGACAAGTTCAAGACCGACCACTGGCTGCCGGTGATCTATCGCGCCGAGCACCACCATCCGGACGCGCTCGGTCAGCTGTACCGCGCCGCCGACGTGTGCGTGGTCTCGTCGCTGCACGACGGCATGAACCTGGTGGCGAAGGAATTCATCGCCGCCCGCGGCGACGAGCTGGGGGTGCTGGTGCTCTCGGAATTCACCGGCGCCGCGCGCGAGCTGGATATGGCCGTACACGTCAACCCGTTCGCCGTGGACGCATTCGCCGACGCCCTGCATGCCGCGCTCCTCATGCCGCCGGCCGATCAGCGCAAGCGGATGCGCGCGCTGCGCGAACGCGTCGCGACCCATACCGTGTTCGACTGGGCGGGCGCGCTGCTGCAAGCCGCCTGCCGGATGGAAGCCGTCCGGTGAACCCGCTCCCGCTCCACCACGGGGCTATCGGCAATGGCCGCGTGCTGGCGCTGGTGGGTCCCGATACGAGCATCGACTGGTTGTGCCTGCCGCGGTTCGACAGCCCGTCGGTCTTCGCGCGGCTGCTGGATCACGAACGCGGAGGGTCGTGGGCCTTCGACGTCGACGGAGTGTCGTCCTCCACGATGGCGTACGTGCGCAACACCAACGTGGTCAGGACCGAGGTGACGACCGCCGACGGCATCTTCGAGATCCTCGACTTCGCCCCGCGCCTGATGCAGGGCCTCAAGATCGACGCGCCGGTGGAGATCACGCGGCTGCTGCGGCCGCTCTCCGGCACGCCGCGCCTCCGGGTGCGGTTCGATCCGCGGCCCGACTACGCGCGCGCCCGGGTCGAGATCGTCGCCTCCGGCCAGGGCCTCGAAGTGGCCGGCGGACCGAACCGCCTGTACCTCTCCTCGAACGTGTCGCCGTCGCACATCCAGGACGGCTCGCCGGTGCGGCTCGATCGATCCATGTTCCTGTCGCTCAGTGCGGGAAAGCCGCCGGGCGTCGATTCGAGCACCGCCGCCGAGGCGCAGCTGGAACAGACCATTCGCGGCTGGCGGGCGTGGGCCAAGACCTGCGCCCTGCCGTCGTTTGCCGCCGCGTCGGTGCTGCGATCGGCGCTCTGCCTGAAGCTCCATGCCTTCAACGACACCGGCGCGATCATCGCCGCCGCGACCACGAGCATTCCCGAGGCCATCGGGTCGGGGCGCACGTGGGACTATCGCTACTGCTGGCTGCGCGACGCCGCGTTCGTGGTCGAGGCACTGCGCCGGTTGAGCCATCTGTCCGAGGGCGAGGCCTTCGTGCGTTTCCTGCGCGAAATGGCCGACAGCGGCCCGCTGCAGCCGATCTACGGCATCACCGGCAAGCGCGATCTCGATGAAGAGATCCTGACCAGCCTGTGCGGCTACGACGGCATCGGTCCGGTCCGCATCGGCAACGCCGCGTACCTCCAGCGCCAGCACGATGTCGGCGGCGAAATGGTGCTGTGCCTCGAGACGATCCTCACCGACCCGCGGGTGGTATGGGAGGATCCGTCGCTGGCGCCGTTGCTCGAGCGCCTGGTCGAGGACGCGATCGCCTCGTCGTCTGTGGAGGACACGGGGCTGTGGGAATACCGGACGCAGCCGCGCCATTACACGTTCTCGAAGGCGATGTCCTGGGTGGCGGCGCATCGGGGCGCGGAGCTCGCCGAGTTCTTCGGCATGCGCGGGCAGGCGCGGGCGTGGAACGCGTGGGCGGAGGTCGAACGGCAGCGCATCCTGAAGCACGCCTACAACGAGGAGCTGGGGTTCTTCACGCAGGCGCTGGACGGGCAGTTTCCCGATGCCTCGAACCTGCTGCTGCCGCAGATCGGGCTGGTCGATCCGGCGGACCCGCGGTTCCGCTCCACCGTGCGCGCCTACGAGCGATTATTGGCGGCCGACGGGTTGATGCTGCGCTACAAGCATGCGGATGATTTCGGCCACACCACGAGCGCGTTTTCGGTCTGCTCGTTCTGGTGGGTCGAGGCGCTGGCGATGATGGGCGAGGTGGATGAAGCGGTCGTCCTGTTCCACCGGCTGGAGCAGTACGCGAATCCGCTCGGGCTGTTCTCGGAGGATATCGATCCGCTGACCGGCGACCTGCTCGGGAACTTCCCGCAGGCGTACACACACGTCGGCCTGATCCACGCCGCCATCACGATCGGCGAGATCCTCGACGCGCGCCACGGCACCTTCCGTGCCTGGACGTGACGCTAACCGTCAGCCTGTGCCACGGCACTCGCGTAACACCTCGGGCAGATGCCATGGCTGAACCTGAGTCGAACCTCCACGCCACAAGACGGCGCTACCAAAGCGAGCGGACGTGCGCGTACTGTTGAATCAGCTGGTCCTTCGTCACGATGGTGGCGTCCCGATCGCGGGCGGTGGCCACGATAATCTGATCGGCGGGGTCGCCGTGAAAGGGCGGCGGCAGCCGGCAGCTCTCCGCCAGGATCGGGCGCGTCAGCTCGGCCTGGTGCAGTCCGGGCCGATCGGTCGCCGCGTCGAGCCAGTCATCCAGTGGCCGATCCAGCACCAGCCGGCCCTTCTCGACTTTCTTGGCCACTTCCCAGATCGAGATCAGGGACAGCCAGAGCGCATCGCCGGCCAGAGCCTTTTCGATGGCGCGCCGCGCCGGACGCGACAGCCGGCGGTCGTCGCTGACCCACCAGACCCAGGCATGCGTGTCAAGAAGCGTCGGCATCCCACGCCTCGTGCGTGCCGAACGGGTCGCCGACTTCCTTCAACACACTGCCGACGAGGCTTCGCTTGGCCGCCGGCGCCGAGCACGGCACCAGCTTGGCGACGGGCCGGCCGCGCTTGGTGATCACCACCGGCGCCTTGGTCCGCGCCACCTCGTCGAGGGTCTTGAGGCAGCGATCCTTGAACTTCCCTGCGGCCATGGTCTTCATCGTCCGATCAATATAGCTATGGCTATATGGCCATGTCAATTATGGCCTGGCTCGCCCCCCTCGCCCGATTGAGCCAAGCGGCCGAAGTGCTGAGCTGGACAGCCAACAGACCGGCAGTGGTTGTTCGATTCAGCACACCCCTTGACCCCCTATCCCGCCTATACTCCCCGCATCCCTTTACAATCCGGCGCGCGCCTCGGCCCGTATGAAGTTGTTTCGGCGCTGGGCGCTGGTGGCATGGGCGAGGTCTATCGCGCGCGCGACACCAAGCTGAATCGCGACGTCGCGATCAAGGTCCTATTGCCGGCCGTCGCCAACGATCCCGATCGGCTGGCCCGCTTCAGTCGCGAGGCGCAAGTACTCGCGTCGCTGAATCACCCGAACATCGCGGCGATCTACGGGCTCGAAGAAGTGCCGGGAAATGTGGCGTCCGGCTTGATCCGGACCAGTGCCCTCGTCATGGAATTGGTCG
>Ga0209343_10003624_pt1 | contig 19359 bp, 20 predicted proteins | sample RifCSPlowO2_02_FD_184026 | JGI IMG/M metagenome (GOLD analysis project Ga0209343, IMG submission 184026) | Groundwater microbial communities from Rifle, Colorado - Rifle CSP2_plank lowO2_0.2 (SPAdes) (version 2) | ecosystem: Environmental > Aquatic > Deep subsurface > Groundwater | place... | reverse complement strand
TTATAATCGTTTGGTCGCTTTAGGTACGGCCGCCGGCGTCATCGCGGCCCAATCAATCGGCGAGCCGGGAACGCAACTGACAATGAGGACTTTCCATACCGGAGGCGTGGTCGGTAAAGACATTACTCAAGGTCTGCCCAGAGTTGAAGAATTATTTGAAGGCAGGGCGCCTAAGCGGAAAGCGCTTCTTTCCCCGGCGCGCGGGCAAATAATGGGCATTGAAGAACATGATCATTCCCGCGTTTTGAAAATAAAGAAAAGCCCGCTTCGCCCGCCTCGCCGAGACGAGTCGAGGCTGGGCCGAGGCGAAGGCGAGGCGAGCGATGATGGCGAAATTTTGGAAATAGCTTTGATGCCGAGCGAGACGGTTTGGGTGAAAAACGGCGATTTGGTAGAGCTTGGAGCGCAATTGACCGAAGGAAGCATGGATCTTCACGAGCTCTTCATTTTACGCGGTAAAATCGCCGCTCAAAGATACATTATCAAGGAGATCCAATACATTTATTTTTCTCAGGGGCAGAAGCTTAATGATAAACATATTGAAATAATCGTCCGGCAAATGTTTTCTCGCTTTTTTATTAAAGATGCCGGAGAAAGCGAACTTTTATCCGGAGATTTAGTGACGCGATCGCAATTTGAAGAAGCGGTATTAGCCTGCCGGGAGCAAAATAAAAAAGAACCGGTCGGCGAAGAATTGCTTATGGGAATCACCAAAGTTTCTTTGACCACCGACAGCTTCCTTTCCGCCGCGTCATTTCAGGAAACAGCGCGCGTCTTGATTGATGCCGCCATCTCTGGAAAAGTAGATGAATTGCGCGGATTAAAAGAAAATGTAATCATCGGAAAACTCATTCCGGCCGGCACGGGTTATAAAGGATAAAACCGCTGCTAAGTTTTAGCGCTTATCTCCCACAAGGCGTCAAATATTGACTTCAAAGATTCGCTCAAACTCTCGCTTTCAATAAGAAAGCCGATACCATCTTCCTGCTCTGGGGTGATTACGGAAATTTTGTTGTCAAAAACAAGAATCATGCCGGAGAGCTTGACGCTGTTTGGTAAAAGCCGCACTTCCCGCAGTTCTTTTGTCTGGCTTTCCAGCCATCCTTTGCCAAATTCATCGTCATAAGGCCGGAGGCATTTGGAAAGAACTTTTTTTGCGATGCGCCTCTTGGAAAATCCGATGCTTCCGCCTTGTACCTTGCGCAGATCGCGCGCATAGCCGATTGATCGCACGAGTTTTTCTTTGCAATTCAGTTCTTCTTCTATCATTTGCTTTCTGCCTTCCATGCCTTCAAAAAGCCGGAGGCTTGTTTTTTGTCTTTTTTCAAAATTGATTTCCTGAAGTTCGGGCAAATATTTTTCAAGTTGGATAAGCTTGCCTTCCAGTACGCCTTTGATCTTGTTTGGATTTTCCGCTACAAACCGTTTGATGTTCTGATGGCGGTAGGTGGACGCCAGCCCGAGTTTGACAAGTTTATCCAATTGATGGTAGGCGGTGGTTCTTGGTAATCCCGCTTTCTTCGCCACGAGCGATCCGGGAGCGTCCGCCAATTTCAAAAGCGCCAAATAAACCTTTTGGTTTTTGTCGTCTAAACCGATGGAATCTAAAAATTTCGGAAGGGACATAATTTACAAAACCGCGATTCTTCCAATAAATTCTTCTATGTCTTTTAATCTGTTTTGCAAAACATCATAGACAATTTCGTAATTGAGCTTTTCATAATCATGCGCCACGGCATTTCTAAAGCCGGTCATTTTGACCAATTTTTCCGTTAACTCGTTTGAGATGATCTTTTCTTCGTTTAAGATATAAAAAGATTCGCTCATTGTTGTCGGTTTGCGGAAATTTTTATAAGCCACCGCCGCTTCAGACAAATCAATTGTTGCCTGTACGGCCAAATAAAGATATCTTTCCACTGCTCCTTTAAGATCAATATTTTCTTCAATTTCCTTTCTGGAATATTTTTGGTAACCATCTAAAATGCGGAGGTATTTTCTAATATGGCTTATTTTATTTTCAATAATCGCTCGGTTGCTCATATTATGCTTTGGTTAGATGATATTTGCGAAGAAGATATTGAAAATCAAAAAATTCATTGAGGATATTCGGCTCAATGATTAACCGAAAAGGCTCTTTTTCGTAAATTAATCGCCCGTCTTTAATAATGTTGTATTTTAATTCAGGGCTTTCGGCTAAATTTAAAATCACAATGTCTACTTTGTCAGTGCTTAAAAATCGGCCGATTTGGTCTGCCAAAATGAATTTAGCGTCAAACATTTTTTTCTTATCCTTTTCATTAAAATAAACGGCAAAATCATAATCGCTCATTGGTCCTTCAAAGCCTTTTGCGCGCGAACCAAAAAAATAAACCAGTTTGATCTCTGGATAAGATTTAAAAATTGATGTTAGATTTTTCAATTGCTCTTTAGTCATATTCAAAAGCAGTATAGCACTGATTCATAATCCTGTCCACTCTTTTGGTCAACAGTTAAAGTGTTATTTTTTAAAAAATCTTGGCTAATTTTGGCCAAGTTTTTGGTTTAGCCGCTTTAATGCCTGTGAATTCTGATGATTTTCCAGCAATTTATTTGATCGCCATATATACTGCTCACAGTACATTGACAACTAAACCCGCGCCGCCGACGGTATAAATCGGGGAAGGAGGAAGAAATGAGCTTAGGAACATACGCGGCTTTAATAGAAAAAAAATTGATTTATTGTTCTTTGGGGGGACAGATCCCAAAGGCGCATATTGTTCTCAAGGACAAATTTGGAAAAAAAATTGTCCTTGAATTCTCCGAGGAAGAACAAAAAAAAATAGACATCGGAGAATGGGGGAATGTTGCAGGATTTGGAAAATTTCTCGCCGTTTTTCCAAGTGAGGAAAGACGGTTGGAGTATAATGAATCCCACCAACATCACCAATGTTGGTTGGATGATGAGTATGCCGCCGAACACTACGGCGAGGCAAGAATCGTCGCGGCCTGGTTTGAAAAATGAGGCCGGTAAAAGTAGGTATTAGCGTGATATTAGCGTGAATCGTATTTAGGCCCGTGCTTGAAAAACGCGGGCCTTTTCTTTTATCCATAAATAAAATATAATTTAGATGTTTATGAAACAAAAAATAATTCTGGCTTCCACATCGCCCAGAAGAAAAGAATTGCTTCGGCAGATCGGGCTTGATTTTGATGTGGCGCCGAGCGATTTTGAGGAAGATATGAGCCAAAAGCTTAGTCATAAAGATTTGGCCAAGACATTGGCGCTCGGCAAGGCCATGGCCGCGGCCGGTAAATTTAATAGTGGAATCGTGATCGGCGCTGATACTTTCGTGGTATATGGCGGAAAAAGAATCGGGAAACCGAAAGACAAGAATGACGCGCGAAAAATGCTCCGGACATTGTCCGGCAAGACAATGAAAATATATTCCGGCCTGGCCGTCATAGACGCGGAGAGCAAGAAAGAATTGCTGGATTGCGAAGTAGTACTGGTGAAGATGAGTAAACTATCAAACAAAGAAATAGACGATTATATCAAAACCGGCGAACCTTTGGATAAGGCGGGAGCGTTTGCCGTCCAAGGCATAGGCGATGTGTTTATAGAAAAAATATCCGGATGTTATTCAAGTGTCGTCGGATTGCCTCTGCGCAGCCTGTATAAAAGTTTAAATAAACTCGGAATTAATATTTTTGATTTTGAAAATTAACTATGGCCGTCTTGAGTAATACAAAGGCAAGGTATCAGGGGAGGTTTATTAGGCAAGGAGGAGTTTGATTAAAAATAAGAAGGCTGGTTTTTGGGGCGGGAATTTGGTATAATGAATGTATGATTAAGAAAACCAATACAAGCGAAAATGACTTTGAAATCGCTCCACGAACAATGCAGGCGCAGGGCGTTGGCAATGACGAGGAAAAATTTGAAAATTCTTTGCGTCCGAAGAATTTGGGCGAATACATCGGCCAAGACAAGGTTAAGGAAAATTTGAAAATCGCGCTTGAAGCCGCGAAAAAAAGAAACGAACCGGTAGAACACATACTGTTGCACGGCCCGGCTGGCCTAGGCAAGACGACCTTGGCTTACATTGTCGCCAAAGAAATGGGCGCGAATATCCGCATCACTTCCGGACCGGCTATTGAACGCGCGGGCGATCTGGCCGCCATTCTCACCAATTTGGAGGATGGCGATATTTTATTTATAGACGAAATTCATCGGCTCAACAAAATGATTGAAGAAGTGCTGTATCCGGCCATGGAAGAATATTGTCTGGATATTGTGGTGGGGAAAGGGCCGGCGGCGCGGACTTTGCGTTTGGATCTCCCGAAATTTACTTTGATCGGCGCGACTACCCGCGTGAACGCCATCTCGGCTCCTTTGCGGGACAGATTCGGCATCCAGCACCGGCTGCAATTTTATGATTTGCCGCAAATGAAAAAAATCGTGGAAAGGTCCGGCAATATTTTGGAAGTGGACGCTGACGAAGACGCGGTGCAGGAAATCGCCAAGCGCTCGCGCGCCACTCCGAGAATCGCCAACCGGCTTTTGAAACGAGTGCGCGATTTTGCCGAAGTAAAAGGGGACGGCACGCTTACTCACAGTCTTTCCCGCGAAGCCTTGGAGCTTTTGGAAATTGATGAGTACGGATTGGATGAAATTGATCGCCGAATTTTGGTTTTAATTATAGAAAAATTTTCCGGCGGGCCGGTGGGATTAAACACCATTGCCGCGGCCATTCAGGAAGAAATGGATACAATTTCCGATGTGTACGAACCATTTCTTTTGCAATGCGGTTTTCTGGCGCGCACGCCAAGAGGGCGGATCGCCACAGAAACGGCTTACGAATATTTAGGGAGAAAAACTCCGATTCGTTAAATAATTATTATCATAAATTATTATAATTTTTTATTAAAATAATGACTTTATGAAATCAAAAATTTCGCAGGCAAGTATGCCAAAACACTGGTATGAAATGGGCTTATCCGATATGCCTCAAAAACAGCCGGTGATTGCTTGGATTCTTAGAGTAACGGTTGGAACAGCGCTGGGAGCATCATTGGCTCTGGCGCTAACTGTCCCTAATCTGCCGCAATTTAAATCACACGCGCAAGTTAATTCGTTAATTGCTAATCAACAGATTAATAATATTTACACCCCTCAAGCAGCGGCCACGGCCTCTCTTTCTTTGTCGCCGGCCAGCGGTGATTTTAGAATCGGCGAAATCTTTCCCATTGATATTCAGTTAAATACCGGCGGCGCGCAAATTGTCGCCGTTTCGGCTTATTTGCGTTATGACAAAACAAAATTGGAAGCCGTGTCAATTGATCCGTCCGGCTCGGTTTTTTCGTATGAAGCGGAAAATACGATTGATGCCTCTAATGGAAGAATTTTAACAACGCGCGGCCAACCGACGCCAGGAGTAAACGGGTCAGCGCTTCAAGTAGCGCGCGTGAATTTCAGGGGCTTGTCGTCAGTAAATTCTTCGGCTATCACCCTTGATTTCACGGGCGTAGACGCCAATGGAGACAGCGGCGCGATCTTGGACGATGGCTTGGGGTCGGATGTTTTGAATAGCGTGTCAGGCGGAGCGTATAATATTACGGCCGCGTCTTGCGCTGAAGATTGGACTTGCGCTAATTGGTCAGCTTGTTCCAGCGGCCAGCGAACCCGCGCTTGCGCTGACGGCAATTCCTGCGGAACAACCGCGCAAAAGCCGATTGAAGCGGAAACTTGTTCTTTGAGCGCTTGCTCGGAAAATTGGACATGCGCTGCTTGGTCGGATTGTTCCGATAATCAGCGCGTTCGCACCTGCGCAGACGGCAATTCCTGCGGCACGGAAACGGACAAGCCGATTTTTGCTCAAGACTGCAGCTTGCCGACGAACACGGATTCGGTAGCGCCTAATACCAGAATTATTAAAGGGCCGTTAAAGCCGGCAAAAGCGAAAATGGTTAAAATTATTTGGGACGGATCAGATGATCAAACTGCCGGCGCTGATTTGGAATTCTCTTTCCGTATGGACAATGGCCCGTGGTCGCCTTATCAAAAGATAAAGGAAAAAGAATTTACCGGTCTTTATAAGGGCGGGCACAGTATTGAAATAAGAGCCAGGGATCAAGCGGGCAATATTGATTCAACGCCGGCCAAGATCTCATTTATCGTTGATCCGGATACTGGCGTTATTACGGGTCCGGCAAATGGCGGCAGTCCCCAGATTCGCATTTTTAATCTTAACGGCAAAGTCAAAAAACAATTTTATGCTTATGAAAAAACATTCCGCGGCGGAGTGTCGTTCGCGGTAAAAGATATGGGAGATGACGCGACCCGTGAAATCATCACCGGCCCGGGCAAGGGCCGTGATCCGGAGGTGCGTTTGTTCAGGATGGACGGCAGTATTATTGATAGATTCTTGGCGTACCCTAAAACTTTTAAAGGCGGGGTCAATGTGGCGGCCGGAGATCTGGACGGTGACGGCAATAAAGAAATTATCACAGCGCCGCAAAGCGGCATCCAGAAAATTAAGGTCTTTAAATTCCAAAAAGGCAAATGGACTTCGGTGAATTGGGATTTTTACGCTTACTTAGGGTTGGCAAGCGGAATAAATATTACAGTAGGCGATTTTGATAATGACAGAAAAGATGAAATAGCTGCCGTGCCGTCAATCGGCGGACAGGCTATTATTAAAATCTTCGGACTAAGAAATGGAAAAATAAAACTGCTCACTCCTCAAATCCAGGCATTCACGAAAAAATTCCGCGGTGGCGCCTATATCGCTTCCGGCGATTTGAATGCCGACGGCAAAGACGAGATTGTTGCATCAGTCGCATCCAAAGGCGGACCGCAAATTCAAGTATTCGGCATAAACAGATCGGGAAAATACGCCTTGGCCAATCCGGGATTTTTTGCTTTTAGCAAGAAGATGAAAAATGGCGTGGCGGTCGGCGTGGGCGATATTGACGGCAACGGCAAGGGTGAAATTATCGCATCAGTCGCCGGCAAAGGCGCGCCGCTGGTGCGCGTATTTTCTTCTAACGGAAAAATCAAAATTCATGAATTCCGCGGTCTGCCTTTCAAATCATTTTCCGGATTGAGAGCGGGGGAGTGGTAAACTTATGAGAAAAATACTTTTTCTTATATTTTGTTTGATATTATTAAGCTTGTTCGTTGTTTTAAAAAATAATTCAAAACCGGTTGTTTTAGCGCAAACCGGAACATATGATTTGCCGGCCGAAAGAAGTATTGATTGGAATCCTGGCATACCGGGAGGAATTCCTGAAAATTACACATTATGCGCCAATGTAAAAGATTCTCCTTATAATGCCATTGGAGATGATGTAGCGGATGACACGACCGCTTTTGTGAATGCTTTAGTCGCTTGTTCGTCCGGAACTTATGTATATGTTCCCGCCGGAACATATAAAATTACTTCAGGATTAACCATACCATCGGGAGTAATACTGAAAGGAGATGGCCCTTCTTTATCAAAGTTACGGGATCATCGGACCGCTGGAACAGGCGCTTATCTTTTGCAAATTCTTGGATCAAGCTCTACTCAAGTGTCAAATATAACGGCTGGTTGGAATAAAGACTCTACTTCCATTACTGTTGATAATATTGCGGGATTAGCGATTAATGATTACATAATGCTATCCCAGTTGAACGAATCCGGTTTGACTACGGCTACTGGCTATGGATCTTCTTGTACTTGGTGCGGACCAAGAGGCGATGAATCAAGAGCGATGGCGCAAATTGTTAAAATAACGAATATTGCCGGAAATAATTTAACATTGAGCAGACCCATATATTACGCAAGCGCCGGATATGCTCCTCAAGTAATGAAATTAGGCGGCGGTTTACGATATAATAGCGGTATTCAAGATTTATATTTGGAAAGAGTTAATACGATCGGATCCGGCTACAGGACGATAGTTATTAAATTTTGCATAAATTGCTGGGTGAAGAATATTGAGTCGTATAAGACCGGCGGCGCCCATGTAAGAATGGAGTATGATTACGGATGTGAAATAAGAGACAGTTATTTTCATGAAGCTTGGGGTTACGGCAGCGGAACCGGATATGGGATTTTAATGATGAATGCCAATTCGGATAATCTTATTGAGAATAATATTTTAAATATGACGCGGCATTCAGTCGTAATGGAAGGCGGCGGGTCAGGAAATGTTATCGCTTATAATTACAGCAAAGATCCGTATGATAGCGATTCTCCATCATGGCTGTCCGGAGACATGATAACTCACGGCGCCCATCCGTATATGAATTTATTTGAAGGAAATTACGCTGCCAATTTTGAAAACGACAATACTTGGGGTTCGTCATCGCATAATACATATATTAGAAATCACGCCAATCGTAGCAGAAGCATACCGACATCTTTAGCGCAAAGAGCTGTGGATGTGCAGGCGAACAATCATTACATGAGCTTTATCGGCAATGTTTTTGGTCCGACAAGCGGCGGAGGAACCGAAGGTCCGGGGACAGCATGCGGAGTTCAGCCCATAGATTGGAGGGCTTTTGGGTGCAATACGCCGGGCGGAACAGAAAACCCGCCAACGGATTCAACCGTTGCTGGCACTATTTTAAGGCACGGAAATTATAGTTATGCGGGGGCGATATTAAGATGGAATGGTTCAGACGACCAAGATTTGCCAAATTCTCTTTATTTAACAAGTAAACCTTCATGGTGGGATAATCAATCTGAAATTGGCAAATGCCGGCCCTGGCCATCCATAGGGCCGGATGTATCAGAATATGTAATAGATATTCCCGCTAAAGACAGGTATGAAGGTCAAGCATATAATAGCCTGTCTTGTATTATCACTCCTCCGCCCTCCCTCAAAGGCGACTTCAACTCCGACTCCAAGGTAAACGATCTAGACTTCACCTCTTTCAAAAACGCTTTCAAAAGCACTTTTAACGCCATCTTTGACCTCAATTCCGACAGCGCCATAGATGTCAAAGATCTAGGAGTTTTGATGAGCTCTTGGTTGCCGTAAGGATGAATCTTGACATTTATTAATATCTGTAATATTATTATTACAGATTTATACTCATCTGTAATGAATTATATACACATATGAAAAAAAGAGCCTTATTTAACGAATTAGCAAGGTATTTGGATAGTAAAGAGGCATTGATAATAACCGGGATGAGACAGGTCGGAAAGACGACGCTTATGCGCCAGCTGTATAATCATATCGGCGATGAAAGAAAAATATGGTTTGATTTTGAAAACCCTTTGGATGTTAAAGTTTTTGAAGATATTGATTATAATAATATTTATAAAAGACTGGATGGTTTGGTCGGTGACGGGAAAAATAAAAAAATGTTTGTTTTTATCGACGAAATTCAAATTTTTCCGGAAATTACCAATATTATCAAATATCTGCTGGACCATTACCAAGTTAAGTTTATCGTAACCGGCTCCTCTAATTATTATCTGAAAAATCTTTTCCCGGAATCTTTAAGCGGACGGAAATTTCTTTTCCAGCTTGATCCGTTGAGCTTTAGAGAATATTTGTATTTTCAAGACAGGATTTCGTCTAATGAGATTGGCGTTAAAAAACTTTCCGATGCGATTAGCGGCAATTCAGTTTTAATTCATAAAAAATTTGAAACCGATTACGAAGATTTTTTGCAATACGGAGGATTTCCCGCGGCAGTGCTTGAAAAAAACAAGGAGATTAAAAAGCAAATACTGAAAAATATTTTTGCTTCATTTTTTGAAAAAGATCTCAAAATTCTTTCGGATTACAAAGACATACAAGAATTGCGCGATCTCTTGCTTTTATTGGTGCCTCGCATCGGTTCGCTTCTTGATGTAACAAGAATCGCGAGCGAGTTGGGGATTAATCGCCCGAAGATATACGGTTATTTGGAATTTTTGCAAGGCGCGTTCATTATTAAATTATTGCCGCGATACGCCAAAGGTATTGATCGCTCCGTAGCCGGAGGGAAAAAAGTATATTTCAGCGATACCGGACTTTTGAGAATGATCGGCAATGTCAATGATTCCCAGCTTTTTGAAAATGGCGCGGTGAATCAGATGAGTAAATACGGAAAAGTTAGTTTTTACAACAAGCGCAATACTGAAGAAATAGATCTGATCCTGGAAAATAAAACGGCTTTTGAAATAAAATTGAAAGGCGTGCCGAAAGATTTCGCCAGACTTCAAAAAATCGCGTCAAAATTTGGCATAATGGATGCCCATGTGATTTCCAAAGAATTTGTTGATAAAGAAGGGTTTGTTTCGCCGGTAATATTTTAGCCGGATAAAAAATATGTTTAAAAAACTTTTATTCGCAACGATCTTTTTCTTAATCGCAACGGCAATTATCGCCGGAGCGGGTTTGTATTTTAAAAAGCAACCGTCGGCTTTGGCGCAGACAGGGGGGACCGTTACCGCCGCGTCCTGTTCTTACGCGGATGTAACTTCTGCTATTACTTCAGCAAGTGCTGGTGATACTGTAACAGTCCCTGCCGGTATTTGCACTTGGACGTCTACTCTTACTATAAAAAAGGGAATAAATTTCGTAGGTGCAGGTAGTAGTTCAACTACAATAACTAACACAGTGTCAAACACTGTAATAATTACTCTTGTTTCTGATGTTGCTATACGAATATCAGGATTTAAGTTTGATAAGGGTACAAACTTAAATGGGACATTTAATGCAATCTATATAGATGGAAAGACAGATGGAAGCTTTGGTCTGACAAAGCTGAGAATAGACAATAATATATTTAACAAAGGAACAAGGACAGTCTATGCCCATGGCTGGGTGGAAGGGGTAATTGACCATAATTCGTTTGTAAATTGCAATATTTGCGTTGGTATTGCAGGAGATAATACCTATTCGTGGAATAGGCCCATTACAGCAGGAACAACCAATTCATTGTTTATTGAGGATAATACATTTACGATAAATAACAGTACAGACAGAGAGCCCAACCAACCAATTTATCATCAGGAAGGCGGTAGGTCTGTAACGAGATATAACACATTTGATGGTACTGCCTACACCAATGGCAACACAATATGGTATGACTCTCATGGGAATTGGGGAGATATTATAGCTGGTACCCCAGATTACAGAGGCCAACCTATACTCGAAATCTACAATAATGTAATGAAAGGACATCACTCCTATGAAATGGTGGATTTCAGGGGTGGCTCTGTTCTTTTCTATAATAACACATTGTCATATACAACAGGATCGGTACCAACTATAAATTTAAGGGAAGAAGAATCATGGACAAGTGGTGGGCAATTTTGTCCGTCTTGTCCAGTATTTACCGTGTGGCCTTCATGGGATAATTTAACTAATAGTTTCTTTTGGAATAATACATCTAATGGAGTAACAATAGATGAAAGCAATTATTCTACATACATAACATTAAAAGTGCCTGATAAGGAAGCTGAATTTATTCAGAAGGATAGGGATTACTTTGTTCATGCCCCTCAAAGTTCAGGTGGTAAATCAACATATCCGACTGTTCCAGGCAAATATGACATGACATTTTCATCATCAGTGGCCAATGCCTATTATCCTTACACCCCCTACGCCTACCCCCACCCTCTAGCCATCGCTCCACCCCTCAAAGGCGACTTCAACTCCGACTCCAAGGTAAACGATCTAGACTTCACCTCTTTCAAAAACGCTTTCAAAAGCACTTTTAACGCCATCTTTGACCTCAATTCCGACAGCGCCATAGATGTCAAAGATCTAGGAGTTTTGATGAGCTCTTGGTTGCCGTGATTGACAAAAAGTATTACTAAATGTATACTATAATCATAGTTTAGTAATAATAATCTTATGTATCCTCGCAAAATTTATCATCAATTGGAAGCGCATTTGGCAACATCTCAAGTGACTGTCATTACCGGCATGCGCCGAACCGGCAAAACTACCGCTGTCAAGTATTTGATGAAAAAAATAACTTCCAAGAATAAGATTTACATTGATTTGGAAAGGTTGGATAATCGGAGAATCTTTGACCAAGAAAACTATGATGTCGTTCTTAACAGTTTCGGACAATTAGGTTTGGACACAAAACAAAAAGCTTATGTTTTTTTGGATGAAATTCAGCTGGTTAAAAATATGCCGAGCATTATAAAATATTTATACGACACCTATCAGATAAAATTTGTAGTAACCGGTTCCAGCTCCTATTATCTTAAAGATTTATTCAGCGAATCATTAGCCGGCCGCAAGAAAATCTTTGAGCTCTATCCTTTGGATTTTTCGGAATTTTTAACCTTTAAAAATACGCCCCATAAAGACGAAGCTTTTTCAAGTAAGCGATTCGGCCCAGCCGAGTACGAACGATTGCGCGGATATTATGAAGAGTACATCTCTTACGGCGGATTTCCCAAAGTGGTGATAACGAACAATATTGCCGAAAAAAAAGAATTATTATTTGACATTCTTGATTCTTACATTAACATTGATATTAAGACTCTGGCTGATTTCAGGAGCTTGGATAATGTCTCAAAGCTTTTGAAAATGTTATCGCAACGAGTGGGAACAAAGCTGGATTACGCTAAAATCTCCCGCCTTACCGGAATAAGCCGGGAAACGGCAATTAATTATATTGATTTTTTTGAAAAAACTTACATTATTTTTCGCGTGCCGGTTTTAGCCAATAATCCGGATCGCGAAATTATTAAAGCGCAGAAAATTTATTTTTGCGATAACGGATTGCTGGATATTCTATCCGACTTGAGCGGCGGAGCAAAGTTTGAAAATGCTGTTTTTAATCAACTGCGCCATCATGGGAAGATTCAATATTATTCTCTGAAAACAGGACGAGAAATTGACTTTATTCTTGACGGGAAAATCGGGTTTGAGGCAAAAGAAACTCCGATTGAACAAGATCAAAAAAAGTTGGATAATTTATGCCAAGATGCGAGAATTTCAGCAGGACGCTTAGTCGGTCGTTTTACGGTTCCGAATTTTAATAACTATATCTGGGGCGGCGAGATTCGCTGATATGCGGTCCGGGCAGATGCGATTAATAGAGCCTTCTTGTCATTGATATTTATGTATATCTGTAATATTATTACGGATAAGCGCAAATTTATAATTATATGACCATTCCTTTTTGGATTTTGCTTGTTCCGTACGGAATTATCGTGTTGATTTTTTTGATAATCAGCGGATTTGGCATTTATCATTCGTGGCGGTTTGGATTCCGGACGCCGATGGTGCAGAGTGTGACGGCCGCGTATTTGTCCGGAGCGGCGATTATTCTATTATTGAGTATTATCGGAATTTTGACTCTTGATTGGAGCCGAGTCTGGGAAATCGGATCGCAAATTGATTTATGAATTTAAAAGACGCTTTTCCCCATCTTGATGAAAATGAACAGATAGCGCTGGTTATGCGCAAACATCCGCTTGTTTTATTAAGAATGGCGACACAAGGATTTTTAATGCTTTTTTTGCCGCCGGTTTTATATTTGGCGGTTTTGATTTTTTCTCCGGCCGCTTTGGAATTCCCCGAGGATTCTTTGATGCTTTATTTGGCTTTATTGGGCGCTTCGCTTTATTATCTTTTTTTATGGCTTTTTCTATTCGTGCATTGGCTGGAATTTTATCTGGATGTGTGGGTGGTGACTAATGAGCGGGTGATCAATGTGGATCAACGGAGGCTTTTTTCCCGCCGCGTTTCCGAAGTAAGGCTGGCGCAAGTGCAGGATATCACTTCCGAAGTGGAAGGATTTTTGCACACTTTTTTCAAATTCGGCGACATAAATTTGCAGACCGCGGCCGAATCGGGCAAATTCACCTTTAAAAATATTCCCAATCCGGACAATGTCCGCGAGACTATTTTAAAATTAATGGAAAAAAACAAGACAAGATCGTGAAAAACGGCGATTTTTCAACACATTTTCATGATTATGTTTAAATAATTGTGAACAGAAAAGCCCTGCAATGCAAGGCTTCTGCCGAGGGTGCCTCAAATTTTATTGAAGTATTAGCTCGCACGCTTTTTGATTGTGCCGTGTTCGTTCATCACTCCAACGCTCTTACCCTTTGTGTAGTCAATCGCTTCTTTCACAAGTTCGTTTGGTACAGCCAGATATCGCGCCTTGTTAGTGCCTTGAAGTTGACGAATGCCTTCTTTAAGTTTTCCGGCGTCTACTTCAACCTCGATTGCCTGCGTGGATGTTCGGATGTCCACCCCTTTGTCGGAGTGGTACTCCGTTCTTTTCTTTTCGCCAATTTCTTTTGCAATTCGATCGTGTTTTGTAAGCCCCATATAGTTATTATTCGTTAGTGGACGATGTCTTTTTGTAAGCATAGACATACTTTGTGGAGTAGTCTCCGCCGCCAGAGCCGCCGTCGGTGCCAAGCGTGTTTACGAAGTATTCTTCAACTTCGCGCGCCGTACTTGAACTCTCGGCCTCTTGGTAAATCCATGCCCCATTTTTCTCGTCAACATTGTGATCGTTGAAAAGACGCTGTTTTGGATCAGACGCAATCCCTATATACCAATCAGAGTAGGAGCCGCCGCATTTTTGTATATGCGCCTTTATGTCGGTTTTAATGGATTCTTTTGTATTCGCCATAAACGTTTCTGTTTGATAAATTTTTCCTCTCCCGTCGACCTCATGGTCCTTTCAGATCATCGGGATACTATAACCTTATGCCAAAAGAGTTTATTTGTCAACTCTGTTAAGTATTAAAGAGCTGTGGATAACTGTATTGCTTTTATTTGACAAACCCATTATAATGAAAATATGCACATCATTCAAGAAAAATTATTAAAAGAATTAAATAGGAAAAACCTCTCAGGAATGACGCTACGAGAGATTGGTTCGCTTGTTGGTGAAAAATCTGCCCAAAAAATAAAACACCACTTAAATCAACTCTCGAAGAGAGGATTTATCGCGTATAATCCTGTAAAAAGAGAAATCAAAAAAGCACAAAAAATCTCCAAAGAAGGTTTTGTTTCCTTGCCTATTGTTGGCGCTGCTAACTGCGGCCCTGCATCAATTTTTGCAGAAGAAAATATTACCGGATATCTGAAAGTATCAAAAAGACTTGCCCCTCGTGGGGGTAAATTATTCATTCTTCGTGCCGAGGGTGATTCTATGAATAAAGCAAATATAAACGGAAAAAATATAGAAAATGACGATTTTGTTATAGTGGATGCAGAACAAAAAAGCTCAGAACCAGGGCAATATATTGTTTCAATAATTGACGAAATGGCAAATATTAAAAAATTTGTGCCAGACCCACAAAATAAAAGAATCGTATTAAAATCAGAATCAACAAATGAATATCTGCCAATTTTTATCCATGAGGAAGATAAATATGAAATTAGCGGAAGAGTTGTCGGGGTTATCAAAAAGTAAAAGATTTGTTATAATTAAAATATGAACGCAATTGCTTTAAGAAATAAATCTTGGGAAACAACCAATCGAATACCCGATTGGGTTCGTGGACGAGAAGTCGACCTTGACCAATACAATACTATGCCAGAAGTGGCAGAGTATTGTTGGAAATCTCTAAAGAAAGTTCTTGAAAAAGACGGTGTGGTGCTAAACAATTATAAGTTTATTGAACCTAGTGCTGGCACAGGTGCTTTTTATAATTTATTGCCAAAAAATAGGCGTATTGGAATAGATGTAGAAAATTTCAATGATGGATACATGCAAAAAGATTATTTGACATGGGGACCAAATTTTACTGATGATAGGCCTTGCATAGCGATCGGAAATCCTCCTTTTGGTTATAGGGGCTGGCTTGCTTTGGCTTTTTTAAATAAATCTGCGGAGTTTTGTGATTATGTTGGATTTATATTGCCAATGTCATTTCAGAGCGACGGTAAGGGTAGTCCAAAGAATAGAGTTGAAGGTATGGCATTGATTCATTCAGAACATCTCATAGGCGATATCTTTGTTAGACCCAATGGAGAGAAAATACAAGTAAACACTCTTTGGCAGGTATGGAAAAAGGGCGATGCCCCGGCGTTGCCAGATTTGAGTTTAGCGGACGAATATATTGACTTATTTACAGTTGATTTTAGAAAAGAAAGATTATGCGGCATGAAAAAAATTGATGAATGTAACACTTTTATCCAACGGTCTTATTTCAATGAACCCCCGACAATTGTTAGTGATTTTTCCAAGGTAAAATATGTTTGTGGATATGGAATAATAATCAAAAAAGACAAAGCAAAAATAAGAAAAATACTAAAAGAAGTTGATTGGTCAAAATATAATAATCTTGCAACTCATAATGTAAAACATATCTCTATGTACCACATTAAGAAGGCGTTGCTTGATAATCTGCCAAAATATGCCAAATCTTGATTATAAAAGTTTATTTATTGAAGCCCTCAAGAAAAATGCGGACAGTCCTAAATGGAATGAGGGGGATTTCATTGGAATTAAAACGGTTTCAAACACAAAGGTTGGTAGTGTTGGTCAAGCATTTATTGAAAGTCTTTGTAACGCTCTTTCAATTCCATATAGTTTTCCAGAGAAAGAAAATCATAAGCGACTAACGCAAAGTCCGTGGGATATTGAAATTTATGGGGTTAAATTTGAGCTTAAAACTGCAACGGAAGATACAAAAGGTATTAGAATTGAAAGATGGTGATTTAATTCTATTTCTCCTCCCACGAAAGAAGGGTGTATTGGCCCGTGGTGGGGAAAGAGGGCGGCGGGGCGAAGGTGAGATTGGAGTCAAAATTCAGGGTGCGCAGATTATATCCCGTGCCATTAGTATAGGCAAAGCCGTAGCGGCGACTGGTGACAAGAGAGCCGAAAGTAATTATGGAATTTTTCCAAATATTATTGCGGCAGCCGGCCGGATTGTAATACCAGCCAGCCGGCGGATTGGTTGGGTTGTAATAATATCGACCGACGCGGCCCTTTTGAGCGATAAGGGCGGCATCAATGCGCAAATCCGTATCGCTGTAGAATCCGACCGAAATGTCCGTTTGCGCAATAAGGCCAAGCGCGTCTTGTCCGTCGTAGTTGGTATAAGTCAGGTCATTATTTATGATAATCGTTGCGTTGCCTGTGGCCAGAGGATCGCGCGCGGCAATTACGGTCAGGCGCGCGGAATTGATTTGGCCGTCTATCCACACATCGTCTTTGGCAAAAATAATGCCGTTTGGCGGATAAGGGTAATTAAGAGAACTTTGCCCGTTGAGTATAAAGGAACTCTCTGTGTTTATTGAGTATTGATTTGAATACGCGGTTTGCCACGGATCGGATAATCTACGGCGAGTTTGGCAATTAGCCAATGTGTCCACCTTATAAATATTCATGGTATCATTGGCATTGAAGCGAATGTGAAAACCACTTGTACCCGATGATCCAAGATTAAGGCCGTTGGGTGGCTGGGATAATGTATCCATATTGGATAAATCAGTAGTGATTCCCGCAAAATCAATGCGGGTAGCGGGAAATTGCCGTCCTGCCGAAAACACATCGGTTCGAGAGGGGACCGCCGCCGGAGGGGAAGGGTCGGCTGGCGGAAGACAAGTATGAACTCCAAAAGAATTATTACCATTGCAGTCGTCGGAATCAGGATCGTCATAAGATGAGACATAGCTGGTGACAAGATTATGAGCTAAGCCGTCAAAACGGATGCCATTATTGGAATGAATAGGACCAAAGACCTCGGTCCCGGCTCCAAATCTCATCACATCGTCCGCCGCGGCCGCATAGGAAGCAAGAGAGGGGATGCCGAATTTCGCCGTTACTTTTCGTTTGCGGTTCGGATTGTCCAGAAGATATCCGGTTGATTCAACGGTTACAACCGTTGAGCCGCTTTGAGGCGGTGTGATATTTAAGCTGTAGCGACCGATCACGACTCCGGAAGAATCTTTGAAATCATGAACATAAGGGCCGGGTCCGCCCGTGCCGTCTTGAAAATCATCAGATACATGCGCCAAATGCCACCGGTAGTATTCAGCCCCTGATTCGGCAATCTCAAACGCGCGCTCGCGCGACACCTTTTCTTTTGTTTTTTTGATTTCAATCATCAAAAAACTCGCCGATGATGTCCCCAGCATAGCAATAATTGTGATGATGACGGTGGCGAGAATGAGCTGGTTGCCCTTTTGCCGCTGATAATATTTCATACGGTTTATAAATTTTGTTTTAAGTTTCTAACGGAAATATATGTTGTCAAATCTATCGGTCCGGGCGCTTGGCTCGCGTTTATGTCAATGGTCAGTAAAATTTTTATCAAGCGGATGCTGTTGATGACAATCGGATTCATAGCCGATTGGGATCCGGTAAAATTTTCGTCAAAGTAGGAAAAGACGCTCACATTGCGGACATATTGAGCGATAATCTCCGTTATTTCCGTATTTGAAGGATATGTCGCCGGAGTGCCGACAGGCTGGATAATGCCCTTGACAATTGTCCCGTTGGCCAATGTCAAGCGGATGCGTTCCCGATCGTCATCGCCGTCAATGTTTGTATAAAAAATCAATTCAGTTGAACTGGCGCTTTCAATCGGATAAGAACCATTAGACGAAGTTTGCATCTCGCGTATTTCGGCGATGATTTTATCATAAGCGCCTTGATAGACGGCGGCCGCTTTTGCTTGTTCATCCGACATCCTCCAAATGCGGAATCCCCACGAGAAAAGCGCTGAAACGCCGACCGCCAGCAATCCCATAAGCAAGATCATGGTGACAATTTCAATAATACTGTATCCCGATTCGCGTTGAATTTTTTTCTTCATATGAATTATTCTGGTGTGAGATTGAATGTTTGTTTGGCCTGCCCGGAAACATCCAAAACAAGCGACATTGCCGTATATCCGGTTTTTACAACATCAATCGTATATGATTCATCAGCCAGTCCGTTAAAAAATACTTGCCCGGGCGGCGTACAGCCGGAGGTATAACCGAGCGCCGTGTCCGTAATGGCGGGAGCGTATCGCGGATCGGCCGTGGAAAGGAATAATTTATAGCGAATATATCTGTTATTGTCAAAAATAGTCCCCAGTTCTTCTCCGGCAATCGCGTAATATGTCCCTGTCGTATTGTCCGGACCGACAAAATTCCATGTGCTGTTGTCGCTATTGGCCGCGACCTGGAATTTGACGCTGTCTGGTCCCGCTTCCTGAATTTGCGCCGTCGGCTCCCATTGGATTTTTTGAAAAACGCTTGAAGTTCCGGTATCAAAGGTTGATGATTCCAGAGTACCCGGCGACAAATACGAGAGAAGCGAATAAGCGATTTGCACATCATCAACCGTTGGCGAGATATTGGTGTCGGTTGTTTCCATTTCAATGCGCAAACGAAGATCGCTCCCATTGAGCGCGAACGAATGAATAGTCCCCGGCGCGACTTGATCAAAGTTTAATCCTCCGT
>Ga0209343_10003623_pt1 | contig 19361 bp, 15 predicted proteins | sample RifCSPlowO2_02_FD_184026 | JGI IMG/M metagenome (GOLD analysis project Ga0209343, IMG submission 184026) | Groundwater microbial communities from Rifle, Colorado - Rifle CSP2_plank lowO2_0.2 (SPAdes) (version 2) | ecosystem: Environmental > Aquatic > Deep subsurface > Groundwater | place... | reverse complement strand
CCTGCCAGTTCATTGCCGCTCAACTGGCAGTCATGGCAGGCGCGTTGTCGCCCGCAAATACACCACGACGGCTGGCGGACTTACGCGGCAGTATCGGCCTGCTATTCATTAAAAAACGCCCCCGGCCATCGACTCCCAGGACGGTGAAGATGTCGAAGACCCGCTACCCAGTGGACCGCAAAGCTGCTCCGCTTAAGTGAACAGCATTGCGCCTCGTGCGGGCTTTTTTGTGATGGCAACTTTGGCTGGCGCTACTGGTCATAACGGCGTGTTATAAGCCAAACATCATATTGCGGGAGCTAGCTATGAATACGGGGCAGGACACTCACAGTAAAGTCATCGGCTACCTGCTGTGGATATTCGGCTTTCTCGGCGCGCACCGCTTCTATTATGGCAAGCCGGTGACCGGGACCCTTTGGTTCTTCACCCTGGGTCTGCTGTTTGTCGGCTGGATCATCGACCTGTTCCTGATCCCGGCCATGGACCGTGAGGCCGATCTGCGTTTTAACGCCGGCGCTATCGACTACAACCTGGCCTGGATTCTGCTGACCTTTCTTGGCATCTTCGGCGTGCACCGCCTGTATCAGGGCAAGTGGATCAGCGGCATTCTCTATCTGCTTACCGGCGGTTTCTTTCTGCTCGGCGTGCTCTACGACTTCTGGACACTCAATGAGCAGATATCGTTGCGCAACGCCGCCGAGTCGCGCGTGGCCTAGTGCCAAGTCGTGCGACCAGGCCCCGTTGCCCGTTGCCCGACGCCACTATTCGCGGCTCGGCATAGGTGCAGGCCGCTGCTAGTGATAAACGTGCCGCATGCTAAGGTGACTGGGAGAGTCCGACAGGTTCCTGGGTTGTAGAGCAGCGCTACTCGCGTCCAGCCGCCCGGGCTGTTTCAGGCCAGGTTGCGCGGGAGAAGCTGTATGCGCTTATCCATGACTGCCCGCAGGGTGCTGTGCGCTCTGTCGCTATGGCTGTGCATGGCTGCGGCGCAGGCCAGGGAGCTGGTGATCGGCGGCATTCCGGAAGAGCCGGTGCGCTATCTCGACCCGCTCGATGGCACCATCAAGGGGCTCGACGTCGATGTGCTCGCGCATATCCTGGGTCGCCTCGGCGTGCCCTACCGGGTAGTCCTGGAGTTGTCCTCCGCGCGCCTGGAGAGCAACTGGCGGCAAGGCAAGCTGTACGACATGGTGTTCACCTATTCCCTCAAGGAAGAGCGTAAGCCCTATCTGCTCTATGCCCGCGAGGCGCCCATATATAACAACTGGGCAACAACTGGTATTTCTTTGTACTCAAGGAGAATCTGGGCCTCTTGCATTACCAGAGCCTGGAAGATCTGAAGGGGTTGCGGGTCGGGGCGACCCAGGGCTTTTCCTACACCCAGGAGTTCTGGGCGGCGGTCGCGGCGGGTATCTGGCATACCGACCTGGTGACCCAGAATGCGCTGCAGATCCAGAAACTGCTGCACGGGCGCATCGACACCGTGCCGCTGCCGGCCATGGTGACCCTCTACGGGGCGCGCCAGGGCGGTTATGCCGAGCGCATTGCCTATCTGCCCAAGCCGATGAAGAGCGAGGCCTATTACAACACCTTCGTCAAAGCCTCGACCTACCCTGGGCTGGCCGCGCTGGCGGAGCGTTACGATAAGGAGCTGCGGCGGATGAAGGAAGACGGCAGCTTGCGCGCCATCTACAGGAAGTATGGGCTGGAGGCGCACTACCCGTTCTAAGCGGCCTTCATGCTGAGGTCGGGATTTCGCTCGAGTAGCGCCCAATCGAGGGCGCTACTCCCAGCCTGCGTCGCCGAGTTGGCTAGCCCTGATAGCTGATATGCCCGTCGACCAGGGTGTAGCGCACCGCGCCAGGCAGGCAATGGCCGATAAAGGGGCAGTTGGCGCCTTTGGAGTGCCAGCTTTCCCCGGCCAGGGTCGAAGCTTGCGGGTCGAACAGCAGCAGGTCGGCGGGCGCGCCCACGGCCAGGCGGCCGGCCGGCAAACGCAGGGCGTCAGCCGGGCCACGGCTCAGCCGCGCCAGCAGCGTGGGCAGGTCAAGCAGGCCGTCTTGCACCAGACTCATGGCCAGGGGCAGCAGCAGTTGCACGCTGCTGATGCCCGGCTCGGTGGCGCCGAAGGGCGCCAGCTTGGCGTCGCGCTCATGGGGTTGGTGATGGCTGGATATGGCCGAGATCACCCCGCTCTGCACCGCCGCGCGCAGACCGTCGCGGTCGGCGCGGGTGCGCAGCGGCGGTTGCACGTGATACAGGCTGGAGAAGCCTTCCAGCGCCTCGTCGGTGAGGATCAGCTGGTACAGCGCCACATCGGCCGTCACCGGCAGGCCGCGGGCCTGGGCCTCGGCGATCAGCTGGGCGCCGCGGGCACTGGTTAGCTGGCTGAAGTGGGCGCGCACGCCGCTCTGCTCGACCAGCAGCAGGTCGCGGGCCAGGGCCACGGTCTCGGCTGTCTCCGGAATGCCCGGCAGGCCGAGGAAGCTGGCGGTGGCGCCTTCGTGGGCCAGGCCGCCTTCGGCCAGGTCCTGGTCCTGGGAGTGGAAGATCACCGTCAGGTCGAAGGTGGCCGCGTATTCCAGGGCGCGGCGCAGGGTGCGGTTGTTGCGAAAGCTTTCCAGGCCATTGCCGAAGGCCACGCAGCCGGCGTCGCGCAGGGCCACCAGTTCGGCCAGCTGTTCGCCTTCCAGGCCCTTGCTCAGGGCGCCAATCGGAAACACCTTGGCATGGCCGGCCTCGCGGGCGCGGTCAAGGATCAGCTCGGCCACCGCCGGGGTGTCCAGCACAGGTTTGGTAAAGGGCGGGCAGCACAGGCTGGTGACGCCGCCGGCCGCGGCGGCCAGGGTTTCGCTGGCGATATTGCCTTTGCGGCTATAGCCGGGTTCGCGCAGGGCGACATTCAGGTCGACCAGGCCGGGTGCGGCCACCAGGCCCTGGGCGGCGAGGGTCTTTTCCGCCACGAAGCCGGCCGGGGTCTGGTCGATGGCGACAATCTTGCCACCGTCGATAAACAGGTCGGCGACCCGATCGAGGCCACTGGCGGGGTCTATGACGCGGGCGCCGAGGATAGCTATACGCATCAGTTGTGCTCCTCGGTGTTGTCTTGATTGAGTTGGCGCTGGGCGTTCTGTCCGCTCATGGCCATGGACAGCACGGCCATGCGCACCGCGATGCCGTAGGTGACCTGGTTGAGGATCACCGACTGCGGGCCGTCGGCCACCGCCGATTCGATCTCCACGCCGCGGTTGATCGGCCCCGGGTGCATCACCAGGGCATCCGGCTTGGCCAGCTTCAGGCGCTCTTCGGTGAGGCCGAACAGGCGGTAGAACTCGCCCTCGCTGGGCAGCAGGCCGCCGGTCATGCGTTCACGCTGCAGGCGCAGCATGATCACCACGTCGACATCCTTGAGGCCGGCCGCCAGGTCGCTGTAGACGGTCACCCCGTACTGTTCGATGCCCACCGGCAGCAGGGTCTTGGGGGCTATCACGCGGATATCCGGGCAGCCCAGGGTCTTCAATGCCAGCATGTTCGAGCGGGCCACCCGCGAATGCAGGATATCGCCGACTATGGCCACCGATAGCTTCTCGAAGCCGCCCTTGTGCCGGCGGATGGTCAGCATGTCGAGCATGCCCTGGGTCGGGTGGGCGTGGCGGCCGTCGCCGCCGTTGATGATGGCCAGGTTCGGGCACACGTGTTCGGCGATAAAGTGCGCGGCGCCCGAGTCGGCATGCCGCACCACGAAGATGTCGGCGGCCATGGCTTCCAGGTTGCGCAGGGTGTCGAACAGGGTCTCGCCCTTGCTGGTCGAGCTGGTCGACACGTTGAGGGTGATCACGTCGGCCGACAGGCGCTGGGCGGCCAGCTCGAAGGTGGTGCGGGTGCGCGTGGAATTCTCGAAGAACACGTTGCACACGGTCTTGCCGCGCAGCAGCGGGACTTTCTTCACCGCGCGGGCGCCGACCTCGAGGAAGGAGTCGGCGGTGTCGAGGATTTCCGTCAGCAGCTCGCGTGGCAGGCCATCGAGGGAGAGGAAGTGGCGCAGCTGGCCTTGGTCGTTCAGCTGCAGCGGGCGCTTGGCGTCTATCGGCGTCATCGCAATCATTCTCGGTTGGCGAGCGTTTGCAGCTCGAGGGTCAGCGGCGCGGGGCCGGACAATTTTACCCGTTGATCGGCGGCCAGCGACAGGGTGGCGCCCACCACGTCGGGGCGGATCGGCAGTTCGCGGGCATTCAGGTCGAGCAGGCAAACCAGGGTCACGCTGGCCGGGCGGCCGTAATCGAACAGCTCATTCAGCGCGGCGCGGATGGTGCGGCCGCTCATCAATACGTCATCGATCAACACCAGGTGCTGGCCTTCGATCTCGAACGGCAGTTCGGACGGCCGCACCTGGGGATGCAGGCCGTTCTGGGTGAAGTCGTCACGGTAGAAGGACACATCCAGTATGCCCAGAGGCTCTTGGTTGCCCAGAGCCTCCAGCAGGGCCTGGGCGACCCACACGCCGCCGGTGCGAATGCCGATAAAGCGCGGCGCGCCGATCTGCCGGTTGTTCAGGTGCTGGGTCAGCGCCGCGGCCATTTGCGGTAGCAATTCGGCGGGGTTGGGCAGGCTCATGGCAACACTCCTTGGGGCGGGCTCAGCCCGAACAATTCTCTTCAAGCCAGCCCTGCAGCAAGAGCGCCGCGGCCAGGGCGTCGACTGGGCGTTCGCGGTAGCCGCTGTTCTGCCCCTGCTGCAGGCGCTGGCCCTTGGCTTCGTAGGTGGTCAGGCGTTCGTCATGGGTGTGCACGGGCAGGTTGAAGCGGCCATTCAGGCGACGGGCGAACTTTTCCGCGCGCTCGCTCATCTCGCTGGGGCTGCCGTCCATATTCAGCGGCAGGCCGACCACCAGGGCGTCCGGTTGCCATTCCTTGACCAGGGCTTCGACCTTTTGCCAGTCGGGCACGCCGTTCTGCGCCTTGAGGATGCACAGCTCGCGGGCCTGGCCGGTGATCACCTGGCCGACGGCGACGCCAATCTGTTTGCTGCCGTAGTCGAAGCCGAGCAGCAGGCGCAGCGGTTTTGCGTTCGCCTGGGCCATCAGGCGTGCCCGGATTGCGAGGTCAGCAGGCTGAGGTTGATGCCCAGGCGCGCGGCCGCGGCATTCAGGCGTTGATCGAAGGGCAGGTCGAAGAGGATGTCGTTATCCGCCGGGCAGGTCAGCCAGGCATTGTCCGTCAGCTCGGCTTCCAGCTGGCCGGCTTCCCAGCCGGCGTAACCCAGGGTGATCAGGTATTTTTCCGGGCCGGTGCCGTCGGCGATGGCGAACAGCACGTCCTGGGAGGTGGACAGGCCCAGCTCGCCCAGCTCCAGGGTGGCCTGGAACTGCGGGCCGGCGGGGTGCAGGACAAAGCCGCGGTCGGCCTGTACCGGGCCGCCGGCAAAAATCGGCAGCTTCTGGCACGAGGCGGGCGGTTCTTCGCCCGGGCGCAGCTGCTCGAGCACGTCGGCCAGGTTGAGGCCGTTGGGGCGGTTGATCACCAGGCCCATGGCGCCGTACTCGTTGTGATCGATCAGGTAGGTGACGGTCTGGGCAAAATGCGGATCGGCCATGTGCGGCATGGCGATCAGGAAGTGATGCTTGAGGTAGCTGGGGTTGGCGTCTTTCATGGCTTTAGTTTCAGGCTTCGCGCGGGTAGCTTCAAGCATCAGGCTTGTCACTATTGGGAAAAAACCAACTGGATCAGTTGCTGGAAAGTCGATCGCCGCGCTCGAAGCGCCAGGTGCGGATGATTTCCAGGCGATCGATATCGCTCAGGTCGCCGGTAAAGGGGGCGAAGGGGGCGGCCAGGCGCACGATGCGCAGGGCGCCTTGGTCCAGCACTTTCTGTCCCGAGGACTCCAGTACCTGCACCTCATACAGGGTGCCGTCGCGGTTGATCGACACCAGCAGGCGCAGGCTGCCATAGACGCCTTGGCGGCGGGCCTCGTCCGGATAGTTGAGGTTGCCGATGCGCTCGACCTTCTTACGCCATTCATCCTTATACCAGGCGCCCTTGTCGCGCATGGTCGAGGCGGCATTCAGGCGATGGATCTTCGGCCGCTTGGCATATGCCTGAATATCCTGCGCCAGTTCGGCTTCCAGGCTGGCGATTTCCGAGGACAGCTGGGTGCTGTCGAACACCGGGGCGGGGCGAGTCTGCGCCGTGGGTTTGGCTTCCTCGCGCTTGACCGGGGTCTTCTGCGGCTGCGGCGCGCGGGTGGCGACCGCCGCTTTCGGCGCTTGTGGGCGAGTCGCCGGCTGCTGCGGCGCGGCGGGCGGGGTGACGCGTTTGACCTGGGTGTCCTGAAACAGCGCCTGCTCGGTGGTCTTGGGCGCGGCTTTGTGTTCCAGGGTGCCGCTGCCTTGCTGGTTGTCCTGGGCGAGGAAGTCGGCCTCCTTGGGCTTCTCCTTGCTCTTGAAGGTCGACAGGGTGATTTCCAGGGTCTTGCTGAGCTGGTTCGGTTCGACCAGGGTGAAGCCCAGGCCGAGGATCAGTGCGGCGTGCAGGACGGCCGCGAGGAACAGGGTAAAGCCCAGCCGATCCGCCGGGCGTACGCTGGCGCTGGACAGTTCGGGTGGGTGGGCGGCTGCATTCATCGCGTTTCGGGTCTGCTCAGGTTGCCGCGCAGTCTGACGGCTTGGAGTGGCAAGCTGCAAGTTACACGCTTCAAGCTGCCACCTGCTTCAAGCTTTCGGCTTGTGGCTGGCGGCTTGCAGCTTGCCCGCGATGGCATCCATCAGGCGCTCGCCGATGCGGGTGTCGTAGGCCGCATCTATCTGGCGGATGCAGGTCGGGCTGGTGACGTTGATCTCGGTCAGGTGCTCGCCTATCACATCCAGACCGACGAACAGCAGGCCCTTCTCGCGCAGGGTCGGGCCGATGGCGGCGGCGATTTCGCGGTCGCGCTCGCTCAGGGGCCTGGCTTCGCCACGACCGCCGGCGGCCAGGTTGCCGCGGGTCTCGCCGGCAGCGGGGATGCGTGCCAGGCAATAGGGGATGGGTTCGCCATCGATCATCAGGATGCGCTTGTCGCCGTCCTTGATCCCCGGCAGGTAACCCTGGGCCATGATCTGTTGCTGGCCATGGTGGGTCAGGGTCTCGAGTATCACCGAGAGGTTGGGGTCGCCTTCGCGGTGGCGAAATATCAACGAGCCGCCCATGCCATCGAGGGGTTTGAGAATGATGTCACGCTGCTCTTTGGCAAACTCGCGCAGAATGTCGGCCCGGCGACTGACCAGGGTCGGCGGGGTGTATTGACTGAACTGGGTGGCAAAGTATTTTTCATTGCAGTCGCGCAGGCTCTGTGGGCGGTTGACTATCAACACGCCAGCCTGTTCGGCTTGTTCCAGCAGATAAGTGGAGTAGACGAACTCATTGTCGAAGGGCGGGTCCTTGCGCATCAGGATCACGTCGAGTTCGCTCAGGGGCATATCTTGCTCTTCGCCCAGCTCGAACCAGCGCTGTGGGTCGTTGAATACACTAAGCTGTGCAAGACGGGCGCGCGCTTCACCTTGTTTCTGGTACAGATCCTTCTGTTCCATATAGAAGAGTGACCAGCCGCGCGCTTGGGCGGCCAGGAGCATGGCCAGCGAGCTATCCTTCTTGAAATCGATCTGCTGGATGGGGTCCATGACTATGCCAAGGCGTATGCTCATGGTGTATCTCCGGAAAATAAGGCGTGAGCTGAAGAAGGCGGGAAGTTGCAATTATTGCCAGGGTGGCGCTGACGAAACGGGCGGTCAAGGAAAAACCTTGGCTTGCACGGCTTATAGATTGCGTCAGGAGACTGTGCTAAAAAGGCCCGACGATTGGGTTGTAGCCCATCGGTGACAGGGCCTCAGGCGCACGATATAACGCAAAATAATGACTCACCGAGGCGATGGTAGGGCAATCATGGAACAGCATTCCGAGGGTTTGAGGGTGATGGTGATCGACGACTCGAAAACGATTCGTCGTACCGCGGAAACCCTGCTGAAAAAGGTGGGCTGCGAGGTAATTACCGCAGTTGACGGCTTCGATGCCTTGGCAAAGATCGCCGATACCCATCCGAACATCATTTTTGTCGACATCATGATGCCGCGGCTCGATGGCTATCAGACCTGTGCCTTGATCAAGAACAACAGTGCCTTCAAATCCACCCCGGTGATCATGCTGTCCTCCAAGGACGGTCTGTTCGATAAAGCCAAAGGTCGCATCGTCGGCTCTGATCAGTACCTGACCAAACCCTTCAGCAAAGAAGAGTTACTCGGTGCCATCAAGGCCCACGTGCCGGACTTCACCCCGGTGGAGCAAGCCTCCTGACGTCTGGCTGCATCGCCTTAGACGCTTTTTAAAGTATTGGGAAACACCATGGCTCGAATTCTGATTGTTGATGACTCGCCGACTGAAATGTACAAGCTGACTGCCATGCTGGAAAAGCATGGTCATCAGGTGCTCAAGGCGGAAAACGGGGCAGACGGCGTGGCGTTGGCCCGTCAGGAAAAACCGGACGCGGTATTGATGGACATCGTCATGCCGGGCCTCAATGGCTTCCAGGCGACCCGTCAATTGACCAAAGACGCCGAGACCAGCCATATCCCGGTGATCATAGTCACCACCAAGGATCAGGAAACCGACAAGGTCTGGGGTAAGCGTCAGGGGGCCAAGGATTACCTGACCAAGCCGGTTGACGAAGACACCCTGGTGAAAACCCTGAATGCGGTATTGGCCGGCTAAGAACGCCGTGTCAGTCCGCAATTAAATAAGAATAAGGCCGCAGTTGGCATGCCGGACGCGCAAACACCTTTTCAAACCCTTCTCGATATCGATCAGCTGTGTCGAGCACTGGCTGCCGGGCTGCCATCGCAGCAGGCGCTGGTGCAGACCTGGAGCGGTATCGGCTTTCGCATGGGCGAACGCTTCTTCGTCGCGCCCATGGGCGAGGTGGGCGAGGTTCTGCACGAGCCGCGTTACACCCTGTTGCCCGGGGTCAAGAGCTGGGTCAAGGGGGTGGCCAACGTGCGTGGTCGCCTGCTGCCGGTCATGGATCTGTGTGGCTTCTTCGGCCATGAGCTGTCACCGCTGCGCAAGAAACGGCGGGTGCTGGTGGTCGACCATCAGGACGTCTTTGCCGGCCTGACGGTCGATGAAGTCTTCGGTATGCAGCATTTTCCGGTGGACACTTTCACCGAGCGGCTGCCGCCGCTCGAAGCGGCCATCGCGCCCTTTATCCATGGAGTCTTTCAACGTGAACAGCCCTGGTTGGTGTTCAGCCCACACGCGCTGGCCCAGAACCAGGGTTTTCTCGACGTGGCGTATTAATAGCTTTTCGGTGGGGCCGGCTTTGTCGGCCTTTTGGCGTTACATGGGAACCGTAGTGCGGTCGGTCCAGGCGGGGGCCAGTAAATGAAAAAACTAAACACAGGCAATTTGTTAGCGGGTACGCGCAGCAGCACATTGATCGCGGGGCTGTTTATCGTCCTGATCGTCTCCATCGTGTTGTTGTTTGCCAACTTCGCCTATCTCAACACCCAGTCCAACTACGACACCGAATACATCGGCCACTCCGGTGAGCTGCGTGTGCTATCCCAGCGTATTGCGAAAAACTCCACGGAAGCCGCAGCCGGTACGGCTGAGGCGTTCGCCCTGTTGCGCGATGCGCGCAACGACTTCCAGACCCGTTGGGGCTTCCTGACCGATGGCAGCGAGGAAAGTGGTTTGCCGTCGGCACCTGAGTCGCTGCAGCCACAGATGGCCGCGGTGCAGCAGGACTGGGACACGCTGCGGCAGAATACCGACGCCATTCTGGCCAACGAACAAACCGTACTGTCGCTGCACCAGGTAGCCGCGACCCTGGCGGAAACCATTCCGCAGCTGCAGGTCGAGTACGAAGAAGTGGTCGACATCCTGCTGGAAAGCGGTGCGCCGGCGGCCCAGGTGTCGGTGGCCCAGCGCCAGTCGCTGCTGGCCGAACGTATCCTCGGTTCGGTGAACAAGGTGCTGGCCGGTGACCAGGACTCGGTGCAGGCCGCCGACATGTTCGGTCGCGATGCCAGCCTGTTCGGCCGCGTACTCAACGCCATGCTGGAAGGCAACGCGGCCATGGAGATTTCCAAGGTCAGCGACGCCGAAGCGCTCGAGCGCCTGGCGGAAATTTCCGAGCTGTTCGAATTCGTTTCCGGTTCGGTGGATGAAATCCTCGAAACCTCGCCTGAGCTGTTCCAGGTGCGCGAATCGGCCAACGTGATCTTCAGCGTTTCGCAAACCCTGCTGGATAAAGCCTCAGAGCTGGCTGTCGGCTTCGAGACACAGGCCGAAGGCCGTGCTCTGAACACCCTGTTCGGCTATGTGCTGGGGGTATTGGCGCTCGCCTCGATCATCCTGATCGGTCTGGTCATGGTGCGGGAAACCAGCCGCCGTCTGGGTGAAACCGCCGAGAAAAACGAACGTAACCAGGCGGCGATTCTGCGCCTGCTCGACGAAATCGCCGACCTCGCCGACGGTGACCTGACCGTGGCCGCGACGGTAACCGAAGACTTCACCGGTGCCATCGCCGACTCCATCAACTACTCCATCGACCAGCTGCGCGACCTGGTAGCCACCATCAACCTGACCGCCGTGCAGGTAGCCGGCGCGGCCCAGGAAACCCAGGCCACGGCGATGCACCTGGCCGAGGCTTCCGAGCACCAGGCCCAGGAAATTGCCGGGGCATCGGCGGCGATCAACGAAATGGCCGTGTCGATTGACCAGGTATCGGCGAACGCCTCGGAGTCCTCCGCGGTAGCGGAACGTTCCGTGGCCATCGCCAACAAGGGTAACGAGGTGGTGCACAACACCATCACCGGCATGGATAACATCCGTGAGCAGATCCAGGACACCTCGAAGCGGATCAAACGCCTCGGTGAGTCGTCCCAGGAGATCGGTGACATCGTTAGCCTGATTAACGACATTGCCGACCAGACCAACATCCTCGCCCTGAACGCCGCGATCCAGGCCTCCATGGCCGGTGACGCGGGTCGCGGCTTCGCCGTGGTAGCGGACGAGGTACAGCGCCTCGCGGAACGTTCCTCGGCGGCCACCAAGCAGATCGAAGCGCTGGTCAAGACCATTCAGACCGACACCAACGAAGCGGTTATCTCCATGGAGCAGACCACTTCCGAAGTGGTGCGCGGCGCCCGTCTGGCGCAGGACGCCGGGGTGGCCCTGGAAGAGATCGAGAAGGTATCCAAGACCCTCGCGGCCTTGATCCAGAACATCTCCAACGCCGCTCGTCAGCAGGCCTCTTCGGCCGGTCATATTTCCAACACCATGAACGTGATCCAGGAGATCACTTCGCAAACCTCGTCCGGTACCACGGCCACCGCCAAGAGCATTGGTAACCTGGCCAAGATGGCCAGCGAGATGCGTAAGTCGGTGTCCGGCTTTACCTTGCCGGGTGGGGAACAGGCCTAGGTCAGCGGCCTGCATGCGCCTGAACGGGCGCGCGCAGGCCTGCCGCGAGGCGCAGCGAGGTGCACGAAATGCAGTCAGGCGTCTGGGCCTTGCAGCAACTGGTCGACATGTCCGCCACGGAGTTTCGTGAGTGGCAGGTGTTGCTGGAGGAGCGTACCGGGGTCGTGCTCAACGAGCGCCGCCGGGCGTTTTTGCAGACCAATCTGACCGCGCGGATGCGCGAGTTGGGGGTGGCCGATTACGCCACCTACTACCGCCAGGTCACCGCTGGCCCGCGAGGGGCGGTGGAGTGGTCGACCCTGCTGGATCGGCTGACCGTGCAGGAAACCCGTTTTTTTCGTCATCGTCCGTCTTTCGAGGTGCTCGAGCGCTATCTGGCCGAGCGTCTGCAGCAGGGTTTGGGCAAGCCCTGGGAAATGTGGAGCGTGGGCTGCTCCAGCGGCGAAGAGCCCTATTCGATGGCGATCAGTGCCGCCGAGGTGCTGCGCGACACCGATAAACCCGAACACTTTGCGGTAACAGGTACCGATATCAGCCTCAACGCCCTGAGCAAGGCGCGCGATGGTCAGTACGGCGCACGTCGGCTGGAGCAGATAGATGCAGACCTGTGCCAGCGTTATTTCCTGGCGCAGGAGGATGGGCGCTTCAAGGTAGTGCCGAGCTTGGCCGCGCGCATGTGTTGCGCCAGGCTCAATGTGCTGGAGTTGGCGAAGGCGCCAATGTCCGGCATGGACGTCATTTTTTGTCAGAACTTGCTGATCTATTTTCGTCGCTGGCGTCGCCGCGAGATACTCAACCGCCTGGCCGAGCGCCTGGCACCGGGTGGTCTGCTGGTGGTGGGAGTGGGCGAGGTGGCGGGTTGGCAACATCCGGAGTTGATCCCGGTGGCCGACGAGCGAGTGCTGGCGTTTACCCGCAGGGGATAACAGGCTGTTGAAAAACGTGGGTGAGGCAGCCAGTGCAAGGCGCAACGAGCAACGGGAGTAACAGCCGAAGGCTGGCCCGAAGGGCGAGCGCTAGCGAGTCAAAACAGGCGAGGACGCGGAGTTTACGAGCTGTAAATGAGCAGTCCGAGCCTGTTTTTAACGCAGCAATGGCAACGCAGGTAGTTTTTAAACAGCTTGATAAGGCAGAGCCAAGTTTATGAGTGGAGTGGCTATGGGTGATCGGCACGATTATGTCGCCCTGGAATGGGTCAAGGGCGAGATCGCGGAAACCCTGAAACAGGCACGTCAGGCGCTGGAGGCGTTCGTCGAGAACCCCCAGGACGCTACCCGCATGCGTTTCTGCCAGACCTATGTGCATCAGGTGCTGGGCACCTTGCAGATGGTCGAGTTCTTCGGCGCGGCCTTGCTGGCCGAGGAAATGGAGCAGCTGACCCAGGCGCTGATCGACGGCCGGGTGACCAACCAGGGCGAAGCCCTGGAAGTGCTGATGCAGGCGATCCTGCAGTTGCCGGTGTACCTCGACCGGATTCAGACCGCCCGCCGCGACCTGCCGATGGTGGTGTTGCCGCTGCTCAACGACCTGCGCGCGGCCCGTGGCGAGAAACTGCTGTCGGAAACCAGCCTGTTCACCCCCGACATGTCCGGGCGTACCCCGGCCTTGTCCCAGGATTCCATCGCCCAGCTGCGCACCGCCGAGCTGCCGGTGTTGCTGCGCAAGCTGCGGCAGATGCTGCAAATGGCCCTGGTCGGGGTGATCCGCAACCAGGACCTGCCGACCAACCTGGGCTATATGGCGCGGGTGTTCGCCCGCCTGGAAAACCTCTGCAAGGACTCGCCGCTCGGCCCACTGTGGCAGATCGCCTCGGGTCTGGTCGAAGGTCTGGCCAATGGCAGCGTGAGCAATGGCACCTCGGTGCGCACCCTGCTGCGCCAGGTCGACAAGGAACTCAAGCGCCTGCTCGAGCAGGGTGCCGATGGCCTCAACCAGGCTGCCCCCGATGAACTGAGCAAGAACCTGCTGTTCTATGTGGCCAAGGCCTCTGCCCAGTCGCCGCGGCTGCGCAGCCTGAAAGATCAATACCGTCTCGACGACGCCCTGCCCGACAACGAGGTGGTCGACGAAGAGCGCGCCCGCCTGGCCGGCCCTGACCGCGATGCCATGCGCTCGGTGGTGGCGGCCCTGTGCGAAGAGCTGGTGCGGGTCAAGGACAGCCTCGATCTGTTTGTGCGCAGCGACCGCTCCAACGTCGCCGACCTGGATGCCCTCGGCGCACCGCTCAAGCAGATCGCCGACACCCTGGCCGTGCTGGGCTTCGGTCAGCCGCGCAAGGTGATAGCCGACCAACTCGAAGTCATCAACAGCCTGGCCAAGGGCCAGGGCGAGCCGAGCGACGCGGTACTGATGGATGTCGCCGGCGCCCTGCTGTATGTCGAGGCGACCCTGGCCGGCATGGCCGGGCCCGCGCAAGACGCGGGCCGCGAAGAAAGCCATCTGCCTACCACCGATGTGGCGCAGATTCACCAGTTGGTGATCAAGGAAGCGCGCAACGGCCTGGAGCAGGCCAAAGACGCCATCATCGAATTTATCGCCTCGCAGTGGAACCACGAACACCTGGCGCGTGTGCCCGAGCTGCTGACCCAGGTGCGCGGCGGCCTGGCGATGATCCCGCTGCGGCGCGCGGCCGATCTGCTGAATGCCTGCAACCGCTATATCCAGGAACAACTGCTGGCGCGCAAGGCCGTGCCCAACTGGCAGAACCTCGACACCCTGGCCGATGCCATCACCAGCGTCGAGTATTACCTCGAGCGCCTGTCCGAAGACCACGCCACCCAGGGCGACCTGATTCTCGACGTGGCCGAAGAAAGCCTGGAAAGCCTGGGCTATCCGCTGAAAGAGAAACCCTCGATCCTCGATCGTGTCGCGCCGACCGTTGCGTCCTTCGCGCCGCTGGCCGACCCGCTGGACGAGATGGAAGTGCTCGCCGCCGAGCCAGAACCTGAGCCTGAGCTAGAGCTATCAATAGAGCTGCCAGTGGCAGCTGCGGACGAACCCGCGCAAGCCTTGAGCCTGGAGCTGAGTGACGATTTCAGCGCGGAGTTCGCCGAGCTGGGCTCCACCCGCCTGGAGCAGCCTGAACCCGAGTTGCCTGGCGCAACAGCCGAAACTGATCTGCAACCGCTCGACTTCGACGAGGCGCCGCTGGAGTTCGACTCCCTGCCGCTGGCCGAGGTGCAGGCCGAGTCCGAACCGCTATTCAGCGGCGAAGAGATAGAGTTCGAAGCCCTGGACTTCGATGCCCAGGATAACCCGGCCGACTGGGATGCCGCCGAACTGGCTGCCTTGGAGCTGCCTGAGGTCGAGCTGCCCAGCGCCCCGCCGGCCACGCCTGCGGCAGAGCCTGCGCTGTCGATGGCCGATGTGATGGCCGCACCGGTGCAGGCGATCAACCCGCCGGCTCTCGATGTACCGCCGAGCCTGCTGCCGCCACCGACGGATGAAGAGCCGGTCGATGAAGAACTGATGGAAGTCTTTACCGAGGAAGTCGGTGAGGTGCTGGAAACCATTGCCGAGTACTTCCCGCAGTGGTGCGCCGATAGCGAGAACAAGGATGCCCTGACGGAGATCCGCCGCGCTTTCCACACCCTCAAGGGCAGTGGCCGCATGGTGCGGGCCCTGGTGATAGGCGAGCTGGGCTGGGCGATCGAGAACCTGCTCAACCGCGTGCTGGATCGCAGCATCAAACCCGACGCCGAGGTGCAACAGGTGATCGCCGAGGTGGTCGCCCTGATGCCCGCCTTGGTCGATGAGTTCGCCAGCAAGGCCCAGCGTCAGCGCGATGATGTCGACCAGTTGGCCGCCACCGCCCACGCCTTGGCCAGGGGGCAGAGTCGCCCAAAAACTGACGCCCCGGTTGCGCAGGTAGCCGAGCCAGAGGGCGAAGTGGTAGCTGCCGAAGCCGTACCTGCAGAAGTGGAAGGGCTCGACCCACAGTTATTGGAAATCTTCCGCAATGAAGCGGAAATGCACCTCGATACCCTGGTCGGCTTCCTCGCCGACTGTGCCCAGGAACTGCCGCAGCCGGTGACGGATGACCTGCAGCGCGCCCTGCATACCCTCAAGGGCAGCGCGTCCATGGCCGGCATAGTGCCGGTAGCCGAGATCGCCTCGCCGCTGGAGCGCCTGGTCAAGGAGTTCAAAGGCAACCTGATCCCCATGGATCTGGCCGAAGCCGAACTCTTGAGCAGTGCCGAGAAACTCTTCCGCCTGGGCCTGGCGCAACTGGAAAGCCAGCCATTGGCCGTCTTGCCGGGTGCCGCCGAATTCCTCGCACGGGTGCAGAAACTGCACGACGAACGCCTGGACAGCGCGGCCGCCAGTCGTCAGGGCGAGCAGGGTGAAAAGCGCGATCCGCAGATGATCAGCATCTTCCTCGCCGAAGGCATGGACATCCTGCTGGATGCCGAAGACCTGCTGAAGCGTTGGCACGCCCACCCCTCCGAGCGTCAGGAGCTGAGTGCCTTACTGGATGAATTGACCACCCTGGGCCGCGGCGCGGACATGGCCGAGCTGCCGCAGATCGAAGAGCTCTGCGAAGCCTTGCTCGACCTCTATGGCGCGGTGGAAGAGGGCCGCCTGGCGGTCAGCGAGCGGTTCTTCAGCGTGGCCGAACAGGCCCACGAAGGCCTGATCGGCATGATGGATCAGGTGGCGGCCGGTTTGCAGGTCAGCGCTCGCCCGGAGCTGGTGAGCGCCCTGCGCGCCCTGCTCGAAGAAGCGCTGGACCCCAGCACCCTGGCGCTGTTGTCCAATGCTGGCGTCGAGGGCATGCAGATTGTCGAGCTGGATGCCGCCACTGCCGCGCTGGAACAGGCGCAACTTGCCGACTTGGACGCCAACCAAGATTGCGCCGAGCTTGCCGTAGAGCCAGAGCCAGAGCCAGAGCTGCCGGCCGTGGAAAGCCTGGAACTGACGGAAGCCACCGGCAGTAGCTACGAGGCGCTGGACGAGGAAATGGTGGCGATCTTCCTCGAAGAGGCCGTCGATATTCTGGAAAGCGCCGGCCAGGCCCTGGAGCGGTGGCTGGCCGACAGCAGCAACAAGGCCGCGCTGTCGTCCCTGCAGCGCGATCTGCATACCCTCAAAGGCGGCGCACGCATGGCCGAGATTCGCCCTATCGGCGATCTCGCCCATGAGCTGGAGTCCTTGTACGAAGGCCTGGTGGACCGCCGTTACAGCTTTTCCGCGGAACTGGGCAGCCTGTTGCAACAGAGCCACGATTGCCTGGCGCAGCTGCTGGAACAGTTGCAGGCGCGGGCCAAGATGCAGCCGCCGCTCGAGCTGATCGAGGCGATTCGCGGTTTCCGTCAAAGTGGTGGGCAGAGCTTGCCTGCGGCCCTGGCCCCGCTCGAGACTGATCCCGAAGCCGAAGCCGAAGCCGAAGCCGAAGCCGAAGCCGAAGCCGAAGCCGAAGCCGAAGCCGAAGCCGCGCCGGCCGAGCCAGTCGCGAGTGATGAGGGCGAGTTGCCTTTGGCGCAGCTTGACGCCACGCCCGAACTCCAAGACTCGCTGGATGAGTCGCTGGATGAGTCGCTGGAACTGCTGGATGTGCAGTCCGCCCTCGCGGCCGAACTGGATGCACCGCTTGAGGGTAGCGTCGAACACACGCTGAATTTGGAGCCTGAGCCTGAGCCTGAGCCTGAGCCTGAGCCTGAGCCTGAGCCTGTCCTAGCCGACCTGCCGGCTCCGTCAGCCCCAGCACCTGCGCTTGTCGATGAGCGTGATCCGGAGCTGGTGGAGATCTTCCTCGAAGAAGGTTTCGACATTATCGACAGCGCCGGCGCGGCCTTGCAGCGCTGGATGGAGGACGTGAATAACAGCCTCGAGCTGGAGTCCCTGCAACGCGATCTGCACACCCTCAAGGGCGGTGCGCGGATGGCCGAGATCCGCGAGATCGGTGATCTGGCCCACGAGCTGGAGTTCCTCTACGAGGGCCTGGGCGATGGTCGCCTGCGCGCCAGCCCGGTGCTGTTCAGCCTGCTGCAGAGCTGCCACGACAGCCTGGCGGGCATGCTCGAGGCGGTGCGCGGCAATCGCGGCGTACCCAGTGGGGCGGCGTTGATCGACACCATCAAGCGCTTCCGCGCCAATCCGAATGAGCAGCTGAGCATGCCCTCGACGGTGCAGCTCAAGGCCGCCGAGGCCGCACAGGACGAGGATGCCGAGGAGGATATTCTCGATATCTTTCTGGAAGAAGGCGACGACCTGCTGGAGGCCATGGAGGTCGCCATCGGGCGTTGGGAAGCCGACCGCGAAGACGGCGCCGCCATCGATGACATGCTGCGCATTCTGCATACCCTCAAGGGCGGTGCGCGGTTGGCCGGGCAGAAACGTCTGGGCGATCTGACCCACAACCTCGAGCAGCACCTGACCGAAGCCCAGAGCCAGGGCGCGCCTTGGCCGCAGAGCTTGTTCCTCGACGTGCAGTCGGGCTTCGAAGGCTTGCAGCTGGAACTCGATGGCCTGCGCCAACGTTTGAGTGACAGCCTCGCGGCCGATGCGGCTGACGCCGCCCATGCGCCCAGCAGCGTCAGTGCCGTGGCCGAACCTGCTGCGCCCGCAACCAAGCTGCAGTCGCCTATTGTGGCGGCCAGCGTCAAGCCGGCCCAGGAGCTGGTGGCCAAGGTCCTGCCCTTTGTGCGCCGCGCCCAAGAGGCCGCCCAGGAGGCCGCGTCGCGGCGCGCCCCGCAGGAGCTGGTCAAGGTGCCTGCCGAGCTGCTCGAAGGCCTGGTCAACCTGGCCGGTGAGACCTCGATCTTCCGCGGTCGGGTCGAACAGCAGGTCAGCGACTTCGGCTTCACCCTGAGCGAGATGGAAGCCACCATCGACCGCGTGCGCGACCAGTTGCGCCGCCTCGATACCGAAACCCAGGCGCAGATCCTCAGCCGCATCCAGGCCGAAGCCGAGCGGGTGGGTTACGAAGACTTCGACCCGCTGGAGATGGACCGCCACTCGCAGCTGCAGCAGTTGTCCCGGGCGCTGTTCGAGTCGGCCTCCGACTTGCTCGACCTCAAGGAAACCCTGGCGGCGCGTAACCGCGACGCGGAAACCCTGCTGCTGCAACAGGCGCGGGTCAACTCCGAGCTGCAGGAAGGCCTGATGCGCACCCGCATGGTGCCCTTCGACCGCCTGGTGCCGCGTCTGCGCCGCATCGTCCGGCAGATTTCCGGCGAACTGGGCAAGCAGGTGGAGTTCCACGTCGGCAATGCCGAAGGCGAAATGGACCGTACCGTGCTGGAGCGCATAGTCGCGCCGCTGGAGCATATGCTGCGCAACGCCGTCGACCATGGCATCGAGGCCGCCGCGGTGCGCCGCGCCGCCGGCAAGCCGGAGTCGGGCAACATTCGCCTGAGCCTGGGCCGCGAGGGCGGCGACATAGTCCTCACCCTGGCCGACGACGGTGGCGGCATCCGTCTGGATGCGGTCAGGCGCAAGGCCATCGAGCGCGGGCTGATGGATGCCGACTCGGACCTGAGCGACTACGAGGTGCTGCAATTTATCCTCGAGGCAGGCTTCTCCACCGCCGAGAAGGTCACGCAGATTTCCGGGCGTGGCGTCGGCATGGACGTGGTCCACTCCGAGGTCAAACAGCTCGGCGGCGCCATGAGCATCGAGTCGCTGCCCGGCAGCGGCACCACCTTCACCATCCGCCTGCCCTTTACCGTCTCGGTCAACCGGGCGCTGATGGTGCTGTCCGGCGAAGACCTCTACGCCATTCCGCTGAACACCATCGAAGGCATAGTGCGCATATCGCCCTACGAGCTGGAAGCGCTCTATGGACAGAGCGGCTCCGCCGCGGGCGCGCCCGATGCGCCGCGCTTCGAGTACGCCGGTCAGGCCTACGAGCTGCGCTACCTGGGCGACCTGCTGAACAACGGCCAGCAGCCCAAGCTGGTGGGCCAG
>Ga0209343_10003621_pt1 | contig 19369 bp, 16 predicted proteins | sample RifCSPlowO2_02_FD_184026 | JGI IMG/M metagenome (GOLD analysis project Ga0209343, IMG submission 184026) | Groundwater microbial communities from Rifle, Colorado - Rifle CSP2_plank lowO2_0.2 (SPAdes) (version 2) | ecosystem: Environmental > Aquatic > Deep subsurface > Groundwater | place... | reverse complement strand
GCAGGGCGCGAGCCCCGGCGCCAACCGGCGACTCATGGGGATGAACGTGGAGATCGACGTCCGTCACGTGCTGCCGGCCGTGCGCGTCCCGACGCTGATCCTCCACAACGACGGCGACCGGAGCGTTCCGGTCGAGTACGGGCGCTACATGGCCGAGCGGATCCCCGGGGCGAAGTACGTGGAGCTGCGGGGTGACGACCACCTGCCGTGGATCGGCAACGCCGACGCGATCCTCGACGAGCTCGAGGAGTTCCTGACGGGCGTGCGGCGCGGGCCGGAGCCCGACCGCGTGCTCGCGACCGTGATGTTCACCGACATCGTCGACGCGACGGCGAAAGCCGGCGAGCTGGGCGACCGGCGCTGGCGCGACCTGCTCGACGCCCACCACGCGCTGGTCCGCGAGCAGCTCGCGAAGTTCCGCGGGCGCGAGATCGACACCGCGGGCGACGGCTTCCTCGCGGCCTTCGACGGTCCGGCCCGCGCGGTGCGCGCCGCGTGCTCGATCAGCGAGGGTGTGCGCGCCCTCGGCCTCGCGATCCGGGCGGGGCTCCACACGGGCGAGTGCGAGGTGATGGGGCCGAAGCTCGGCGGCGTGGCCGTGCACATCGGCGCCCGCGTCGCCGCGCTCGCCGGGGCCGGCGAGGTCCTGGTCTCGAGTACGGTGCGCGACCTCGTGGCCGGCTCGGGGCTCCGGTTCACGGACCGCGGGGCGCACACCCTCAAGGGCGTCCCCGGGGAGTGGCATCTCTTCGCAATCGGAAAGGACAGCCAGGCATGAGCGACCTGCTCTACGAGGTGAAGGACAAGATCGCGACCATCACGCTGAACCGGCCCGACAAGCTGAACGCCTTCACCGGGCCGATGATCGACGCGTGGGCGAAGGCGCTCGCGGAAGCGCAGGCGGACGACGCCGTGAACGTGCTCGTCGTCACCGGAAGCGGCCGCGCGTTCTGCGCGGGCGGCGACGTCGGGCGGATGAAGGAGGGCAAGCCGACGCCGCTCGACAACAAGAACCAGCTCTGGGAGAACATCCACCGCGTGCCGCGGACGCTCGAGGCGATGGACAAGCCGGTGATCGCGATGGTCAACGGCCTCGCCGTCGGCGCGGGCATGGGGATGTGCCTCATGTGCGACGTGCGCATCGCTTCCGACGAGGCGCGCTTCTCGACGGGCTACGTGCGCGTGGGGCTGGTCCCCGGCGACGGCGATACTTACTTCCTGCCGCGGCTCCTCGGGCCCGCGAAGGCGCTCGAGCTCCTCTGGACCGCCGACTTCGTGGACGCGCAGGAGGCGCTGCGCCTCGGGATCGTGAACCGCGTCGCGCCCACGGGCGACCTCGCCCAGCAGACGCAGACGCTCGCGCGGCAGATCGCCGACGGGCCCCAGGTGCCGATCCGCATGATCAAGCGGCTCGTCTACCAGAGCCTGCGCCTGGACCTCCGCACGCACCTCGACCTCGTCTCCTCGCACATGGCCGTCGTGCGCGACACGCTCGACCACGCCGAGGGCGTCGCCGCGTTCAAGGAGAAGCGGCCGCCGAAGTTCCTGGGCCGCTGACGCGCCCGGCCGCGGCGCTCCTCGCCTGCTGCCTGAGCTTCTTCTGGGCTCAGAGCTCGCGGGCCGTCCTCTACAGCGCCATGCCCGCGCTGTCGCTCGAGACGGGGCTCGACCCGGCGCGGATCGGCCTGCTCACCGGCACGCTCTACGCCGGTTACGCGGTCGCGCTCTGGGCGTCGGGCTTCCTGCCGCTCGGACGCCGGCGGGCGATCGTCGGCGGGTTCCTGCTGACCGCGCTCGGCAACGTCGCGTTCGCGCGCAGCCACTCGCTCGGCGCGATGCTCGTGATCGCGGCCCTCGGCGGCGCCGGCATCGGCCTCTATCTGCCTCGGGGCACGGCGGTGATCGTCGAGACGTTCCCTCCGGCGGCGCGCGCCCGTGCCATGGGGTGGCACGAGGTCTCGGCCAGCGCCGGGCTCATGCTCGGGTCGCTCTACGTGGGCGCGCTGCTGCTCTGGGTGGACTGGCGGACCACGGTCGCGCTCTGGTCCGTCGTGGGCGTCGCCGTGTGCCTCGCGGTCTGGCGCTGGGTTCCGGAGGGGCCGGCGACGGCCGCGCGCGGCGCCCCCGGCCGCCTGCCGCTCGACGCGCGCATGCCGGCGCTCGCGGCGATGGGCGGCGCGTGCTTCGCGATCATCGCGGGATTCTTCACGATGCTCCCGACCATCGCGGCCCGCGGCTTCGGCGTGGCGCCCGCCGCGGCGGCGAGCTTCACCGGCTGGACGCGCTCGAGCGGGCTCGTCGGCGCGCTCGCCGGCGGGTGGGCCGCGGACCTCGCGGGGCGGCTCCCGAGCCTCACCGCGTGGTTCCTGGTGGCGCTCGTCGCGGTCGCGGGGCTGGCGTTCCTCGACTACGGCGCGGCGTTCGGCGCGCTCGTCGTGGTCATGACGGTCGCGGCGAGCGCGGGCGCCACCGCCTACTACGCGCTCCTCGGCGACGCCTATCGCCCCGACGAGCGCGAGCGCGTGTTCAGTGTGGTCGCCGCCGCCGCCTCACTCGTCGGCTCGGTGGCGACACCCGTGGCGCTCGGCGTCGTGCTCAGCGCGTTCTCGGCGCGCGCGACGCTGGTGGCGCTCGCGGGCGCGCCGCTCCTGGGACTCGCCGGTGTCCTCGCGTTCAGGCGCGCGACGCGGGCGGTGCGCGGGGCTGGGGCGCCGGAGCCCGGCGCCCTCAGGTAGCCGAGTAGGCGCGGTACTCCATCTGCGCGGCGATCTTCACGCGCGCGTCCGCGCCCCAGAAGCGCTCGACCAGGTAGAGCCCGAGGTCGAGCGCCGACGCGACGCCGCCGGCGGTCACCACCTGGCCCTCGTCCACGATCCGCCGGTCGCTCACGACCTCGCGGCAGAGCGGGCGCAGGAGGTCGAGCGCGCGGTGGTGCGTGGTCGCGCGCTTGCCCCGGAGGTAGCCCGCGCGACCGAGCAGGAGCGCACCCGTGCAGACCGAGGCCACGGGCCGCGCCGTGCCCCACGTGCGGAGGTATTCGAGCAAACGCGCGTCGTCCATCAGGCTCCGGGCGCCCAGACCGCCCGGGACGTAGAGGAGGTCGAAGCGCGCGAGATCCTCGTAGACGCCGTCCGGCTTGACGACGAGCCCGGTCTCGTCCGCGATCTCGGGTTCGGTGCCGACGATCCGGTGGGTCACCTCGGGATCGATCGACATGGTCGCGACGCGGCGGAGCGCGTCGTAGCCGCCGACCAGGTCGAGGAAGGTCAGCCGCGGGAAGACGAGGAATGCGATCCGCTTGATCGGCACGATGTCAGGCGGGCTCGACGGAGGCCTTGTGGCGCTGCGCGAGCGCCTGATAGGCGGCGGGGTTCACGCGCACCCAGTACTCGGCGGGCGTGCCCGCGAGCGCGCCACGCACCTTCGCGGGGACGCCGACCGCGAGCATGCCGTCGGGGACCTCGGTCTCGGGCGTGACGAGCGCTCCCGCCGCGACCATGGCCCGGACGCCGATGCGCGCACCGTCGAGGACGGTGGCGCCGTTGCCGACCAGGGCCTCCTCACCGATGGACGCGGCGTGCACGGTACAGTTGTGGCCGACCGTCGCGCCCGGACCCACCTCGGTGCCGGAGTGCGGTGTGACGTGGATGACCGAGCAGTCCTGCACGTTCGCGCCGCGGCGGATCACGATCGGGTTGAAATCGGCCCGGAGGACGGCGTTGTACCAGACGGAGGCGTTTTCCTCGACCGTGACGTCGCCCACGATTACCGCGGTCGGCGCGACGAACGCCGTCGGATGGACGGTCGGGCTCTTCCCCTCGAAGCTGAACAGTGGCATGGGCTCTGCCCTCGCAGTATGCTCGAATGTGCCCACACATCTTACGCGAAGCCGGACGCCACGGAGACGCGAATGCCAAATCCGAGGATCGTCGCCGTCGCCACCGCGACCCCGCCGCACCGCTTCACGCAGGCGGCGCTGCTCGCGCTGGCCGGCTACGGGGACACGCAGCGCCGCGCGTTCTTCGAGCGGAGCGGCATCGAGGCGCGCCACCTGTACCTCGATCCCGCGACGTTCCGTCCGGACGAGACCGTGGACCAGCTCAACGAGCGGTTCCGCCGTGGCGCGCTGGAGGTGGGCGAGGCGGCCGCGCGGCGCGCGCTGGATCGCGCCGGATGGACGCCCACCGATGTCGACTTCCTGGCGACCACCACCTGCACCGGCCGGCTCACGCCGAGTCTCGACGCGCATCTGATCGGCCGGCTGGGATGCCGCCCCGACGTCCAGCGCGTGCACGTGGGCGACACGGGCTGCGCGTCCGCCATGGTCGCCCTGCAGCAGGCGGTCAACTACCTGCACGCGTCCCAGGGCCGGCGGGCGCTCGTGCTCGCGGTCGAGATCTGCTCGACCGCCTATTTCCTCGACGACCGGCTCGAGAGCGCGGTCGCGCACGCGATCTTCGCGGACGGCGCGGGCGCGCTCGCCCTCGGCATCGAGGGCGCCGGGCCCGAGATCCTGGCGCACCACACGCTGTTCCGTCCGGAGCACCTCGGCGCGATGGGCTTCGAGTACCCGGGCGGGCGGCCGCGCGTGATCCTCTCGAAGGACGTGCGGCGCATCGGCGCGGCGATGATGGGCGAGATGGCGACGCAGCTCATGGCCCTGCAGGGGCTCAAACGCGAGGACGTCCGCTACTGGGTTCTGCACTCGGCGGGCCGGCGGGTGATCGACCGCGCCCGGGCGCTGCTCGAACTGGACGAGGCCCAGGTGGCGGTCTCGCGGGAGGTGCTCCGCCGTTACGGCAACATGTCGTCGGCGACGATCCTGTTCGTGCTCGAGGAGACACTGCGGGCGGCCGCGCCTGTCCCGGGCGAGTGGGGGCTCATGATCGCGCTCGGACCCGGCTTCGCCGCCGAAGGAGCCCTGCTCCGATGGTAGGGATCGCATCTGTCTCGGGCCACCCACGGAGCTCGCGGTCTCACGGCCCCCGCGACGAACGGAGCCGGGCCGCGCCCATCTCGGGCCACCCACGGAGCTCGCGGCCTCACGGCCCCCGCTACAATTGATGCGCCGCACCGCCGGGGCGCTCGAGCTGCTCGACGGGCCCGTGCCCATGGCCGACCGCGCGGCCGCGCTCGCGGACATCGAGCGACTCTCCTCGTGGTTCGGCGGTTACGCGCTCACGCTCCGGGAGGTGCACCGGCTCGCAGCACGCGCGCCGGGCGACCGCGCCCTCGTCGTCCTCGACATCGGGGGCGGCGCCGCCGGTCTCGCGGTACGCGCCGTCAGGCAGGCCCGGCGGCGGGGGAGGACGATCCGCGTCGTCGTCCTCGAGCGCGAGGCGGCGACGCTCGCGCTCGCGCGCCGCGCCTGCGCCGCGTTTCCGGAGATCTTCCTGGTGCGCGCCGACGCCACGGCGCTGCCGGTTCGCTCGCGCACCGCGGACGTCGCCACGTGCTCACTGACGTTGCACCATCTCGAGCCCGACGAGGCGGTCGCGAGCCTCTCGGAGATGGCCCGCGCAACGCGGCTCGGCGTGATCCTGAACGATCTCCTCCGCACCCGGTTCGCGTGCGTCCTCGTGTGGCTGGGGACCCGTCTGCTCCGCTGCCATCCGATCTCGCGTCACGACGGGCCGCTCTCGGTGCGCCGCGCCTACTCGCCGCCGGAGCTCGCCGCGCTCGCCGCGCGGGCCGGGCTCGGCCCGCTCGCGATCCGTCGGCACCCGGTGGTCGGCCGGCTCGTGGCGGTGGCGTCGTGACGCCCGAGGTCATCGTCGTCGGCGCTGGGCCCGGGGGCGCGGCGACCGCGATCATCCTGGCGGAGCTGGGGGTGTCGGTGCTCGTCCTGGACCGCGCACGCTTCCCCCGACCGAAGATCTGCGGGGAGTACCTGAGCCCGGAGGCGCCGCGCGTCCTCGACCGCCTGGGTGTCCTCAAGGCGGTCGACGACACCGCCGTTCCGATCGGCGGTATGCGGATCACGGCCCCCGACGGCACGGTGGCGTGTGGCGCCTACCGCGCCCACGGGCGCTTCCGCCCGTACCGGGAGCACGCGATGGCACTCCCGCGCGCGACGCTCGACGAGCTGCTCGTCGAGCGCCTGCGGGCGCTGCCGGTGGACTTCCGCGAGGAAGTCCGCGTGACCGACCTCGTTCTCGAGAGGGGGCGCGTCGTCGGCGTGCGGGCCCTCGACCGGGGGCACCGCGAGCTCGTCCTGCGGGCGCCGCTCGTCGTCGGCGCGGACGGCCGCGCCTCGGTCGTGGCCCAGCGGCTCGGGCTCCGGCGCCCGCACCGCCTGCGGCGCATGGCCCTGGTGACCTACGTCGAGGGACTGCCGCGCATGTCGGAGCCCCTCGCCCCTGTCTCAGGCCACCCACGGTTCGAGCCGGCCTCGCGGCCCCCGCTACAAAAATCCGAGCCGGCCTCGCGGCCCCCGCTACGAAAATCCGAGCCGGCCTCGCGGCCCCCGCTACAATGGGCCGAGATCTTCGTCGATCCACCGGACTACGCGATCCTCAACCCCGTCGCGTCGGACCGCGCCAACCTCTCGCTCGTCGTGCCGCTCGCGGATGCGGCGCCCTGGAGCGCGCGCCTCGAGACGTTCTTCGCCGCGCGCGCGCGCCAGCTCCCGTGGCTCGCACGGCGGCTGGCGGGGGCCCGCCTGGCCGCCCCGGTGCGGGCGCTCGGGCCGCTCGCGTACGAGGTGGCGCCGCCCAGCGTGGGCGGGGTCCTCCTGGTCGGCGACGCCGGCGGCTTCTTCGATCCGTTCACCGGAGAGGGCGTGTTCACGGCGCTCCGGAGCGCCGAGCTCGCGACGGAGACCGTCGTGAGCGCACTCCGCGCCGGCGACTGCTCGCGCGAGATGCTCGCCCGCTATGACCGGGCGCGGCACGCCGCGTTCGCGGGGAAGGTGCGGCTGGCGCGCGCCATCCAGGTGATCGTCGCGCACCGACGCCTCGCGAACATCGTCGCCCGTGCGCTCGCGCGGCGGCCACGCCGGCTCGATCTGCTCCTCGGCGTACTCGGCGACTACGTCCCGCCCCGGGCGCTCCTCCGGCCCGCCGACTGGTGAGCGCCCGCGCGGTGTCCTGCCGCCGGGGCCCGGGCGTGCGCTAGAATCCTCCCGGGGAGGCTCCCGATGGCCACGCGCGCAGACGATCTTCCGCGCCGATTCGCCCGGATCCCGACGGCCGTCGTCACCGACGTCCTCGACGAGCTCGGGCTCGAGCGACAGACGCTGCCGTCGACGATCCGGCCGCTCACGGCCGACATGCGCACCGCGGGCTACGCGTTTCCGGCGCGCGGACGCCCCCGCCGCGGCACGCGGCGTGAGCGGGACGCCACGCTCCGCCAGTTCCTCCGCATGCTCGCCGCGGTGCCCGCGGACTCGGTGCTCGTCCTCGCGGCGGGCGACAGCGTGGCCGCGCATTTCGGTGAGCTCAGCGCGGCGTGGCTGCGCACGCGCCGCGTCCGCGGCGCGGTCATCGACGGAGCGACGCGGGACGGGGCCGCGATCGGACAGGCGCGCTTCCCGACCTTCGTCCGCTACCTCACGCCCCGGGACTCGGTGCCGCGCTGGCGCGTCGCCGACTGGGGCCAGCCCGTGACGATCGGCGGTGTGCGCGTGAGCCTGGGGGACGTCGTGGTCGCCGACCTCGACGGCGTCGTCGTCGTTCCGCGGCGCGTCGCGCACGAGATCCTCGTGCGCTCGGAGAGGCTCGTCGTCGCGGAAGCGCGGGTGCGGGCCGCGGTACGGCGGGGAATGACGCCGCTCGCCGCGTACGAGAAGTTCGGCGCGTTCTAGTTCTGGCGGGCCTCTGCCCCGCCGATCACGGGCAGCCCGGCCTCGAGGAGCGGCGCGGCGACGCGGTCGCGGATCCACTTCGCGTCCCACCACTCGAGCGGCGTCACCGACACCCCGTGGACGAGCACCTCGAAGTGCAGATGGTCGCCGACCGCGAGGCCCGTCGTCCCGGTCCGTCCGAGCTCGTGACCCTGCTCGACCGTGTCCCCCGCCTTGACATCGATGCGCGAGAGGTGCGCGTAGAGGGTCTGCAAGCCCCAGCCGTGATCCACGATGACCGCGTTGCCGTAGATCGTGAGCGGGCCCGTGAACGCGACGACGCCGCTGTTGGCCGCGGGCACGGGCGAGTGCCTGGTCGACGCCAGGTCGTAGCCGAAGTGGACCTGGCGGTCCACCTCGCGGCCGTCGTACGTGTAGGTGCGGGCCTCGGCGAAATTCGCGAACACTTTCGTGTTGCGCGGCTGCACGAACGCGCCCCGCCAGAGGGGCCTGTCGGCCGTCGTCCGGCCGATCCTGCGCTTCTCGTCCTCGGCCTGGCGGCGGAGCTCGCGGTTGATGACCAGGAAGCCGTCGATCAGCGACTGGGAAGGCGGGCGCTGCGGCAGGAGCTCGGGCACCTTGAGCTGCAGGAAGCTGTCCTTGATCTCGATCGTGTCGGTCGGGAACCGCCGCGGCTTGAGCTCGGCGGGGATCCCGCGCGAGGCGATGTTGCCCGCGTCGTCCCGGGCGGTGATCCCGAGCGCCGTGCCCGGCGGGACATCCCAGGGCAGGGCGACCAGTGCCACCCGCGCGTTGGCCTCGGGCGGGCCGTACGCGAAGCTCGGGAACTCCCGGGTGCCGGCGCTCACCGTTGCGTGGGCGGCGCCGCTCACGCGGAACGCCACGAGGCCGGCGCCACCGGGCGAGATGTACCGGGTCGCCGCGAGGACTTCGATCCTCGGCGGCGTGAGGTCCACCGTGATCGGGTAGCTCGCGATCCCCCGGTCGTCGAAGCGGAGGGGGCGCCAGAAGTCGTCGCGCGCCCAGACCTCGAGCGTCGCGGCGCCCTCGCGCAGCCCGAGCGCCGCGCTCTCGATCGTGACCGGTATCTCGACGCGCCGGCCGAAGGCCCCTTCCTGCTTGAGGGCGACGACCGCCTTGCCGCCCTGCACGAGGCGGACCTCGGCTCGGGCGACATTGCCGCGGCGGGATTCGAGCACGAGCTTGACGACGCTCTTCTGGCCGATCGAGCGCGGCGGCGCCGCCAGGGAGGCGACGCCGGCGACCGACTGGCGCCATCCGAGATAGGACACGCCGCCGACCACCACGAGGAGCAACAGCAGGACCACGAGAACCCAGACGCGCGCGCGGGACCGCGGAGGCACGGGGTCGATGATATCACGTCGATCGTGGCGGTCCCGCGCGCCGCCGTGTGCTTGACACCCCCGGCCAGCCCTCGTAGCATGGCGCGGTGTCTACCACCGTCTGGTTGATACCTACCTTTCCTCTGGCAGGTGCACTAGTCAACATCCTCTTCGGCGGCGTGATCGGTCGCCGCGCCCACTGGGTCGCCGTCCCCGCGCTTCTCGGCTCCTTCATCTCGGCGTGCGTCGTCTTCGGAGGCGTCGCCGGCGGTGCCACGTACACGCCGACCCTCTTCTCCTGGATCGTCGCCGGCGACTTCGAGACCTCGGTCGCGGCGCACGTCGACGCCCTCACGGGCGTGATGCTCCTCGTGGTCACGGGCGTCGGTTTCCTGATCCACCTGTACTCCGTCGGCTACATGCACGATGACCCGGGCTACGCGCGCTACTTCGCATACCTGAATCTCTTCGTCTTCTCGATGACGATGCTCGTGCTCGCCGGAAACTTCCTCCTCCTCTACGTGTTCTGGGAGGCGGTCGGCCTCTGCTCGTATCTCTTGATCGGGTTCTGGTACACACGCCCGGCGGCCGCCCAGGCGGGGAAGAAAGCGTTCATCGTGAACCGCGTCGGCGACTTCGGCTTCGGCCTCGGGATCATGTGGCTCTGGACCGTGTTCGGGACGCTCGACTACGGGCCGGTGTTCGATGGCGCCGCGACGCTCTCCCCGGCCACGGCGACCGGGATCGCGCTGCTGCTCTTCCTGGGCGCGTGCGGCAAGTCGGCGCAGCTTCCGCTGCACACGTGGCTGCCCGACGCGATGGAAGGTCCGACACCCGTCTCGGCGCTCATCCACGCCGCGACGATGGTGACCGCCGGGGTCTACATGGTCGCGCGGAGCCACGTGCTCTTCGAGCGCTCCGGCGTCGCGCTCGACGTCGTCGCCTGGGTGGGCGTCGCCACGGCGCTCTTCGCGGCGACCATCGGCCTCGTGCAGACCGACATCAAGCGCGTGCTCGCCTACTCGACGGTGAGCCAATTGGGCTACATGTTCGCCGCCGTCGGCCTCGGCGCCTACGCCGCGGGGATCTTCCACCTGGTCACGCACGCGTTCTTCAAGGCGCTGCTCTTCCTGGGCGCCGGGAGCGTCATCCACGGCCTCGGCGGCGAGCAGGACCTCCGCAAGATGGGCGGACTCTCGTCCCGCATGATGACCACGACGATCACGACGACGGTGGGAGCGCTCGGGCTCGCCGGGCTGCCCGGTCTGGCCGGGTTTTTCTCCAAGGACGAGATCCTGGCCGCGGCGTTCCACGGGGGGCAGCGGGTGATCTGGGCCCTGCTCCTGGCCGGCGCGTTCCTGACGGCGTTCTACTCGGCGCGTTTGCTCTTTCTCGCGTTCTACAGCGCCCCGCGGATGACGAAGGCGGTGGCGCACCACGCGCACGAGTCGCCGGCGGTCATGACCCTGCCTCTCTCGGTGCTCGCGATCCTGACGGTCGTCGCGGGCCTCGCCGTCGGCATCCCGTCCGAGCACGGGACGCGGTTCGCCCGCTTCCTCGCGCCCGTCTTCCCCGTGCACGAGGCCGCCCACGGCGGGCTCGCCGGGTTGATGCTCCTGGTGATGGCGGTCGTCGTCTTCGCCGCCGGCGTCACGCTCGCGTGGGTGTTGTACATGTCCGGCCCCGTCCGTGCGGAGGCGATCGGTCGGCCGCGGAACCCGGTGCACGCGCTGCTGCTCAACGCCTACCACGTGGACGCGCTCTACGACGGCGTCATCGTGCGCCCGCTCTTCGCGCTCTCGACGTTCCTCGCGCGCATCTTCGACCTCAAGGTGGTCGATGGTCTCGTCAACGCGATCGGGCGCGTGGTCGTCGCCGGCGCCGCGGGGCTCCGACGGATCCAGACCGGGTACACCGTGAATTACGCGCTGACGATGCTGGCCGGCGCGGTCTTCCTCGTCGCCTTCCTGCTCAGCCGATGAGCGCGCTCCTCTCCGCGATCACGTTCTTGCCGGCCGCGGGCGGCCTCGTCCTCCTGCTGGTGCCGCGGCGCCGCGCCGGCGCGTTCCGGGTCGGCGCGCTGCTGATCTCGCTCGCGACGCTCGCGCTTTCCCTCCCGCTGTTCTTCGGCTTCGATGCCGACGCGACGGCGTATCAGTTCGAAGAGGTCCGGCGCTGGCTGCCGACGCTCGGCGTCACCTATCACGTCGGTATCGACGGGATCAGCCTGCTGCTGGTCCTGCTCACGACCTTCTTGACGCCCCTCGTGCTGGCCTCCGCGTGGCATTCGATCGAGGATCGGGTGAAGGAGTTCGTGGTCACGATGCTCATCCTCGAGACGGGGATGCTCGGCGTCTTCGTGAGCCTCGACCTCTTCCTCTTCTACGTGTTCTGGGAGGCGATGCTGATCCCGATGTACTTCATCATCGGCGTGTGGGGCGGCGCCAACCGCGTCTACGCGGCGGTGAAGTTCGTGCTGTACACGATGGCCGGCTCCGTGCTGATGCTGGTCGCGATCCTCGCGCTCTACGTCCAGCACGGCGCGGCGACGGGCACGTACACGTTCGACGTGCCGGTGCTCGCGCGCTGGGTGCTGGCGCCGGGCCTCGGGCAGAACCTGATGTTCCTCGCGTTCGCGCTGGCATTCGCGATCAAGGTGCCGCTGTTTCCCTTCCACACCTGGCTGCCGGACGCCCACGTCGAGGCGCCGACGCCCGGCAGCGTGATCCTGGCGGGGGTGCTGCTGAAGATGGGGACCTACGGCTTCCTGCGCTTCTGCCTGCCGTTCTTCCCCGACGCCAGCCTCGCGTTCGCGCCGCTCTTCTTCGCGCTGGCGGTCATCGGGATCGTCTACGGGGCGTGGGTGTCGACGGTCCAGACGGACATCAAGAAACTGGTGGCGTACTCCAGCGTGAGCCATCTGGGCTTCGTGATGCTCGGGATCTTCACGCTCAACCAGCAGGGACTCGTCGGTGGACTGATCCAGATGGTGAACCACGGGCTCTCGACGGGCGCGCTCTTTCTCATGGTCGGCATGATCTACGAGCGGCGACACACGCGTCTGATCGCCGACTTCGGCGGCCTGTGGAAGGTCATCCCGGCGTTCTCCGCGGTGTTCCTGGTCGTGACGCTCTCGTCGCTCGGCCTGCCCGGCCTCAACGGGTTCGTCGGCGAGTTCCTGATCCTCGTCGGCGCGTTCCAGGTGAGCGGCTGGCTGGCAGCGGCCGCGACCTCGGGCATCGTCTTCGCGGCGCTGTACATGCTCTGGATGTACCAGCGCGTGATCTTCGGCGAGGTCACGCGCGAAGAGAACCGCGGGCTGCGCGACCTCACGCCGCGCGAGTGGGCGGTGCTCGCGCCGGTCATCGTCTTCATCGTCTGGATCGGCGTCTATCCGGTCACGTTCACCGGGAAGACGGAAGCCAGCGTCGAGGCCCTCATCGCGCAGGTCCAGGGGAAGGTGAGCCCCAGGTAGCCATGCCGGAGCCGGCGTTTCCGTCCATCGCGCTCGGGCCCCTGCTGCCGACGCTCTTCGTGCTCGGGGCGGCGGGTCTCGTGCTGCTGCTCGATCTGCTGCCGCGCCGGTCGGGCAAGGAGCACCTGGCGGCCGTCGGGCTGGCCGGCGTCGTCGGCGGGCTGCTCGCGACGCTCTGGCGCTGGGGCAGCAACGGCCGCGCGTTCCACGACATGATCGTGCTCGACGGCCTCGCGCTGTTCGCGAACGTCGTCATCTGCTACGCGGCGGCGCTGGTCATCCTGTTGTCGGTCGACTATCTGGGGCGCGCGGGCGCCGAATCGGGCGAATACTACGCGCTCGTGCTGTTCGCGACGGCCGGCATGATGCTGCTCGCGGCCGCGGGCGACCTGATCGTCGTCTTCCTCGCGCTCGAGCTGATGTCGCTCTCGCTCTACGTCCTCGCGGGCCTCTTCAAGAGCCCGCTGGCCGCCGGCGAGGCGTCGATGAAATACTTTTTGCTGGGCGCGTTCGCCTCGTCGTTCATGCTGTACGGCATCGCGCTGGTGTACGGCGCGACCGGCGCGACCAACCTCGAGCGGGTCGGCGCGGCGGCGGCCGCGCAGGGGCACGCGCCGCTCCTCGCGATCGGCCTCGGCCTCCTCCTCGTGGGCTTCGGCTTCAAGACGTCGTTTGTGCCCTTCCACATGTGGGCGCCCGACGTCTACCAGGGCGCGCCCACGAGCGTGACCGCCCTGATCGCGACGGGCTCGAAGGCCGCCGCCTTCGCGGCCCTGATCCGCGTGCTCGTCGTGGCGCTGCGGAGCGCCCAGGCCGACTGGACCGTGCTCCTGTGGGCCGTGGCCGTGGTCACGATGACCCTCGGCAACGTCGTCGCGATCGCCCAGTCGAACCTCAAGCGCATGCTGGCCTACTCGTCGATCGCCCACGCCGGCTACATGCTGGTCGGACTCGTCGCGGGCGGCGCGCCGGGGGCCGGGGCCGTGCTCTTCTACCTCCTCGCCTACGCGTTCACGACCGTCGGCACCTTCGGCGTGATCACGCTGTGCACGCGCGCGGGCCAGGAGGCCGTCGAGGTCGCTGACTACGCCGGGCTCGCGCGCCGGCATCCGGTGCTCGCGGCGACGCTCGGACTGTTCCTGCTGTCGCTCGTGGGCATCCCGCCCCTCGCCGGCTTCGTCGGCAAGTTCTACCTCTTCGCCGCCGCCGTGCGCGCGGGATACGTCTGGCTCGCGGTGATCGGCGTGCTGAACTCCGCGGTCGCCGCGTACTACTACCTGCGCGTGATCGTGTACATGTACATGCGCGAGCCGGACGCGTCGCCGACCGCGTGGGCGCCCTCGTTCTCCGGCGGCCTCGCGCTGGTGATCGCGCTGATCGGGATCGTGCTGCTCGGCGTGATCCCGGCACCGTTCGCCGACCTCGCCCAGGCCGCCGTCGCGCCCCTGCTGCGGTAGGACGCGCGTGCGCCGCCGCCCCGTCGCGCGCATCGCCGGCCGCCGCCGGGCGCGCGCCCTCGCCCCGCTCGCCGGCTACCGGGTGGTCGAGATGGCCCACCACCTCTCGGCGCCGCTCGCCTCCATGTACCTCGCCGACTTCGGCGCGGACGTGGTCAAAGTCGAGTCGCTCGAGGGTGAGGACTGGCGCCGCTGGGGCCGGCCGTCGCCCGCGGGGATGAGTCAGCTCTTCCTCGCGATCAACCGCAACAAGCGCAGCCTGTCACTCGACCTCGGCGTCCCCGCAGGCCGGCGCGTGCTCGAGCGCCTCCTCGTGAGCGCGGACGTGCTCCTGACCAACTGGGCGCCGCAGGCGCTGGCGCGCCTCGGGCTCGACGCCCGGCGCCTCGCCCGGCGCCACCCCCGGCTGGTCGTCGCGCGGCTGTCGGGCTTCGGCACGCGCGGCCCGGAAGCCGACCGGCGCGCCTTCGACATCGTCGTGTGCGGCGAGACGGGACTGCTCCTGCCCCATCCCGACGGCGTGAGCCCGCCGCTCGTCAACGCGGCGCCGATGACGGACACGGGCGGAGCCCTCATGGTCGCGCTCGGTGTCGCGCTCGCGCTGCTGGATCGCGAGCGGACCGGCCGCGCGCAGGGCGTCGAGGCCTCGCTCGCGAGCGTCGGCATCGCGCTGCAGGCCCACCGCTTCATCTGGCTCCAGGGCGAGGCGGCGCCCGAGCTCGCGGTGCCGCGCATGACGGTGTACGGCGCCTACGCGACCGCCGACGGGTTCATCACGATCGCGGTGCTCGCGGAGCGGCTCTGGGAGCGGCTCTGCCGCGCGATCGGCCTCGACGCCCTCCTCGGCGATCCACGCTACACGCCGTGGGCGCGATTGCTCGAGCGTCAGCTCGAGGTCCGGCCGCTGGTCGAGGCCCGGTTCCGGACGCGAACGACCGACGAGTGGCTCGCGGTGCTGATCCCCGCGGGCGTGCCGGCGGGTCGCGTGAGCTGGGGAGGGCGGGTGTTCGAGCACCCGCAGCTGCGCGCGAACGGCGCGATCCTCGAGACGCGCCACCCGAAGGCGGGCCGTCTGCGGATGATGGGATTTCCGCTCCGTCTGACCGCGACGCCGCCGCGGCTCCGGCGGCACGCGCCGGCGCTCGGTGCCGACACCCGGAAGCTCCTCACGGAGCTGCGCTACCGCCCCGCCGAGATCGCGCGGCTCGTCGCCGAGCGCACCGTGCGGGTGTGACCGCGTCGCTCCGGCTCCCGCACCGCGGCTGGCTGCTCGACCTCGACGGCACCGTCTATCGCGGCGAGGCGTTGATCCCGGGTGCCGACACGACGATCGCCGCGCTGCGGGCCGCGGGGCGCCGCGTGGCCTTCCTGTCCAACAAGCCGCTCCAGACGCGCGCCGACTATGCCGCCAAGCTGACGCGCCTGGGCGTGCCGGCGAGCGCCGAGGACGTCGTCAACTCCTCGCTCGTGCTCGCGCGCCACCTGCGGCGCCTCGACCCGGAGGCGCCCGTGTTCGTGATCGGAGAGCCGCCGCTGCTGGCGGAGCTCGCCGCGCACGGCTTCGAGGTGCGCCCGGACGCCCGTGTGCGCTGGGTCGTGATCGCGTTCGACCGCACGTTCGATTACGCGAAGCTCAACACCGCGCTGCAGGCGGTGCGCGGCGGCGCGCGCCTGATCGCGACGAACCCCGACCGGACGTGCCCGACGGAGGACGGCGAGATCCCGGACTGCGCGGGAATGATGGCCGCGGTCGAGGCGGTCACGGGCGCCACGGTCGAGGTCGTCGTGGGGAAGCCGTCCCCGATCATGCTGGACGTCGCGCTCGAGCGGCTCGGGGTGTCCCCGGGCGACTGCGTCATCGTGGGCGATCGGATCGAGACCGACATCGCCATGGGCAAGCGTCTCGGGCTCGGCACCGTGCTCGTGCTCACCGGCGTCACCGCCGCCGCCGACCCACGCGTCGCGGAGATCGCTCCGGACCTCGTGCTACCATCGCTTCGAGAGCTGCTCGAGCCATGACGCGGCCGCACGAGCTCGAAGACGGTGCGTACGACGTCGTCGTCGTCGGCGGCGGCATGGCAGGGGCGGGTGTCGCCCGCGATCTGGCGCTGCGCGGCGTGTCGGTCGCGCTGGTCGAGAAGGGCGACTTCGCCTCCGGCACGACGGCCTACTCTTCCAAGCTGATCCACGGCGGCCTGCGCTACCTCGAGCTGTTCGACTTCGGCCTGGTCCGCGAGTCGCTGCGCGAGCGGGAGACGCTCGGACGTCTGGCGCCGCACCTCGTGCGGCCGCTCCCGTTTCTGGTTCCCATCTATCGCGAGTCGTCGCGGAGTCTCGTCAAGGTGCGTCTCGGCCTCAAGCTCTACGACTGGCTGACGCCGGGCCGCCGGCGCGAGCGCTACCGGGTGCTTCCCGCGATCGACGCGCTGTCCCTGGAGCCCGCGATCCGCGCGCAGGACCTCCGGGGCGCCGGCTACTACTTCGACGACCTCCTCGTGTACCCGGAGCGGCTCGCCCTCGAGAACGTGCTCTCCGCGCACCGGCACGGCGCGCGCGCGTTCAACTACGCGCGGGTCGAAGAGGTGCTGCGGGACGCCCGCGGCGAGATCAGCGGCGTGCGCGTCCGGGACTTCCTCTCGGATCGGGTGGCGCGGCTCCACGCGCGCATCGTGGTGAACGCGACGGGGCCCTGGGTCGACGATCTCCGCGCGCTCGCGGGAGTGGACGAACGGGGCAAGCGCATCCTGCGGCGCACGAAGGGCATCCACTGCCTGCTGCCGCGACTCACCGAGCGCGCCGTCTACCACAGCACGAGTGACGACCGGATGATCTTCGTCATCCCCTGGCGCGACTTCTCGCTCATCGGCACGACCGACACCGACTTCGAGGGCGACCTCGACCGGCTGCACGCGACGCGCGACGAGGTCCAGTACCTCCTCGGGGAGGTGCGACACGTCCTGTCGGACCCACGCGTGGCCGTCGAGCACGTGGCGTACACGTACGCCGGCGTGCGTCCACTCTCGTTCGAGGAGGGTCGGCGCGAGTCGGAGGTCTCGCGCGCGCACGAGGTCGTGGCGGAGGAGCGCGGCCGCTTCCTGTCGATCACGGGGACGAAGCTCACGTGCTTCCGGAGCCTGGCCGAGGAGCTCGGCGACCGGGTCGTGCGCGCGCTCGGCCGGAAGGCGCCCGGCCGCACCGGGCGGCTGACGCTCGACGGCGCCGACGAGGAAGTCGGAGGCGTCGAGGCGCGCGCCTGGCTGGACGTCTCGGCCGAGATGGCGACCTCGGGGCTGCCGCGCGAGACGCTCGAGACGCTGGTCACGGTCTACGGCCGCGGCTACCGGCGCGTCCTCGACCTCGCGGGCAAGCTCGCGGGCGGCGCGGAGCGGCTCTGCCCGTCGAACCCGGACATCGTCGCGCAGCTGCACCTGGCGGTGCAGGACGAGCTGACCGTGTCGCTCCAGGACGTCCTGCTGCGCCGCACGGGTCTCGGGACGAGTGGCTGCCAGGGGCTCGACTGCGCCGAGGCGATCGGCGCGCGGATGGCGCAGCTCCTCGGCTGGAGCCCGCGCCGCCTCGCCGCGGAGCTCGACGCCTATCAGGCGTACGTGGCCCGCTCGCATCGGTTCAAGACGCCGTAGCGCCGCGGGGCGGCTCGGGACCGGGCCCTCGCGGGATCGTGGTATACACTGGCGTCTCGCACCTCGAACACGGAAGGAGAGGGGTCATGGCCAGGACACTCACGCGCGTTGGCGTCGTCGTCTTTCTCCTCGGCGTCGTCGGGCTCCTCGCGGCGGTTCCGCCCGGGGCCGCCCAGGCGCCCGTCAAGATCACGCTCTGGCATGCGATGGGCGGTGCGCGCTACGACGCGATCACGAAGGAGATCGCGGCGGGGTTCAACAAGGCCTACCCGGCCTACACGCTGGAGCCGCTCTACACGGGCAGCTACGGCGAGACCGTGACGAAGGCGATCGCGGCCATCCGCGCGGGGAACCCGCCGCACATCGTGCAGGTGTTCGAGGTCGGGACCCAGACGATGCTCGACTCCGGGGCGATCCTCCCCGTGACCGAGGTGGCGAAGCCGGGCGACATCGACTTCGACGACTACCTCGCGCCGATCCTCAACTACTACCAGGTGGGCGGGAAGCTGGCGTCGATGCCGTTCAACTCGTCGACGGCCATCGTCTACTACAACAAGGACGTGTTCCAGAAGGCCGGGCTCGATCCGTCCAGGCCGCCCGCGACGTACAAGGACGTCGAGGAGATGGGCAAGAAGATCGTCGCATCCGGCGCGGCGCGGGCGGCGATCACGTTCGGCTGGCCCTCGTGGATGTTGGAGCAGGCGCACGCGATGCACAACCAACCCTACGCGGATCACGGCAACGGCCGCCAGGGGCGCGCGACCCGCGTGCTGTTCAACGCGCCGTTCGGCGTCGAGGTGCTCGGCCGGTGGAAGCGGTGGGCGGACGACAAGCTCCTGGCGTACGGCGGGCGCGAGTACGCCCCGAACAAGGCGTTCCTGTCGGGCGAGGTGGCGATGCTCATGCAGTCCACCTCGCAGGTGACGACGCTCGAGAAGGCCGCGAGGTTCCGCATCGGCACCGGGTTCCTGCCGCGCATCGAGGGGCAGCCGGCCGGGAGGTCCGTGATCGGCGGCGCCTCGTTCTGGGTGCTCCGGGGCAAGGGCCGGAGCCCGCAGGAGCTGGACGCGATCGCGAAGTTCTTCAGGTTCGTCGCGCTCCCCGAGGAGACGGCGAAGTGGCACATGGACACGGGCTACTTCCCGGCGACGAAGACCGCCGTGGCGCTGCTGCGGAAGCAGGAGTGGTTCGTGAAGCACCCGAACCACGAGACGGCCTTCGAGCAGATCCAGCAGGGGCCCGACACGCCGAACACGCGCGGCGTGCTGCTCGGCAACTTCGTCCAGATCCGCAACATCACGGACACCGCCATCGAGAAGGCGCTGTCGGCTCGGCTCTCCCCGAAGGAGGCCCTCGACGAGGCGGCGCGCGAGGCGAACAAGCTCCTGGACGAGTACAACCGGATCAACAAGTAACCGGCCGCGGCGCCCGCGATGGAGGGGAGGTTCCCCGGTCGGATCCTGCCGTACGCCCTCCTCTTCCCCTCCATCGCGGTCATCGCGGTCTTCCTGCTGGTGCCCGCGGTCGAAGCCCTCCGGCTGTCCTTCTTCGAGGTGTCCCCGTTCACCGGACACGGGACCTTCGTCGGCCTCGCCAACTTCGGCGAGCTCGTCAGCTCCGAGATCTACCGGCACAGCCTGAAGGTGACG
>Ga0209343_10003620_pt1 | contig 19382 bp, 14 predicted proteins | sample RifCSPlowO2_02_FD_184026 | JGI IMG/M metagenome (GOLD analysis project Ga0209343, IMG submission 184026) | Groundwater microbial communities from Rifle, Colorado - Rifle CSP2_plank lowO2_0.2 (SPAdes) (version 2) | ecosystem: Environmental > Aquatic > Deep subsurface > Groundwater | place... | reverse complement strand
CCGCCACACTGTGGTGGTACGCAGTACCGTGCTGCCTGGAACCCTTAATAATGTGGTTATCCCAACCCTGGAAAAGGCCTCGGGGCTCAAGGCTGGTATCGACTTCGGCGTAGCCGTAAACCCAGAGTTCTTGCGCGAAAGTACCGCCATCAAAGACTACGATTTCCCGGCCATGACGGTGATCGGTGAGTTGGACAAAACTTCGGGTGATCTGCTTGAAGAGATCTACAGCGAACTGGATGCGCCGATTATCCGCAAGAGCATCGAAGTCGCGGAGATGATCAAATACACCTGTAACGTTTGGCACGCTGCCAAGGTTACCTTCGCCAATGAGATCGGCAATATCTCCATGGCGGTCGGGGTGGATGGTCGCGAGGTGATGGATGTGATCTGCAAGGACCACAAACTCAACTTGTCCAGTTACTACATGCGTCCAGGTTTTGCTTTTGGTGGCTCCTGCCTACCGAAAGACGTTCGCGCCCTGAACTACCGCGCCAGTCAACTCGATGTGGAAACGCCGCTGATCAGTTCGTTGATGCGCAGCAATTCCAGTCAGGTACAGAAGGCCTTCGACATTATCGCGGCTTTTGGTCTGCGTAAAGTTGCCTTGCTTGGCTTGAGCTTTAAGGCCGGCACCGATGATCTGCGGGAAAGTCCACTGGTTGAACTTGCCGAGCTATTGATCGGTAAAGGCTATGAACTGCGTATTTACGACCGTAACGTCGAATATGCACGGGTGCATGGGGCTAACCGCGAATACATTGAATCGAAAATCCCACATATCTCCTCACTGCTGCGTGATGACCTGCAACAGGTTGTTGATGATGCCGAAATTATCGTGCTGGGTAATGGCGATGAGCTCTTTGTCGATATCGTCAAGCATTTACCGAGCGATAAGAAAATGCTCGATCTGATCGGATTTATGCCCGGTATTAGTACCGAAAGTCAGATCGGTATTGGTTGGTAGTAATAATTTAATTGATCGATGTAAGGGCGTAACAATAATAACAATAACGCCCCGTTGTGATTCTGAATGTTCGGCTGGGGCAGTAAACATGGACAGTCTAAAAGGCCGCTTGCACGCTGGTGCGGGCTGGTTGTTTTATCTCGCACTGTTAATGGGTATGGCGTTGCTGTTGCCGCGTAGCCTATTTGATGCAGAGTCCAAAGATTTCTTATTAATACTGGGTGTGGTGGGTATCTGGCGTTACTCCATGGGGGCCATTCATTTTATTAGAGGGATGATTTTCCTCTACTTAGTGTTCCCTTATTACCGGCGAAAAGTGCGCAAGCTCGGTGCTGCGGCTGATCCGTCGGAAGTTTTCTTGATGGTCACCAGTTTTCGTATTGATGCCCTGACCACGGCCGAGGTGTATCGCTCGGTGATTCAGGAAGCCATTGATTGTGGTTACAAAACCACCGTGGTTTGTTCGATCGTCGAATTGTCCGATGAGTTGCTGGTCAAGAATCTCTGGTTTCGCATGAGTCCACCGGAGCATGTGAAGCTCGATTTCGTGCGGATTCCGGGCACCGGTAAGCGCGATGGCCTGGCCTATGGTTTTCGGGCTATTTCGCGGCACTTGCCGGATGACCGTGCGGTGGTCGCGGTGGTCGATGGCGATACCGTTCTGGCGGCTGGCGTGGTGCGCAAAACCGTGCCGTTTTTCCAGCTGTTCGACAATCTCGGCGGGCTGACCACCAACGAATTCTGTGAGGTGCGGGGCGGCTACATGATGGCCGAGTGGCACAAATTACGGTTCGCCCAGCGGCATATCAATATGTGTTCGATGGCGCTGTCCAAACGGGTGCTGACCCTGACGGGGCGGATGTCGGTCTTCAAGGCGCAAGTCATCACCGACCCCGGCTTCATCGCCGACGTCGAAAGCGATCATCTGAATCACTGGCGGCTGGGGCGTTTTCAGTTTCTGACCGGCGATGACAAATCCAGCTGGTTCAGCTTGATGCGCCTGGGTTACGACACTTTTTATGTGCCTGATGCGGCCATCAATACGGTTGAGCATCCGCCGGAGAAAAGCTTCATCAAGTCCAGTCGCAAGCTGATGTTTCGCTGGTACGGCAACAATCTGCGACAGAACTCCCGGGCCGTTGGCTTGGGGCCGCGCCGTCTCGGGCTGTTTACCAGTGTGGTGTTGCTGGATCAGCGGGTGGCCATGTGGACTAGCTTGCTCGGGCCAACGGTGGCGATCATCGCCAGCATCAAATACGGCTTCGCCTATTTGCTGATCTACCTGTTTTGGATTGGTTTTACCCGCTTGGTGTTGACCCTGTTGCTGCTGGCGTCCGGGCATGAGATCGGCCCGGCCTATCCGGTGCTGCTGTATTACAACCAGATTCTCGGCGCGATGGTGAAGGTCTACGTGTTCTTTCGCCTCGATCAGCAATCCTGGACCCGGCAGAAAACCAAGCTCAATCGCAACCTCGCCAGCTTCCAGCAGTGGTTTAACACCTGGTCGTCGAGGTCCATGACTTTTACTGCGGTGAGCGTCTTCGTGGCTGCCTTAATGCGGGTGGTTTGATCGGTAATGGCTGGCCGTTCAGGCCACTTGAAACCCCATTAAGTCTTTATTTTACAAGGAAAAAATATGAGCGCAGTAATGAGCCAGGGCACTAACAGTAATGTCGTTCATGAGTCGGAAGCCCAGCGCCAGTTTGCCCGGCTAAAATTGCCGGCGAAGATTCGTTACAGCACCTCGAACGGCCAGGAGCTTGAGGCTCAGGTGCTTGATCTTTCCGCGGGCGGCTTCAGTTTTGAGCCGGTCAGCGTGCATGTCAGCGAGGGTCAGCATTTTCGCGGCAAGCTGATGTTCGAAATCGATGGCATCGGCTTTGCCATGGATATCGAGTTTCAGGTTCGTTCGATCATTGCTGGTGAGCGTGCCGGTTGCGAGTTTCACAACCTGCGCCCGCGTGAAATGGCCGCCTTGCGTTATCTGATCAGCTCCTTTCTCGGCGGTGAACTGGTCAATGTTGGTGACCTGATCAACACCTTGCAACGTGAAAACTTCACCAAGGCACGCAATAACAAAGGCGGGGACGGCAGCAGCTTCTTCGGCCGGATACGCGCGGTGGGTTTGAGCTTGGCGATCTTTCTGGTGGGTATCAGTGCGTTCAGCTATGTGCTCTACCAACTGTACGACATTTATTTTGTCACCCATGCCGATTCTGCCCAGGTCAGCGTGCCTAGCCAGCAGGTGGCGATGCCGCGCGAAGGAATGGTGCAGAGTCTCGTGGCAGTAGGCACTCAGGTCGCCAAGGGCGCGCCCATCGCCACCTTCACCTCAAGCATGTTGGATGTGCTCAAGGGCGCATTGCCTGAGGCTGAAATGTCCCCGGAGAACCTTGAACGACTGTTCAGCAAGCGTTTTCAAGGCACCCTGACCAGCCCTTGCGATTGCCGGGTGGTGGCGCAGCTGGTGGGTGATGGTCAATTGGCGCTCAAGGGCGTGCCGGTATTTATGCTGACGCCGGTCGACAGCGTCGCCACAGTCGAGGCGCGCTTTCATTATCGCGCCTTCGATAAGTTGCAACCGGGCAGCCCGGTGACCTTCCAGGTGGGTGGCGAGCCGACGCGCCGCGATGGGGTGATCAGCAGCATGGTGTTGCAAGAAGGCGGTTTGGCGTCCGATATCCGCGTGCTGATTCAACCGCAGCAACCGCTCAGCACCGAGCTGGCCCAGCGTCCGGTGGATGTGCGGATTCGTCCGCTGGGTGGCCTGTGGTCGGCTGCCGGCGAGACTGTTGCTAAATGAACCCGTCTTTCTCCCTTGCTGCTGGGCTACTGGGCGCTATCAGCCTGAGTCTGCTGTCCGGGTGCACGGCGCTGCCTGACCTGCAGCTGGCCCGGCAGGCCAAAGCCCGGGGTGATCTGGCCACGGCGCAAGCAAACTTTCGCCCACTGGCCGAGCAGGGCTATGTGGATGCGCAGATTGGCCTGGCCGACCTGTTGGTGCGCAGCCCGTTGCCGGCCCAACAGGGGCAAGGTGAAGGCTATTACCGCCAGGCGCTGGGCCGTTCGCCGGCTGCCGGCGTCGGGTTGGGCAAGTGGCTGGCGAGCAAGCCGGCGCCGAGCCCAGCCGAGCGTAAGGAAGCCGAGCAGTTGCTGCGCCAAGGCTTGGCCGCCGGTGACCGAAGCACCTTGATCCCCTTGACCGCGCTGTTGCTGCGCGACCCACAACGGATTGCCAGTGGTGAGATCGCCCAGCAGCTCGGGCAATGGCAGGCCGCCGGGATGGGCGAGGCCCAGTACGGCAAAGTCATGCTGTACCGGGCGCGGGGCGACTACAGCCAGCACTTGGTTGAGATCGAGCAGACCTGCGAGCAATGGCTGACGACACTCAGCGAGTGCTATCCCGAGCTGGCCGCCTTGTATCAGGGCCGCGCTGATACGGCTAAGCAGCAGCAATTGCTTGAGCGCTTGCTGGCGTCTTATCAGGCCGGTGTGTTGCCCGCCGCCAGCGTGTTGCCGGTGGCCAAATTGCTCGGTAGCAGCGCTAATGGTCCGGCCGATCCGCCGGCCGATCCGCCGGCCGCCAAACGGCTGTTAACGGCTATCTCCGGTTCCTACCCGGACGCCTGGTTCAGCCTCGCCGCGTTACTGAAAGCCTATCCCGAGCAGGGCGGCACCGATGAGATGCTGGGCGACTTGCAGCAGGGTATCGCCGCCGGCTCTGCGCGCTCAGCCTTGATGCTCGGTCAGCTGTATTTGGTCGATCAATATGTGCCGGTCAATTTTCACACGGCAGAAAAATATTTGTTGCAAGCCCTGCCGGCAGAGCCCAAGGCGCACCTGTTGCTGGGCAAGTTATACAGCGAGGGGCAGCTGGGCGAGATTGATCCAGACAAGGCCCTGGCGCATTTCTTGGCTGGCGCCCGGGCGGGCGACCCGAACGCCGATGTGGCCCTGGCGCAACTGTTCGGTGACGGTCGGGGCGTGAAGATCAACCCGGTGTACGCCTACTCCTTTGCCAAGTTGGCCAAGCATCAGGGCTTGGCCCAGGGCCAGGTGCTGATGGAACGCCTCGCCCCGCAGCTGCAACCGCACGACTATCCCCAGGTGGAGAGCTTGTTCAGCCAAGAGCTGCAGGCCCGCGGTGGGTCACCGCTCAGCCTGAGCACGCAAGCGGATCAAAGGCAGGGAACGCTATGAACCTGGGTAAATCTTCAGCCGCCATGCTCATCTGCACGGCAGGCCTGCTGGGCAGCCCATGGCTGCTTGGCGCAGAGTTGCAACCGGGTTGGACCTATGGGGCCAATCTGCGCTTAACCGGCCAAGCGACTGCCGATCAGGATCTGGGCACTCAATCGGGTGGCGACTTCAATGGTGCCGGCCTGAGTTTTCGGCCGTGGGTCTCCCAGCGGCAAGGCGATTGGAGCACTTTTGTGCAGGGCGAAGCCTTTGCCGCCACCGATGTCCTGGAGACAGGCACCAATGAAACAGACAACACAGTCACCTCCACTGACCAGCGGCAGAAAGATGCCAATTTTCTCGCGCTGCAGGAGTTCTGGATTGATTACGGCGGTTTGAGCGCCTATCCCGGCGAGTCCTTGCGGGCGGGCCGGCAAAAGGTGCGCAGCGTCGATGGCCTGTGGTGGGACACCAGCATCGAAGCCTTGCGCTGGAATTTCGACACCACCTTACTGAGCTCCCATCTTGGCGTTGCCGAGCGCTTTAGCGATTACCGCACTGATCTGGACGAGTTGGCTCCCGAAGATAAGGATCGCCTGCATCTGCTGGCGGACATCTCGACGCAGTTTCAGCCCGGCCACTGGGCCGGGCTGAAACTGCACCACAGCGATGACTCGGGCAGCTTGCCGGCGGTGGGGAGCAGCGTGGATCAGCTGAGCAAGACCATGACCGGCAATCTGACCTGGCTCGGTGCCGAGCTCAATGGTGATTTTTATAACTACCGCAGTGCCTTACCCCTCAGCTACTGGGCCAGTGCCACATGGCTGACGGGCGCCACCGATGACTTGCGCACCGGCAGCACCTCCGGCACCAGCATTGCCACTGGTGAGCAGCACCAGGATGTGGATGCCTGGGCCGTCGACCTGGGATTGCGCTGGAATCTCGATGACCACTGGCGGCTTGGCTCCAGCTACAGCCGCACCAGTGGTGGGAGCGATTCAGCGCAGTTTGTGCAGACCGGTTTGCAGAGCAACCGCTCCAACTTTACCGGTACCAACTCGAGCATCAATCGCTTTGGCGAGGCCTATAAAGGCGAGCTCAACAACCTGCAGGCCGCCAGTCTGTTTGCCGGCTTGGTGCTGGGCAATGACTACGATGCCAGCTTGGTCTATGACCGTTTCTGGCGGGTGGATGACCAGCAGAGCAGTGCCAGCGCAATGCAAGTTTCACTGGTGGATGGCGAGAAAGACCTCGGGCAAGAGTTGGATCTGGTGCTGACGCGCTATTTCAATCAAGGCCAGCTGCCGGCGCAACTCGACTGGCTAAACACTTCATCGGCGTTGCTGCGCCTGCGCGCCGGGCTGTTCTTGCCTGGCGATGCATTCGCCAGTGGCACCGACTCGCGCATGCATCGCGCCTCTATTGATTTTGCTTGGCGCTATTGAGCGGGCCAGCCGTGGAGATTGTTAGGATGACTTTATACATAGCGCGCCGCCGCACGACCCGGTTGCTGGGCACTGGGCTGTTATGGCTGACGACGGCCATGGCCGGCGCGACCTCGCCGGTGGCCGCGCCGAGCAATCAACCGCTCTATGCGGTAAGCAGCATCCCGGTTGATTCATTGTTGCTGGCCGCACCGCAACTGCCCGACCTTAAGCCGTACAGCGCCGAGGCGGTGTACGCCAAGCTCAAGCCTAAATCGGTGGGCACTGTAGTGGTTCGGCGGATGCTCAAACAGAACGCCCTGGCCGAGTTCACCGGCGGCGATGAGCGACTGCGCGAGTGGGTCAAGCGCCAAGGGGAGGTGCCCCAGGCGATTTTCATCGAGGGCGGTTATGTCACCCCGGCCGATCTGGCGCGCAGCCTGCCGCCGCAGTACTTTCGTGAGACCGCCCCGGGCATCTACCTGGCACGTTTGCCGATAGTGGTCAGCCAGGGCGCGACCCTGCATATCGGCCAGCAAACCAAGGATTTTCGCCTGTCCAGCGAGCGCGGTGCCTTCCTGATCAATGACGGCACGTTGTTTATCACCGACACCCGTTTGACTGCCTGGCGCGAGACCGAGAATCAGCAGGACTGGTTCAAAACCAAGGGCGAGTTTCGCCCGTTTTTGAATGCCTGGGGGGGCACCGAGACCTATATCGTCAATAGTCAGGTCGCGAGCCTGGGTTATAGCGGGACCAAGTCCTATGGCGTCTCGATCTCCCAATACAGCCCCGGTATTGCACCGACCATGGGCCGTGGTCATCCAACGGGCTGGCTAATCAACTCGGTATTCGATGATATGTGGTATGGCTTCTATTGCTATGAGGCCGATGATGTCGTGTTGAAGGGCAATATCTATAAAAACAATATTATCTATGGCATTGACCCGCATGACCGCTCGCGTCGTTTGATCATTGCCGAGAATACGGTGTATGGCACCCACAAGAAGCACGGCATCATTATTTCGCGGGATGTTAATGACAGTTGGATCTTCAATAATCGCTCCTTCGAGAATAATCTGTCCGGGCTGGTGCTGGATCGCTTAAGTGTCAATAACGTATTGGCCGGCAATGAGCTGTACCGCAATAAGTCCGATGGCATCACCCTGTATGAAAGCGGCAATAACCTGCTGTGGGGCAATAAGTCCTTTGAGAATGCGCGGCACGGTATCCGGGTGCGCAACAGCATGAATGTCCGGCTCTACGAAAACTTGGCGGTGGCCAATGGTTTGCTGGGTATCTATGGACATACCAAAGACCTGAATAATATCGGACGTAACTTAAAGCAAGATCCATTCTCGACCGATATGTCGCTGACCGTGGTCGGCGGGCGACTGATTGCTAATCGCACCGGTGATATTTCGGTGGTGGCGCCGCGCAGCGTGACACTTTATCGGCTCGATATATTGCTGCCCAATCAACCCAGTGGCATTGGCATGTTTGGCGCTTTATCCAGTCATAAGAATCAGATCATTGACCTGCTGGTGCGCCAGCAGAAAGCGGTGCAAATTCTGCCGGTTGATCAGCTAACCCAGTCTGGGCAATAAGGAACGGATGATGAAAGGGACTTTAGGCATAAGCCGCGCCCGTTACTGGTTGTTCTTGGCGGTGCTACTTGCGTTTAGCGGCATTCAACTGACGGTTGCGGCAGAAGCGCCGCAGTATAAAATCGAGCCGTGCTGCGAACTGTGTCCAGAGACGCAGCTGGAGAGCACTTACGCGGGTGGCCTGGGCGAATTTAATAAACTGATCGCCGGCCAGGACGGTTGGTTGTTTCGCACTAAAACCGAACTGCTGACGCAGATGCGCACCAGCCCCGAGGGTTATGCGCAACTGCGCCAGTTACGCGATGCACTCAAGGAGAAAAGCGTTGAGTTGATGGTGGTCTATGTCCCGACACGGGGCATGGCGAATGTGCAGATGCTCACGCCCGCGGTGCGCCAGGGTTTTGATTTTGAACTGGCCAAACGCAATTACCTCGAGGTGGTCGAGAACCTGCGCAAACAGGGGATTCGGGTGCCCGATCTGACGCCGCTGCTGGCGCAACCGGCCAGCGCGGAAAAGCCCTTGTTCTTCAAGCGCGATCACCACTGGACAGCCTACGGCGCCGAGTTTACCGCCCGTTTGGTGGCCGAGGAGTTGCGCAAGTCCGAGGTGTTTAAGAGCATTCCCCGCAAGGAATTCGTCACCCAGAGCAAGGGCGTGGGCATGAAGTTGGGCACCCTGAATGGGGCGCTCAACAAGATCTGTGGTTACCGCTACGCCAGTCAGTATTTGCCGCGCTTCAGCACCGAACCCAAAGAGGAAAGTGCCGATCTATTTGGTGAGGTTGAAGCGCCCGCCGTGGTCTTGGCCGGTACCAGCTTTGGTTCGCCACAGTTTAACTTCGACGGTTTCATTGAGCAGTACGCCAATGTCGACGTGGACAACCGCTCGGTCAGTGGCGGCGGTATGCCGGGGGCGATAGTGCAATACCTGAGCAGCCAGGACTTTAAAACCCATCCGCCGAAAATATTGATCTGGGAAGTGCAAAGTTATTACGACCTGGCCATGCCGGTGTTGTATCGCCAGTTGCTGCCGATCCTGGCGAACGGTTGCGATAATCGCGCGGTGACGCTCAGTCAGAAAGTCGTGCTGCATCCAGGCACCAATCAAATACTGGTCAATGCTGAAGTTAAGTCGATCCTTAATGATCATTATATTGCCGATATTCAGTTCAATAAGCCTGAAATCAAAGAGCTGCAAAGTACCCTGTGGTACATGAATGGCTCGAAAGAGAATTTGAGAATTACCCGCTCCCGCGAAGTGGAGGCGGACGGTCACTTCGTCTTTCGTTTGAATGATGGCATTACCCCGGCGGGACGCACGCTGTTATCGCTGGAAGTTGAACTGCCGCAGGAACTGCCGGCCGGGTTAGAAGTGCTCACTAAAATTTGCCCGCGCGCTGATAAAGCCCGCAGTGAACTGCACGCGGCGGCGAATTAATTTATCTGTAGTTGCGCCGGACGAACCTGGCGTGAGGCTCTGAGGGATCATGAGCAACTTGGCCATTACTGGGGATTGAAGGCATGGTTTTTTCGTCAAATGTGTTTCTGTTTTTATTCTTGCCGATATTTCTCGGCTTGTATTACCTAAGTGGTAACCGTTATCGCAACCTATTGTTGCTGGTGGCCAGCTATGTGTTCTATGCCTGGTGGCGGATCGATTTTCTGGCGCTGTTTGTGGCAGTTACCTTGTTTAACTACTGGATCGGCTTGCGGGTCGGCGCCGCCGGGGTCAGAAGCAAAAGGGCGCAGCAGTGGCTGATCCTCGGAGTAGTGGTGGATCTTGGCGTACTGGGTTATTTCAAATACGCCAATTTTGGCGTGGATAGCTTTAATGCGCTGATCGGCGGTTTCGGCTTCGAGCCCTTTATCGTCACTCATATTTTGCTGCCGATCGGTATCTCGTTTTATATCTTCGAATCAATCAGCTACATCATCGATGTGTACCGCGGCGATACCCCGGCGACCCATAACCTGATTGATTTCGCCGCCTTCGTGGCGATCTTTCCGCACCTGATCGCAGGTCCGGTGCTGCGCTTTCGCGATCTGGCCGAGCAGTTCAACCACCGCACCCATACGCTGGACAAGTTCGCCGAAGGCTGCACGCGTTTTATGCAGGGCTTTATCAAGAAGGTCTTTATCGCCGACTCCCTGGCGCCGATCGCCGACCACTGTTTTGCCTTGGCTAACCCGAGCACCGGTGATGCCTGGTTGGGCGCCTTGGCCTACACCGCCCAGCTGTATTTCGATTTCTCCGGCTACAGCGACATGGCCATTGGCTTGGGCCTGATGATGGGCTTTCGGTTTATGGAGAACTTCAAACAACCCTATATCAGCCAGTCGATCACCGAGTTCTGGCGGCGCTGGCACATCAGCCTGTCCACCTGGTTGCGCGACTATCTGTACATCAGCCTGGGTGGCAATCGTGGCAGCACTTTCCAGACCTACCGCAATCTGTTTCTGACCATGTTGCTCGGCGGCCTCTGGCACGGGGCCAATATCACCTATGTGATTTGGGGCGCTTGGCACGGCATCTGGCTGGCGATCGAGCGCGCCCTGAATGTGGATGCCGCGCCGCGCCAACTGCGTCCTCTGCGCTGGGCCTTCACCTTTCTGTTGGTGGTGCTGGGCTGGGTGATTTTCCGGGCGGAAAATCTCGATGTGGCTTGGCGTCTGTACGTCGCCATGTTCAGTTTTGCCGACTGGCATTTGTCGGAACTCAACAGCGCCCAGCTGACCAGTTTGCAGGTCGCCACGCTGCTATTGGCCTATCTGGTGATGGCTTGGTTTGGTTTACGCCAGCTCTACAACCAACCGCCAACTCAGCAGGCGCCAAAGGCTGCGGCCGAGCTGCCACAGGTGGCGGCTAGCGGGACTGCCGTGGCCGTCAGCAGCGGTGCGGGGTACAGCCTTTTGGCCACGCGGGCGCTGATACTGCTGCTGTTTTTTGCCTCGCTGTTGAAGCTCTCGGCGCAAAGTTTTTCACCTTTTCTGTATTTCCAGTTCTGAGGAATAGTGCGCATGAACAGGCTTTCTAACATTGTTTACAGCGTGACTTTTTTGGGCTCGATGCTGGCTTTGGCAGTTGCTTCCCTGTCGCCGGCCTGGACCTTTTCCGCGGCCAGCGAAACACCGCTGCTCAATGGCAAGCTGGCCCAGGCCTTTGAAAAGCATTACGACAAAACCTTCCCCCTCAAGGAGTTCGGCACCAATCTCTGGGCTGCCGTGGATTACAGCCTGTTCGCTGAAGGCCGCCCTGGGGTGGTGGTGGGGCGCGACAACTGGTTGTTCACCGATGAGGAGTTCAAGCCGGCCAGCAAGCCTGAGCAATTTCAGGATAACTGGGCGTTGATCGGGGCCGTGCAAGCGGAACTCCAGCGCCGCGGCGTGACCCTGGTGCTGGCGTTGTTGCCGGCCAAGGCCCGTTTGTATCCCGAGCACCTGGGCCAAAACTTGCCAGTAGCCGAGCAGTTGCGGCTCTATCCCGAGGCGCTGGCCAGGATGCAACAGGCCAAGATTGCCGGCCCCGAACTGCTCAGCGCGCTGCAGCAGGCCAAGGCCGAGCAGCAAGTGTTTATGCGCACCGATACCCACTGGAGCCCCTTTGGTGCCCAGGTGGTGGCCGACAACCTGGCGGCCTATCTGAGCCAGACCGGGCGCTGGCAGCACGGCGACGCTAACTTTGTCACCTCCGTCGGCAGCAGCCAGACCCATAAGGGGGACTTGCTCAGTTTTTTGCCGCTAGAGCCCTATTTCACCCGGCTGCAACCTCCCGTCGAGCCTCTGCAGTTGCGCAGCACTGCGGCCGATGAAGCGGCTCAAGGTGATTTGTTCGCCAGCCAAGAGACGCCCATTGCCCTGGTGGGCACCAGCTACAGCGCCAATCCCAAGTGGAATTTCGCCGGGGCACTGAAGCAGGCCTTGGGTAGCGACTTGATCAACTATGCCGAAGATGGCCATGGCCCGCTGGTGCCGATGTTGCGCTTTCTGCAGCGCCCAGCGGACGAAGTGGCCGGGCTGCGTTTGCTGATCTGGGAGGTACCAGAGCGCTACCTGAATATGCCCAGTGATCTGTCCGAATTCGACCCGACCTGGCTCGCCCAGCTCAAAGCCGGGCAAGGGCTGAGCGAGGGGCTGGCCCTCAATGCAGTCAAGCCTGTTAACGCGCCCTAAAGCGCCCGAAAGTTAAGGAGAACACCATGTTCATCAGTCAGTTTGCTAAACGCGTCAGCGCCCTGTGCGGGTTGTTATTGAGCCTGCTCAGCACCGCCGCGCTCGCCGATGAAGCGGCGCTCTACGGCCCCTCAGCACCGAAAGGCTCGGCCTTTGTGCGCAGTTACAACGCCGGCAGTGAAAACCTGGACCTGAGCCTGGGCAGCCTGAACTTTAAGGACATTGCCGCCAAGGGCAGCAGCGATTTCAAGTTTCTGCCGGCCGGCAGCTACAGCGCCAGTACCGCCGGGCAAAGTCTGCCGGTGAAACTTGTGGCCGACCAGTATTACACCCTGGTGCGTTTACCGACGGGCGCCTTGAGCCTGGTCGATGAGCCGGCATTCAAGAACAAGCAAAAGTCCCTGCTGCGCCTGCAGAATCTGTCTGACACGCCGCTGACTCTGAAAACCGCCGATGGCAAGACTGAGGTGATCAAGCCGGTTGCCGCCAAGGCCCGTGATGAGCGTGAAATCAATCCGGTCAAGGTGCGTCTGGCGCTGTTTGCTGGCGAGCAGAAAGTCAGCGATCTGCAGCCGCTGGCGCTGGAGCGTGGCGAGGTGGTCTGCCTGTACGTCACGGGTTCGGCCGACAAATTTTCGCCAGTCTGGGTCAAGCGCCCGCTCGCGGCTGACTGAGGCGCGTGATGAAGGCTAGTGGGATTGTTTATTGCGCCGCCTGGCTGCTGAGCCTATTTGGGCCGGGCAGTGTGGCGCTTGCGCAGGGCGCTTATGGGTTGGTCGCGCCGGCGGGTTTCTACCTGGCCGCGCCACCCGCCAAAGGCAAGGCCCAGGGGTGCCCGGACGCGCCTGCGCCCTATACCGGCGCGCTGATGTTGCCGAGCAAATATGCCGGCTCCGATGCGGCGCGGGACAAACTCAGCACGGATGCTTATGGCCAGTACCTGCAGCTGACGGCGGATGTGCACAGCCTGGAAACGGGTGTTAGCAAGTTCGTGAGTCGCTACCTGAAGAAGGGCAATCCTGCCTATGCCGAGTGTGCGCTGGACTGGTTGTCGACCTGGGCCGAGGCCGATGCGCTGCTCAGTCAGGAGTACAGCCACACCGGCAAATCGGCGCGTAAGTGGGCCTTGGCGACGGTCTCGTCAGCCTACCTGCGCTTGAAGTTCTCGCGCTCGCAGCCCCTTGTCGGGCATGCCGAGCAGGTGCGAAAGGTCGAGCTGTGGCTGGGCAAGCTGGCCGATCAGGTGGTGCTCGATTGGGATGAGCAGCCACTGAATAAGCGCAACAACCACCAGTACTGGGCGGCGTGGGCGGTGATGAGCAGCGCCGTCGCGCTCGATCGGCAGGACCTGTTTGCTTGGTCGGTTGCCCAGTACCGGCACGGCATGCAGGAAGTGGACGGCGAGGGCTATCTGCCCCTGGAGTTGTCGCGTCAGACCCGCGCCCTGGCTTATCACAATTACAGCCTGGGGCCCTTGCTGATGATTGCCGCCTTCGCCCAGGCCAATGGCCTGGATGTGCGCGCTGACAATCACGGCGCCCTGCAGCGTTTGGCGGAGCGTGTGGAACACGGTGTCGAAGATCCACAACCCTTTAAAAACAAGACCGGCTATGCGCAAAACCTTGAGGATTTGCACAGCAATAGCCGTTTTTCCTGGTTAGAGCCTTACTGCGCGCTGTATCGCTGTTCGGCCAAAACCAATGCCTGGCGCCGTTCCCTGGAGCCCTTGAGTACGTACCGACTGGGGGGTGATTTAACCCAGTTGTTTAGCAATCAACAGCCTTGATATCTGATCCTCACTGGCCCTTGAGACTGCGGTCTGGGTGCTGTCGGGGATCAATTTGAAATGGAACTTTAATGGAGATTTCTCTGATGATTCCGGTAATTCTTTCTGGTGGTACTGGCTCGCGTCTGTGGCCCTTGTCGCGCAAGCAATCGCCCAAGCAGTTCATTGCCTTGACCGGCGATAAATCGCTTTTCCAGCAGACGCTGCAACGCCTGAGCTTCGACGGCATGGAAAAGCCCTTGGTGGTGAGCAATCAGGAGCATCGCTTTATCGTCAACGAGCAACTTGAGGCCATCGGCATGGCGGCCCAGGGGCTGGTGCTTGAGCCCTTTGGTCGTAACACCGCGCCGGCGGTGGCCATGGCGGCGTTGCGCCTGCTCGAGCAAGGCCGCGATGAGTTGATGCTGGTGTTGCCCGCCGACCATGTGATCAGCAATGAGGTGGCCCTGCGCAGCGCGCTGCAGGTAGCCCGAGTGGCCGCCGAACAGGGTGAGCTGGTGTTGTTCGGCATTCCGGCGGATCGCCCGGAAACCGGCTTCGGCTATATCAAGGCCGCGCGTGGTGACGATGTTGAAGGTGATTTGGTGGAGGGCGCTTACCGGGTCAAACAGTTCATCGAAAAACCGGATCAGCAGCGCGCCAGCGAGTTTGTCCGCAGCGGCGGCTACTACTGGAACAGCGGCATGTTCCTGTTTCGCGCCAGTCGCTTTCTGGATGAACTGCGCACCCATGAACCGGATATTTACGACACCTGCGTGCTGACCCTCAAGCGCAGCAAGCTGGACGGTAATGTCCTGAGCATCGACGCCGACACTTTCGAATGCTGCCCGGATAACTCGATCGACTACGCGGTGATGGAAAAAACCGCGCACGCCTGCGTGGTGCCCTTGGCCGCCGGCTGGAACGATGTGGGCAGCTGGACTTCGTTGTGGGATGTGAGCGAGAAGAACAGCGATGGCAATGCCCTGGTCGGCGATGTGATCACCCAAACCAGTCACAACAACTTCGTCCACGCGACCTCCAAGCTGGTGACCCTGATCGGGGTCAATGACCTGGTGGTGGTTGAGACCAAGGATGCGGTGATGGTGGTGCACAAGGACGCGGTGCAAGACGTGAAGAAGATGGTCAACCACCTGGATGCGGCCGGTCGCCAGGAGACGCAAAACCACTGCGAGGTTTACCGTCCCTGGGGCAACTATGACTCGGTGGACAGCGGTACTCGTCATCAGGTTAAGCGCATCACGGTAAAACCGGGCGCGCAGCTATCGCTGCAAATGCACCATCACCGTGCCGAGCACTGGATTGTGGTGTCCGGCACCGCGCAAGTAACCTGCGACGACAAGGTGTTCTTGCTCACCGAAAACCAGTCGACCTACATCCCGATCGCCTCTTTGCACCGTCTGGCCAACCCCGGCAAGATTCCGCTGGAGATTATCGAGGTGCAGTCGGGTGGCTACCTGGGTGAGGACGACATCGAGCGTTTTGACGATATCTACGGCCGCACGCCGCAAGCCGTCACCGCCGGCTGAGGCCTTGGCGCTGGCCGGTGGGTAGCCGTTGTCCACTACCCACCGGCTGGCGAACATAGGCGGTGTGGCTTGGCTTTTTCCGGCCAGCTCATTCGCTCAGCAACATTGCGCCGTATTCCCCGTTCAGCCACGCCTTGTGGCTGTGCGGTTTCTGCCGCTAACCCGCGCAACACTGTGCCGCCCGCGCCAGCGCCGGCAATCACCTCCTTATTTTCCCCTGTCGATCCGCGCCTTGGCGGCTTTACCTGTGCATGCCGGCGTGCAAGCAGGTCCTGGCTGGCGGACTCGGTTATCATGCGGGCCTTGAGGAGATCGCCATGAATACGTTGTTGTTGCATTGCCGCCCCGGTTTTGAGGGAGAGGTGTGTGCGGAAATTGCTGAACACGCAGCCTTATTGCACGTGGCCGGCTATGCCAAGGGCAAGGCCAGCAGCGCTTGCGCCGAATTCGTTTGCACCGAGGAGGGCGGCGCGCAGGCGTTGATGCGTGGCGTGCGCTTTAGCCAGCTGATTTTCCCCCGGCAGTGGGCGCGGGGCGACTATGTGCAATTGCCGGAGACCGACCGCATCAGCGTGCTGCTCGAGCATCTGGCCGCTTATCCGGTCTGCGGCAGTCTGTGGTTGGAAGTGCTGGACACCAACGACGGCAAGGAGCTCTCGAATTTCTGCAAGAAGTTCGAAGCGCCCTTGCTCAAGGCGTTGCGCAAAGCCGGGCGTTTAATCGATGACCCAAGCAAGCCGCGCCTGTTGCTGACCTTCAAGAGTGGTCGCGAGGTGTTTCTCGGCCTGGCGGAGGCGGATAATTCGGCGTTCTGGCCCATGGGTATTCCGCGCTTGAAGTTCCCGCGCAGCGCACCGAGTCGCTCGACCTTGAAGCTGGAAGAGGCCTGGCATCAGTTTATTCCGCGCGAGCAGTGGGATGAGCGTTTGGCGCCGGCCATGACCGCCGTCGATCTGGGCGCCGCCCCCGGGGGCTGGACCTGGCAGCTGGTCAATCGACATATGCTGGTGACCGCCATCGATAACGGCCCTATGGCGGAAAGCCTGATGGAGTCGGGGTTGGTTGAGCATTTACAGGCCGACGGTTTTACCTTCAAACCGCGCAAGCCGGTGGACTGGATGGTCTGCGACATAGTCGAGAAGCCGGCGCGCAACGCCGCCCTGCTGGAAACCTGGTTGGGTGAGGGCCTGTGCCGCGAGGCGGTGGTCAATCTGAAGTTGCCGATGAAGCAGCGTTACGCCGAAGTGAAGCGCTTGCTGGCGCGTATCGAGGAGGGCTTTGTCGCCCGTGGCATCCGGGTCTCGATTGCCTGCAAGCAGCTCTATCACGACCGTGAAGAGGTCACCTGCCACCTGCGCCGGTTGGATAAACGCGGGAACTGACGCCGTCGTTGTTATCTCCGTGATCGCCGGCTCTGAGGTTTACTTGGACGCTGCTGGTGGGTGACCTCAGCGGCGCTTTGGGCGACAATAGACGCCTGTTTTTGGAGCCTGTTATGCCCTTGCACGCTGATGCGATTCTCGATGCCAGCGGTCTCAATTGTCCTGAGCCGGTGATGATGCTGCACAACAAGGTCCGTGATCTGGTCGCCGGTGGCGTATTGAAAGTGATAGCCACCGACCCTTCGACGCGCCGCGATATTCCCAAGTTCTGCATGTTTCTCGGCCACGAGTTGCTCGAGCAACAGGTAGAAGCCGGCAACTACCTGTACTGGATCAAGAAGAAACTCGACTGAGCTAGGCCCGCACCCCGGCCTGGGCTTCCTGGCGAATCCGCCGCTTGGCGCTGCGCATCAGCCGGAAGCCGAGCATCAGCGCCGCGCAGGTGAGCCCCACGATCAGCCCTTGCCACAAGCCACGTGGCCCCGAGGCCGGCCCCCAAAAGTCACTCAGCCCCAGGCTGTAACCCACCGGCAAACCAATCCCCCAATAGGCGAACAGGGTCAGCAGCATGGTCACGCGGGTGTCTTGATAGCCGCGCAGGGCGCCGGCAGCAGTCACCTGAATGGCATCGGAAAACTGAAACAGCGCCGAGAAGATAATCAGGCTGCTGGCCACCGCAATCACCGCCAGGTCGTTGGTGTACATCCGGGCAATGTACTCGCGGCTAAGCAGCATGGAACTGGCCGAGATGCAGGCGTAAGCCAGCGCCACCAGCATGCCGACGCCTGCCGCATAGCGGGCTTGGCGTGGCTCGCCACGACCGAGCGCCTGGCCAACCCGCACGGTCACAGCCATGCCGAGGGCGTAGGGGATCATGAACACCATGGAGCTAAAGTTCAGCGCAATTTGATGACCGGCCACCACTGTGGCGCCCATGGCGCCGATGAGCAGGGCGATCACCGAGAAGATGCTGGCCTCGGCAAAAATCGACACGCCAATCGGCACGCCGACCGACAGCAAGCGCTGGAGAATCGCCCAGTTTGGCCAGTCGAAGCGTTTGAATAATTGGCTGGCCTGGTAGTAGGGCGCCCAGTTAACCCACCAGAGCATGCCCAGCAGCATGCTCCACATGACGATGCCGGTGGCCCAGCCGCAGCCGACGCCGCCCATGGCCGGCACGCCGAACTTGCCGTAGATGAAGATGTAGTTGAGTGGAATGTTCAGTAGCAGGCCAAATATCCCCAGCATCATGCTCGGCCGGGTGTGGCCCAGGCCGTCGCTGTAACAGCGCAGCACATGATAGAGCGCTACCGCCGGGAAGCCGCAGGCCACGGCGCGCAGATAACCCATGGAGGGTTCGATCAGTTGCGGCTCGACATCCATGACGCGCAGCACCACTTGCGCATTCCATAACAGCGCGCCGGCGCCACAGCCCACCAGCAAGGCCAGCCACAAGGCTTGCCGCACCAGTGGGCCGATTTCATTGTGCAGGCCGCCGCCAAAGCGCTGGGCCACCTTGGGCGTGGTGGCCAGCAAAATGCCGCTCATCAGCAAATACACCGGCACCCATAAGGAGTTACCCAAAGCCACCGCAGCCAAGTCGTGGGGGCTGACGCGGCCGGCCATCACGGTGTCGACAAAGCCCATGGCCGTGTTCGCCAGTTGGGCGATCATGATCGGGGCGGCAAGGCTCAGCAGGCTGCGCAGTTCGGTGCGCAGGCGAGCGGCGCGGGTGGGGGTGGGCATCAGTCAATCCGGGCTGTTCAGCAGGCCGAGCAGTCTACCCGGCGGGGCGGCGGCGGGGAACGTAAAACTGACCGTTTGGGTTACTAATGCGGCTCGCTAAGATGCAGCAAGACAGGACGAACCAGGCCTGGCTGCCATAGAATGCTCGCCTGCTTAGCCGAGGCCATTATGCGTATTGTCGCCGACGAAAATATCCCGCTGCTTGATGAGTTTTTTGCCCAGGACGCCAGCATCCTGCGCTTGCCGGGTCGCGCCATTTGCGCGGCCGATGTGCAAGGTGCCGACGTGCTGCTGGTGCGCTCGGTGACCAAGGTCGACCAGGCCTTGCTGGCGGGCAGTGGGGTGCGCTTTGTCGGCACCTGCACCATAGGCACCGATCACCTCGACCTCGACTATTTTGCCCAGGCCGCCATCCACTGGGCCAGTGCGCCGGGCTGCAATGCCCGCGGCGTGGTTGATTACATCCTCGGCAGTTTGCTGGCCCTGGCCGAACGCGAGGGCGCCGATTTAAGCCAGCGCACCTATGGCGTGGTTGGCGCCGGCGAGGTCGGCGGGCGGCTGGTCAAGGCGCTGCGTGAACTGGGCTGGCGGG
>Ga0209343_10003618_pt1 | contig 19389 bp, 19 predicted proteins | sample RifCSPlowO2_02_FD_184026 | JGI IMG/M metagenome (GOLD analysis project Ga0209343, IMG submission 184026) | Groundwater microbial communities from Rifle, Colorado - Rifle CSP2_plank lowO2_0.2 (SPAdes) (version 2) | ecosystem: Environmental > Aquatic > Deep subsurface > Groundwater | place... | reverse complement strand
TGGCCAGCTCCAGATTCGTGTCGGCCACCACGGTGATGCGGATCGGGCGTCCGGCGCGGCGCGCAATCTCTTCCGCGTTGCGCCGCAACACGGTGAAAGTCCCGCCACCGACCGTGCCGATACCGAGGAGTCCTACGTTGATTGGTTTCATTTGAATTCCTAATGTGTAGGGTGGGCACGTTTTTTGTGCCCACCGTTTATCCGCGTGGGCACAAAAAACGTGCCCACCCTACTTATGTCCCATGCCGCTTGCGGTAGCTTTCCAGAAAACGCGCGATGCGCCCCATCGCTTCGACGAGGTCATCCACATTGGGTAGGAACACCACGCGGATGTGATCGGGATGTATCCAGTTGAAGCCGCTGCCCTGCACCACCAGCACCTTTTCGGTTTCCAGCAGTTCGAGAATGAATTTCTGGTCGTCTTCGATCGGGTAAATCTTCGGGTCGAAGCGCGGAAACAGATACAGCGCAGCCTTGGGCTTGACGCAGGTCACGCCGGGAATCGCGGTGAGCAGCTTGTAAGCCAGATCGCGCTGCTTGCACAAACGCCCGTTTGGCGCGACCAGATCGTTGATGCTCTGATAGCCGCCCAGCGCGGTCTGGATCGCGAACTGGCCGGGCACGTTCGAACATAGCCGCATCGAGGCCAGGATGGTCAATCCGTTGATGTAATCCTGCGCGTGCTTCTTCTCGCCGGACACCACCATCCAGCCGGCGCGGTAACCGCAGGCGCGGTAATTCTTCGACAGGCCGTTCAGAGTCAGAAACAGCACATCATCGGCCATTGAGGCAATCGAGGTATGCGTCGCGCCGTCGTACAGCATCTTGTCGTATATCTCGTCGGCGAAAACGATCAGCTCATGTTCGCGCGCGATCCGGATAAGCTCTTTCAGGATATCGTCTGAATACAGCGCGCCGGTCGGGTTGTTCGGGTTGATGACGACGATGGCGCGCGTATTCGGCGTGATCTTGCTGCGTATGTCGGCGATATCCGGCATCCATTCGTTCTGCTCGTCGCACAGGTAATGGCGCGGCGTCCCGCCCGCGAGCGTGACTGCCGCTGTCCACAGCGGGTAATCCGGCGCGGGAACCAGCACCTCGTCGCCGGTGTTGAGCAGCCCCTGCATCGCCATCACGATCAATTCGGACGCGCCGTTGCCGATATAAATATCCTCCAGCCCGACCCCGGCGATTTTCTTCGACTGGCAGTAATGCATGATGGCCTTGCGCGGCGCGAACATGCCCTTGGAATCGGAATAGCCGGATGAATTCGGCATGTTGAGAATCACATCCTGCTGGATCTCCTCCGGTGCTTCAAAGCCGAATGGCGCGAGGTTACCGATGTTCAGCTTGATGATGCGCTGCCCTTCTTCTTCCATCTGCTTGGCGCGTTCCATCACCGGCCCGCGGATGTCGTAGCACACGTTGGAAAGCTTGTTGGATTTAAAAATTTGTTTCACGGTTCACCTGTAAGATCGTGACGGATTATCCAAGCGGGCGCGATAAACCCCCACCCCCATCCTAACCTTCCCCCTGAAGGGGAAGGGACGATTGCCCTCCCCTTTCAAGGGGGAGGTTGATAGGGGGATGGGTTTGCGCCCCCTGCATGATAAAATTCGGCACAAAGCTGCAAAGGCCGCGATTTTACCCGCGCCGCCCCTGCACAGCAAATGCATTACAACAATTGGAGCACTGGTCTTTGAAACTGCACTTGGCCAATCTCGGCGATACAAAACTGTTCACCGCCTACGGCACGGATCATGTCATGGTCAACGGCGAACGCCATGACCGCAGCATCGTGGTGCTGGCGGAAGAGGTGCGCAGCGATTGGAATGCAGCCGCTTTCGATACACTGGACGAAGCTCATTTCGCCTATTTTCTCGCGCTGAAACCGGATGTATTGCTGCTCGGCACAGGCACACAACAACGCTTCCCGCATCCGCGCCTGTACCGTGCGCTGACCGGTGCCGGGATCGGCGTGGAATGCATGAACACCCCGGCTGCGTGCCGCACCTATAACATACTGGTAGCAGAAGGCCGCAAAGTGGTCGCGGCAATTTTGTTTTGAAAACAGAGGCTAGGGACTGGAAGCTAGGGGCTAGAAAAATCTACCCTCCGGCTCCGCCCTAGCCCCCAACCCCTAACCCCTAGCCACTACAAAAAACCATGAGCCAATCACTGAACAACGTCATCCGCCAGGCCGAGCAAATCATCCTCGGCAAGCCGCAGCAAATCCGCCTCGCGCTGACTTGCCTGCTGGCGCGCGGCCATCTGCTCATCGAGGATTTACCGGGGGTCGGCAAGACCACGCTGGCCCATGTCCTGGCCTGCACGCTGGGCTTGCAGTTCCAGCGCATCCAGTTCACCAGCGACCTGTTGCCCGCCGACATTCTCGGCGTCTCGGTATATCAGCGTGCCGCTGTCAATCCGGCAAGCGGTGATTCAACCAGCGGTGAATTCAAATTCCACCCCGGCCCAATATTCGCGCAAATGATTCTGGCCGATGAAGTCAACCGCGCCACCCCCAAGGCGCAAAGCGCGTTGCTGGAAGCGATGGAAGAGCAGCAGGTGACCATTGAAGGCACGACCCGCCCCCTGCCCGCGCCGTTCTTTGTCATCGCCACACAGAATCCGTCCTATCAGATCGGCACATTCCCGCTGCCGGAATCGCAACTGGATCGCTTCCTGATGCGCATCCAGATGGGCTACCCGGATGCGCAAGCGGAACGCGGCTTGCTATCCGGCGTGGATCGACGCGAAATCATCGCGCACCTCAGCCCGCAAATGGAAAGCTCGGAGCTGCTGGCGCTGCAACAGCGCGTCAAGACGGTACTCGCCTCCCCCGCGCTGCTCGATTACATTCAGGCCATTCTGCGCCATACGCGCGAATCGGCACGCTACCTGCACGGCCTGTCGCCGCGCGCCGGACTCTCCCTGCTCTCCGCCGCGCGCGCTTGGGCATTGCTCGACGAACGCGATGCGGTCATTCCAGAAGATGTTCAGGCGGTGTTGCCAGGCGTGGTCAACCACCGCTTGCAGGCAATCGGCGAATACTCAAAACAAAACAGCGCCACACTGGCACGCGAATTAATCGAGGCAGTGGCGATCCCATGACCCCGAGCAATGCTAAAACATGCAATGCGTAGGTTGGGTACACTATGCTTTGCCCAACCTACTGGAAGACAACTTTCTTTTTGATTCCAGTTCATCCGGCTCATGAAGAGGGAACTTATCAGCATGCTTGATAAACTAAAAGCCCGCTTCCGTACCTGGTTGTTCCGCCGGAAAATAGAAAGCGGAACCATCGTCCTCAACCAGCGCCGCATCTTCATCCTGCCAACCAGGCAAGGCTTTGCGCTAGCTTTCGTGCTGGTGCTGATGTTGCTTGGCGACATCAACTACAGCCTCAGCCTCGGCTATGCGCTGACCTTTTTGCTGGCGATGATGGCGGTGATGACGATGGTGTATGCCTTCCGAAATCTGGCGCATCTGGAGATCCGCGCAGGCCGTGCGGATGCCGTGTTCAGCGGCGAGACCGCGCGATTCTTATTGCACTTTCACAACCGCAGCGCATTGGCGCGCTATCAACTCTGTCTGACCACAAAGGCGACTGTCCATGCGCCGCTATGCTTCGATATACCCGCCCGTCAAGACAGCGAAGTTGTATTTTCCCTGCACGCCACACGGCGCGGCTGGCTGGCGCTGGGTGAGTTAAAACTGCACACCGAATTTCCGCTCGGGTTGTTTCACGCATGGTCCTATTTGCATTTCGATACACGCTGTCTGGTTTACCCCAAACCGCTGCCCAGCGCGCCGCTGCCATTTGGCACCAGCCCCGATGGCGATGGCAAACGTCCCATTGCCGGGGATGACGATTTCGCCGGATTGCGCACCTACGTCGCGGGCGATGCCTTGCCGCGCATAGCCTGGAAGGCCTTTGCGCGCGGGCAGGGTTTGCAGGTAAAGCAGTTCTTCACACAAGCGGGCGATGAATTATGGCTGGATATTTCAGATGCGCCAGATCGCACCGAGGAGGAAAAGCTCGCACGTATGACCCGGTGGGTGCTGGATGCCGAAGCGCAAGGAGTGCGCTACGGGTTGCGCCTGCCGGACGGCGAATTACCTCCCAATAATGGCGCCGCGCACCGCGACGAATGCCTGCGCCGGATCGCGTTGTTTAATTTGCCGCAGCAAGTGAAAATATGAATCAATTTTTTTCATTTTATCGTTCCCATGCTCCGCGTGGGAACGAGGTTTTGACGCTCCGCGTCACAATTGATTGCACGCACATGCATTCATCGCAGAGCGATACGAACCCGTTCCCACGCGGAGCATGGGAACGATGAGCAAAAAACTGCGCGGGAATGACGAAGTAATGAGCAAATCCCTCATCTACGGCTTGCTGCTATCTGTCCTGATGGTCGTTGCGCCGCACGCCAGCCATCTGCCGTTATGGGTCAGCTCGCTGTGCGCCACGATGCTGCTGTGGCGCACCTATCTGACTTACACCGGCAACCCGCTGCCCAAGCACTGGCTTTTGACGCTCATTACCGTTGCCGGATTAGGCGGTGTCGCCATTAATTTTATTACGCTATTCGGGCGCGAGGCCGCCATTACACTATTGATGCTGATGGCTGCGCTCAAGTTTCTGGAGCTGCGCACGGCGCGCGATGCGATGGTGCTGATATACCTGTCCTGCTTCATCGTCATCACCAATTTTTTCTACTCGCAAAGCATTCCCACTGCCCTGTACATGTTCACCACGCTGATTGTCGTCATGACAACATGGGTGCACCTGCATGCGCAAAACATCACGCTCAAGCCGCGCCTGCGCGTCGCCTCGGCATTGCTGCTGCAAGCCATTCCGTTGACGCTGATCCTGTTTGTCCTGTTCCCGCGCGTACAAGGCCCGCTGTGGGGATTGCCGCAGGATGCCTTCGCGAGCAGCGGGCTGGACGACAGGATGTCGCCGGGCAGCCTGAGCCGTCTGGGTTTGTCGGATGCGGTGGCGTTCCGCGTCAGTTATGCGGACAAGCCCCCCGCCCGCGAGAAAATGTACTGGCGCGGGCCGGTGCTGTGGGATTTCGACGGGCGCACCTGGACACCGGGCAGAACCGTACGCAGCATCGCTCCGCAATTTACCGAACTTGACCAGCCGATTGATTACATCGTCACACTGGAGCCGCACAACAAGACCTGGCTATTCATGCTCGATATGCCGAATAAAATTTCTGTGCCGGCCAGCCTTACCCATGATTTTCAGGCGTTGAGCAAAGAACCGGTCAATTCGCGGATGCGCTATGAGGCGCGCTCCCATCTCGGTTTTCACGCCAACTTGCGCGAAGCAGATTGGCAAATCCAGCGCGCCTTGCAACTGCCGCAATCGCTTAACCCGCAAGCCGTGCAGCTTGCCGCAACATTGCGTGGAGGAGCGGCAAACGATGCCGACGTGGTTCGTAATGCCCTGTCTTATTTCAATCAACAGGGCTTTCAATATACGCTGGAGCCACCATTGCTCGGCGTCAACAGCGTCGACGATTTTCTGTTCTCCACCAAAAAAGGGTTCTGCGAACACTACGCCTCGGCATTCGTATTTTTAATGCGCGCCGCACATATTCCGGCTCGCGTGGTGACCGGCTATCAGGGCGGCGAATTCAACTACATCGGCAATTACTACATCGTGCGCCAATCCGACGCCCACGCATGGGCGGAAGTATGGCTGAGCGGACGGGGATGGGTGCGCGTCGACCCCACCGCAGTCATCGCACCCGCGCGCGTGCAAACCAACGTGGCCGCAGCCGTACCTGCTAGCGAAGCCGCCGCTTTGCCATTCATGGCGCGCATGGTGAGCAACCCGCCTGCATGGCTAATGAATTTGCGCCTGAACTGGGACATGCTCGCTTTCCAGTGGAATCAATGGGTGCTGGGCTACAACACCGAACGTCAATTCGCTTTCCTGACCAGCCTGGGCATGAAAGCAATAACCTGGCAAAACATGGCAATCATCATGACGACGGGCATCTGGCTCGTGATCGGGCTATTTGCCCTGTTCATGCTGCGCCATTTGTTTGCGCGCCAGCCGGACAAGGTGCAAGCCGCATGGCTCAAACTGTGCCGCAAATTGGCGAAGGCCGGCCTCCCGCGTGCCGCATACGAAGGCGCGCAGGACTATGCTGCACGTGTCGCCGCGGCCCGCCCGGAACTCGCCGACCCCATCCACGATCTTGCCGCACGCTATACCGCATTGCGCTATGGCGCTATCAAGGATGAACAGGAGCAGCGTGAATTTCTGCAACGCGCTGCCACCCTGAAAATCTGACAGGTATAATTCGTGCCACGTTAATCCACCAAAATGATATATGACCCCGAACAATTCGCAGGATGATGTGCCACCGAACTACCTCCCCCTTTGAAAAAGGGGGATTGAGGGGGATTTTCATATTTGGCACACCTCAAATCCCCCTGCCCCTTTCTCAAAGTGGGAACACAGCGTCCTGAAAATCGTTAAGAGGCACAAAATAACTATGCTCATTACCCGCCGCCTGGAATTCGATGCCGGACATCGCATCCCCACCCACAACAGCCAGTGCAAACACCTGCACGGACATCGCTACGCCATCGAAATCACCCTGTCCGGCGACATCATCACCAATGAAGGGCAATCAGAACAAGGCATGGTGATGGACTTCTCCGACGTCAAACGCATCGCCAAAGAAAAACTGGTGGACGCATGGGATCACGCTTTTCTGGCGTATCGCGGCGACAAGGCAGTGTGTGATTTTCTCGCCACATTGCCGGATCACAAAACCGTCATTCTCGATGTCGTGCCCACTGCGGAAAATCTCGCACAAGTCGCTTTCAACATCCTCGCCCCCGCTTACCAGGACACCTACGGCAACCACCTGCGCCTGCAACAAGTGCGCATCTACGAGACACCGAACAACTGGGCAGACTGCGTACGCAATTGACTTTCTTCAGGCATTTTTCTGGACACCACGCGCGCCTTGGTTCAAAATGCGCGGCCTTGGAGGGCTGGCCGAGCGGTTGAAGGCACCAGTCTTGAAAACTGGCAAGGGTTTGCGCCCTTCGTGAGTTCGAATCTCACGCCCTCCGCCAAGACCCTTTTTTAACCAGTCTCAAATATTCTCACAAACCCGCACTGCATATAGCTTTGGCGGGTTTTTTAATGCCCAAGTTAGTTTAACTATTTTTGTCTTGTTTGTTGGTAAAGATGGTCAAGAAAGTAGCTATAAACGTCTGCTACTCGGCCAAAGCGGGGGGTCGTGGTAGAACGCTCTAGCAATCTGCCTATGTCTGCTTTGGGGTAGCATGAGCATACCGGCACTTTGTGCTAAACCGGTCTGCGGCTATTCTATACGAGCAGCGGCACGATACCCACCGGGCGACCGACTACTCAGCCGCCCATTAGACGAGGCGCCAGTTTGAGCATGAGAAAATCACACAAGAAGCGACAGAAGAAACGCCATGCCAAAAGAGCCACTGAAACTATTACCGTCCTCCAGCAAAATCCAAAGGAGCCAAGTAAACGGGCACAGAGAGCTTACGCTGACTTAGCCGCAAGAGATCCAAGATTTAAAATACTATATTTCATTCCCCATTTCCCACAAGATCTACGGAAGGCCAGCATCTTCGGTTGGTATTCACCAGCAATGCTTCAAGCCGCTGGGCCATTGATGACGATCTCAACTTGGCCTGCCGATATCCGTGAGCCTTTCTCCGAGCAAACTTCTGTTCTAGTTAATCGCTTAACTCGGCGTATATGGCCAAAAATTATCCCAGTTGAATTAGATGCGCTTTATGCTGGTGCATATTTATTCGACAACCCATTTCGGGTATTCGCATCAAATGACCCTGCAATTGCCAATGAAATTGATAAATTCATAATCCAGTCAGGGTGGCACTGTCTACATATTTCATCAATAGAAGGAAATGGTCGTGTTCTCCTTAACCCATGATGGGAAATCCCCCGGCTATGCCGGGGTGGCAGTAGAAGTTCGACATATACGGGAGTCCATCTGCGACACTCCAACTCGTGAGCCGCCAAGCACACGAAGAAAGGAGAATCGAGATGGACGACAGCGAAAGCCTAAGCCATAGCAAATGGGAGTGCAAATACCATGTGGTATTCATTCCGAAATGTAGAAGGAAAACGTTGTACGAACAGTTGAGGCCGCATCTTGGAGAGGTTTTCAAGAAACTGGCCAGTTACAAAGAAAGCCGGGTAGAAGAAGGGCATCTGATGCCGGATCACGTGCATATGTTGATCTCAATCCCGCCGAAGTATGCGGTATCGCAGGTGGTAGGGTATATCAAAGGCAAGAGCGCGATTCATTTGGCACGGGTGTACGGAGAACGGAAGCGCAACTTTGTCGGGCAGCACTTTTGGGCGAGAGGCTACTTTGTATCAACGGTAGGGCGAGACGAAGACATGATACGGGAGTACAATTGTTATCGGCGGCAAAGGTGTGGATGTTTGGCAGTTAAGAAAGAGATGCACCTTTCCTCCGATTGTAATTTTCAGCGCATGTGATACACAACCTCTTGATGGTAGCCACAGCTCTAGCGCTACAGCAGCCTTCGTGCTCGGTGCGCATACTGTTTTAGCAGCAACGTTACCAATTGACGGAAGGAAGGCTGGTGCTTTTATTGGGCGACTAATTTTTCGCATAGCAGAGTTTTTACCTCTTGCTGTCAGATACAAGAGAATCTTTACATGGAGGGAGATGATCTCTGGTTTACTCAGAATGACGCACGTAACTGAAGTTATGGCTTCCCTAAAAAAGAATGCGGGATCAGCATATCAAGGCATCAACTTTGATCCTGTTCAGATGAGAGCGAATACGGAAATAAACGAGTGCCGCCCGACTTGGTACGATGCCTTTCTTTGTGAGCTATCTGCAATATCCGGCAAATCCATTCATGAACTTAAAAGTGACATTGAGAAATGGGCGGCCATGACAGACTCGATGAAATACGTTCAATTAGGAAATCCAGAAAGCATCATCATTGTTGAAGAAGACCCCATCAAGGTGTTATCAGAAGAATCAAATAGGCAAGTTGGAAAATTGATAGGATCAGGCTCGATGAGTGATCTGCACTTCAAGCCGCCTTGCGCATGAAGCCCACATGGATGACGGCCTCTAAAAGAGGGGTTTATTTATCTCGAAAATGCCTGTCTGAATTTTCGATAAGCAGACCTTCGTAACCAACGGAATCGGATAGCCAGCCAAGGTCCGCAAAGACCGAGAACTGGTCATGGCAATTCTATTTGCAAGCAACAGTACGCTGGCGGCAATCCGATGTGATTGCCTGGCAGCAATCCCTTAACCCAACCCATAGTGTCTGACAATTGAGGGCAGACAACCCAAAACTTTTCGACGGACACGCCGATGCAGTTGAATTAACCCGTCATGTCCCTTATAGTGCGCTTAACAACCCAACCCGCAAGGCGGTGAAACATGGCTAATTCGCGCATTACTCTCGATCCCGGCAAGCGTGGTGGACGTCCTTGCATCCGCAACCTGCGCATCAGCGTTTATGACGTGCTGGACATGCTGGCCGAAGGCATGAGTGAGGCGGACATCATCGAAGATTTTCCCGAACTCGAAACCGCCGATATCCGCGCCTGCCTAGCGTTTGCAGCAGACCGCGAACACAACCTTTACACCGTGGCGGTGTAATGAAACTGCTGCTCGACGAAAATCTGTCGAGGCGCATCATCCCCTTCCTGCAAACCGCTTTCCCCGGCTCTTCACAAGTTTCCTTGTTGGGATTGGAAAGCGCAAGCGATTCCGAAATCTGGCAGTACGCAAAAACCAACAGCTTCGTGATCGTCAGCCGCGATTCAGATTTTCAGGAGCGCTCACTCGTAGCAGGCCACCCGCCGCAAGTGGTCTGGCTCAAAATTCCGAACCGCTCCAAAACAGTTGTGCTCAATATCCTGCTCGATCACCACACGGAAATCGAACAAGCATTGATCGAGCAGAATCGCGCCTGCGTCGAAATCAGCCCCAGCAACCGCTAAAGAGCTTTTTTACTCAATCGGCGCTAATACATGCACAAAAAGGAGCGCATAATTTATGAGCAAACAACTTAAACCGATTCCAAAATTCGCCAATGATGCTGAAGAGCGCGCCTTTTGGGAAAAACACGATTCCACAGATTATCTGGATTGGACGAAAGCCCAGCGGGTTGTGCTGCCTAATTTGAAGCCCACGACAAAAACGATTTCACTGCGACTGTAGCAATGGAACTCAAACCGATTAGAACCAAAGCCGAATACAAAGCCGCCTTGCGCGAAATCGAGGCGCTATTTGACGCACCCGATAAAACACCCGAAGCGGACAAGCTGGAAGTGTTGTCCATGCTGGTGGAGAAATACGAAGCCCAGCACTACCCCATTCCCGCGCCCGACCCGATAGATTTTTTGAACTACGCGATGGAAGCACGCGGCCTGACCCGCAAAGATTTGGAGCCGTATATTGGCAGCCGTGGCCGCGTGGCCGAAGTGTTGAACCGCGCCCGCCCGCTTACTCTGGCGATGGTGCGGCGCTTGTCGGAAGGCCTCAAACTGCCAGCGGATGTGCTGATAGCGGATTACGAACTGCGCCACGCCGCATGAAACCCACAGGGTCGCCTCAAAAATCCGCACAGTCTTGCATCGCAAGTCTGTACAAGACCTTGCGCAAAAGCATCGCTGTTGCGCCAGTCAAACTGCCGCAGTCTAGCTTTGCCAGTCTGTGCCCACACCCTCACAAGGGTGCAGCATTTATGGCTATGCCGCTTGACATATTACGCGCTGCATCATAGCATTTCACCATGATCAAGTCGTTCAAATGCGCCGACACCGAAAAGCTGTTCCACGATGTGCTGGTTGCGCGCTTTCGTTTGATTGAACGCCCTGCCCGCCGCAAGCTGCTTTATCTGCACCGGGCGCGGACACTGAATGACTTAAAGCAGCCACCCGGCAATCGCCTGGAAGCACTCAAAGGTGACCGCAAGGGGCAGCACAGCATCCGCATAAATGACCAGTGGCGCATCTGCTTCAAGTGGTCAGATGGCGATGTTTACGATGTAGAAATTGTGGACTATCACTAAAGGAAAACACCATGACCCAAAAATTACTTGATCCGATTCCGCCCGGTGAAATTTTGCTGGAAGAATTCATGAAGCCTATGGGCATCAGCATCAATGCACTATCGAGGGATGTAAGTGTGCCGCCTAACCGCATCAGCGAAATCGTAAACGGCAAGCGCTCGATTACTGCCGATACTGCCTTACGCCTCGGCAAATATTTCAGCGTATCCCCGGAAATCTGGCTCGATCTGCAAAGCGACTATGACATCCGCATGGCACAGCGCACCATCTGGCCGAAGATTGAGCCGCTTGTCCGCGCGCACGCCGCATAAGGCTAGACCCGCATGGCGCTCACCCGTAACGAAACCCGTAAATTCCTTAAGCCAAGCTCCTAGCACCTGACGATTGGATGCAAGCGAACAGGAGATTTTTGGCGGTACATTTGGCGGTATATTTTCAAAGCAAAAAACACGAATCAAGCAACGGTGCGGCTTGCCGACAACTTTTCGACTGACACGCCCTGGTGTGAAATTGTGCGGGCACTCGGCCTAACTGGAATTTCAGCTGCATAACAAATGTAGTCGTTGAATTATTGCAGCCAAAGCACGCGCTGTACTAGAATCCAAAATATGAACCAATGTTTCTTGATGGCCTGGAGCGCGCTGCCACAGTTACATTTCACCCGTGTCGCACCGCTTCCTTTGAGCCGACCGCATACCCACGACCCGGAACGGGCATTCGGAAGTAGCCTCCTGCCGATTCCCCTTGGTAACTCTACCGCGTTCAGCGCCCTATGACATCCGCTCTTTCCACGGCCAGGAACCATGCAGGTACGATTCAAGCCTTACTTCGGTGCTCGCTTGCGGCGATACTGCTCGCATTTTCAACCGGCACGCTGGCGCAGGTAGGGGACGGCATATCCTATTTTCTTTGGAATGCGCGCTACGCCGAATTGGAGCGAGCGGCGGGCGCCGAAAACGCCAAGCAAACAATGTCTGAGCCTTGGCCGCTGGCTCTCCTTTGTTACGCGCATTGGAAGGTCAAGCGCTACGCCAAGCTATTCGAGTGCGCCAACCAACTCGAAACGCTGGTGAAAGCCGGGCATCGGACCATGGAGCATAAGGATGCTCCACTTATCGCATCCGATATCTCTGCGCTGCCCCAGATGCTACGTGCGAACGCGTGGCTTGAACTCGGTGCCAACCGCCGTGCTTTAGAGGCGGCGAAGGAGGCTCTTGCGGCCATACCGGACGCTTCGGCATTTTCCTATTTCTCCTTCGCCCGCTACAACATCGAAACACTTCCCGTCGCTGCGATAGCTGCCTACTTATTGGGAGACCAGTCAGCTTCCGACCAATATCTGGCCCAGCTCCAGAGACTGCGAATCGGATGGCCCAACAGCGATACGTTGCCTAATCTTCGTGAATACCAGATAGCTCGGATTTATATGATCCGCGGAGACTATGCGAAAGCACTGCAGCATGCCGGGGCGAAGACGCAGGGTAGCGGCACCCTGGCGCTCCAGAATCTCTTTACGTCCCGCGAGAGCGATGACGATCTCTCGAACACGTTCGAGATCGGCAAACAGTTCATGGTCGCCAAGAGCCTGCTTGAAACCGGGCAGCGCGCTGGCGCCAAAAAAGTTTTTGATCAATTGCTGGCCAAGCGGCGCCTCGCAGACCAAGGCGATATCCACTGGCCGGTTCTATACGAACGCGGCCGTATTGCTGAAATGGAAGGTGATACCAGGGAAGCCATCGAGTACTACAAGCGCGCGATTGAGGTAATCGAGCTACAGCGCGCCTCGATCAATACCGAGGCGAGCAAGATCGGGTTTGTAGGAGACAAGCAGGCGGTATATCTGCGTCTCGTCGCGGCGCTAGTTGGAGAGAATCGCACAACAGATGCATTCGCATACGTAGAGCGCTCCAAGGCGCGTGCCCTTGTGGACATGCTGGCCGCCAAGGAAGACTTGGCCGCATCGGCGCCAGATCCGGCAAGGGCGAAACACATATTTGACCAGCTCAATGCGGCCGACGCGGCGGCGCGCATTCCAGCCCCAACATCAGCCGAATCGGCTGCACGCATGCGAGCTCTGCAAGCCGCAAAATTGACGATAGAGCAGATCGCTCCCGAACTAGCCTCCCTCGTCACCGTAACTGCAGTTTCGGCAGAGGAATTGAAAAAGCTGATAGGCGACGGCGAGGCGCTGGTCGAATACTATTACGAGGCTGGTGACTTGTATGCATTCGTACTTACCCACCTGAAATTGTCTGCATTCAAGTTGAGCGCCGACCGGTTAGCGGAGGACATACATGACCTCAGACTCGCCCTGCAAGACCCTGGCTCTGCGACGTGGCATGACAAGGCAGAAGCCCTTCAGAGGCGCCTTTGGCAGCCGATAGAGGGGGCGCTCGGCGTCTCCAATGTTCTTGTCGTGCCGCACGGAGCGTTGCACTACTTGCCGTTTGCCGCGCTCCGGCGCGCGGACGGGAGCCTGCTTATCGACCATTACAGCTTTCGCTTCCTTCCCAGCGCCAGCGTCCTCAAATTCCTGAAACCTTCAACAGAATGGGGAAAGGGCTCGTTGCTCGTTTTGGGCAATCCGGATCTAGGCGATCCAAAAATGGACCTGAAGTTCGCAGAGGACGAAGCAAGAGCCGTCGCGAAGCGATTCCCTCAGGCTCGCTTGCTGGTACGGCGCGATGCCTCGGAGAGCAGCTTCAAGGGGGCGTCGGACGTCTTCGCGGTAATTCACTTCGCCACGCATGGGAAATTCCAGAGTGATGAGCCGCTAAGTTCTGGCCTTTATCTCGCCAAGGACGCCGACAACGACGGCTTGCTGACTGTCGGCGAGTTGTATTCGATGAAGCTCAACGCCGATCTCGTTACCCTATCGGCGTGCGAAACCGGCTTGGGAAAAATCGCGAACGGCGATGATGTCGTCGGTCTCGCGCGTGGCTTTCTCTATGCCGGAAGCCGTTCTATCGTCGCCAGCCTCTGGAGTGTGGACGATAATGCCACCGCAGAGTTGATGGGAAATTTTTACGAGAATCTAATGAAGCTCCCCAAACAGAAGGCTCTGCGCGAGGCTCAGCTCAAGACTCGCCAGAACTTTCCACACCCGTTCTATTGGGCAGCCTTTCAACTTACCGGAAGAGCTGACTGAACTGGGTGTAAATGGCAGTTTCTGGCCGATTGCACGCACCGATTCTGATGCACCCCAAGTTTTGTAGGCATCTGATAGAGTGTTTACTGCCTTGCGCCTCGGCAAATATTTCGGCGTATCCCCGGAATCTGGCTCGATCTGCAAAGCGACTATGACATCCGCATGGCACAGCGCACCGTCTGGCCAAAGATTGAGTCGTTTGTCCGGGCACACGCTGCATAAGACTAGACACGTATGGCGCTTACCCGTAACAAAATCCGCAAATCCCTTAGGCAAAGTTCCTAGCGCCTGATGATTGGGTGCAAGCAAACCGGAAACGGTTGACGGTATATTTTAAAATCAGAAAAAATGGATCAAACAACGGCGCGGCTTGCCAGCAACTTTTCGACTGACACGCCCCATTTTTGTCGTTATAACTTTTAACCAGCACAAAAAAAGGGGCAGTTACCTGCCCCGAGAAACTAGGTATTGCACCTAGTAGGAGGAGAATTGTCTACTGTGCTACATAGAATCTAAAACCGGTCATTGAGCTTCTGAAACGTTGTTGAGTTGAGTGCAATTTAACCAATACCAAGGCCTAATGCTATAGTCATTCGTCCGGTTTGCGGGCTAAAGATGGGAGGCATAAAAATCCGGATGAACGGTTGAGTTCAGAGAATGAACGGTTGGGCAGAGTGGATGGTTTTTGCCGAATTTCCTGCAAGAACAATGTTTGCGGCAAGTGAAGCCCAAAACTGCTACCAGGCTAAGAGACAGATATGACGCAACGCAGTAAGATAATCCCCGATGAAAAATAATGTTTCCGTACTTTTTGTCTGCATGGGCAATATTTGCCGTTCGCCAACGGCGGAGGCTGTGTTTCGCCACTATGTCGGGAATGCCGGTTTAACCGGATACATCCTGATCGATTCAGCGGGGACGCATGATTACCACATAGGCGATGCGCCGGATGCGCGAGCGCAACGGGCGGCGCAGCAGCGTGGTTATGATATGAGTGGTTTGCGCGGGCGGCAGGTGGAGGAGGGCGACTTTCACCGTTTCGATTATGTGCTTGCGATGGACAGGGCCAATCTCACCATTCTGCGTCGCCTTGCGCCGCAAGGCAGCGATGCGCAAGTGCAGTTGTTTCTCGAATATGCGCGTCATCATGCCGAGCGTGAGGTTCCCGATCCTTATTACGGTGGCGCGAATGGTTTTGAGCGCGTGCTGGACATGGCGGAAGACGCGGCGGAGGGATTGCTGCAACATATTCGCCAGCAACATTTCAACGCGCTGTTGAACGGTTAATACCCTCATTGGATTCATGGCGGAATTCAGGCGTTGAATGTTTTTGACAGGCTCGTCAGGAGGCGCAAATGGAACTTCGCAGCAAGCGTGATGATACGAAGATATTTACCGCAATTGTTTGCCTGTTTATCGGTTTTTTCTTCATCTGGAATATTGGAGCGCATGTTGCGGATATATATGAACTGCGCCTTGATGCCGAAACGTGCAGCCGGGTAAAGGAGCTCGGGTTGTCGCCATCCACCGATTGCGTTATTACTGCGCCCTTCCGCCCATTCGGGCTTGGTCCGCCGACCGGTTACCTGACGCTGCCGGACGGCAGCGATATTCAGATATCACCAATCGCGGCAAAGCAGACTGGCAGGGGCGCAGAATGGACAGCTTCGATGAAGGCGCAGTTTTGGACAACCTTGCTGTTTTGGGTAGCTTCATTGATGCTGCTGTTTAGCGTATTTCGCGACAAGAAATGATCCCGTACCCAGCAATAGCTGCAAACCAAAAGAATCTGCATCGATATTGGGTTTTACATGATCTGCCTATTGATCGGCATGAGAATAGCGGATGTCTTCCCGGAGTTTGGCTTGGCGTTTTTCCAGATTTTCATCCATGTGGCCTCCCTTTTGCAGCTCGCATACTCTTGTGAGAATCGATGCTGTTTGCTTCGCCCACCAATCGCAAAAGGCATTATCTTCGCTGTCAAACCCAAACTCGCCGGCAAATCTGTTGATGTCCCAGAAGGTGATGCTATTGCCTGTGGCGCCATTCCAAACTACTTCCAGCTCATAAAGTCTTCCGTTGTATTTGTCACGCTGTGACTTCAATTGTTCAAGCTGATATTGCTTCGAATACCACATGAAAATAGCCAGCAATGCTATACCTGTACCCCAGGTAAATCTGTGTGCATCATCCGACATGAAATAGTTGAGCACCACTCCTCCGGCGATAACAACCCAGTACCAATAGCTACGGGCTGTCTTTGATGTGCTTTTGATCCGCTCCTCCAGTTTGTTTCTTTCACTGAAGAGCCGAATTGCGGCAGGGATGACTGCGTAGGCCATATCCCTTCGGCGGTTAAACTCCAGCTTTTCGAGTTCAGACAGCTCTATTTCCTGCACGGTGTCGCTCATTTGCCTATCCTCGGTAGCGTTTTGTTATGCTTTTCATCATACTCTAAAACAAAAATATGGCATTTGCGGCGCGAACGCAATAAAAAAACCGCATGATTTTCATCATGCGGTTTCAGTTGCTGTCTGCTTGAAATTACGCTTGCGGGCGTTGTGTTTCTATCTGTACGAGCGGTTCATTTTCAACATACACTTCACGCTGACGCACGCGGCGGCGTGTTGTTGGTTGAGGCGCATGATCGGCGGGTGTATTTGCCAATGCGTTGAATTTGGACGGATCGGTCTCGATTTGAATCAGGCTTTCGCCGCTGCTTGGCGCTACAGGAGGGGGTGAAACCTTATCCACTTCTGCCGCCGCCCCGCTTTGCTGCGTTGGGGTTGTCGGCATCACTTGCCGTACCTCGGTTGCCGGCATTGCTTGCTGGGTTGCGGTTACCGGCATTGCGATGTACTCGGTCGGATAAGCAAATCCATCCGGCAAGGCAATATATTCGGTCGGTTTGGCAATGGCCTGCTCAGTGGCTATCTGCTCGACAGGCTGCTGCGCGACAACAGTTTCGCCATGTGCGGCCGATGATTCTGCATTTGGTGCGGCGTTTTCACGGCGTTGGCGTTCGCGCTGGCCACCACGGCGACCACGGCGGCGCGAACCTTCGCGTGCGCCGCCTTCTTCCGCTTGCTCCGTAATGGGGGCTGCGACCTGTGTTTCCAGCACCGCTTTTTCTTCGGCAACACGGGGCGGGCGCGGTGGCTTGGGCTGACGCGGTTCGCCTTGTGGGCGCGGTTCGCGTTCACCCTGCTGGCGTGACTCTTGAGGCTTCGCTGCGGTTTCGGCTTGAGCTGGTTTGTTGCGCGGTTCGTTGCGGTCGCGGCCATTGCCGCCTTCGCTGCGCTCGCCACGAGCTCCGCGCTCACGACGCTTGCCGCCTTCGCTCCGCTCGCCACGCTCACCGCGTTCACGATGCGGGCCGCTACGTGGCTTGTTTGCCGCCGGCTTTGCCTTGGGCTGTTCCTCCGTTCCCAGTGTCTTGAACCAGCCAAAGAGCTTGCCGAGAATCGAAGGCCTGGATTCCTCCTCAACGGCCTTCATCGGTGCCGGTTGCGCCGGGGTGATCCCTTGCACCACGGCTTGCGCACGGGTGGCCTTTTGTTGCTCTTGTGCAGTGGTCAGCGGTTTGCCTTCCTCCGGTTTTTCCACCAGCTTGTAGCTGGCCTGCAACACGTCGCCGGTCATGTCGTCAAGGCGCAGGCGGCTAATACTGTAGTTGGGTGTTTCCAGATACGGGTTGGGTATCAGCGTGATGCCTACTCTCAGGCGCGATTCGATGCGATGGATATCGGAGCGCTTCTCGTTGAGCAGGAAAGTGGCGACATCCACCGGTACTTGCACGTGGATCGCGGTACTGCTTTCTTTCATCGCCTCTTCCTGGATGATGCGCAGGATATGCAGGGCGGAAGACTCGGTGCCGCGGATGTGTCCGATGCCGCTGCAACGCGGGCAGGCGATGTAGTTGCTCTCGCCCAGGCTGGGCGCCAAACGCTGGCGCGACAGCTCCAGCAGGCCGAAGCGCGAAATTTTGGCGGTCTGCACGCGGGCGCGGTCATAGTGCAGCGAGTCGCGCAGGCGGTTCTCCACATCGCGCTGGTTGCGGCTGTTTTCCATGTCGATGAAGTCGATCACGATCAGCCCGCCCAAGTCGCGCAAGCGCAACTGGCGGGCGATTTCTTCCGCCGCCTCAAGGTTGGTGTTGAACGCGGTAGCCTCGATATCGGAGCCTTTGGTGGCGCGCGCCGAGTTGATGTCGATAGCGGTCAATGCTTCGGTATGGTCGATCACGATCGCGCCGCCGGACGGCAGGCGCACTTCGCGTGCATGGGCGGATTCGATCTGGTGTTCGATTTGGAAGCGCGAGAACAGCGGCACGTCGTCGACATAGCGCTTGATGCGGTTCACGTTGTTCGGCATGACCGTGCTCATGAAGGCCAGGGCTTGCTGGTAGACGTCTTCGGTGTCGATCAGGATTTCGCCGATCTCCGGGTTGAAGTAGTCGCGGATCGCACGCACCACCAGGCTGCTTTCCAGATAGATCAGCGATGGGGCTTTTTCGGATTTAGCCGCGCCCTCAATCGCATCCCACAATTGCTTGAGGTAATCCAGATCCCATTGCAATTCTTCCTGGCTGCGCCCGATACCGGCAGTGCGAGCGATGATGCTCATGCCTTGCGGTACTTCGACATTCGACAGCACTTCGCGCAACTCGTCGCGTTCTTCGCCCTCGATACGGCGCGATACGCCGCCGCCGCTCGGATTGTTCGGCATCAGCACGATGTAGCGACCCGCCAAGCTGATGTAGGTGGTCAATGCCGCACCCTTGTTGCCGCGCTCGTCCTTTTCCACTTGCACGAGCAATTCTTGGCCTTCGCGCAAGGCTTCCTTGATCGACGGGCGGTTACCGCTACTGGGTTGGTAATACTGTGGGGCTACTTCCTTGAACGGCAGAAAGCCGTGACGGTTGCCGCCGTATTCGACGAAACAGGCCTCGAGGCTGGGTTCCAGGCGGGTGATGGACGCCTTGTAGATGTTGCTTTTGCGTTGTTCCTTGCCGGCGGTTTCAATGTCGAGGTCGATGAGTTTCTGACCGTCAACAATGGCGACGCGGAGTTCTTCCGGCTGCGTCGCATTGAATAGCATGCGTTTCATTATGTTGTCTCCCG
>Ga0209343_10003617_pt1 | contig 19395 bp, 18 predicted proteins | sample RifCSPlowO2_02_FD_184026 | JGI IMG/M metagenome (GOLD analysis project Ga0209343, IMG submission 184026) | Groundwater microbial communities from Rifle, Colorado - Rifle CSP2_plank lowO2_0.2 (SPAdes) (version 2) | ecosystem: Environmental > Aquatic > Deep subsurface > Groundwater | place... | reverse complement strand
CAGCGTAAACATCTGCGTAAACATCTGCGTAAATCAGCGGCTGATGAGATTTTGGTTCTTGATAAAAACCGCAATGTTAAAGTTCCTCGTGGCGTAAAAACGCACCTCGGTAAAAATTATTTAAAAAATCTTGAAAGATTTGACGTTATTTTCCGCTCGCCGGGGATACCCTATTTTCTGCCCGAAATACAAAAAGCAAAAAAACAAGGAGTTAAAATATCCAGCGCAACCAATCTGTTTTTCGAACGATACCCTGGAAAAATAGTAGGAATAACGGGGACCAAGGGAAAAGGCACAACGGCTACGCTCCTTTATAAAATACTTGGAGCGGCTGGAAAGGATGTCTTTCTAGCCGGCAATATAGGCAAACCATCATTGGACTTATTGTCCAATACGCAGATAAACGCAGATAGTCACGCGGATAAACGCAGATACAAAAACATCAGCGAAAATCAGCGTAGTAATCAGCGAGAATCCGTGTATATAATATTGGAGCTGTCCAGTTTTCAGCTTCAGGATTTAAAAAAATCCCCTTCTATCGCGGCCGTTCTTGATATTTTCCCCGACCACTTGGACGCGCACAAAAATCTGAAAGAATATTACGATGCCAAAGCGAATATCGCCCGTTATCAAAAATCTGGCGATAAGATTTTCTTTTTTAAGAATAACAATCTGAGCCGACACGTGGCTTCAAAAAGTAAGGGTAAGAAAATCTCGGTAAATGAAAAATCATTCAAGCTCTTTTCGCAGGACGACCTTCTGATAAAAGGCGCGCATAATTTCAAAAATGCCGTAATGGCCGCGATAGTCGCAAAGTCACTGGGCGTTTCAGAAAAAATTATTTTGGAAACGGCGAAGAAATTCAAGGGTCTTCACTACCGAACACAGCTTATCAAAAAAATTAGGGGTGTTAGTTACTACAACGATTCCGCGTCAACTAATCCATTCTCTACAATTGCAGCACTGAAAAGCTTCTCGCAACCCGTAATTCTGATTTGTGGGGGCGCAAGTAAGAATACTGATTTTAAAAAATTTGGCGGAGAAGCCGGTAAAATGGCTAAAAAAATTATTTTATTCGGACAAAATAAAAAAGAAATGCGAAAAACAATAAAAACCTCTTCAAAAATAAAAATGGCCGGAACTCTTAATGAAGCCGTTAAAATTGCTTTTTCACTTTCCAGCCCGGGCGACGTGGTTTTGTTCTCGCCGGCCTCAACCAGCTTTGACATGTTTGATAACTATATTGATCGCGGCCGGGCTTTTGACAAAATCATAAAGGCGCTGAATTGAAACTATGAAAAGAAATGTTGGCGCGAATATAGGTATATTTGATTCCGGGTTCGGCGGCTTAACTGTGCTTCGCGGAATAGTTAAAAACCTGCCGCAATACAATTATATTTATCTTGGGGATACAGCGCGCGCGCCATACGGAACTCGATCAAGAAAAATTATATATGAATTTACTAAAGAAGCGATTAATTTTTTATTTCAAAAGAATTGCGGGCTTGTAATTTTAGCTTGCAATACCGTGTCAAGCGATGCTTTAAGGAAAATACAGCAGGAATATTTGATTAAAAAAAATTCTCGTAGAAAAATTCTCGGCGTTCTTATACCAGCATCCGAGGAAGCGGTAAAAATTACCAAAAATAAAAGAGTTGGCGTGATTGCTACTGAAAGCACTATCCAATCAGGAGCTTTTATGAGAGAAATAACTAAATTGGACCCCAAAATAAAATTATTTCAAAAGTCCTGCCCCCTGCTAGTGCCGATAGTTGAAGCCGGAGAGCAGAATTCCAAAGCTGCCGAATTTATACTTGAAGATTATCTTCGTCCCCTAAAAATGAGTTCTGTAGATACGTTAATTCTTGGCTGTACTCATTACGGAATTTTGGAAAATAAAATCCGAAAAATTATGGGTAAAAATATTTCTATTATTTCCGAAGAAGAGATTGTGCCGGAAAAATTAAAAACATACCTGAAAAAACATAAAGAAATAGAAAGGAAATTGGCAAAAAACAGATGTATTGAATTTTATTCCACTGATTTGACTGACAAATTCCAAATTTTGGGAAGCAAATTTTTCGGGAAACACATACAAGTTCAAAAGGCTGTTTTAAAGTAAGCTAAACATGGGGTACAATAGAAAAATGTCAGATTCATCTATTTCAAAAAAAGCGCTTGAGCATCTTGCCGAACTTTCGAGGATAAAGCTGGATGAAAAAGAGGAGGAAAAGCTTCTCGAAGATATGCGTAAAATACTCGCTTATTTTGACGAATTGAAATCTCTCGACACCTCCGGCGTCGAACCCATGAATGGGGGCACCGAACTTAAAAATTCTTTCCGCGAAGACGAAGAAAGAATAAGTACCAACCAGGGCGCGGGAGTTGATGCTTTCCCGGAAACAAAAGATGGATTCCTAAAAGTTCCGCCTGTTTTTGAGTAATCTCATGTCTCTAAATAAATTAACGATAAAAAAATTCCACGACGGCCTTTTGAAAAAGGATTTTTCGGCGCTTGAAATAACGAAGGAATTTTTTAAAGAAATTTCAGGAAAGGACTCTAAAATTGGCGCTTATTTAAGCTTGAACGAAGAAGGCGCCATTTACCAAGCCAAAGCCGTTGACGCCTCTGTAGCCGATGGTAAATCAATAGGAACTTTGGCTGGCGTTCCTCTCGCAATCAAAGACAATATGCTTATAAAGGGCTTGCGCGCCACTGCCGCTTCCAAAATCCTTGAGAACTATGTCGCGAGCTACGACGCCGGGGTAATTCAAAAACTGAAAACCGAACAGGCCGTTTTTCTCGGCAAAACAAATATGGACGAATTCGCCATGGGTTCTTCCACGGAAAATTCGGCTTTCAAAATAACCAGGAATCCGCGCGATTTGGAAAGAGTTCCGGGCGGCACATCCGGCGGTTCTGCGGCGGCAGTCGCGGCCGACCTTGCGCTTGGCGCGCTGGGCTCCGACACCGGAGGTTCAATCCGCCAACCGGCGGCATTTTGCGGAGTTGTTGGTCTTAAACCTACCTATGGCGCAGTTTCCCGTTCCGGCTTAATCGCAGCAGTTTCCAGCTTGGACCAAATTGGCACGCTTACAAAAACAGTTCAGGATACGGCCTTGCTCTTCAACGCCATACGCGGCCGCGACCCGCTCGACGCAACCAGCTCGGAACCGCTCGCAGATGAAAGTTATGAAAATAGGTTGTTGAATCCGGATTTTGAAAAAATAAAAGGAATGACCGTTGGCATTCCTAAAGAATATTTCATTGAAGGGCTTAATAAAGAAGTTGGGGATTCAATTGAACTCGCGATGAAAACAATGGAAAGTTTCGGCGTGAAATTCAAAAAGATTTCTTTGCCGCACACCAAATACGCCTTATCGTGTTATTACATTATCAATTACGCGGAGATAAGCTCTAACCTGGCTCGTTTTGACGGCATCAGATATTCGCGGATTAGCGCAGAACGAACGCCCAGCCTCGCCTTGACGGCGAGTCGAGGCGGGCAGATGAACGCAGATAATTTTCCGCGTGAGTCAGCGCCTGCCCCCACACCAAGCTTTGGTGTGGGGGTGAATCCGCGTAAGTCAGCGTTGCTGAATATTTATATGAAGCAAAGAGGTAAAGGATTCGGCGCGGAAACCAAACGCCGGATTATTCTCGGAACATTCGTGCTGTCTTCAGGTTACTACGACGCCTATTATAAAAAAGCGCAACAAATCCGGCGCCTTATTAAAAATGATTTCGACAAGGCCTTCAAAAATGTTGATATTATATTAACACCGGTTACCCCGGAACTTCCTTTCAAAATAGGAGAAAAAACCAGCGACCCGCTTTCAATGTATCTTTCCGATATATTTACTATTCCGGTAAACCTAGCCGGCCTGCCAGCACTCGCGCTTCCAGTGCGAACACAGATAAACGCAGATAAGATGCAGACTAACGCAGATAATTTTCCGCGCGAGTCAGCGCCTGCCCCCACACCAAGCTTTGGTGTGGGGGTGAATCCGCGCAAGTCCGTGTCTTTGCCGATCGGATTCCAGCTCATCGGCAAACCATGGCACGAACCCGACATACTCGGACTTGGCCAATATTACGAAAAAATAACTGTTCCGGAGTTATACTAAAACTAAGGAGTGCTGGTTGCCGCGCTATCTGTGCTTGTGCCGGTTACAGGAGTGCTTGATGCCTGTGCAGAGTTTTGTGTTGGGCTTGAATTAGCTGCCTTAGCCGCGGATGCCGCGGCCGCGGCTGCTTCCGCCGCCGCCTTTGCCGCTCCAAGCACGGGTTTTCCGTCAACTGTCGTTACCATCAGCTGGTTAGATTCGGGTTGATGAGTTCCCTCCATGCTAACCTGTGTACCAAGAAGAGGCTTAAGCGTCGTATCAACGTCAGTGTCTTTTGAATTTTTCACGGAAAGCACGATGTTTTTGCTCGTCGTGAGCGAGTAGGGCAATTTACCTCCCCCGCCGAGAAGCCCCGTTACGCTGAAAGAGACTGGAGTAGACGAACTGTCCGCAGGCGCGGCAAAAATTGAAATTTGGCTGTTAAGGTCCGCTATTGTTTTATTGAGCGAGTCAACCTCATCGGCAAGAGTTTTCTTCTCCGCCGCCAGCGAAACAGTCTGACTTTCCGAAGAAGTCTTCCCGCTGTTTAAAGAATCAAGCTTGGAACCAAGACTACTGTTTTGCAAAAAGAAATAAATATTGCCGCCGAGTAAAATAATCGATATAACGCCTAAAGATATCGGAAGAATTTTGTCGCCCATGCCAACCCCTGTTTTGTTTTGCGCGATAGAAATTGTTTGCGGCTTGGTTTCGGGAGAATTTAAGGTTATCTGTGTTTTAACGCCAGAGGACTGAAAGACCGGTTCACTCTTGGGTTGGAAAATATCGCTTGTTATAAAAGGGACCGGGGAGTCTTTTTTTACCGGACTTGATGACCCGGGCATGTTAACCGGCTTGAATACTTGTGAAACTTCGGCGGGTTTAGTCGGTTGAGCGGGTTGCGTTTGTTGAGTTGATTGCGGCTGATTCACTTGCTGTGCCGTCTGTACTGGCGAAGACGGCTTAAGCGAAGCAATTTCTTGCACCCCCGTCTCGGTTTCCGTTACGGCCTGATTGATATCCTCTTCCTTCCAGCCGGCTCCAAGAAGCACGCTCTTTACGGTATCTTTGGAAACGCCGAGTTTGGTCTGCTCGATAATGTAATCTTTAAGTTGTTGATTTGCCGCCATTGTTGTTTAAAAGTTTCTATTTCTCTCTTGCTTTCAATTATAGCAAATCCTTCCCGCGCAATAAGAAAGTAATCCACAGGCCATTGTTTAGCCATGAACAATGAACAAAACACAAAATATTACATATGAACTTGCCGCCAAAGATGAATAGACTAAAATACCCCAATGACGCTTTCAGTTCACGCCATAGCCGGAACCGCCGTTTCTCTCGCTTTCCGCAATAACCCGGCAATCGCTTTGCTCGCGGCTTTTTTCAGCCATTTTTTGCTTGATGCTTTTTCTCACTGGCATTACAGAATACTTTCCAAAAGCGCCGATGGCTTGTCCCCGTTCGGCAAAAAACTCGATTTCGGCCCCGGCTTCTTAAAAGACATTTTCCGGACAGGCATAGATTTTGCAATAGGACTGATTGTTTCGCTCATCGTTTCAGCAATTTTCTTTCCTGAAAATCTTTGGCTGGTTTTTTGGGCGGTTATTGCAAGCGCTTTGCCGGATGCTTTACAGGTTTTTTATTACCGTTTCAAAAATTTCAAACCCCTTTATTGGTTTCAGTGGCTCCATGAAGCAATACATTCTGAAAAAAGACTGGATAATGAACCGGCGAAAGGGGTGGCTCAGCAGATAGTAATGGCAGCTATTCTACTTTTCCTAATATATTATTTTCACTAATCGTTTTCTATAAACCGCGAATATTAATAATGTATTCACAATAAGAAGATAAACCTGGAAAGCGGAGTTCTCAATATTCCACACCTGAATTGATGGGATAATCAACAATACACTAACGAAACTCATAATGTAATTTAGTCCGGTTTCTGTTTCGGGATACTTCCATGCCTTAAGAATAGTGGGCAATGCCGCGAACCCGTCTCCTATGGCAGCGAATAATATTGCGGAACGAGGCGAGTCAATCACACCCCACACTATCAGCGCCAACACGGAACAAGCCCCGCAAAGAAAATCAAACGTGCTCAATTTCCAATAACTTTTTGGGTTCACAAACGATACTACAAAAACAAGTAATGGAATAAACCCTGCGAGAAAAATACGGATAGTCACCCATATGTCGGCATGCGCCGAAATCGCCGCCGCGGTTCCTATAAGCGGCGCGATCGTCCACATAGACCAAGACACACGATTGGGTTTCGATTTTCCGGAAAGAGTGTCGCGAATGTACGCGGTGCCTCCTATCAGACTGACAAACGCGCTTAAAATTACGAGCCAATGAACGAAAGAAATTTGGAGAAACATAAAGTAAAGTTATTTTAGTAGGTCATCAAGTTCACAAGAAATTAACGCCGACTTGTTAAGCACAATTTGCTCTTTCGGGTTCAAGTTGTCGGCTGTCATTCGTATTACTTTTGTGATTATGTTATCGCCAAGCATTATCCGGTTCGTCTTTTTGAAGTATTTTTCTGTTTTCTGGTAAAAAAGCGTAGCGTATTGTTTTAGTTTTTCCTGCGGATCTGGGTGCGAACTCCGCCCGCTGCTCCTAAACTCAATCTTATCCTCTAACTTTTTTTCTATTTCACCATTCAAATCGCCTTCCCCAAAATTAATCCAATAATCGCTCAAAACATAAACAATCCTAACCGACCTACCTTCTTCGGTTTTATACTCATACGTAAAATAGAATTTATCTGGAAGTAAATCGTGAAAAACATCAATGGGTGGTTCAAGTGTTGTTACTGTATTAATTTTGTAGGCATCAAGTAATCGCAAATAATCTCTGCGCCAATTACTAAACCAATTTTCGAACCGGGAATGATTTTCAAAAAGATACCTGAGATCCACCTTAAGAAGATCGTCCATCTTTTCATAATTAAGAATGCTTATTGTAAGTTTATCAAAGAGCGTTTTAATGTCTGGTACCTCAACGCCTTTTTCTTTCAATTTTGCATTAAGATAGTCAAAATCTGGAACTGCTTTTTTATTCATATACCAAAGGAGGTCATAAATATCGCGACCTTTATAATCGTAGATATTTTTGTCTACTCCGCGCTGATCACGCAAAAATATCGCGGCAAGCTTACTCGCCATGAGCGCGCCCATATTGTAGGTCGCAATAACAAAAGAAAGCTGACCGTGATTTATCATCCTGTGTTCGGTTACGGTTTTTGGAGGGACAAAGTGATTGAGATCTATTTTTACATGAACCTGTTTTGATGAATGCCCGGGGCTTAACTCCTCGCCAACATGAAATTTCAGAAGCAAACTCCTGCCGGTGATTATTTTAACTGTGAGAAAATCAGCTCCGGCGCCGTATGTATTTTTGAAATGATCTTCGGTTTCTTTCTTTAACTCCTCCAAAAATTTTTCTGTTATCGCGTGAGAAATCTCAAAATCCAGGTCAACTGACATTCGATCGAGTCCATGAATGACGCGGAGCGCGGAACCGCCGTACATAATCCATTTGTTGTATTCCGAGTGATGATAAATGAAATTGAGAATATGAAACTGTAGCTCTTCCTTGAGGACATTGCGGCGCGTTTCTGCGTCAATCTCGCCGTATGTCAATAGATCGTCGAGTTTTCTTTTTAATATTTTTGAAATCTGTTCACTCATGGGAGTATTTTTTAATCATTGCATAAAACTTAGCTTGTTCTTTTTCGTCCATTTCATCAATGTCTATCCGTAACTCTTCAACCATTGCTTTAATCTTTTCCAATGGAACGCCGCGGAACTGATTAGTTCTGAAATAGAGCAAATCAAACAATGCTTTCGACGGCGAAGCTATGAAAAAATCGAATTTCCCTTTTATTAGCGAGAAGTCTGAAAAAAGTTTTTTGTTAATCGACTGATATGCAAAGTTGCCTGCTTTTGTTCGGTAATCCCTTGTAACTTTAGGTGTTACTGAAGTTACAGAATGAATTGCCTCTGTGGCGAGATTGTAATACTGGAGAGCTGCCCACGAGCTTACATACGACGGTGTGCGGATGATATTAGCGAGGTAAAAGGAATATGAAATATCATTTCTATTTTTATCAAAAAAATCCGCTGACAAGTATAATCCATTTTTTAGCCTATAAATTTCCTTGTACTTCAAAAAGCGGCTGATATAGGTGTCAACCGTAGTATCTTTAAGCCCCAACTGCTTGCCGAACTGGTAAACAGTGCTTTTGCCAAAATGGGGCAAGGATTTTAGCTGTTCTAAGAGGTTCTTCTTGCTTTTCATAATTATGACATTAGTGTATTAAATATGAAATGTCAAGGAGCTAATGGGATTCATAATGAGGATACGCGGCAGAACGCAAGAAGCCGACCGGAATTTCGCTGTTAGTCAGATTGTCCGCCTTCGCCAAGGCTTCGGCGGGATACAAGAAGCTGTAACGCAAAAACCAGCCAAAGACGGTTTTTGGAACAGACTTCTAGTGCGCGGGCGACCGGATTCGAACCGGCGATCCCCTCCTTGACAAGGAGGTGCGTTAAGCCAGACTACGCTACGCCCGCAAGAACTACAGCACAAAGAATAATCTATTTATTTAATTCGAGCAACCCTGAAATAACTCTCGAATTTTCTACGCTTCCTTGGAAGGAATAGTTTATTGCGAATATTGGCGTACATGAAATTATATAGCGCGAAGCTGTCATTTATCGAAAAATAGAGCCGATACGCTCCATCGTGATGATATAGCGTGCCATGGCGCACTCCGGATAATTTTTTCAATTTATTATGTATTTCTTTTAAAAAATCGCGGTTACCACAAATAAATCCGGAAAATATCAACCTTCTCTTTTTGCCCGTTTCTTTTCTAAGATAATTCCCTACCGTTACGTTTCCGTCGCCGTCGAAATATCCCCGCACAAAATCGGAAAAATATTTGTCTGGAACCTTAGGCATTTTTAGCGTTTTGCTTTTCGCCTGCGTCAATCCGAGATTGATTAGGTCGGCAAAAATAGTTTTGCTTCCGACTTGTAAACGGAATATATCTTTCCATTTTTTATTTTTATTGCTCCGCATGGAAATTTTATGATTGGAACGCAATACGTTCTGAATTGCCTTTAATAAATTCCTATCGGTAATTTGGAATTCTATAAAATGCGTCTCTCGTTTCGTCTTATACATACTTCCGTCTGCCGCGAAAAAGCCGAGCATATACGCCATTCCCCGTGACCATTTTTTGAAAAAATTTTGGTTTAGCGTTTTTGAAATAGGCATTTATTTCAAAAATTCCAATAATTCTTTTTCGCTTATGGTTTGGACGCCGAGTTCTTTGGCTTTTTCGTATTTGGAGCCCGGCTCGCTGCCTACGACGACATAGGAAGTTTTTTTGCTGACCGATTCCGAAACATCTCCGCCGAGCTGGCGGATTTTTTCTTTGGCTTCGTCGCGCGGCATTGATTCAAGACTGCCGGTAATGACGAAGGTTTTGCCTTTGAGCCTGGTACCGCCCGCGCGTCTTTTCACAGCTTCGATTAAAATTCCGGCATCATCCAGTTTTTCCAAAAGCTTCGCATTTCTGGCTTCTCTGAACCAGCTTTGTATGCTTTCCGCCACCTTGGGACCGATATCATGGATATTTTGAAGCTCCGTAATTGAAAGGTTTTTAAAATACTTCAAAATATCAGCAATTTCTAATTTCGAATTTCTAATTTCTAATTTTTCGATTGCTTGTTCGGCAAGCAATTGAGATGTTTCTTCGCCGACGTGCAATATTCCGAGCGAAAAAATAAATCTGTTGAGCGCCGCTTTCTTTTTGTTTTCTATTTCCTTAACTATTTTTTTCGCCGATTTTTCTCCGAATTGCTCCAGCGCGGCAATGTCTCCTTCCTTTATTTCAAAAATATCGGCGGCGTCTGAAATCAAGCTTTCATCCAAAAAACGGTCGATTATTTTCGGACCCAAGCCGCGGATGTCGAAAGCCGAACGCGAAACAAAATGATAAAGCGATTCGCGGTGCCTGGCGCCGCAGAGTTTGCTTGAACAACGATAAATTACCCCGTCTTGGACGATTTTCGAGCCGTCTATCGGACACCGCATGGGCATTTTGAATTCTTTTTCTTTCCCGGTACGCAGTTCTTCAATAACCTTTGTCACCTGCGGGATTACGTCTCCTGCGCGCCTTATAATGACAGTATCGCCTATTTTCAGGCCGAGCCTTTTTATTTCGTCCGCGTTATGGAGACTGGCGTGAGCGATAGTCACGCCTCCGACGTTAACCGGACGCATAACCGCCACGGGCGTCAGCGCTCCGGTGCGGCCAACCTGAACTTTTATGTCTTCAACTACGGTTGTCGCTTCTTTAGGCGAAAACTTGTAGGCAATCGCGGCGCGCGGCGCTTTCCCGATAACTCCGGCGGAATTGTAAACGCTGTTGTCGTCGGCAATTATGACTATGCCGTCTATTTCATAAGGAAGTTTTTCGCGGTGTCTGCTCCAATATTCGTGGAATTCAAAAATATTGTTAACCGTCCCGCATATTTTGTTGTTTGTATTTGTTCTGAAGCCGATTCTGCGTAAGATTTCATGTTCTTCGCTGTGCTTTTTCTGGCCAATTTTCGTGACGATATCGTACTGAAACGAATCCAGTTTGCGGCTGGCTGTTACTTTAGGGTCAAGCTGCCTGATAGAGCCCGCGGCGACATTCCGCGGATTGGCGTAAGGTTTCAACCCTTTTTTGACCTGCTCTCGGTTGATGGCGTCGAATTCTTTTCTATTCAAAAAAACTTCGCCACGGACTGTCAATTTTTCCGGAAAATTGACCGTTGCGTTAGTCAGCGCCAAGGGAATGGCTTCTATGGTTTTGAGGTTCTGCGTGACGTCTTCCCCAACCTCGCCGTCGCCACGCGTCGACCCCTGGACCAGGATGCCGTTTTCATAAACAAGCTCTATTGCAAGGCCGTCTATTTTCAGTTCGGCATAAAAAGGCCCGCTTATTTTCCTCCCCAGAAAATTAGAAAGCCGTTCCAGCCAGTCATTAACGTCTTCTTTTGAAAAAGCGTCATTGAAGGAAAGCATCCTCTCATCGTGGCGGACTTTCTTGAATTGCTTCAGCGGCTCGCCCCCTACCCGCTGAGTCGGCGAGTCGGGAGTGACGAACTCCGGAAATTCCTGTTCAAGGTCGAAAAGTTCTTTTTTAAGCGCGTCTTCGGCTTCAGGCGAGATAACTTCTTTGTTTAAAGTAAGCCGTTCGTACCTGTATTTGCCGATAATCTTTTTAAGCTGACCGATTCTTTCTTCCGCATATTTTTTGCTAATCAATCCCTTTTTGTATGTTTTCATCGGACTTACAAACCCAATTCAAAAGCCCTTGATATTGTGCCGTGTATACCGCTTGACCTTATTAAAGAAGTGGAAGCATTGGTGCATTGTACGATATTGTCGGAAGCATCTTTGCAAACAATTTCGAAACGGGCGCCGTTGGAAAAAACCGGCGCCGGGGCAGTTGATGTTGGTTTTAAAAATTGGTACAACGCCCAGTCAATTCCAGCATCGGAAGCAAAAATCGCCTTGGCTGAACCGGCGGCATCGGATGACATTCTTATTTGATACACGACAAGCAATCCTGATACGGCGGTTGCTCCGAGCATAACTGCCCCAAGAGTCAAAACGCTTATAAGCATAACTTGCCCCTTTCTCGAAGCGCGCATGATTTTTAATTTTAATTCGGTAAATTTCATTTTATTTCTTATCCTCCCAGTTGTCTTGAACTGACCGTTGTCTGAAGATTCGCGGTGTAAATCGACGCGGATTCGTTATTCGGGTTCGCGCTGATTGAAATCGTAATCCTCGGCGGATAGTTGCCGTTATTGGAAACAATGAAATTCAAATATCCGACTGAAACCTTGCTTCCCGTTATTCCCTGCCCGGAAGAACAGTCCTGGCCCGCGCTTCTTTTCACTGTGCCGTTTTCCAGACAATAAGTCACCGCCGCGCCTTTGGAATTTACAAATGAAAGAACGCTTGGAGATTGGCAGGATTGACCATCCGCGCAGAAATTTTTTCCCGTCCTTATTTCTTTGGCCATTTGCTCGATTGCGGCTCCTAAATTGTTATTGACGAAAGTGAAAGACGAAGCTTGTCGTTCGGTTTTTAAAAATCTTACGAAACCACCCGTAGTTATAACCATAATTATGGAAAAAAGCCCAAGTGCTACAATGAGCTCTATAAGTGTAAATCCTCTGTTTTTTAAAAAAAATGTCATAATCCTAATTGCGCCAATTCATAAAATGATCTTCCAAATCGACCCTGGAATCTCCTCCGCCGAGCCCTATCCATGAAATTATGGAGTTTACTTTTATTTCGTCCGAACCCACCAAAGTTATTCTTATCGCGCGTTTAAACGGCGTCTGAACGGAACCTCCGTACCCGTAAATATTCGTGGATGGATCGTACGTCAAAAAACGTTCCTGATTTTGAGTCATGGAAAGGCTGTTATATTCAATTTCGTAATCGCCATTGGCAAATCCGTTATTCCAAGCGACTCCTTGAATGCCGTTTCCATCAACGATATTTCTGGCAACCTCTATCCCTTCGGCGGCGAGATATGTGGCCGCATAGCTTTGAGCAGAGGCGCGATTGGTGCTTAATGAACGTCCGAGCAAAGAAAAAGCGGCAAGGAAACCGACTGTAAGAAATGAAAGGGCGATTAAAGCCTCAATCAAAACCTGGCCTTTTTTTCCAGCCCAAGGCTGGTCCGCCTCGGGCGGAGAAAAAAGACTTTCCCGAAAAAAGTCGTAAAGTTTATCTAAAAATTTGTTCATTGGCATAACTAATGGTAATTATACCTTAAAAGTTTATCAGTCCGGCGGAATTTACGCTTATGTCCGCCGAAAGTGAACCGTCTTGTGTTCGCACCGTAACGGATACCGAACCGTTATTAATAGTTGTTCCATCTGAACTTACCAGCGTTGTCGGGTCGGGAGAGATAAAAAGGAAATCATCATAACGCGCTGTTCCATTTTGGGAATTCATGAATTTTACGTTCTTATCAATTTCCACGGTCGAAATTATATTTTCGGAATTAATGTCTATGCTGTTTATTCCCTGGCAGTTTGCTCCCTGCGGTTTGTCGTAGCTGAATAAGGAATAGTTTTTCGCTTCATAGTCTACATGTATGCCGTACCCGCAAATATCGCCGCCGGACGACTGGGTGTATGGAGACAGCGCGAGCGATTTGGCGCGGAAAATGGTCTCAACGAATTTCATTTGTTCGGCATAAAGAGCCAATTGATGTCTGCTTACATGATTGTAAGAAATCAAAATGGAAGACAGCAGCGCCGTTATGCCGAGTACGACAATAATTTCAACCAACGTAAAACCCTCGCGCGAGTAGCGAGTAGCGAGTAGCGAGTAGCGAGTGACTACTTTATTGGGAGCCATTAGGTCGAATTATATAATTTCTAAAGCTTAATTCCCAATCAGTTATTTGTATATTCGTACCGATTCGCTTCGACTTCGTCGAGAGTCCTCGATAAAATCGGGATAAATTCGTAACCTGTTTATATTATTCCAAACAAGCCGAAATAGAAATCAATTATCCCGTACCCGAAGAAAAAAACGAGCAACCCGGCGAGCGCGAGAAATGGCCCGAAAGCTATATGGCTTTTGAGCTTTTCTTTTTTAAAAAGAATGGCCGTTATTCCGAAAAAAGAACCGATAATAAATGAGAGAATTGCGATAAGCAGAATGTCGGGCCAGCCGAAAACAAATCCGAGCGCGGCGGCGAGTTTCATATCGCCGCCACCCATGCCGCGCCCTTTAGTGATAAAAATCAAACACGCAAAAAAAATCCCGGCAGCTGCCGCGGCAAGAATATGGTTCAACCACGGGTTTGAATGCCAGCCGAAAAGCATAGCGTAGTGTCCCAAAAAAGACCCGGAAAACTCATTGAATGGCTGGAAAAAAATTATTGATGCTCCTAAAACAACAAGGGCGACGCCGGTTTCATTTGGAATTATTTTTAGCCGCCTGTCTATAAGAGAGATGAGCAGAAGAAACGAAAAAACGAGAAGCCACAAAACAGAGAGAATATAGTAGTTGGTAGTTTGTAGTGGGTAGTGAGTAGTAATATAGGCAGGCACAGAAACAAAAAGAAGCCCGCTGAATATTTCGACGAAAGGATAGCGCGAACTAAGCCGGTGTGAACAGGAAGAACATCTGCCCTTCTGCCAAACGAAACTTAGAATCGGAACAAGTTCAAACCAACGCAGTTTTTTACCGCAAAACTCGCAATGCGAACGCCCGCCGATTATTTTTTTGTCCCAGATAGGCAAATCTTCCTCGTAGCGGTCGGCGATTACGCCTATAAAACTGCCGACAGCAGCGCCCAGAAAAAATAGTATGAAATTCATATTCCGCGAAACCTGCCTCTGGGCTGGCTCAGTAAAGACACAAAACGCCGCAAAACATATAACCTTTTAGAATATTACGCAGTAATCCGTCGCTCCCGAGCAAGTAACACCATTAGTATCCGTTTTATAGCTGTCTCTAAGCGAGGGGTTGTTGACATCTTCAAAGACGGCTTTTATAACGTAGTTTGAGCCGGTGCTATTGGTTCCGTAGTAATAAGTTTTGTTAGCGCTTGGGTCGTCGGGAACGTTATTTATGCCTATTGTGCTGCCTTTTAACGCAGTTTTAAGGTCGGCCCAGTTGGCCGTAGCGCTGAAAGTGGAAGCGCATGAAGTTCCCGCCTGGACGCCGCCGGGATAATATCCGCACTTGGCGTAATAAATCTCGAGCGCGTTTTGAACCTGGCGAAGATCCGATATGCGTCTTGTGTCCCTGCCCTGCTTCTGCGTCGGACCGAAACCGACCAGCACCGAAGAGGCCAGTATCGCTATGATGGAAACCACTATTAAAATTTCAATGAGCGTAAACCCGCGCGCTGCGTTTGGAATAAATATTTTTTTCATAATGTTGAGTATAGCATATTTGACCTTTAATTTAAATTAACCGTTTTTATTGAATTCAAGTATACCATAATTTGATTTTTAGTTATCCACACAAACAGGGGGGAGTTAATGGATTGAGCCGGTAAGCTGGTAAATAGGCAAAAGAACCGAGGCGAAAAGAATCCCCACCAAAAGACCTATTCCAACTACAAGAATCGGCTGGATAAGGTCCACTATGTTGTTAACCGCGGAATCCGCTTCGCGGCCGTAAAAGGCCGAGATGCGGTTGAAGGTCTGTTCCAATTGCCCCGCCGCTTCTCCCACGCCGAGCATTTGCGTAAACATCGATGGGAAGTGCCCGGGGTGTTTGGCCGTAGCGGCGGACAGGGGCTGTCCTTCCCGAACATCATTGGCTATCTGGTGCATTATGTCGCGATAAACGACGCTGTCCGATGTTTCTCCTATTATTTCAAGCGTCTGGACCATAGGAACGCCGCCTTTCAAAAGCATTGACGCGGAATTGGCAATGCGGGTTATAGTAAGAGGAAGGTATATCTTTTTTATTATCGGCAAACTTACTTTCAGCTCGTCTTTGATGGCTTTACCTTCCGCGGTCTGAAAATAATCTATGCCCATTATAACAATCGCGAAAATTCCGAAAAGGACAACAGGCCACCACTGGCCCAGGAAAGACCCTGTCGCGACAAGAATCAGGGTAAACATTGGCAGTTTAACTCCGGCCTCGCTGAATATCGGGCTTATCTGTGGAATTACGAAAGCTACCAATATGAAAGAAACTACCATGAAAAGAAGCACAACTATAGCGGGATAAATGAGCGCGGACCTGGCTTTTTGGTAAAGAGAATATTCGCGTTCCATATAATCCGCCAAAAAACCCATTACGTTTTCGACATTGCCAGTGACTTCCGCGGAACGAACCATGCTCAAAAAGAAATTTGAAAAAATTCCCGGCTGCCGTTCCAGCGCGCTGGAAAGCGGCAACCCGGAGTCGATATCTTCCGAAATCTGCAAAATCGCCTCCTTTAAAATCGGGTTGCTTGTCTGCTCCTGCATGGTCTTCAGGCTTGTGTTCAGCGGCACCCTTACTTCAAGCAGCATGGCGAGCTGCCTGGTGAATACAACGAGTTCCTTTTTCCTTAAACGATTGAAAAAATAATCGGAAATTCTTTCGTACCAGTTCGCTTTATTGGCTTCTTCAAGGCTAAGAATAAAGAGGTTATGGCTCGTTAAAATGCCCTCGGCGGTTTGCCGGTTCGGAGATTCAACGACACCGACTTGATTTTCGCCTTCTATTGTTTTCGCCTGGTACTTAAATTTCATGATTTTACGAACTTACGAATTTTTACGACTGTACGAATTTGTTTGTTAAATAATACTTAAAATTTTTGCTGATAAAATTATTCGTATATTCGTACTCATTCGTATTTCGTAAATTTTTACATGCGCTCCAAAAGAATTCTTAATTCCGCGGGATTAAGCGAGTAAAGCTCCGCGTTTTCCAGGGAAATTTCCTTGTTCTTCACAAGATTTGCCAGAGAGCGATTCAGCGTGACCATGCCTTCCTGGAGGCTCGTTTCTATGACAAGGTCTATCTGATATATTTTCCTTTCGCGTATGAGGTTCCTTACTGCGGGATTGACCAACATTATTTCCAGGGCCGGCACGCGTCCTCCGGATAGTCTCGGTATGAGGCGCTCTGAAATTATTCCAACCAAAGTCGAAGCAAGCTGAGAAACCACTTGCCCCTGTTGTTCCGGCGTAAAAGAATCTATTATCCTGTCTATTGTTTGCGACGCGGAATTAGTATGCAAAGTTGAGAAAACCGTGTGCCCGGTTTCAGCGGCAGTCATCGCGGTAGCGATGGAAACAGAGTCGCGCATTTCGCCTATCATGATAACATCAGGGTCCTGCCTAAGAATTGTCCTAAGGCCTCCGTGGAAACTCGGCGTATCGCTGCCAACTTCCCTTTGGGAAATAATTGCCTTGTCCTGCGTGAAAATATATTCGATAGGGTCTTCAATCGTGACGATGTGGTCCATCCTGTTATGGTTGATTTCGTCAAGTATCGCCGCCAGCGTGGTCGATTTGCCGTGACCGGCGGGACCCACCACCAAAACAAATCCTTGGGACAGTTTTGCGAACTCATGCAATATCGGCAAAAGTCCAAGCTCCTCGATTGTTTTTATCCTCCCCGGTATTAAACGAAGCGATGCCGCCATATAACCGCGCTGGAAATAAACGTTAGCTCGGAATCTGGCTTTGTCTTCAAAATTGTAAGCGAAATCAAGCTGGCGTTTTTCAAGAAATTTTGCTTTTTGTTCCGGCGTCAAAAGCGCGGAGATAATCTGCTCAACCGACTCGGGCGTCAATTGCGGCTCGCTTTGAATCGGCACCAGAACGCCGTCAACGCGCAACGTGGGCCTGCGGCCAACCGACATGTGAAGGTCGGAAGCGTTCTGTTTCGCGGCGTCAATTAAAAGTTCGTTAAGTTTTTCCTGCGGTGTAGGCATAGAATTTATTTTTATTTATCAGCGAATAACGAATTCATTACGAATGTACGAATTAATTCGTAAATTCGCGGCAGATTCGTTATTCGTTGATTGTCCATTATATCATGCTTCTTCTGTTTCCCTAAGCACTTCTTCCATGCTTACCAGCCCGGAAAGAGCTTTCAGAACGCCGTCCTGACGCAAGGTTACCATTCCCTGTCTTTTCGCCTCGTCGAAAATGCTTTGTGACGTAGGACTGGAATTTACTATTTTCTCCAATTCTCCGGACATTTTGAAGACCTCGAAAATGGCTACGCGTCCCACTATGCCTTTTCCCTGGCATTTAGAGCATCCTTGGCTGTGGTAAATTTCGTACGGTTCTTGATAGGCGGAAGTTACTTCTCCTGGCAAACCGATTAACGTTTTTTTAATTATTTTTTGCAATTCGGACGACGGCGTTTCTGATTCCCTGCAACTCTGGCAAAGCCGCCCGATAAGGCGCTGGGAAACCATCAAATTAAGCGACGGGGGGATAAGAAACGGGTCTATTTTCATATCTATCAGGCGCGGAATCACTCCGGCCGCGTTATTGGTATGAAGCGTCGAGAGAACTATATGTCCGGTAAGAGCGGCGTGAATTGCCAATCCCGCGGTTTCGTTGTCCCTTATTTCGCCGACCATAATAATGTCAGGGTCTTGGCGGAGAACTTCGCGTAGACCCGACGCGAAATCGTAACCTATCTCTGGGCGCACCTGCGACTGATTAACCCCTGAAACGAAATATTCCACCGGGTCTTCTAAACTCAAAATATTTACGTTTTCTTTATTGAGCGTTTGGAGAAGAGCGTATAAGGTGGTAGTTTTCCCAGAACCCGTCGGGCCCGTTAAAAGTATCATGCCGAACGGTTTTTCAAGCCCTTCTTTAACAGTTTCAAGATTTTTGCCATCGAGCCCCAATTGACTGAAACTTTTCAAACCGGTTGACGGGTCAAGAACGCGTATGGCGACTTTTTCGCCGAGCGGGGTGGGAAAAGTGGAAACACGGAAATCTATTTCTCTGTCGGAAACTTTTGTCCTGAATCTGCCGTCTTGAGGTATTCTTGTCTCGTCGATTTTTAAATTGGAAATAATTTTTATGCGGGAAACAATCGGCTGGGCAAGCTCCAAAGGCAGGGATAATTCTTCTTTCAGCTGACCATCCACCCTCAGCCTGATTCTCAAATAATTTTCCATTGGTTCCACGTGAATATCCGAAGCGCCCCTTTGAAGTGCCTCATCGAATGTTTTGGCGACTATTCTGATTATCGGCGCGTCTTCAATGCTGGCGTTCGTAAGGTCTTCAAGTCTCACCGATTCCCTGCCTCCTGAAGCGGATTTCAAATTAAGAGACTGAACAGCCGCTTCCACCTCGCTTTTGTACGGAGAATATCTTTTAAGAACGTCCTGCCAGTCGGCATAAGATATTATGTAAACTCCCAAATTAAGCTTATGGCGTCTGGCTATAAATTTTAGTACCTCCTGGGCTTTAGGGTCGTCGGGGTGAACCATTCCTATTACTAGAAGGTTCTCGTTTTTGGAAATTGGAACCGCGCCGTAAGTTCTCGCGGTTTCTTCTGGAATTAATTGTAAAAGCTCGTCTTCCAGCTTCAAGGCATCGATTTTTTTATATGGTATTTTCAAAACCTCGCTTTTTATTCTGCCAACTTCTTCGTCTTTGACAAATCGCTGCGAGTGAATAAGTTCTTCGGCTGAACGGCCTGAAAGAAGCGATTCCTTCTTAAGCTTGTTGGAGATTTCTTCGCTTATAAGCCCCT